>Ga0207711_10001158_pt1 | contig 25079 bp, 29 predicted proteins | sample KBSS34metaG_FD_184401 | JGI IMG/M metagenome (GOLD analysis project Ga0207711, IMG submission 184401) | Switchgrass rhizosphere microbial communities from Kellogg Biological Station, Michigan, USA - KBS S3-4 metaG (SPAdes) (version 2) | ecosystem: Host-associated > Plants > Roots > Rhizosphere...
TGATCCGCTCCGGCAAGCGCGCCCAGCACAAGAACACAATGATCGCGGCGTTCACCGTGTCCGTCGTTTTCCTGGTCTCCTACCTGATCTACCACGCGAATTCCGGCATCGTTTATTACCAGAAGACTGGATTCATTCGCTACGTCTACTTCGCCATTCTCTACACGCATACGCCCCTGGCCGCTGCGGTGCCCGTCCTGGCGATCATCACCCTGCGGCGCGCACTCAAGGCCGAGAGAACCGGCGATTTCAGCCGCCATCGCCGCATTGCGCGCTGGACGCTCCCCATCTGGCTGTATGTGAGCGTTACGGGGGTCGTGGTTTACCTCATGCTGTATTAGGTTCTAAACGCCGCGCCTCCCAAGAGCGTCTAAAATATAACTAGGAGGCGACTCCGATGAAGGTCTCAGCTCTACTATTGCTGCTGGCCGCGATGGCATGGGCCCAGCGCGCTGCCGATCCAACCGGTTTCGGCCGGGTTTCCAACCCTGGTGGGGTCGTCGGGACCACCGGCGGAGCTGGATTCGGCCGCCTGATCTATCCCGGTACCGGAGCCCCCGTGGCCGTACGAAATCCTCGCCTTCCGGGCTCGCCACTGGTCGCGGCGCCCGTGCCACAAGTGCCGCACCGGTCGCATGGCATCGCCGTCGCGGTTCCGTATCCGGTGTTCTACGGCGGAAATTACTACGACTACGACGCGCCGTCAGCGCCCATGGCGGGCTATTCGCAATACCAAGGCACGGGCTACGACCAGATGACGCAGCCGCCCGTGGTGATCATCAACCAGTACTTCAGGCCGGATACCGCTAATCCTGTGCTGCGCGACTACTCGAACGCGCCTCTTCCTGAGCCTGCTCCTCAGGCGGGGAACCCGGGCGATTCCGCAGTTAATTCAAGTGACCAGCAGGTGATGTTTCTGATCGCCATGAAGGACCATACCATCTATCCGGCCATTGCCTACTGGGTGGAAGGCGACATCCTCAACTACATTACGGTGCAGGGCGTCAAGAACAGCGTCACGCTGGACTTGGTCGATCGCGATTTCAGCAAGCAGATCAACAAGGAACGCAAAGTTGAGTTCGGCCTGCCTTCCAAGTGATACTCTATCTCTGAGCAGGTAGAGCCTCGTGGCCCGGTCCAAGAAAAGCGCCCTAAATCGACGCAATTTCCTTCAAAGTGCCACCGTCGGCGCCGCTACTTTGGCTGCCGGCGGCAAGGGGCGCGCGCAGCAGATCCAGCCCGGCACTCCGCGAGTTACTGCCCCTAATGCCACCACCCCGAGCGCCGCGGCTCGCGAGGCCGAAACCGGAACACCGTCTTCCAACATCGAAGTCCTCACCAACGAACGCCCCGGATCCGACTTCATGCTCGACGTCCTCAAGTCCCTGGGCATCGAGTACATCTGCTCCAATCCCGGCTCCAGCTTCCGCGCGCTGCACGAATCGGTGATCAACTACGGGGGCAATCGCAACCCCGAGTTTCTCACTTGCTGCCATGAGGAATCGGCCGTCGGGATGGCCCACGGTTACGCCAAAGTCGAGGGCAAGCCGCTGGCCGTGTTCGCGCACGGTACCGTTGGTCTGCAGCACGCCGCGATGGCGATTTATAACGCCTACTGCGATCGCGTGCCGGTGTACGTGATCTTTGGCAATATCGCCAACGCTGAGAACAGGCGGCCTGGCGTGGAATGGGCGCATAGCGTCCAGGATGGCGCGGCCTTGGTGCGCGATTTCACGAAGTGGGACGACGCCCCGGCCTCGCTGATGCATTTCGCGGAATCCGCGGTGCGCGCGTACAAGATCGCCATGACGCCGCCCATGTCGCCGATCGTGCTGGTGGCGGACGGCGATCTGCAGGAGGATGCCATCGCCGCGGATGCCCGGCTGACAATCCCCAAGCTGACCCTGGCCGCGCCGCCGCAGGGCGAATCGGGGGCTGTCGCTGAATCAGCTCGCCTCTTGGTCGCTGCCGAGAACCCGCTCATCATCGCGGATAGAGCCGCCCGCACGCCGGCCGGGTTGGCCCTACTGATAGAACTGGCAGAAGTATTGCAAGCGCCGGTGATCGATCAAGGCGGACGGATGAATTTCCCCACGCGCCATCCGCTGAATCATACTGAGCGCAGCCGCGCGCTGGTCGGCGCCGCCGACGTGATCCTCGGTCTCGAGCTCACCGATTTCTGGGGCACGGTACACTCCTACCGCGATCAGCTCCAGCGAACCTCGCAATCGATCACCAAGCCGGGAGCCAAGCTGATCAGCATCACCGCGGGCGACCTGTTCCTGCGCAGCAACTATCAGGACTTCGAGCGTTATCCAGAGGTCGACTTAGCCATCGCGGCCGACGCCGAAGCGACGCTGCCGTCCTTGATCGAGGCCGTCAAGCGTCTGATTACGCCCGATCGCAAGAGCGCTTTCGAAGCGCGCGGTGCGAAACTCGCCGCGGCCGCTAAAGATTCTTTGGAACGCGCGCGCACCGAAGCCACCTATGCGTGGGACGCGAGCCCCATCAGCACGGCTCGCCTTTCAGCCGAACTCTGGGCCCAGATCAAGAATGACGACTGGTCACTGGTATCCGACGTGCCGTTTGTCAGCCGCTGGCCGCTGCGCCTGTGGAACTTCGACAAGCACTATCAGTATCTCGGTGGATCGGGCGGGGCTGGTGTGGGTTACGGTGCGCCGGCGGCGGTTGGTGCGGCTCTCGCCAATCGCAAGCGCGGTCGCCTGAGCGTCAGCATTCAGAATGACGGCGACCTCATGTATGCACCTGCGGTGTTATGGACGGCAGCGCATCACAAGATCCCCTTGCTGAGCGTGATGCACAACAATCGCGCCTATCATCAGGAGCTCATGCACGTGCAGCGCATGGCGAACCGGCACAACCGGGGGATCGATCGCGCCGTGATCGGCACGACTCTCGGAGATCCGAACATCGACTATTCGAAGATCGCCCAAGGCTTGGGAGTCCACGCCGAGGGGCCGATCAGCGATCCGAAAGATTTGGGAGCGGCCCTGCGCCGCGCAGTAGACGTGGTTCGGCGCGGCGAGCCCGCGCTGGTCGACGTCGTTACACAACCACGTTAAGAAAACTGAGGAGAAGATGATGAGACAGACGGTTTTTATCGCGATCCTGACGGCTGTGGTCGCAGCGGGGCAGGGTACGCCGGTTCCAAAATTCAACGGACCGATTCCGGTGACCGCCGATTCCTATCCGTTCATGGACGCGGCGCATAGCCTGGTGCCGTTCGACCTCGCAAAGTACGGCTATGTGGAGCAGGAGTTCATTGTTAGCGGAAACGCCAACGTGTACGATTGGGCCGCGGATGGTTCGCTCACCGTGAAGACTGAGAAAGCGCCGTACGCAGCCCGGATTCTCGTTCGCCGTCCCGCCACTGCCTCGAAGTTCAGCGGTGCTGTCGTGCTCGAGCCTTTGGGCGCTGTGCGCCGGTTCGATTGGGCGATCATGTACGGTTACTTGAACGAGCACATGATGGAGCGGGGCGACGCCTGGGTCGGGATCACGATGCCGGCTGCGACCGATGGGCTCAAGAAGTTCAATCCCACGCGCTACACCGCCCTGTCCTTCGCGAATCCGAATCCGGGCGAAGCGTGCCCAGGCGCCAAAGGCGGCCCGTCGCCTATGGAAGAAGGTCTGCGCTTTGACCTAATCAGCCAGGTGGGTGCGCTGCTCAAGGCCGCTCCCGCCGGTAGCCCGTTCGCTGGATTCCGCGTGGAAGGCATCTACATGACCAGCCAGTTCCCTGACGTCGTGACCTACCTCGACGCGATCCATTCGCACGCGCGACTCGCCAACGGCAAGCCCGTGATTGATGGCTACCTGCTTCGCAACCCCGGCGCTCCCAGCCGCCTCAGTAATTGCGGCACGGCGCCCGCGCGAACCGACCCGCGCAGTATCGTCGCGAAAGTAGATGTTCCTGTGATTGAAGTTGTCGCGCAAGGCGAAGTACCCGATTCGATCGCGCAGCGGCGTCCGGATAGCGACGACGCTGACAATCGCTTCCGCCGATACGAGGTCGCGGGCGCTTCGCACATCGACCGTTGGGCGTACGATCGCGGCTTCCCCACATTCGCGGATCAGACGGCTTCAGGCGGCGCGCCGCAGGGGACCCCCGAATTTCCGTTAAATGCCAAGTGTGATCCGCCATTCACGTTCAGCACGGATACCCGGCTGAAGTACGTGTACGATTCCACGCTGGTGAGTCTGGATCAATGGGCTCGCAAAGGAAAACCCGCGCCGCGCGCCAGCCTCATCGAAGTCAAGGACGGCGCTGTTGTGCTCGACCAGGCCGGGAACGGCGTCGGCGGCGTTCGGAGTCCCTGGGTGGACGTTCCGGCCGCGACCTATTTCACTGGCACCACGCCGGCGGCTTGCCGGGAGTTCGGCCACACCGTCGCGTTCGACAAGGCTCGCATGGATTCGCTCTATGGCAACGAGAAGAACTACCGGAGCAAGTTCGACAAGTCCGTCGATGAGCTGGTGAAGGCCGGATGGTACACCGAAGCAGACGGCAAGAAGATGAAAGCCGAAGCGGTGCAGCGTTAGCTCCTGAATGACGACGACATCCCGCTGGTTCTTATGGATTTGTTTCGTGACCGCTGCTCCGGCGTTTGCGAACAACGAACTGTGGTCTGTGGTTCAAGGCATCGCTCCGGGCACGCAGATCGAAGTACAGGTTAAAGGTGCGAAGCATCGCGGCACGCTAGGCACAGTTACAGCAGCGGGCCTCTCTATAAATACGGCCGCTGCTCAACTCAGTCTCGCGCAGACTGAAATCCGGAAGGTCAGGGTTCGCAAGAGTAAGTTCAGGCGCCGCACTATCGTCGGGGGCATTATCGGTGCGGCGTCGGGGGCCGCGATCTCTATTCCCTTTGTGCTGTCCAACGAAGGTCCCGATCATGCGTCGATCATTGCGACGGGTTCGCTGGCTGGGTTTGGCATTGGTGCAGGCGTGGGCGCTCTGACGGCACGCGCACACGGCTATTACACGGTCTATGATTCCGCGAACCGGCCTTGAAGTGGTTTCTAGTGATGTCCCGCCGCCCGGATGATCGTGGAGGTTTTGGGAGCCTCCACCTTCGGCCGTCGAGGCATGCATAGCTCAGTCAGCCGATCTTGCCGCTCGGCCTTCGCCCGCGCGCACTTTTGATCGCGATCCTTGAACTCCGGCAGAACCTCTTTGCTGAACAGCTCGATGGACGAGCTCAGCATGTCGTGCGAAATATTCGCCGCCTGCGAAAGACAGATCACCTGGTCGATCCCGGCGTCCTCGAAATCGCGCAGCCGTTGGCGAACCTGCTCGGGAGTTCCGACTCCATCCAGCGGGCGCCCTTCCGGCAGCGCGAATTCTTTGGGACGATTCTTGAACTCGTCCCAGATATCGGTCTTGGCGGGTTCATGCTCGCCGAAGAAGCTATAGTGCCCTAAGGCGTAGATGAAGAAACCGTAGCTCTCCGCGGCGATTTGTCCCAGCCGCTCTTCGTTCTTGTCGCACAGGAACGGGCACGCGATGGCCACGTTCGGATTCACGGCATATCCCAGCGGCACGCACTCCTTCTCGAAGGTCTCATAATAGTCGGCGACCCACTGCCGCGCTTGGCCCGGATCGATGAAGGAGAACGTCAGCGCGCCCAAACCCAGCCGCGCCGCTTGCAGAATCGACGGCCGGTTCGAACAGGCCAGCCACATCGGCGGATGAGGTTTCTGTAGCGGCTTGGGAACCACGTTACGCGCCGGCATCTTGACGTACTTGCCGTCGATACCCGGGAAAGGTTCCTGCGTGAGCATCTCGACCACCGCCCGCGCGCCCTCCAGCATCATGTCTTTCTTGACGGCTTGCGGCACGTTGTAACCGCCCAGCTCGGTTTCCGAGGCGCCCGCGCCGATGCCATATTCGACACGGCCGTCGCTGAGCAGATCGAGTGTCGCGATGCGTTCGGCTACTCGCGCGGGGTGATTGATGTATGGAGGCATCTGCACGATGCCGTGGCCGATCCGCACGTTCTTGGTCCGCTGGCTGCACGCCGCCAGGAACACTTCGGGTGCGGACGAGTGCGCGTACTCTTCTAAAAAGTGATGCTCCGTGGCCCAGATGTAGTCGAATCCACTGCGGTCGGACAGCTCGACCTCGTCCAACGCATTCTTCAGTAAGGTGTGCTCAGATTCCTTCGTCCAGGGCCGTGGAAGCTGATGTTCGTAAAACCCGCCAAACTTCATTCCTACGAGTTTAACAGCCGCTCCCTGATGGGTATCATCGCACAAGGTAGAATCTAGGCATGAAACGGCAATTCACGCTGGAGTATTGGCGCGATGACGGCTGGTACGTGGGGCGGCTGCGGGAGGTGCCAGGCGTATTTAGTCAAGGGGAGTCTCTTTCCGATTTGGAAGAGAACATTCGGGACGCTTACAGGCTTATGCTGGATGATTCCGAGCCGACCCTGCCTGCCGGCGTACAGACGAAAGAAATCGGGGTTGAGGTTGAAGCGCCGTGACTTGGATCGGCAGCTTCGCGACGCTGGTTGCGTGCTGGACCGTCGTGGTGGCGGCCACGACATCTTCTTAAATCCTGCTAATGGCCGTAAGGCACCCGTGCCTCGGCACAAAGAAATCAAGGAAACCTTGGTCGCCCAAATTAGGAAGCAGCTCGGATTTGCTTCTACTCCGGCGTTCTGAGTATTTCGGAACCGTCGGGTCGACCTTATCGCTCAACGCCAGGATGCCGTCCTTCACCGTCGGAGACATCAGCTGGCCGGCGAGGCTGATGTTCGCGCCGCGAACCGAAGCCGTGTGTAGTCCGCCGTCCAATTCCCTTTTTCGTCGCACAACACCGGACGAAGGAGTTCCACCGCATCATCCAGAAACGCGTCACGGTCCCGTTCAGGAAGCAGTCCTGAGAACGGAATTGCGAACGTCTGGAGCCATCCCCTCATCCCAGTTGGAAGAGGCGTGGGGCGGGGAATCAGCGCGATATACTCGACCTCGAAACCTCCCTTAAACAGCCGGGACTGGTAGTCTTCGACGGTTGCAAAATACCACGGAATGGCGCTGGCTGGATTTTCGACTCCGCGGCGTTCCAGGGCCGTCATCAGCGCCACGGTTATCGCCGCAACGCACCCATGCCCGCCGAACTCGCCGACAAACCGGCCGCCAGGCTTCAGCGCACGGCTAACTCCGGCGATGACCGCGTCCGGATCGTTCTTGACCCAGTGCAGCGCGGCATTCGAGAAAACCGCATCGAACTCGTGATCGAAGGACAGCCCGGTCGCGTCCATTAAGCGCGCGTCCACGCGACGCTTCCGCGCGGCCTCGATCATATCCGGGGAGCTGTCGACACCAACGAGATTGGCGCCTAGAGCGATGAGTTTCTCGGAAAGAACTCCATCACCGCAACCGAGATCCAGAATCCTCTCGCCGGGCTGAGGATTGAGTAAGTCTAGAACCGGCTGGCCCAGTGCCGGGACGAAATGCGCGTGCTCGGCGTAGCCAGAAGCGTTCCAGCGTTGCTCGGCGTTCACCGTTCGCTTAGTACTTCGGAACCGTGGGGTCGACCTTGTCGCTCCACGCCAGGATGCCGCCCTTCATGTTCTTGACCTTCTTGAAGCCAGCCTGCTTCAGGAACTCGACCGCCTTGGCGCTGCGCACGCCGCTCTTGCAGTGCGCGACGATCTCCGTCGCCGTGTCGAGCTCATTCACGCGTTTCGGCAGATCGCCCAGCGGAATGAGTTTCGAGGTCGGGATGCTGCAGATCAGGTACTCGTGCGGCTCGCGTACATCCAATAGCAAGAACGGCTCGCCCTGATCCATCTTGCGCTTCACATCGACGACATCGATTTCGCCTTCCTTCACGCCGGGCGCGGGAGGCGGCTCGTGCTGCGGAATTCCGCAGAACTCCTGATAGTCGATCAGCTTCGTGATGGTCGGATGGTCGCCGCACGCGGGGCATTCCGGATTCCGGCGCAGCTTCAGCTCTCGGAAGCGCATTGCCAAAGCATCGTACAGCACCAAGCGGCCGACCAGAGTCTCGCCGACGCCCAGGATCAGCTTTACCGCTTCGGTCGCCTGAATCAGTCCGATAATGCCCGGCAAAATCCCCAACACGCCGCCCTCGGCGCAGCTCGGGACAAGGCCGGGAGGTGGCGGCTCAGGATACAGGCAGCGGTAGCAAGGTCCGCCCGGATAAGCGAACACCGTCGCTTGTCCTTCGAAGCGAAAGATCGACCCGTAGACATTCGGTTTCTTCAGCAGCACGCACGCGTCGTTCACCAGGTAGCGCGTCGGGAAGTTATCGGTGCCGTCGATGATCATGTCATACTTGGCGCCGATCTCCAGAGCGTTTTCGCTCGAGAACAGCGTGTCGTAGCGCTCGATCTTGACGTTCGGATTGATGTCGGCAATCGTGTCGGCGGCCGAATCCAGCTTCTTGCGGCCCACATCCTTGGTGCCGTGAATGATCTGGCGATGCAGATTGGTGAAATCGACCACATCGAAATCGACGAGGCCCATCCGACCCACTCCGGCAGCCGCGAGATACATGCCCAGTGGTGCGCCGAGTCCGCCGGTACCAACCAGCAGAACGCTGGCGTTCTTCAGCCGAAGCTGCCCCTCCATGCCGACCTCGGGCATAATCAGGTGCCGCGAGTACCGCATGATCTCGTCATTCGAAAGCGACGCTAGCGGTGGAGGCGCCACTCCGGCAGATCCACCGGCGATGCTCGGCACGATCGATAACGTATCGGCCGCAGCTACCGGCGTGGCGTCTTTCTTCAGATACCGAATGTCTTCGTCATTCAGATACACGTTGACGAAGCTGCGCAGCTTCCCCTCGTCGTTGAAGAGTTGCTTGCGCAGGTCGGGAAACTTTGCAGTCAGAGCGCCCAGCACCTCGCCTACGGTTGTCCCTGTGAGATCCACGGAGTCATGTTTCTCCGTGTATTGGCGCAGGGGCGTGGGAATCAGGACTTTGGCCATATCAAATCTTCTTTCTCCGCGGCGGTTTGTTCCGCGTTCGGCAGGAAGCTATTCGCATGATCGAACTTGCCGCCCTTGATTGATAGTACGACGAACGAATACCAGGGGCAGGAGTTCTCCAGATCGGTTTTAGAAAAGTACGCGTCGCAGTCCGGATGCGAATGGAAAATACCGATCAGGTCCAGTCCTGCTGCCCGCGCCCGCTTATCGGCTTCCAGTAAGTCTTCGGGGCGGAGTTCATAGCGAGCGCCCTGGGCGCCTGCATACGCGTTCTCCATGGGCTCTGCGGAGGTGACATGTTTTTCGTCGCCGTCAATGCGGCCGATCATCGCCCCGCAACATTCATTCGGAAACTTGGCTTCGGCATGAGCGACCATCACGGCCCACGCCTGCGCGTCCACCTTAATCATCGAGCTCAATCATTCCAAAACGGTTCGCTCAAGTACTTGGTCGCACCGTCAGCCACGATCGTGACGATCACGCCGCCGCGGCCTTCCTTGGCCAGCTTCTTGGCGACTTCCCGTGCCGCGTGCAGATTCGCGCCCGAGCTCATACCCGCCAGCAGGCCCTCATTGCGGCCCAGCCAGCGCGTCATTGCGTATGCGTCCTCGGTCTCGATCCACAGGTTGTCGTCGGCCAGCGCCGAGTCGTAAATGCCCGGCACGATGTTCGTGGGCATGTGCTTCAGCCCTTCCAAGCCATGGAATCCCGACGACGGTTGTGCCGAGATGCACTGCACATGGGGCATGTCGCGCTTGAATCGCTTGGAGTTCCCCATGAATGTCCCGCTGGTGCCCATGCAGGCCACGAAGTGCGTGATCGCGCCTTTGGTCTGCTCCATAATCTCGACCGCCGTGCCTTCGAAATGCGCTTTCCAGTTGGCCGGATTGTTGTACTGGTCCGGATAAAAATAAGCGTCCGGATCGGCTTCGTAGATCTTCTTGCAGAGGCGAATCGCGCCATCCGAGCCTTCGCCCGGATCGGAAAAGACCATCTCCGCGCCGTAATTCTTCATGATCTGCTTGCGCTCGTGCGAAGCGTTCTCGGGCAGGCAGAGTTTCACCCGATAGCCCTTGACGGCCGAGATCATGGCGTAGGCAATGCCCGTGTTGCCGCTGGTAGCGTCCAGCAGAATGCGGTCCTTGGTCAGGCGGCCAGTGCGCTCGCCGTCCAGGATCATGTTCAGCCCGGCGCGATCCTTTACCGATCCGCCCGGATTGAAAAACTCGGCTTTGGCGTAGATTTCGATACCCGGAAACTCAGCATCGAGCTTTGCCAGCCGCAGCAAAGGGGTGTTGCCGATCTGTTCCAGCAGGGACGCGGCGGGCCGGATGGCTGTGCTGGGCTTGGGGAAAGCTAGTGGCATTAAAAAGGCTCTTCCGATTGTATATTAATCTCCCCAATCCCTGTCAACATTAGGGGGGATGGTGCATCTTCTTCTAGTTGGATGCAGGAATTGCGGTTACGTCGCAGGCAGGATCGGGAAAACGAAGACAGCCGCCGAGAGTCGGTTCTCCCGGCGGCTGTTCTCGTCGTAAAGCAGTGCAAGATAAGCTTAGGGAGTCATCTCCTTAGCCGTCTGGTAAGCCTTCTTTCCCGCGTCCACTGCGGCTCCAAGGTTCTCGGCGTGATGCCGAACGGCCTTGATTCCACGGTTAGCCGCGCCAGTCACGGTCTCACTGAGGTTGTCGACGCTCTCCTTTATGGTGTTCACTCCCTCGTCCGCCTTGCCGCGAAGATATTCCACGGATTCGCGGCCCGACTTCGAAGTAAACAACATCCCCGCGGCCACGCCCGTGGCGCAGCCCATACAGAAATACAACATTCCTCGATTGTTATCCATTTGGGCCCTCTCCTTTGCTTGGCGCTAAGGCCTGGTCGTCCGAGTCTTAGCCGCCGGGTAGTCTGCACTTCCTTCACCCGATGACGCAATATCTTCCGCTCCGGTCTGCTTCAGGATGTCCTTCGCCCGTGTGATTTCCTCGGACGTATCGCAGTGAGCGGAAAGCAGAACGCCACCCTCTTTGATCCGGCCTTCATACCGTTTGGCTTCATACTCCGGAATACCCATGCCGACCAGTGCGCCAATCAAGCCGCCGACTGCGCCGCCGACGCCCAGTCCTGCGAGCGCACCCATGATGGGACCTGCGGCGATTAAGGGGCCAACTCCTGGAATCGCGAGGGCTCCAATGCCCGCCAGCAACCCGAGAGTTCCACCGATCGCTCCGCCTGCGGTCACGCCCGCAGTGGTGCCTTCCGGCGCCTTCGTGTCCTTCTTGTGGGCAAACTTCCGGGTGCTCTCGTTGTCGGGCAGGAGGACGGAAATGTCGTCATTGGAAAACCCGGCTGCCACCAAGCGATTCACCGTCTCTTCTGCTTGGCCCACGGTTTTGTAAAGGCCAAATACTGCTTTGTTCTTACCTGCCATGTTATATAGATCTCCTTTGGGATTCTGATTCGAAAGGCTGACGGTAGCTTACGGCTGAACAGTGAGCTGGTTATCTACCTTGTAGGCACTGCCAGCAAGCTCTGTCGCTTTCGCTACAATCGTTTTGATCTCAGCATCAGACCGCACCGGACCTTTTAGCGTCACGGTCCCGTCTTGACTGACGATCTTGACATTGTGGGCGTATGTGGACAACGACTTATCGGCCACGATCGCTTTGCGAATCTTGGCGGTGAGATCGCGGTCCGATGCATTGCCGCTCTGCTGATCCGCGGTGACCGCACCGGGACTTCTGTCTTGTTTGTTGACCTTCGTGTTGTCGGGTTGCTGCGCGTGGGCTGGAATCCAGGACGCGCTTAACAAGAAGGCCAGTGCGAGCGTGCTCGCCTTCGGAATTGAGTGGGTCTTCATGACTGAAAGTCGTGCAAGTGAGCTGCCAATCGTCGACGCGACTCACTCTGTTAGACTGATCGAATCGTCATGCAGCCTGAGATATTTCGCAAGCTTGCCGGTCATTGGCTTACGGGGGTTTCCGTGGTGACCACGTTGAATCAAGACGGCAAACCGGTAGGAATGACCATGAGCGCAGTCACCTCACTATCGCTCGATCCGCCGCAGTTTTTGATCTGCGTAGATAATCGCGCCCACACCCTTGCCGCGATCGTCGCCAGCGGCCACTTCTGTATCAACTACTTGCGCCAGGATCAGGAGAATCTCTCGACCGCATTCGCCCGCCGCGGCGAGGACCGATTCGCGGCTCTAGCGCACCGCGTGGAGAAAACGGGCTCCCCCGTCCTTGAAGGAGCCATCGCCTTCATCGAATGCACCGTGAATGCCGTCCACCCGGGCGGAGACCACACCATCATCGTCGGCAATGCGGTTCATGGCGATGCGCCCGGCGGCGAACCACTGGCTTACTTTCGAGGCAGTTACCGGCGATTAGAGGGTCTTACCGATCCGCAGCAGGTTTGGTGGTGATCAGGTGCTGCAGGTCCTTATTGTTTTCTTCGCAGGAATACTCGATCAATTGGGGTAATCCGTGGGCGGCCGGCTTGGAAGGCCGGATAATCCGCTGCTGTACCCAGGGCTTTGCGTACATCTTCGGATCGTCGATCGTATATTCCAGGTTGATCGTCGTTGGAGTGCGCACAAAGCGCTCCGTCAAATGCATTTCGTCAGTGTGCTGATGCCCGGCTGTATCCAGCCAGGTGCGGTCGTTCAACCCGGTGGTGTCGACCACAAACGTGTCGCCCTCCCATTTTCCCGTCGAGTCTCCCATAAACGATGGAGGAAGATTCTCCGGATGCGCTCGACCATCGGTAGGAATCGCCCGAAACTGCCGCATGTATTCGAACAAGATCGTCACGTATTCTTGGGTTTGTATGATCTGGATCGGGTACGGAGATTGCATGATGCGCGGCATTCCCGGATACAGGCAGAGTGATGTCGGATCATCCTTCGCGTCGTGATTCTTGAATGCCGCCCGCCCTGCGTCCGTGTAGGGGATCGAGGCTTCCCCATCCTTAGCGGCCATGTTCGGCGTGTAGGGCAGATCCCAGTAGCCGACGAAGCTCGGCTTGCCGTCCGGCGTGCGAGGAATAGCGGGACCGGCGGCGGTCTGCCCCGACGCGCCAGCGGCCAACAAGATCGCGCTAAGAGCGAGCCCAGCGAGTCGAGATGTTGCGGATCCTGCTAAGAGCTTCTTGAATATTCTCGAGCGAATTTGCATAACTAAACCGTAGGTATCCGTTCCCGTGCGATCCGAAGCAGCCGCCATCCAGGCACGCCACTCCAGCGTCATTGAGCAGCATATCGGCTAGCTGCTTCGAAGGCAACCCTGTGCCGGTCACATTCGGGAATGCGTAGAACGCGCCCGCGGGCACCGAGCAGGTGATCCCCGGGATCTCGTTCAATCCCTTCACGATCACATCGCGCCGCTTGCGGAACTCGGCCACCATTTTGTCAACGTCATCCTGCGGGCCATCCAGGGCCGCAATGCCCGCGCGCTGCGTGAAACTCGCGGTACACGAGTTCGAGTTGACCATCAGCTTGACCACCGCGTCCGCCAGCCATTCCGGCATCACGCCGTAACCGAGGCGCCAGCCCGTCATCGAATAGGTCTTCGAAAAACCGTCCAGGATGATGGTCTTTTCCTGCGTCTCGGGGAAACTGGCGATCGAAACCGGCTCGCCTGAGTAGACAATGCGCGAGTAGATCTCGTCGCTCAACACCATGATGTCCCGGCCGCGCAGAATATCCGCCAACCGCTTGACATCTTCCGCGGGCATGATGCCCCCCGTCGGATTCGCCGGGGAATTCAGGATCACCAGCTTGGTTTTCTTGGTCAGGCTGCGCTCGAGCAGGTCCAGGTCGAACGAAAATCCGCGACCTTCCTCCAACGGAATGGGCACAGGCTTGGCGCCCTGGAACTTGATCATCGACTCGTAGATCGGAAACCCGGGATTGGGATAGATCGCTTCGTCGCCCGCTTCGAGCAGCGCGACGATGGCGAAGTACATCACCGGCTTGCCGCCCGGCACCACGCAAATATGTTGCGGACCGACCTTGATGTTTCGCGTGCGCGAAATATACGCGGCGATCGACTCGCGCAGCTCGGGCAGCCCCTGCGTCGGACCGTACTTGGTCCAGCCCTCATCGAGCGCACGTTTACCAGCCTCGACCACGTGCTTCGGAGTGGGGAAGTCGGGCTCGCCAATCTCCAGGTGGATGACGCTCTTGCCCTGCTTTTCGAGGGCCCTGGCCTTGACCAGGACCTCGAAGGCAGACTCCACCCCAATACGGGACATCGCTTCGACAAGTTGCATGTTATTCCGAGCCGCGAGAGTTATCGAGCGGTGTTTACATCAACGCAGTGGGCCGGCGGCTCCAGGCTGCGCCTTTGTCCTTGGAAACGGCCTCCACGTCCTTCACATAGGCGGTGGCCTGCGTCAGGATGTGGTGCAGATCGTTGCCCAGGCTGATGAACGGGAATCCTTTGTCCAGGAACTCCCCGACGCGCGCGGTTCCGAAGAGGAACAGCCCGAGAATGACGTTGTTCTTTTTGGCGGCGGCGCGAAGTTTGTCGGTCGCGGCGGCCAACTCGGGTGACGTGTACATGTCCGGGAACTTGTACTTTTCGAACAAGCCCATGGACATACACAGATCGTTTTGACCCAGGAACAGCATGTCGACGCCCGGAACCGCGGCGATCTCGTCCATGTTCTTGATGCAGTCGGCCGTTTCCACCTGAAGCGCAACGATGGTGTTGTCGTTGGCGGCGCCCGCGTAACCGAGCAGTCCCTTCTTGTTCATGCTGCGCTGCGGAAAATACACCGAGCGCGTTCCCGCCGTGGGATAGCGCGCGCAGCTAACAGCCTGCCGAGCTTCTTCCGCAGTGTTGATATAGGGGATCAAGACTCCATCCGCGCCCATGTCGAGGGTTTGCTGAATGCCCGCGCGATCCTGATAACCCGCGACGCGCACGAAAGACTTCGCCCCGCCGTGCGCGATGCCCGCGAGCATCGCGGAAAGGGTTTCATGCCCCATGGGTCCGTGTTGCGTATCCACCAGCAGCCAATCGTAGCCGCTGTGCGCCAGTTGTTCGGCGACGGTCGGGCTATGCGAGTTCACGAACAGCCCCAGCTTGGGCTTTCCCTCCCGCAATTCCTTCTTAAACTCAGCTCCACTGAGAACTTCGCTCATTTCGGTTTTCTCCCTGATTTCGGACAGACCCCCGGCCGCCTAACTTAACAAAGATGGCGGCCTCACGGTCTCAAGAAAGTATACCGCGTGGGGCAGCTATTTAGCCGAGCACGCCTCGGGCTTCCACGGTGCGTTATCCGGCAGCTTCTTGAAGTGCGTGCTGGTGATAAACGGCACGCTCAGGTACTGCGGATCCTTCACCTCGGTACTCACCACCAGCCAGACGCCGCTCGCGTCATCGTGGCGGTCGTACCATTCGGTGACGACGGCATTCTCGCTATAGGGGATCCCGTTTTTGCGCAGATACCCGGGCCGCAGCTTGGTGGTGACCACTTTCAAGTCGCCGTTGCGCGGCTCGCCGCGGCCCACCGTCGCCTGTTCCCATTCGGCGATCGAATATCCCTGCCAGGATGCCGCGGTGCTTTGTGCCGTCTTGAGCGCCTCGCTCCCCGGCGAGTCGCTGCCGAAGTGGAAAAGCCGCGTCTGCTCGCCCGCTTCTGTTTCGATCTTCAACGTCGTATCGTTGTCCCAAGTGATGTGCAGTCGTCCGGGCACGCGCATCACCGCCGCGGCTCCATACGATTTGCACTGCTCCCCGGCGGCTTCGTCTTTCGCTGGATCCCACGCATCCGCCACGCGCCGTGCGGCGGCGTTGAGCGGAACGCCCAGATACTGGCCCTTGGGCGGTGTGACCATGCGGAACATCCAGTCTTCGGTCACCACTGCGACCCAGTAGCCGGTCATGTCGATTGCGGCAGTGGCTTTGGGAGTCGGCGCAGCCCCGCCGCCGCGTCCACCACCTCCTCGCCCGCCACGACCTTGAGGATACGCCGCGGGGACGAGTAGCAGCGCAAACAGAACGACCGAAGCCTTTTTCATTTACTCGATCGTCTCGCCGGGCTTGGTGCCCCAGCCGAAACCGTCCGCGGTGCGATGCAGAGTCTTCAGAGCGCCCCGATTATCGCCTCTGGTGCGCGAGGGGTTGACCGTAACGACAACCTCGTCGCCTGCCTTCAAGGTGTCGCGCTTGATACCCGCTTGGCCGAGCTGGCCCGAGCTGCGCCATTCCAGCGACCAGCGCTGCATGGTTCCATCCTTCTCGGGAACGTCGATTTGCAGGAAGGAGTGCGGATTCCGCAGCAGGAGCTGGACGATCTTGCCTTCCAGCTTCACTTCCTTATCTCCTTCGTAGGTCGCTCCCAGAGAATGATGTGCGAACGCAACGATGTTAAATATGAAAACGCCGGCCAAACCGAGAAATAACTTTCGTGTCATGAAACGTCCCCCTATGAGCTTTACCTAATGAGCTATTGTACCTAGTGCTTTGCACTCAAGCTTTTATAGACCGCCTCGACGAACATATCGGTGGTCCACGGACCCGAGGTCGCGCCGTACAATCCGTCGTACTCAAGCGTCGGCTTCGAAGCCTTCACCTGCTGCAGCGTCATTCCTTTTTTGATGGAATCGGCGACGCGATCCTTGATGATCGCCACCATGTTCCGGTAGTTGGCCACATCTCCGGTATCGCAAACGCGCCCGTGGCCGGGGATCACCAGCGTCCCGCCCTGCGAGCGAAACTCCGGAATCGCGATATCCAGAATATGGTTGAGGCCGTCAAGCGCGCCTTGAATCGTCCCGCCCTTGGCCAGATCGATCACCGGATAACTTGTGGTCGAGAGAATGTCGCCCGCGACGATCACGTCCGAGTAGCGGAAATAAACCATGCTGTCGCCGTCGGTATGCGCCGCCGGTTCGTGATAGAGCAGCACACCTTCGCCGTTGAAAAACTCGCTGAGCTTGTAGGATGTGCCGCGATACGTATCCGTGGGCCACAACCCGGAGGCGACTGTCGGTTTGCCATTAATTTCCGCGCTCATCCGGCCCAGCACGTTTTCGTGCGCGATCACGGTCGCCGTCGGTGCGACGCCTACCGGAGGGAACGTCACGCCCAGGATCTTCGAATCGGCCGGCAGCGCCGAGAGCGCCTCATTGCCGCCGGTATGATCCGGATCGATGCTGGTGTTGATGATGTAGCGGATCGGTTTCGGCGGCGCCGGCGATGCGATGGTCGCGTTCAAGGAAGGGCTGGTCCAGCGATACGGGCTCTCGGCACAATGGAGCCCGACGCAACGGTTCGGAGCCGGTGCGGCTGCCACCGCCGTCACCAGTTGCAGAACCGTGGAGAGCACCTTGGGGCTCATCTGAGCGGTTCCCGCATCCACCAACAGGATTCCATCCTGTCCGATGGACGCGGCGATATTTCCGCCCGCCCCCACCAGCATGTAGATGTTGCCCTGCACCGGAAGAACGTGAATGTCCGAGCTTTGAGGCTTTGGCTGCGCGAACGCCGCAGCCGCCATCAAGAGAATTAATCCGAGCCGCTTCATTATTTGGCCGCCTGCTTCAGCTTCTGCCGGTAATCGGGATAGGTTGTCGCGGCGCCGCCCCGGGTCGCTTCTTGAGGAATCCAGCCTGCGGCGTCCTTCAACTGTTCGGTAGTCCCCGGCAGGAAGTGCGGGACTGCCGTTGAAATATTCTCTTCGCTAACCGTGCATGGATAGTAGGTCAGCGCGGTATGCGTATCCAGCGCATAGTTGGTGGTCTGGATGAACGGCTCTTCCAGCCAAACCGGATCGGTCAGGATCATCGTGATCACCAGATACTCACCATGCCGGTCGATATATTCCCGCATCGTTGCTTTATCGCTGAAACTCGCGCCATTGCGCCGCAGATAGCTGCCCTTGATGTGGTCGGTGTCGACCACCAGCGTATTGCCTTGCCACTTGCCGGTCGAGAATCCCGACCAACTATAAGGAGCATATTCCGGCGGATGCGGGCGCCCATCCATATAGATCACTCGATCCAGTGACCGCAAATACTCGACGTGAATCGCGCGCAAATCCCGCCCGATGGGATCCACTTCGTTCCAGAACCTTACGCTGCCCAGCGCGCGCCATTGATACGGAGCCGAATGCGGGCGGCACTGAAACTCGGGCAGGCTCCACTCGGAATGGTCGTGGCTGTCGGCCTTCCTGCGGCCGGCATCATTCAGCGGAATACCCTGATAATCGCCCAGCGGAGGACCGCCGGATCGTTCGTAACTGTCTTCGTGAACGCGCTCGGCCCAGACGCCGGAAAAGTCGGTTAGCTCCAGGACTGGAGCGCCTTGGGCGAAAACCATCCGGCCAGCCAGCAACACGAGCGTAAGAGGAAGAAAGCGCATGGCATTCCCTAATCTACAACATCGAGGGGCCAGCTTTCCGCTCTTACCTCAGAGCCGTTGCGGCTCGACTGCGGAGGGATGTTCCTCGCTCACCGCAGTTCCCGCCGGAACTTCCGCCGGCAGATGGATCGTAAAACGTGTCCCCGCGCCCATCGTACTGGTGACGTCGATTTGTCCGCCGTGCGCCTTCACGATCCAGGCCACAAAGCTCAAACCCAATCCCAGTCCCTGAATGCTGTTGGTTTGAGGGTTGCGAACGCGATAGAAACGGTCGAAGATGTGCGGCAGATTTTCCGCGGAGATGCCCACTCCCGTGTCTTCGATTTCGATACGCGCCCAGTTTTGTTTCTCATCGCGGCGCACGCGCATCTGAACCGTGCCCCCCGCGGGAGTGTACTTGATGGCGTTCGAAAGCAGATTCGAGAACAGCCGCTCGATCTGCACGCGGTCGGCCAGAATCTTCACGCCGGGCTCGATCCGCGCCGTAAGCCGCACGTGCTTCTCCTCGGCGGGAATCTGGAACTGGTCCACCAGGTCCTCGGTCACATCCCCCAGGTCGAGACTGGTCTTTTGCAGCACTAGCTGGCCCGATTCCGCCTGCGACAGCAGCAGCAGGGCGCGCACGATGCTGGACAACTGCTCCACGTCTTCCAGGGCATTCACCATTGCATCGCGATACTGCTCTGCCGTCTCGGCGGTGAACAAGGCAACCTCGAGTTGTCCGCGGATTGCGGTCAGCGGTGTACGAAGCTCGTGGGATACATCCGTTGAAAAACGGCGGATCTGCTCGAAGGATTCCTCCAGCCGCGTCGTCATCCGGTTGAAGCTGCCGATCAGATGGTCCAGCTCGTCTCCCGAACCCCGCAGCGGAATCTGCAGGGAAAGGTTCGAGCCGGTGATCTTCTGGGCCGCCTGCGCTACTTCATTGACGGGCTGGATCGCACGGCCCGCCAGCAGCCACCCGAGTAATCCGGTCAATGGAATAATCGCCAGCAGCGACAGGAAATAGTCCTCTGTGAACGTCTTCACCGTGCGGACGCTGTCCGCGAGTGAGCGGCCGATCGCGAAAAAGTACCGCTCGCCGTGATCGTCCAGCATATACCAGGCTTTAATGATGTACGGCGTGCCGGCCGCGTCTGTTCGGGTCTGGACTTCGGGTTCCTTGAGCGACATGATCCGCTTAATTTCTTCGGGAGAATCGATCCCGATCGAGTCGTAGGTGGGCGAATCGATCAGAATATTGCCACTGGAATCCGTGAGCAGCAGAACCAGGCGCAGACGATCCACAATATGCGAGTCTTCCGGATCGTCCGGGTCGGCCGTCCACAGCGGCCGCGCATTTTCGATGCGCAGATAGCCCTTGGCTTCACCCCAGACTTCTTCAAGGACGGCCCGCACGTCGCCTTCGGTCTGAACCTGAAGGTTGTGGCGGAAGTACAGTCCGATGACCACGAGCAGCGCGGAAAACAATAGCAGGTAACTAAAGGTCAGCCGGAACCGCAGCCCTCGAAAGAGATCTACGCGGGGACGCATGGTGATCCGCTTCTATCCACTCTTTTCTGTTGCGCGGTCCGGAGTGTCCAGCATGTATCCGATCCCGCGCACCGTTTGGATCATCTTGTGTTGCCACTTATCGTCGATCTTGCTGCGTAGATGGCGGATGTACACGTCCACGATATTGGTGAGCCCGTCGTAGTCCATGTCCCAAACGTGTTCGACGATCATGGTGCGGCTGAGAGGGCGGCCCCGATTGCGCATCAGGTATTCGAGGATGCTGAACTCCTTAGGCGCCAGCTCGATGTTCTCGCCGTCGCGCGAAACCTTGCGCCGGATGCAGTCGAGCGACAGGTCGCCCACCTGTAACTTCTCGGGAGTGGGCTGGCCGCGCCGCAGCAGAACCCGAACACGAGCGAGAAGCTCGACGAAGGCGAACGGTTTGACGAGATAATCGTCTGCGCCGCCTTCCAGGCCCTTGACGCGATCGTCCACCGCATCGCGCGCGCTTAAGATCAGCACCGGCGGGCTGACCTTACGGTTACGGATCTTCTGCAGCACCGTGAGGCCGTCCACGTCCGGCAGCCCAAGATCCAGGATCACCATGTCGTAGTCGGTGGAATGGATCATATCGATCGCCGACCCGCCCGTAGCCGCCACGTCTACCGCATACCCCGCGCTCACCAGCCCACGCGAGAGAAAGTCGGCGATCCGGCTTTCGTCTTCCACCACCAGAATACGCATATGTCTACAGTGTAAATCGCGCCGAGCCACCGCGTTTTCCTACCCACCGGGACTATAATGATCGCTAGAGGTTCGATGGAAACCATCACAGTAGAATCGATTCCAATCGTCGTAGGGCGAGAGGAGGATGGGCGTTGGTGGGCTGACATCGAATCCATGCCCGGAGTCATGGCTTACGGTGGCACTCGCGAGGCGGCTATTGCGGCTGTGCGCGCGCTAGCATTGCGCGTTGCGGCTGATTGCATCGACCATGGGGAAGCAGTTCCTGCACCGTTCGCCAAGGTCTTCATCGTGGCATGAGCCGATGGCCCTCGGTTAAGGCCAAACGCTTGCTTGCCGCCTTACTCCGGATCGGATGGACGGTGGCCTGGCAGAACGGGTCGCACCGCAGGCTGCAACGGGCGGGCTGGGCCAACTACACTTTTGCGTTTCACGATAACGAAGAGGTTGGCGGAGGCCTCCTCTCGCAGATCGCCAAGAAAACCGGTCTGCGGCCGGAGGATTTGTAGCGGATTCAGGTTTGCGGGTTAACTGCGTGTCCCCTACCGCGCCCGCTTCACCCGATAATCTTCGACCGCCGGCATCCGCACTACCCGGCACATCTCGAACAGTCGCGAACGCGCCCGTTCTCCGATCGCTTCCCGCAGCGACTTCTTGTGCACCTCCGACCCGCCCGGCGTCGTGTAAGCGATCGAGCCGGTGTCGTCCGGGCTCAGATTCGTGGTCGCAATCAGCGGCTTACGATGATTGCAGCGATACGTCACGATCGAGGTCACCGTATCTTCTACCCACTCGGTAACGCGGTGCGATCCGAGATCGTCGAGCAACAGCACCTCGGCGTCCATAGCCGAACGGTAGGTTTCTTTATCGCTCGAACCAGACGTCTTGTCGTAGCTCGAGCGAATGCGGTCCAGCAGGTTCTGGTAGTCGAAGAAAATTCCCTCGTGGCCCTTATCGATGATGGCCTTTAGCGCGGCCACCGCCAAGTGGGTTTTGCCGGTTCCGGTATCGCCGCATAGCAAAAGCCCCGGGCGCTCGGGAGCGGGGAACTCGCGAACGAAGCTCCGTACCTGCATCAGCACCGTGCCGAGGCCGGTGCGAGCCACGGGATTGTCCTGCGGGATCTGAAAATTGTCGAGTGTCGCCCGCACATAGTTGGGCGGGATGCCCGATCCCTCTTGTAGCGCTTCCGCCCGAGCGGCTCCCGCGCACTTACACGGCTCCGCGCCCGACAGGCCGGCGCGCTCGATGATCTTCCAGCCGGTTCCTCCGCAAATGGGACATACTGCCGTGGCTGCCATGCGAACTCCTCTTACTCGACGACTACTAGAATCTCGCCTGCTCCCACCGTAGCATCCGGCCGCGCCCGAACTTCCGCCACGCGTCCGGACTTGGGCGATTTCATTTCATTCTGCATCTTCATCGCCTCCACGACAACGAGGCCTTGCCCTTCCTCCACCGTGTCGCCGGCCGCCACTAAAACGCGAATCACTTTTCCCGGCATCGACGCCGCGATTTCCTGCCGTCCATGGTTCGCGGCCGCGCCTTGTCCGGGCCGCAGATCCCGGGGATCGAAAACCTCCATGGAGAGCAGGCGCCCATTGACCCATATTTCTGATCCGGCCCCCTGGCTCACCCGGTAACTGTGGCCGTTGAGGAGCACAGAAGTCCCTTCTCGCGAGAACTCGCGTTCGATCTGGACACCATCCTCACGCACATACCGCAGCCGCGAGCCTTCGATCTCGATCGTTGCCGAGCGGCCGTTCACCATGACATGCCGCTTCATCGGAACAGTTTCTCGCGCCCGGAATCGAGCCACCTGGACACATTTATTAACAGCGGACGCCCCGAGCCCTTGGATTCTAGTGCCAACACCAGCGCTGCCGCAGCCGCAGCTTCCGGATCCAGTTCTGCTTTTTTGCGCGTCTCGAAGAATCGCTCTAAGAACGACGTCGACAGCCGGCCTTCGCGAAACTCCGCGTCTGCCAGCACCTCGCGGAAAAAACCGATGTTGTTACGAACGCCAGTGAGTACATACTCCGCGAGCGCCCGATCCAGCCGGCGGATTGCAGTCTCCCTCGTCGGCCCCCACGCGGCCAGTTTTGCCAGCAGCGGATCGTATTCCAGCGGCACGTTCCAGCCCTGGAAGATGCCCGAATCCAGCCGGATTCCCGGTCCCGACGGCTCACTCAAATGCACGATCCTTCCCGGGGCCGGCATAAAATCGTGATCCGGATCCTCGGCGTAAATCCGGCATTCGATTGCCGATCCGCGCCAGGTAACGTCCTCCTGTCGAAGCGTCAGCCGCTCGCCGGCCGCGATCTTCAATTGCCACTCCACCAGATCGATACCGGTTGCGAGCTCGGTAACCGGATGCTCCACTTGCAGACGAGTGTTCACTTCCAGGAAATAGAAATTCGCTTCTCGATCGACAAGGAACTCGACTGTCCCGGCGTTCGTATAACCGGCCGCGCGCGCCACCTTCACAGCCGCCTGCCCCATCCGCTCGCGCAGATCCGGGTGAGATGCCATGAACGGAGAAGGGCACTCCTCGATCACCTTTTGATGGCGCCGCTGTATGGAACACTCGCGCTCTCCCATGTGGATCAAGTTTCCGTGATGATCGCCCAGGATTTGAATCTCGATGTGCCGCGGCTCGACCACCAGTTTTTCGACATAGACTTCGCTGTTGCCGAAAGCACGCCCGGCTTCGCTCGCGGCATCACGCAGCGCCGATTGTAGTTCGGATTCGCGGTCGACGCGGCGCATCCCCTTGCCGCCTCCGCCGGCCGACGCTTTGAGCAGCACTGGATAACCCAGAGCATTCGCAGCCGCGCTGCCTTGCTCCCATCCGGCCAGTGCGCTCTCGGTACCCGGAACCACCGGCGCGCCTGCCGCGATAGCCAGTTGCCTGGCAGCCGTTTTCGATCCCAGCTTGCGAATAGCCTCCGCGGGCGGGCCGATGAAAACGATTCCGGCGGCCGCGCACGCCTCCGCGAACTCGGCATTCTCGCTCAGGAATCCATAGCCGGGATGAATCGCCTCCGCTCCGTGGCGCTTAGCCGAGTCGATGACCCGGTCGATTCGCAGGTAGCTTTCCGACGATGGCGACGGCCCGAGGTAGGCAGCTTCGTCCGCCAACTGGACCGCGAGCGCCCCCCGGTCCGCATCCGAGTAGGTAGCTATGCTCGCGATCCCCATCTCGCGGAGCGCTCGCACGACGCGCACGGCGATTTCGCCGCGATTCGCGACCAGTACCTTGCGGAACATCACCGCAGAGTAACCCGTAGTGTCACAAGGGTAGCGCCCCATCCGCCCGCGTCCACGGGGGCGTCACCATAGGATTCAACGAAGGATGTTCGTGCCAGAATTCCCCGAACGGCTTCCCGCTGTACGCCGATACCGCGGCCATGAATGATTCGCAAGGCCTTGTAGCCCAGGCGATGGGCTTCGAGCAGATATTCCTCTACGGCTCCTTTAACATCTTTGGCCGGAACACTATGTAAATCAAATACATCCGTAATGGGAAGCTCGACGGGTTCCGCGCCGAATGGTTCACTAAAGGTCTCGTCAGCCATGGTCGATTTTACTAGTAGCCGATCGCCTCAATGGTACACCTTAGATCCGGCCTAGAGAACATGGGAGACCCCTAAGCTTTCTTCTCTTAGGACTGCTTCAGACGGAGTGCTAGCTGTTAGAATCGGGCTGCGGGATTGTTACTACCCGCGATAGGACCAGATCCGAATACGCAATGCTCTGCTTCTTGTGTGGTAAAAAAATCGGTCTGTGGCGGAAGTTAGTGGACCAGCAATACTGCTGCGCCGCGCATCGCACGGAAGCCAAGCTCGCTTCCGCCCAGGCATATCGAGAAGAAGATGAGCTGGAACATTGGTCCGTCGCGCGGTCCAAGGGCAAGAAGAAGACGTCGGCTCGTCCGGCCACTACGGGCCAAACCGCTTCGGTCTTTGCCTTCCTAACGGTGGGCGGTCTGTTGGTGGCAGCGCTGTTGCTTCCCGGACCTGGACCCGGCGCGGCGTTCCCCCAGGTTTCGCTGGATCCTACCATCAAGCGCAGTCTGCCGGCTCGCGCCTGGGATGCCGTAGGAGAGGTGGTGCGCAGTCAGGCTCCTGTCACCTTGCATCATGAATTTCGATCGGGCTTCGGAGATTGGGTTACCGTGAGCTCGCGGGGCGTCAGCGGTTCCGATGACCGGGAGTGGGCCGGTGCGTCTCGCCCGGCGCTGTCCCGTCCCATCGCACTGCGTTTATGGGAGCGTTCTGCGACCCTTCAGAATTATCAGATGGAGTTCCAAGGCCAGATGACGGGCCGCAGCCTGAGCTGGGCGTTCCGCGCGGCTGACGGGAACAACTACTACGCCACCAAACTGGTGATCGCTAAACCGGGATCGGAACACAATGCCGGGCTGGTGCGCTACGCCGTGATCGATGGGCACGAATCAGCCGCGGTGCAGTTGCCTTTGCCGTT
>Ga0207711_10001161_pt1 | contig 25066 bp, 25 predicted proteins | sample KBSS34metaG_FD_184401 | JGI IMG/M metagenome (GOLD analysis project Ga0207711, IMG submission 184401) | Switchgrass rhizosphere microbial communities from Kellogg Biological Station, Michigan, USA - KBS S3-4 metaG (SPAdes) (version 2) | ecosystem: Host-associated > Plants > Roots > Rhizosphere...
CTGCATCGGCAGGCCGTACTTCTTGGGCGCCAGCTTCCCGACGTGCCAACGAAGATGCCAGAGCTGCACGCGGGCCGCGATCGCCGTCTCCGGCGTCACCGCCTGGCACATCTCCCAGCCGGCCTCGGTCAGCTCCTCGGCGCGCACCGCCATGGCCAGCGTCAGCGCCCGGCCGAACTCCGGCCGCGCCGCGCGCCAGTTATAGACCGTCGCCATCACCGGCATGTCGGCGTCGCGGCAGACCCCGGCCAGCGACTCCCCGCCCGCGACCCGGTCGAAGATCCGCTGCGCCGTCGCCTCGCAATAGGTCGTCCGCGCCCCCGTGAACGGCCCGCCGGCCGCCCGCCGGGCCTCCAGCAGCCGCGCCGCGAACGGCGGCCGCTCCCGCGCCCACTGGCACACCGTCCGCGTCGACGGCATCGCCGGATCCCGACAGATCGAGCGCAGGCTCTCCCCCGCCGCCGTCCGCGCCAGCAGCGCCTTCACCACCGCCACCGTCACCGACCCCCACCGCCGCCTGTCGCCCACGCACTGCGGCAGCCCGAGCGCCGCCCGTTCCTCATCCATGCCGATGTCCTCGAAAAGAGAGATGACGGCCCACCTCTCCTCCCCCACAGGGGGAGGGGGACCGCGAAGCGGTGGAGGGGGCTCAAGCCGCCGCAGCGCTCCAGGCGCAGTCTACGACGCTAGCGAAATCCTACCGGAAATGCGGCGGGAGCGCAAGAACAAAATGGCAACACCCGCCCCCAAGCCTCAGACCTCGAAGCTCGGCCCCGCGAACGCGCGCTGGCTGCGCGGGGCGGCGGCCTGGCCGCGTTTGGGGGCGGTGTTCAGCGCGCCCGCCGTGGCGCCGCCGTCGACCACCAGGGTGTGGCCGGTGATGAACCGCGCCGCATCGCTGGCCAGGAACAGGGCGGCGTTGGCGATGTCGATCGGCTGGCCCACCTGTGGCAGCGGCTGGGCGTTCAGCAGGAAGCCCTCCACCGCCTCGCGGTTGGCCGCCCCGTTCCAGACGATCGGCGTCGACACCCCGCCCGGCGCGATCGCATTCACGCGGATGAAATCGCAGGCCAGCTGCAGCGCCGCCGAGCGCGTCAGGTTCACCACGCCGGCCTTGGCCGCGCAGTAGGCGTGCAGGCCGGAATAGCCGTCGATCCCGGCGGTCGACGCGGTGGAGACGATGGCCCCGCCGCCCGCCGCGCGCATCGGCCCGATGGCGTGCTTGATCCCCAAAAACACGCCCCGCAGGCACACCGCCTGGGTGCGGTCCCAATCGTCCACGGCGATGTCCTCCAGCGGCCCCACCGCGCCGCCGATGCCGGCGTTGTTGAACAGGATGTCGAGCTTGCCGAACTCGGCCACCGCGCGCGCGATCAGCGCGGCGACGTCGGCCTCCTGCGACACGTCCGTCCGCTGGAAGACGCACGCCGGCCCCGCCTGCGAGGCTTCCGCCGCCGCCGCCTCGCCGCCGCTCACATTGAGGTCGGCCAGCACCACATGCGCCCCTTGCTGGGCGAACAGCACCGCCGCCGCCTGCCCCATCCCGCTCGCCGCCCCGGTGATGACGGCGACCTTCCCGGTGAGATCGTACATGGCGCGGCTCCGCTGAGGTCGAGGGCCGCAACTCAAGGCGCGCCCAGGCGCGGGAGCAAGTGTGACGTGGGGTGAGGGGTGGAGAGATGCGGAGCGGGAGATGCGGGGGCTCAGGGGCTAGGTATCGTGTCCCCGTATCCTTCTCCCGGCCGGGGATTACGACGCGGGCGAGGCGGGCCATGAGCGGGCTCTTTGGGGTTCGGCGGCGCTGTCAGCGTGGTGCTATTTCACACAGTGTCACCGTGATCTCCGGCGATTGCCGCGCTGGGTCACATGGTGCGGCAGACCGGGGATCACGACGCGGGCGAGGCGGGCCATGAGCGGGCTCTTTTGCGTGGGCGACGCGGCCAGCGTAGCGCTATTTCATACAGTGTCACCGTAATCGCCCGCGTAAAATAGCCCGCCTGTGGAGAGGTGATTTAGATGTCACCCGGAACAAGGTAACCTTTTCGCCCTCTGTCAGAGTAATTAAACGATGACATCGCCTGCGCCCTAATATCATCACGGGTGATATATCCTTTTCGGTCGCGATCTATCTCATTATATATATTTGTTGTTATCTTCTCTTGATATGGAAGCTTCCAATAGCTCTTGGGGTCCTTGGGATCCCCAAGGAAACGCATCAAGAAATATTGCTTTGTGACACGACATTCGCCGGCCGGCAGCTGGGCCAAGTATCCGGCCCATTCACTATTCAGATACTCTTCAAACGTGAGACGGCCGTCGGAGTTGGCGTCAAATAGACGCCAGCGATTCTTACTAATGAAAGCGTTGCGCCGCTCGCGGCGCACTTCAGGGGGAAGCGAATCGGGAACCGCCGCTTTGGCGAGGTTCGCAGCGCGCTGGCTTACGTCGTCTTTGCACGCTGCCTGGGACGCACGAGCCTCCGTCACAACTTTAATCGGCGCCGGCGCCAAGTCCGGCGGAACTGTCGCAAGCCACACGTCTGTTTTCCTTCTCGGGATTACGGTGACACTGTATGGGGATTACGGTGACACTGTATGAAATAGGTCCGCCTGATCCTCCGCCGCCGCACGCGGCTTCGGACCGCGCCGGCCTGGTGCGAGAACGCGGGCCGTGCCGGCCTCCAGCGCGGCGATCCAGTCTGTCGCGCCGACCGGGCGGCCGGTGGTGCGCGAGCGCCGGATGGCCATCACCGCGGCCTCATCTTCGCCCGCCTCCAGCAGCGCCGCGAAATCGCCGATCCGATCGAGAAGCGGCGCCACGCTGACCACCCCATCGTCGCGACCCGCAAGATGAGCCCGCGCACTCGACCACAGCCAGTCGGCGGCCCGCGCGACCAGCCCGGCGCGCACCGGGTTCATCGGCACGTAGCGGGCGGCGGCCAGAAGGTGGCGTTCGTCCATGGCGGTGGAGCTGAACCGTCCCTGCCACAGATGGCCGGTGACCTTCAGTCGCGCGTGGATACGGGCTGCGTATCGGCGATGCGCCTCGGCGAAGGTGCGCCGCAGGCCGTCCGCATCGGCGGGTGCCATGATGAAGTGAACGTGGTTGGGCATCAGGCAGTAGGCCCGGATGGCGGTGTCCGCCTTTGCCGCCGCCGACGCGATCAGGTCGAGGTAGGCACGATAGTCATCGTCGTCGAAGAAGACGGTCTCGCGGCGATTGCCGCGCTGGGTCACATGGTGCGGCAGACCGGGGATCACGACGCGGGCGAGGCGGGCCATGAGCGGGCTCTTTTGCGTGGGCGACGCGGCCAGCGTAGCGCTATTTCATACAGTGTCACCGTAATCCCCGGAAGCGAGCAAAAGGCCCGCCCCCGCCAGCAAGCTTGTAAGCCAATTTGATACTTTACCCACGACTACAGCCGCCCTTTGATCATGGTCACGCTCGCGCCAACCCGGCGCCGACGCATCGCGGATCCAACTAGGCCAAAGCCGATCACGGCAAGTGCCCAGGTCGCGGGCTCGGGTATCGGAGCGTAGATGTGGCTGCGCCGGATTTCGTGAAAAGCGATCTGGTAGTCAACCGGCTGATCCGATGAGCCCTGTCCGAATACGTAGAATACTTGGTCGTAGTACCATGTACCGCAGGACGTTAGCACTGAAACCGGATAGCAAAGCGCGTCGGTCTGAGGCGGATGCAAGATTAACTGGTAACCAGTACTTGTCGTCGAAACAGACGTGAGCACTGAAAATCCGCCGTCTCCGTCCGCGTTATATCCGAAATGAGGTCCGTCATATTCTGCGAATTGGACGTAGTCGTAAGTGCCATCAAAATTGACTGCAATTAGAGGATCAAGCGTCACGTCCACGACGATCTGCTGAATGTTGTAGCGCAATGAGGGGCCGTCGTGAAATGACGCACCGATTTGGAAGACGCCATTTACGTCCGGTACTGCCGTGGCGGCTTGCGCGCCGCCTACACCACAGGCGAGAAGCGCGGCGCAAGCCGCCGCAATAATATGCCGCATTCCTGACTTCCCCATCCGCCCGCCACAAGCGGCGGGATGCGCTAAGCCTAAGGAACCGTTGCCTCGCCGGCAGACCCTGTCAACCAACCGTTGGTGGGTCTCCAAGACCTACCGTCGCGGTTGTTCTTCGTCGTCGATGTCCGCTCATGGCGCAACTCGAACCAAGGTGTTCGTTGGCGCGCGCCCCGAATGCCCGATCCGCCCTCCCCCCTATCCACCCCCACCCTCCCCCGCTAACCTCCCGCCCAAACCACCGCCCGGCCAACGGAGCGGCACACACAAGTCGGGGGAAAGCGTACCAAGGATGACCGAGACCACAGCCGGGCCTGCGGCCAAGACGCCGCCCGCCGCCGCGCCCGCCAAGCCCGTCTACTCCGTGGGCTACAAGCGCCTCGTGCTGGCGCTGCTGGTCACCGCCTACACCTTCAACTTCATCGACCGCACGATCATCGCCACCATCGGCCAGGCGATCAAACTCGACCTGAAGATCTCCGACACCCAACTCGGCCTGCTGGGCGGGCTCTATTTCGCCCTGCTCTACACGCTCCTGGGCATCCCGATCGCGCGCTTCGCCGAGCGGTTTTCCCGGGTCAACATCATCTCCGGCGCCATCGTCATCTGGTCGGCCTTCACCGCGCTCTGCGGCGTGGCGACCTCGTTCCTGATGCTGGGCGCCTTCCGCTTCGGGGTGGGCGTGGGCGAGGCCGGCCTGTCGCCGCCCTCCCACTCGCTGATCAGCGACTATTTCGAGCCCAAGCGGCGGGCCTCGGCGCTGTCGATCTATTCCTTCGGCATTCCGCTGGGCACCATGCTGGGGGCGATCCTCGGCGGCTACCTGGCGCAGAATTTCTCCTGGCGGATCGCCTTCATGATCGTGGGCGTCCCGGGCGTGCTGGTGGCGCTGGCCATCAAGCTGCTGGTCAAGGAGCCGCCGCGCGGGCATTCGGAACCCGAGGCGGCGCCGACCACCGCCGACGCCGTCACCTTCGTCGAGCCCGCCAAGCCGCCGGCCACGATCCGCGGCGAGCTCTCCGAGATCTGGGCGGTGATGAAGATCCTGTTCGCCAAGTGGCCGGTGGTGAACATCGTGCTCGGCGTGACCCTGGCCTCCTTCGCGGGCTACGGCGCGGGCCAGTTCATCCCGCCCTACTTCATCCGCACCTTCCACCTGAACTACGCGCAGGTGGGCCTGCTCACCGGCCTGGCCGGCGGCTTCTCGTCGGGCCTGGGCACCCTGGTGGGCGGCTTCCTCTCCGACAAGATGTCGAAGCTGAGCGCGCGCTGGTACGCGCTGATCCCGGCCATCGGCCTGGCGGTGGCCACACCGCTCTACATGTCGATCTACCTGGCCCCCAGCTGGCAGATCGCCACCGTGCTGTTCCTGATCCCCGGCGTCTTCGCCTACACCTACCTGGGCCCGACGTTCGGGGTGGTGCAGAACATGGTCGATACGCGCCGGCGCGCCACCGCCACGGCCATCCTGTTCTTCTTCCTCAACCTGATCGCGCTGGGCGGCGGCCCGCCCTTCATCGGCTGGGTGATCGACCATTTCGCCAGCTTCCACTTCACCCACCCCGACGCGTCGGGCTTCTTCCAGTCGGTGGGCGGGTTCATCTCGGCCCCGCGCGAGGTGTTCCAGCACGCTTGCCCCGGCGGCGTCGGGCCCAAGGGCGGCGCGGCGGCGGTGGATGCGGCCTGCAAGAGCTCGCTGGTGCTGGCCACCCGCCACGGCATCCTGATCGCCTACCTGTTCATGCTCTGGGGCGCCGGCCACTACTTCCTGGCCTCCATCGGCCTGAAGGAAGCCATGTCCAAAGCCCGCGCCGACCGCGGCGAGGCGGACTAGGAATCTTCTGCGAGCCTCCGCGTAGGCGGAGGCTCAGTCATCTGGAACCACGAAAGACACGAAATACACGAAAGGACTTTGCCGGCTGCGCTCGGCGGACCCGCCCCTGCGGCCTGTTCGTGTATTTTGTGTATTTCGTGGTTCAGATCTTCCCTGTTTCCAATTTGACTCCCACGGCCTTCGCCGCCACACCGCGCCCATGATCCCCCGTTACGCCCGCAAGGAAGCCGCCGACATCTGGAGCGCCCAGACGCGGTTCTCCATCATGTTCCAGATCGAGAGCCTGGCCGCCGACGCCATGGCCGAGCTCGGGACCATCCCCAAGGAGGCCGCCCGCGTCATCCGCGAGAAGGGGTCGGGCATCGTCTGGGACGTGGATCGGATCGACGAGATCGAGCGCGAGGTGAAGCACGACGTCATCGCCTTCACCACCTATGTGACCGAGGTGGTGGGGCCCGAGGCGCGCTTCCTGCACCAGGGCATGACCAGCTCCGACGTCAACGACACCACGCTGGCCGTGCAGCTTTCCCGCGCCACCGACCTGCTGATCGAGGACGTGGACCTGGTGCTGGCGGCGCTGAAGCGCCGGGCCTACGAGCACCGCTTCACCCCCACCGTGGGGCGCAGCCACGCCATCCACGCCGAGCCCACCACCTTCGGCCTGAAGCTGGCCGGTCACTACGCCGAGTTCGCGCGCTGCAAGGAGCGGCTGGCGATGGCCAAGTTCGAGATCGCCACCTGCGCCATCTCCGGCCCGGTGGGCACCTTCGCCAACGTGGCGCCCGAGGTGGAGGCCTACGTCGCCGAGAAGCTGGGCCTGGCCGTGGAGCCGGTCTCGACCCAGGTGATCCCCCGCGACCGCCACGCGGCCTATTTCGCCGCGCTGGGCGTCGTCGCCTCGTCCATCGAGCGGCTGGCCATCGAGATCCGCCACCTGCAGCGCACCGAGGTGCTGGAAGCCGAGGAGCCCTTCGATCCGGGCCAGAAGGGCTCCAGCGCCATGCCGCACAAGCGCAACCCGATCCTCACCGAGAACCTCACGGGCCTGGCGCGCCTGGTCCGCTCGGCCGTGGTGCCGGCCCTGGAGAACGTCGCCCTCTGGCACGAGCGCGACATCAGCCACTCCTCCGTCGAGCGCGCCATTGCCCCGGACACCTGCGTGCACCTGGACTTCGCGCTGCGGCGCCTGGCCGGGGTCATGGAGCGGCTGGTTATTTACCCGGATAATATGGCCAAGAACCTCGACCGCCTGGGCGGCCTGGTGCACTCGCAACGGGTCCTGCTGGCGCTCACCCAGAAGGGCATGGCCCGCGAGGCCGCCTACGCCGCCGTCCAGCGCAACGCCATGAAGGTCTGGCGCGGCGAAGGTAACTTCTTGAATTTACTTAAGAATGACCCGGACGTCACCCTCTCGGACGCCGACCTCGCGCCCCTCTTCGACAACGCCTATCACTTCAAGAACGTCGACAGGATCTTCGCGCGGGTGTTCGGCGAGGAGGCCAATGCGGCCAACGCCGCCGCCCAGTAGCTACTTGCCGCCGCGGACGTTCTCGCGGGCCTGAGCCAGCAGCTCGGCCATCTTCATCGCGACCTCGCCCTCGCTGATCTGCACGCCGGCGCCCTTCAGGTCCTCGAAGACCTTGCGCAGCACGTCCTCGTCGCCCGGCTGGTCGACTTCCGACTTCACGATCACCTTGGCGTACTCGGCCACGTGCTTGGCGGTGAGGCCCATGAGCCCGGCCGCCCACTCGCCCAGCGCGCGGTTGCGCTTGGCCGTGGCCATGAACTCCTGCTCCTGGTCGAGCGCGAACCGCTTCTCGAAGCCTTGTTCCCGCTCGTCAAACGTCGTCATGTGGTCCCCGAAAAGCGGTACGAACGGCCGTTCCCATATCCCGCCCGCTCCCCGGTCGCAATCGAAAGCCGGTTCCGCGCACGCGGTTTGCGCCACACCGCCGCATCCGCTAATTTTGTCGGGCCTCATATGGAGCGAGACGCCGAGTCGGAGCCGCGCGCGAATGCCCGCCGCGCGGATTTCTTCGTCCCCGACCGGCAAAGCCCTCGCCGACGGAGAAGGCGTGACGATGACCCGCCGCAAGAAGATCTACGAGGGCAAGGCCAAGATCCTCTACGAGGGTCCTGAGCCGGGCACGCTGATTCAGTACTTCAAGGACGACACGACCGCCTTCGACGCCACCAAGAAGGCTGTGCTCGAGGGCAAGGGCGTCATCAACAACCGCATCAGCGAGCACATCATGACGCGGCTGGGCTCGATCGGGGTCCAGAACCACTTCATCCGGCGCCTGAACCTGCGAGAGCAGCTGATTCGCGAGGTCGAGATCATTCCGCTCGAGGTGGTCTGCCGCAACGTGGCCGCCGGCTCGCTGTCCACCCGCCTGGGTCTGCCGGAGGGTCAGGCCCTGCCCCGCTCGATCATCGAATTCTACCTGAAGGACGACAAGCTCCACGACCCGATGGTCGCCGAGGAGCACATCACCGCCTTCAACTGGGCCTCGACCCAGGAGATCGACGATATGATGGCGCTGACCCTGCGAGTGAACGACTTCCTGACCGGCATGTTCGGCGCGGTCGGGATCACGCTGATCGACTTCAAGATCGAGTTTGGTCGCATCTGGGAGAACGACTTCGCCCGCATCATCCTGGCCGACGAGATCAGCCCGGACTCATGCCGCCTGTGGGACTCCACCACCAACGAGAAGCTCGACAAGGACCGTTTCCGCCGCGATCTAGGCAACGTCATCGAAAGCTACACCGAAGTGGCGCGCCGGCTCGGGATCATGAAAGAGATGCCTACCGTCATCCAGGGGGGCCTCCACTAGTGAAGGCTGTGGTCCACGTGTTCCTCAAGCCCGGCGTCCTCGATGTCCAGGGCAAGGCCGTCGAGCAGGCCCTGCACGGTCTGGGCTGGGGCGACGTCTCCCAGGTGCGGGTCGGGCGCACCATCGAATTCGACCTCAAGGGTTCCGACCAGGCCGCCGCCGAGGCCGAGGTGAAGGCCATGTGCGACAAGCTCCTCGCCAACACGGTGATCGAGAGCTACCGCGTGGAGGTGGCGTGAGGCGGGCCGCCGCCATCGCCCTCTTTCTCCTCACGCTCTCGGCCTGCGCGCCGAAATCGCAAACCGCCACGGCGACCGCCTTGGCCCTCGACTGCAAGATGAACTTCGCCGAGCAGAGCGCGAAGATCATTGCCCAGCCGAACCTCATGCCCGCCCAACACGCGCCGGGCGAGCCCTACAACTTCTATTCCAGCACCGACGGCCACGCCTCCTACCTGATCACCGAGCCCGGCGCGCCCGGCCACCCTGCGATCATGATGCAGACCGCCGGCGGCGGCGCGGGCGTCAAGACCACCGGTTGCGCCTATGGCAACAAGCGCGGCTACCAGCAGCTCGCCAACTATCTGGACTCGCTCAAAACCTGGACACGGCGATGAGCGGCTTCCACCTGGCCCAGTTCAACATCGCCCGCCTGGCCGCCCCCATCGACACGCCCGAAATCGCCGAATTCCGCGAGGCCCTGGACCGCATCAATGCGCTGGCCGAGGCCGCGCCTGGCTTCGTCTGGCGCGCCACCGGCCAGGGCTTCGATTCCGAGGACCCGGCCACCGACATCGACCCGATGATCCTCGCCAACCTCTCGGTCTGGGAGAGCGCCGAGGCGCTGGCGGCCTTCGCCTATCGCACGGCCCACGGCCACTTCGTCAGGAACCGCCTCGACTGGTTCGAGCTCAACCTGCAACCCTACCAGGCCATGTGGTGGATCCCGGTCGGAACCCTTCCCACTCGCGAAGAGGCGCTCGGGCGCCTAGATCAACTGCGGGTCCACGGTCCGGGCGCGCACGCCTTCGACTTCAAGACCCGCTTCCCCGCCCCGACGCCGCAAGAGGAGCCCGTCCGATGAGCCGCTTCCACCTGGCCGAGATCAACATCGGCCGCCTCCGTGCGCCAGTCGACAGCCCCATCCTTGCCGACTTCGTCGCTAACCTCGACCGCATCAATGCGCTGGCCGATCAATCGCCGGGCTTCATTTGGCGGCTGGTGGGCGACGGCAACGACGCCACCGACATCAAGCCCGACGCGAACGATCCGATGATGGCGCTGAACATGAGCGTCTGGACCGACCCGCAGGCGCTCGGCGCCTTCGTCTACCGCTCGGACCACATTTCCATCATGCGCCGCCGCGCCGAGTGGTTCGAGAAGCTGGAGATCTTCATGGCGCTCTGGTGGGTGCCGGTCGGCCACATCCCAACCGTCGAGGAGGGTTGGGGCAAGGTGCAGACGCTACGCCGCCTCGGCCCGACGGCGGAGGCCTTCACCTTCCGCCATCCCTTCCCGGCCCCCGACGCCGAACAAGCCCCGCCGCCCGTCCTCGACGAATGCGCCTGACCGAATCCGCCTAAGGAGCCGCCATGAAAGCCGCTGTCATTGTCTTCCCCGGCTCCAACTGCGACCGCGACTGCAAGGTGGCGATCGAGCGCTCCACGGGCGCCCAGGTCGACATGGTCTGGCACGGCGACACCGAACTGCCCAAGGGCCTCGACCTGATCGTTCTGCCGGGTGGCTTCTCCTACGGCGATTACCTGCGCTGCGGGGCCATGGCCGCCCTGTCGCCGATCATGAGCGAGATCAAGGTCGCCGCCGGGCGCGGAGTCGCCACGGTTGGCATCTGCAACGGATTTCAGGTGCTGTGCGAAGCCCAGATGCTGCCCGGCGCCCTCCTGCGCAACGATCACCTCAAATACAATTGCAAGGCCGTCGACCTGGCGGTGGTCAACTCGCAGACCCGCTTCACCGCCGGCTACGCAGGCCGCCGTCAGGCCACGATGACCGTCGGCAACGGTGAGGGCAATTTCTTCGCCGACGCCGCCACGCTCGACCGGCTGGAGGGCGAGGGCCAGGTGGTGTTCCGCTACCTCAACAACCCCAACGGCTCGGCCCGCGACATTGCCGGCATCGTCAGCGAAGCCGGCAACGTGCTGGGCCTCATGCCCCACCCCGACCGCGCCTTCGAGGCGGAGCTCGGCTCCGCCGACGGCGCCATCCTCTTCCAGAGTGCGCTGGCCAGCGCCTGACCCATCGTCCGGAGCTGATTGCCGAGCGTCCAGCGCCCGGCCTCTATCCCTTGACCCGACCCCTGACCGGCCTTTGATGCAGGCCTGACACTGGGTCAGGAGGCCATCATGTCGGCTCAGGACGTCGCCGGGGCGCTGAACCGCCTCGAAGGCACACTGCAAAAGCGCCCCGCCATGGGGTTGCAGGACGACGCGCCGGCTACCTCGCGCTGGGACGGCGGCCTGCGGTCTGTCGTCATCCATGCCAACGGCGCCGCGGTCACCAGCGACATGCCGACGACGCTAGGCGGCGGCGGCGAGGCGGTCTCGCCGGGCTGGTACTTCCGCGCGGGGCTCGCCTGCTGCACCGCCACGGTGATCGCCATGACCGCCGCCACGGAAGGCATTGCGCTCACCGCCTTGGAGCTTCGGGTCTCCAGCCGCTCAGACCTGCGCGGCGCGATGGGCATGTCCGAGGCCGACGGCGCGGCCATTCCCGCCGGTCCCCGCGACATTCGGTTTGATGTAAGGATCGCCGCGTCCAACGCGTCGGCCGATCGCCTTCGCGCCCTGGTGGAGACCGGCTGCGCCCGATCCCCGGCGGCCTGCGCCCTGGCGACGCCGCCGGCGCTGCACATCGACGTCGCCGTGCGCGCCACCTGATGGACGCTTTTTCCGAAACCCTGCGCGTGGTCCGCATGGTCGGCGCGATCTTCGTGAACGCCAAGTTCACCGCGCCCTGGGCCTACCAGTCGGTCAGCGCCGAGACCGCCGGCCCGCTGCTTGAGCCCGGCGCCGAGCGGGTGGTGATCTTCCACATGATCACCGAGGGTGAGTGTTTCCTCGAATTTCCCGGCGAGCCACCCGTGCGACTGAGCGCCGGTGACGTGGTGGTGTTTCCCAAGGGTGACGCGCACCGCATGAGCTCGGCCCCTGGGGTGCCCGCCGGCCGTGGCAATCGCATCGACGTGATCCTCGCGCGGCGCCCCCGCCAGCTGATCTATGGCGGCGGCGGGGTGGCGACGCGCCTCGTGTGCGGCTACCTCGCTTGCGACGCGCGCCTGGCCGAACTGTTGTTCAACGGCTTGCCCTCCGTCCTCAAGGTCAATGTGCGCGGCTCCAACGCCGGCATCTGGCTGGAGAGCTCGGTACGCTACGCCCTGGCCGAGGCCCGCTCGCCCAGGCCCGGCGGGGCCGGCGTGTTGGCCAAGTTGGCCGAAGTGCTCTTCATTGAGGTGCTGCGCCTCTACATGAGTGAACAGACCGACGGGCGCACCGGCTGGCTGGCCGGGGTGAACGACCGGGTGGTTGGTTCGGCCCTGCAGGCGATGCACAGCCGCCCGGCCCACGCCTGGACCCTCGACGAGCTGGCCCGCGAGGCGGGCGCCTCCCGCTCCGTGCTCGCCGAGCGGTTCCAGACCATGGTCGGCTCCTCGCCGATCCAGTACCTGACCCAATGGCGAATGCTGTTGGCCTCCAACCTGCTCTGCCGCAGCAATGCGCCGCTGGCGCGGATCGCCGAGGAAGTGGGCTACCAGACCGACACCGCCTTCAGCCGCGCGTTCCGCCGGGAGTTCGGGGCCCCACCCGCCGCCTGGCGCCGCGACCAGCTCGCCCGCGAAAGCGTCCACTGACTGGCCCTACTCGGCGGGCGCCACCGCCGTGACCACTACAAACTCCGCGGGGGTCTGGAACCCCCATCCATCCCGCCAGGGCGCGATCGCCTGGAGGTACTGCCGGCGCACTCGCGTCCGCGCCGCCTCGTCGAAGTGCGCCCAGGGCAGCGCCAACGGCCCGCCCAGGAACACCGCCTCGTAGGCCTCGGTGTCATCCTTGTGGTTGAGGGTCGTCACCAGCCGGTGCAACTCGACCTCGACGAAGCCCGCGACCTCGCAGGCCTGCGCCAGGGCGTCGCCCTCGCCGTGCTGGAAGAACAGCGGGCAGACATCGCTGGCCACCTCGGCGTCGACGATCTCGAAGGCCGCGGCCCAGCCGCAACGCGCGCGCGCCCCCCACACCGCGGCCGCCATCCGCCCGCCCGGCTGCAGGACGCGGCGCATCTCGCGCAACGCGGCCTCCGGATCGGACAGGTACATCAGACCGAAGGCACACAAGGCGACATCGAACGCTTCCGCCGGCAGGTCCAGCAGCTCGGCGTCCATTCGCTCAAACGCGACGTTGGCGACACAGCGGGCCTGCCCGCGCTGCGCGCAGGCCTCCACCATGCCGCCGGAGATATCGACCCCGAGCACCGAGCCATCGGGCCCCACGACCTCGGCCGCGGCGAAGGTGATGAGACCAGTACCGCAGGCCACGTCGATCACATTGTGGCCTGGCTGCAGGTCCGCCAGCTTGAGCATCAAGCCCTGCGGCTCGGCGAGTTGCTCGCCCCACAGCGCCTCATAGCGCGGCGCGGCTCGGTCCCAGCCGTAGCGTTGGAGCCGTCTTTGCAGGTTGGGATCCATGAGAACGCACGCCGACTGGGGGCCGACGCGCCGCCGGCTCAGGTACGGCCACTAGGCGCTCTTCGGCCAACCTTCGTCCTTGCGTCGCGTCGCCAATCCCTGCCCGATCGTCCGTCCTAGCCGTCGAAGCCGACGAACACGGCCGCCTCGTCCACGCTCTTGCGTTCCGAGACCACCGCATTGGCCGGAAAGGTCTCGTCCGGCCAGCCCAGCGCGATGGACTTCATGATCACCTGGTCCTCGGCGATACCGGCATGCTCGCGAACCACCGGCGACTGCATGATCCCCTGGCTGTTGATCACGCAGCCAAGCCCCCGCGACCAGGCGGCGTTCACCAGCGCCGTCGCAACCGCCCCGCAGTCGAAGGGCGTATCATCGCTCTCGGCCAGCACCTTGTCGTAGGTGATGATCACGCAGACCGGCGCGTCGAACTGCCGAAAGCCCCTCAGCACCCAGTCCTGGCGCGCCGCCTGGTCCTCGCGAGCGATGCCCATGGCGGAGAAGAGCTGCTTGGCGACTCCGATCTGCCGCTCACGGTGCTGGTTCGCGAACGGCTGGCCCGTGCGGAACTCCCGCGAATGCGGCACGCCGGCCAGGTTCCGCTCTGTGTTCCCGGCCCGGATGCGGTCCAGCGGCTCGCCGGTGATCACGTAGAAGTTCCAGGGCTGGGTGTTCATCGACGACGGCGCGCGCATCGCCATCTCGATCACCTCGCGGATCACCGCCTTGGGCACAGGCTTGTCCTGGTAACCGCGGATGCTGCGCCGCCCCATGACGACTTCATCGAACGTCATGGCGGACCCGTTGGGCGAACTCATTGGCGCGTATCCCGGCAACTGCTGTCGTTGGCTGCGCTGGGTACAGCAAACCCGGGCGCCCGGTAAATCGCCGGATGGCGCCCCGCCCTGCGGCGAAACGAGAGGTTTTCATAACCTCGGCGGCGCGTAATAGTCGTGGCGCTGGTGAATGACGGGCGCCGGCGAGACGTTCAACAGCGCCCGAGACACCTGCCATGCCTGATGTCGACCTCTCTACCCTGGCCGCCCCCGAGCTGCGCCGCCTGCTGGATGCGGCGCGCGGACGCGGCCAGGCGACCCTTTCCTACCAGATCCTCCAGGAGATGGAGGCGCGCCGCGACCGCGGGGCCCGCGCCCGCCTGCCCAGCCGCAAGCGGGCCGAGCCTCGGGTGATCGACCTCAACCTCAGCGACGACCCGCTCGATCGCTGGGAGGACCCGCTCGAGGCGGCCGAGCCCGCGGTTGAGCCCGAGGCTGCAACGGAGCCGGAGCCTGCGGCATCCCTTTACCTGGAGCGCGACCCGCCGCCCCCCGTCGCGCCGCCGCGTCGCTCCCGCTGGATCGGCCTCGGCCTGATCGTCGGCGTGGCCGTGGGCGTGCCGCTGGGCCTGGGCATGGGCCGCATCATCCCGGAGCCGGTATCGCCGCTGATGGTGCCGACGGAGAGCGCGGTCGCCGTTGCCGCCCCCGCCGCCGCCACGCCGCCAGTCGTCGTTCCCCCAGCTCCCCCACCGCCGTCTGCGCCGATCCCCGCCGACCCCGCGGCCGTCACGGACACGCCCCCAGCTAACGCCTTGCCACCCGCCCCGGCCGAAGTCGCTGCGGTGACGCCCGCCCCGGCCGCGCCGATCGAAGAGGCGAAAGAGGATGCACTGGCCCAGCCGCCCGCCACCAAGGGATGCGCCGGAGCCCCGACCCCCGCCGACCGGGCGATCTGCGGCGACCCGAACCTGCAACGCCTGCAGCGCGAGCTGCGCGAGGCCTATGCCCAGGCGCTCGACGCCCATGAGGACCGCACCCTGCTGCGCCAGCGCCAACTCGCCTGGCGAGCCGAGCGCGACAGCGTCTCCGACCCCGACCGCTTGGCCCAGCTCTACGAACAGCGCATCCGCAAGCTCAACGCCGCCACCGCCGACGCGAAGCATCGGCACTAGCCTCCGCCGCCCTTCCAAAGGCCGCGCCATCGGCTAGGCTCGATACATGAAAGTTACATCGCTCCTCGCGTTTGCCTTGACGCTGTTCGCGGCGCCCGCCCTGGCCCAGACGGCGACCACGTCGCCCGACACACCCGCCGCGGCTTTTGAGTTCCCGGCGGCCAGCAACGACTGGGTCAAGCGCACGGTGATGATCCCCATGCGCGACGGCGTGAAGCTCTACACCGTCATCGTCCTGCCCAAGGGCGCCAAAGACGCGCCGATCCTGCTGTCGCGCACGCCCTACAACGCGCGTATGCGCGCCCAGCGTTACGCCTCGCCACACGTCAACGCCCTGCTCAGCCAGATGGACGAGCCCTTCGTCCTCGACGGCTATATCCGAGTCTACCAGGACATCCGCGGCAAGCACGGCTCGCAAGGTGACTACATCACCACGCGCCCGCTGATCGGGCCGCTCAACAACACCACCACCGACCAGACCACCGACACCTGGGACACCATCGACTGGCTGGTGAAGAACATTCCCGAGACCAACGGCCGGGTCGGCATGATCGGCTCGTCCTACGACGGCTTCACGACCCTCATGGGTCTGATCAATCCGCACCCGGCGCTGAAGGCCGCCGTGCCGCAGAGCCCGATGGTCGACGGCTGGATGGGCGACGACTACTTCCACTACGGCGCCTTCCGCCAGACCAACTTCGACTACATGACCGGCCAGATGAGCGCGCGCGGCGAGGGCAAGGAGATCCCGCGTGAGGGCCTCGACGACTACTCCAATTTCCTCAGGCTGGGCTCCGCAGGCGACTTCGGCCGCCACTACGGCCTCGATCAGATCCCCTACTATCGCAAGGTCACCGAGCACCCGGCCTACGACGAGTTCTGGAGCCTTCAGGCGCTCGACAAGGAACTCGCCCGCCAGCCGCTGAAGGTCCCGACCATGTGGGTCGGCGCGCTCTGGGACCAGGAGGACATGTGGGGCGCCATCCACTCCTACCTCGCGACCGAGCCGAAGGACGCCGCCAATGACATGAACTACCTGGTGATCGGCCCCTGGCGGCACTCCGGGGTGAACTACGAGCAGCGCAACCAGAACGCGGTGAAACTGCCCGGCGACACCGCCACCGAGTTCCGCACGCAGGTGCTGAAGCCCTTCCTCGACGCGCACCTGAAGACCAACGGCCCCAAGGCCGACACCCCGCCGGTGTTCATCTTCCAGACCGGCACGATGCAGTGGCAGCGCCTGCAGAAGTGGCCGGTCGGCTGCGAGGGCAACTGCGCCGTCGGCATGAAGCCGCTCTACCTGGAGCCCGGCTCGGGCCTCGGATTCGCAGCGCCCGCTGAAGCCAAGGGCCCGGCCGCCTACGACGAATACGTCTCGGACCCCGCCAAGCCCGTGCCCTACCGGGCCCGCCCGGTGCGCAAGGACGACACCGACGGCTGGCGCTATTGGCTGACCGTCGACCAGCGCTTCGTCGACAGCCGCCCCGACATCCTGACCTACACGACCGAGGTCCTGACGGCGCCCGTGCAGATCTCCGGCGCGCCGATCGTCAACCTCTTCGCCTCCACCAGCGGGACTGACAGCGACTGGGTCGTGAAGATCATCGACGTCTATCCCGACACCGTCCCCAGCCAGATGGAGCTCGGCGGCTACGAGTTGCCCATCGCCATGGACATCTTCCGCGGCCGCTACCGCGAGAGCTTCTCCGACCCCAAGCCGATCGCCGCGAACAAGGCCCTGAAATACCGCTTCGTCATGCCGACGGTGAACCACGTCTTCCTGCCCGGCCACCGGATCATGGTGCAGGTCCAGTCGAGCTGGTTCCCGCTCTATGACCGCAACCCGCAGACCTTCGTGCCCAACATCTTCTTCGCCAAGCCGGCCGACTACGTGAAAGCCACCCAGCGGGTCTTCCACGCCGGCGCTGCGGCCACCAACATCGAACTGCCGGTGGTGGACGCCCACTAGCCGCCTTCCCTTTGGTCACACTTGTTCCCCTGCCGCGCGGGGCTAAGCTCCCGGCCGAACGAACGGGAGAGCAAGCCATGGCCGACTTCGGCGCCGATGTGGACCTGGAGGACTTCCGCGCCGAGGCGGCCGCCTGGCTGAAGGCCAACTTCCCGCCCGCCCTGGCCGGCAAGGCGATGCTGGCCACTGACCGGCACGGCGACGGCGACATCGCCAAGTGGCGCAAGGCCATCGGCGCCAAGGGCTGGGCGACCCCCACCTGGCCGGCGGAGTACGGCGGCGGCGGCCTCAGCCCCGCCCAGGCCCGCGTGCTCAACCAGGAGATGGGCAAGATCGGCGCCTTCAACCCACTGATGTTCGGCATGGGCGTCACCATGATCGGCCCGACCATCATGGACTACGGCACCGAGGCGCAGAAGAAGACCCACCTGCCGCCGATCATCCGCGGCGAGGTGCAGTGGTGCGTGGGCTACTCCGAGCCCGGCGCCGGCTCCGACCTCGCCTCCCTGCAGACCAAGGCGGTCGACAACGGCGACGGCTGGACCATCAACGGCCAGAAGACCTGGACGAGCGGGGCCCAGTACTCCGACTGGTGCGGCTGCCTGGTCCGCACCGACCCCACGGCCAAGAAGCACGACGGCATCTCCTTCATGCTGATCGACATGCACCAGAAGGAGATCGAGACGCGGCCCATCGCCCTGATCGCCGGCGCCTCGCCGTTCTGCGAGACCTTCTTCACCGACGCCAAGGCGCCCCGCGACGCCCTGCTCGGCCAGCTCAACGTCGGCTGGACCGTGGGCAAGCGGCTGCTGCAGCACGAGCGCGCCAGCCAGACCGGCGCGTCCATGGGCGGCCGCGCCGTCTCCCTCGACCAGATCGCCAAGAAGTACGTCGAGCTGGACGCCGACGGCCGCATCGCCGACCTCGACCTGCGAAGCCGCCTCACCCGCCACCTGATGGACGCCAAGGTCCACGGCCTGACCCTGGCCCGCGCCATGGCCGAGGCCAAGGGCAACGCCGACCCGGGCAACGCCCCATCGGTGCTCAAGAACTCCGCCACCAACGTCGCCCAGACCCGCGCCGAGCTGACCCTGGAGATCTTCGGCCATCAGGGCCTGGGCTGGGAGGGCAAGGAGTTCAGCCGCGAGGAGCTGGAGACCGTGCGCGGCTGGCTGGCGGGCAAGGCCATGTCGATCTACGGCGGCTCGTCCGAGATCCAGAACAACATCATCTCCAAGCGGATCCTGGGCCTGCCGGACAATACGCAGTCGGCCTAGGGGCTCGCCCCCTCCACCACTCGCTCTGCGGCGAGCGGTCCCCCTCCCCCGCTTCGCAGGGGAGGAGCGCAAAAAAGGCAGCCCTCTCGGACTGCCTTCGCCGCTTCCAGATAACCGCGCCGGACCGAGATCCGGGGAAGCGCCGCGGGGCCCCTCGCCCAGGCGATCAAGCAAGTCGACCGCCGTTAGCCGATTGTTTTGCGCTCTATTTCCGGCCTGACAAGCGCCCTCGCGTCGCAGGTGAACAGTTCGTGTCGCCCTGTGTCCGCCACACAACGCCGCGAAATGGTCTTAATCACGGCCCCCCACGGCCACATGCCCCCGGTTTATAGGGGGTGTCGGCTGATCGGCATCCGGTCGGATCCTGAACAGCCCCCCAGCCCCCCTGATTGGGCGCAGGTCAGCCGACGAACTACCTTCTTAACGTCGGAAAGCCCTGGCCCCGCAGCCGGGGCTTTTTCGTTTCCGGGCCGCTATATTGGCGCGGCCCTCCTCAGGAACCTCCCCATGTCCGCCAACGCCGCCCCCACCGTTTCAAAGACCGACACCTACCCCCTGGGCGCGCGCACCGTGCGCCGCATGGGCTATGGCGCCATGCAGCTGGCCGGCCCCCACGTCTTCGGCCCGCCCAAGGACCGCGCCGAGGCCGTCGCGGTCCTGCGCGCCGCGGTCGCCGCCGGGGTCAACCACATCGACACCTGCGACTACTACGGCCCCCACGTGGTCAACCAGATCATCCGCGAGGCGCTCCACCCCTACGACCCGGACCTGACCCTGGTGACCAAGGTCGGCGCCCGGCGCGACGAGGTCGGCGGCTGGCTCCCCGCCCAGTCCCCCGCCGAGCTCACCAGCGCCGTCCACGACAACCTGAGGAACCTCGGCCTTGAGTCCCTCCACGCCGTGAACCTGCGCCTGATGGGCGGCATGGCGCCCACCGAAGGCCCCATCGAGCCCCAGTGGTCGACCCTGGCAGCCTTGCAGCAGCAGGGCCTGATCCAGCACCTCGGCCTCAGCAACGCCACCGCCGCCCAGGTGCGCGAGGCCCAGGCGATCGCGCCCGTGGCCTGCGTCCAGAACATGTACAACCTGGCCCACCGCCATGACGACGCGCTGATCGACGCCCTGGCCGGCCAAGGCGTGGCCTACGTCCCTTACTTCCCCCTGGGCGGCTTCGCCCCGCTCCAGTCGAAGGCGCTCTCAGGCGTCGCCAAGCGTCTGGGCGCGACGCCGCTGCAGGTGGCGCTGGCCTGGCTGCTGCAACGATCGCCCAACGTCCTGCTGATCCCCGGGACGTCGTCGCGCGGGCACCTCAGCGAAAACCTGGCGGCGGCGGACATCACGCTGCCGGCCGATGCGTTGGCGGAGCTGGAGGGGATCGGGCGCGCCTAGCCCGACAGGATGAGCTGCGGCGCCTCCGACCGCACCCCGTCTGGCCCGGGCGCCTCGCCGGGTGGGGCGCGAGCCGTATGCGCCCCCTCCGCGGCCGCGGCCTCAAGGCCCCAGGTCTCGTCCGTCCAGACGCTCCAGTCGATGGTGACGCCCAGGTCGCGGCAGATGCCGGCCACCAGCTCGCCCAGCGGGCGGTCGGCGAAGTCGGCGTCCTCGGCGTCTTCCAGCCGCTCATGCAGATGGTCGGTCAGGCGCTCGGCGTCGCTTTCGCTCTCGAGCACCCGCTCGACGATCTCCTCGACCCGGAGCTTGCGCATCGTGCCGCGCACCTGCGCGTCCACGACGCGCGCCCGTTCGATCTTCTCACGCCGCTCCCGGCGCTCGGTCTCGAACTTCTCTTCCAGCGCCAGGGTCTGGCGCACGGCCCGCGCAATGCGCCCGAACCGCAGGCTGTAGTCGATCGGCGGCGACTGCGGCTCCGCCGGCTCCAACGCCTGGCGCCGCACATCCCGCGCCAGCTCCATCCCGATCTCCACAAGCTCGCGCAGCACCTCGAAACGGTGCTGAGCCCGGGCCTCGGCAGAACTGGCGGCGTCGTCGATCACAGAACAAATCATGAACATTGAAAGGCCGATTGTCAAGCCAAAAGCTCCATTCGCAGGGCTCGCCAGCCAATCGGAGGTGTCGGGTAGATCTAGTGGTTGAACGTCCTGGTGATCCGCCGGGCAGGGAGCAGCAGAAAGGGTGCCCCTCGACAGTTGCCTCACGCCGCTATTCGCTGTTTGGTTGCGCCCTGCGACGTTCAGGGGGCTGACGTACCGATTCCGAGTCGACTAGCCTCTCCCGGGCGGGGAACAAGGAAGCAAACGCAAAATGACCGCGGGACGGATCCGCCCAGTGCTTCGTTGGGCGGGCGGCAAATCTTGGCTCGTACGCCAGATCCCGAGCATTTTCGGCACCCTTGAGTTCGATCGATTCCACGAGCCCTTTCTTGGGGGTGGATCCTTCTTTTTCGCCTTCGCTAGCGGGCGTCCGGCGGTCCTTTCGGACAAGAACGAGGCGCTCATCGAGACCTATGAGTGCATAAGAGATGATGTTGACCGCGTCATCAAATATCTAGAGCAATGTAAGAATACGCATGAAGACTACTATAGGATAAGGAATGAGATATACGATTGCCCATACAGTCGTGCTGGCCAATTTATTTTTCTCAATCAAACGTCATTCAATGGAATCTACAGAGTAAATCTAAAGGGTAAGTACAATGTACCTTATGGTGGCACTGGAAAGACGTTTCTCGACAAGCAGGCACTGACTGACGCCAGCACGGCTCTAGTCAATGCAGAGCTAAGATCGCAAGATTTTGAGGAAGGGTTCAGCCGTATATCGGCCAATGATCTCGTGTTTATTGATCCCCCATACACCGTATCTCACAACAACAATGGCTTCATAAAATATAATCAAACTCTATTCTCCATAGACGATCAGCACAGACTTTCCGAATACATCGGAAGGATTGATCGCCTGGGGGCGAAATACATTCTCACAAACGCTGCACACGCAAAGATCGCCGAGATCTTTGAACTCGGCCGCCACCGCATCGAGGTCAATCGCGCCAGCCTCATAGGCGGGAAGAAGGCCGAGCGAGGATCGGTGTCCGAGTACGTGTTCACCAACATAGAGGTCCGCCCAGCATGACCATTCTCAAGGAGGAAAATTTCTCCGAAGTGATGGCTGATCAGGAAGATCAGCGGGCGTTGAGGCGTGCTCGCGCGAAAACGTACATCGAGCGAAAGGTCCGAAGATCGGAATTCTCTGAGCCGGCGGAGGGTTGGTACGTACTGGACAACAACCTGGTCCGAGACGTGAAGCTGGCGAAGGACAAGCCTTCGTCCGAGCAGTTCGAGGACCGCCTTTGGGTTCTCCTTTCTCGCATGGGTTTTCGGTACCTCTCCAAAGACCAGAACTGCCGACTTCAGTACGATACGGGCAATGGCTCGGCGCAGCAGATCGACGTCTTAGCGGTCGACGATGAATGCGCCATCATTGTTGAGTGCAAGTGTGCGGACGGGCCCGCTCCCAAGGCTGGGACCTTCAAGACCGAAATAGAGTCGCTAGGCGGAAAGAAGGCCGGTTTACATCGGGAGATTCGCGAGAGATTCAATAAACCAAATCTCAAAATTGCCTACGTCCTGGCAACAAAGAACTACATTATTGGAAAGCCGGACATCGATAGACTGAAATCATTCCAGATCCATCATTTTTCAGACGTCGATCTGGAGTATTATAGCGAACTTGTCGACCATCTAGGAAGTGCAGCCAGGTATCAGTTTCAAGCCGACATATTCCAAAACCAAGACATACCGGAGATCGAAAATAGAGTATTTGCCGTTGAAGGAAAGATGGGAGGTAAAGATTACTATTCTTTCTCTATGGAACCAGAACGACTTTTAAAACTGGGATATGTACTTCACCGTTCAAAATCTATTAAGGTCCTCCCCACATACCAACGCCTTATAAAGAAGAATAGATTAAATAGTATTAGAAAATTCGTCGAGGCGGGAGGGTATTTCCCAAACTGTATCATCGTGAACATCGACACCGGGGGAAAGCCACTTAGATTCGAGCAGTCTGGAAGCACTTTCGATAATTCACATACAAGAACTGGCGTCTTACATCTCCCTCCTCGCTATAGATCGCTTTACATTATTGATGGTCAGCACCGCGTCTACGGATATAGCGGAAGTCGATACGCCGGCAACAACTCGATCCCAGTAGTTGCATTTGTGGATTTGGAGCGGGAAGAGCAGCTGAAACTCTTCATGGACATCAATGAGAACCAGAAGTCGGTTTCCACCAACCTGCGGCATACGTTGGACGCTGACCTCAAGTGGGACTCAAAGAATCTCGCCGAACGCGCTGACGGCATCAAGAAGCAGCTTGCGCAGGAGCTTGGCGAAGACGTGACTTCCCCGCTCTTCAACCGCGTTATCATTGGTGAGGACCAGCGAACCGAAGTTAAGGTCATTACGCTCGAAGCGATCCTTAGGGGGCTAAACCAGACGCGATTTGTTGGCCGTTTCACCAAGGACGCGGTCAAAGAACAGGGCATCTTCAACGGCGGCAACAGCGCAGCGACCGTGGATCGGCTCAGACGCTTGCTGAGCGCTTATTTCGGGTACTTTGCGAAGGAGCTCGAGAGCGAATGGCATCGCCTCCCTAAGGATGGCGGCCTCCTCACAATCAATGACGGTATCACAGCGCTGATCATGGTTCTGGGCGACGTGGTCGATCACATGATCAAGCATGACCAGATCAAACCGTTGGCAGATGATCCGGAAGTGATTGCGGAAGAAGCCACAACATATCTAGACGGTCTGAAAGTCTTCTTTCGTGATCTCGGTGAGGCGGATCGTATCGAGCTGCGCAAGAAATACGGAAGCGGTGCGCCGACTCGTCTTCGGAGGATCTTTCAACGCGCCATGCACGAGGCGCGTGATGACTTTGAGCCCGCCGGCCTCACCGAGTATTGGCGAGATCAATCGAAATTGTACAACGTCGAGACCTATTCGCGCGTTGCTGATATCGAACTCCTTATGCGGGAGAAGATAAAGGACACACTTTTCTCGTCCTACGGAAGCATGTGGCTGAAAAAGGGGATGCCAGAAAAGCTATATACCCATCTCGCAACTGAGGCAGCGAAGAAAAATAGGACCATCGAGAGAGATGAGGATGAAAAAACTCCTTGGGATTGCCTGAATCTAATTCATGTCAGGGAAATCCTGATGCACGGCCCCCAATGGAGCACGATGTTTCAAAAGAGATTCACGATTCCCGGACAAGAGGGTCGCAAGAAGGAGGATAAGACAAGTTGGCTAGTGAAATTGAACACGATTAGGAACAACGCTGACCACGAATATAGTGTGACGAAAGCCGACTCTGACTACGTTGCGGCCCTCCATGACTGGCTCATTCTGGACTCGCCTCAGCGCATTACGGCGATTGCTAACGGGGTTGAACCGGCGGATGACGCCATCGAGGCAGATGCCTGAGGTGTCGCGCCTTTTGATCGAGTCCCCTAAAGCCGATCCCAATCACGTTCGCGAGGATCACCGGTCTGATGAAACTGCCGCACCAACTTCACCACTCCTAGGAAGTCCTTGTTCTCGACGGCCAACCTGTTCGCGTTGGCCCAGTCGATTTCGGGCCTCTCCCTGGCGGGGATCAGCACTTCGCTCTCTGCGGGGTTTTCTCGATCGAGGCGGATCACCCCCACGCCGTGAAGGGCAGACAGCATGCGAAGCTCCTTAACGGTCTCCCCTGCCTGGATGTCGGCTGCAACCAGATATCCGAAGTTTGCCCAAGAGGAATTCGAGACGGTTTGAAAGAACGCTTCCCTCACGTTCGATCGGTTGAGCAGCAGCTTGACCTCAAATGCCCACAGTCGAACCTTCTTCGCGGAGGCCTCCGACACCCAGTCGCGCACTTCTTGGTGCAGGTCCGCGGTAAGGTCTTCCATCGCGACGAGGTCAGGAAATAACCACTGGTTTCCTTGCGGGCCCCGGCGGTTGGAGGCGGTCTTTTCGTCGATCCGCTTTGAGTGCAGCCCCCACTCAGCGGCAAGAAAGGCAGTCAGCCTCGGATAGAGATCATGCTCACGCTCGGGGGTGTGTTCCGGCCGGTCGGACTCGCGATCGCTCGAAACGGCGCCCTCCGCCTCGGCAACCTCGACTTCCTCAGTCTCGTTGGTCCAGAAATAGCGGCGCGGCCTTTCTTCAGTGGTCCGCACTTCCTCCCATCGCTTTTCGATGGTTGGGCGATTGGCCCCGACTTCCGCGACAAGCTGCTGAATGAGATCAGCATCAGTCTTGAGATTGGCACTCCGCTGCTTCTTATCGGCACATTCCGACGGGTACTGGGCGAAGATCCACTCCGCTATGTCCCGCGCTTTCAATCGCTGGCCGGGATGAGCTCTAAGGCACTCGGCCACTCGGACATTGAGATTTAGAGCCATCGATACCCCCAGCTATCGATTGTACTAGACACCATAGTCGCCCCTCCCCTCCACCCCC
>Ga0207711_10001167_pt1 | contig 25012 bp, 17 predicted proteins | sample KBSS34metaG_FD_184401 | JGI IMG/M metagenome (GOLD analysis project Ga0207711, IMG submission 184401) | Switchgrass rhizosphere microbial communities from Kellogg Biological Station, Michigan, USA - KBS S3-4 metaG (SPAdes) (version 2) | ecosystem: Host-associated > Plants > Roots > Rhizosphere...
GGACAATGAGCACACCCACTTCCCGGCCTTTCGAGATTGACAGCCTTGTTCGGAGTGCGACCGTTGGCATCAGCCGCCGAGGAATTTCAAAAGCGAAAGAGATAACTGCCCTTGATGAAAAACTGGCGGCCGTCATTCAGGAAGTCGGGACCGCGCGGAAGGATCGGGAACGCTGGATCGCACTGGCGAGTTGCTGTCGGCTGCAGCGTGCAGAGGGTGTGGTTATAGTTCTGCAGGTCATTGTTCCAGCCGGCGTAGATTACGGTGCCGGGATGCGGAAGCCAGGTCAGCAGAGCCTGCGTCTGAATCTGCTTGGTGCGCTGCAACGAAGTCTCAAGAGGATTGGCCAGTGTCGAATCGTACTCGGCGATAATGCGCGCCGACCATGCACGGGTGAACTGGTAGTTGAGCTTGGTGCGGAAAACTTCGATCTCGTAGACGAGCTGACCGTCGCCAACGGATTTATCGCGGTCGAAGAGCCAGGTGTTGTCGACAGTGAGCTTACGCAGCGGATTAATACCAAAGATTGCTTGCACCGTCTGCTGATTCATGAGGAACGGATTTGAGCCGGCGACAGGGTTGTAGTTCACATTGCCGCCGCGCAGCGCGATGACATTGAAGTTCAACAGGGACCAGGGCTGGCCGCGCGCGACGAAGCCGCCAAAGTTCTCGGTAAAGTTACGATTGGACGCGAGCGGATAGCCGTTTTGGGGCCCGACAGTGTCGGAGTTTTCCCCAAAAAGCGGAGCCAGCACGATACTGCGCGTGAGCAGCCAGAAGGGATCGAAGGTGGTATAGCGGTAGACCCGATTGTGCTGATGGTCGAAAGCGATCTGCTGATTCAGCTCGAGTCCGAAAGACTGAACGACGCTCTCCTTTGGATACCACTGGTAATTGGCGTGAACGTGGTTGCTGCGGATGTTGGCAGTCTGGATGAAGCCGGTTAGAGTTTTGAAGCCCGGGCTGATGTCCTGAAACTCGTCAAACATGTTGAACGCGTGCCCGCTGCGCGTGACTTGTACATCGGCCGCAGGACCGGCCGAGTAGCCTGCAGGGAAGATGTCGGCGGCACTGTCGGAGTCGCTAGGGTGCGTGGAGCTCTCCACCATCTGCGCGAGCACAGTCCAGTTCTTGTCGGCGCGCCAGGTCAGGTCCGCTCCGCCGATGCGATTCCATCCTCCGCCAAACTCTTCGTCTGTATACATCAGTCCCACGTTTGACCCATCGCCAATGTCGCGCGAGACCCGGCCGACATAGAAACCTGCCTTGGTGTCGTGGAGCGGGTCGCCGGGTGCAACGGTGCGGCCCGGCTGGCGATCGTCGATGGCAAGAAAGCCGAGATTCGTATGGCCCGCCTTTCCAGTGACGCGGAGACCCCAGTCGGGGCGAATGATGTTGCGCGTGTAGAGAAGCGTAAGTGGCGTGGCAAAGTAGCTGGCATTCTCGAGAAAGAAGGGGCGCAGCTCGGGGAAGTAAACCGGGTAGCGCTGGTCGACGGTGAACTGAGGCTGGTCGCTTTCGACGTCGCTGAAATCCGGATTAAAAGTCGCGTCGAAGACGATGGAATCGCGCCACACGGCTTTGGCCTCTCCTCCGACTGTGGCCTCGGCGTTGCGGGTGCTGAAGAACGGATTGTTGGGATCGAGCTGATCAAGTACGTGGACGTTCTGCCCGAGGACATAGGGATTGAGCTGAACATTATGCGAACCGGTGACGCCCTCGATGCCCTGTAGCGCGCCCTCCTGGCTGAGAATGCCGCTGACGCTGGCATTGACGCGCGGCCAGAAGTCGACTTCGCTGTTGCGGGGAAAATTTCGCCAGAAGATCACTCCCCAGTCGCGGCCTGCGGCGGGAAAACGGAGGCTTCGGAATGGAATGGCAATAAGCGCCATCCATCCTTTGGTAGTGACGCGGCCGTCTGAGTTCCACACCTGGTCGTAGCTGTAGTCAGGTCCGACGGCTTCGGTCCAGGATGCGTCGGCTTGAACACCGGCAGGATTCACCTCGAAGCGCACACCGCGCTGATGGTCTTGAAATGGATCGAGCAGGACTGAGACCCAATCGTCCTTCTGGATGTTTTCGCGCCGAGCGAGATGAGAGCGGATCTGCTCAGGGTGTTGATCGAAGCAAATGAAAACCATGTAGAGCGCGGTGGTGGTACGCGCAAGCCAGACCTCGGTATTCTGCGTGGCGGGAGCTCCGTCAGTCGGCTGATTCTGGATGAAATGCTCGATGTGAACGAGCTGATCGCGAAGGTCGGGGCGTGGAGCCATATCGGCGAAATCGGCGACGGATAAGGCGTGGTCGATGAGCGGGACCTTCACGCGCGAGGTCGGCTGATTTCGGGGAGGTGTTTCGGGTACGACGGAGGGTGTGGGCTGACCGGGAGACTGGTTTGTCACCTGACCGCGTGCCGCTGTGGTCGACGATATAAGAAGAGCAGCAATGAAAAGAGCGATCGGCCAGATGGGGGGACGCACTCGGGCTCCAGCGTGTTCTGATTTGCATCCGCGGGCAAACGCCTGTTCCCGCCAAAGAAAAGAATAGCTGAATCTAAAGACGCGGGTTGTGACGGGCGGCTCCCTCTTTTGCAGCAATCGGCCCAACCCTGGCTTGTTGGCGGGTCAGGGCACGAGTGGCGGATTTGGTTAAGGGATAATTGAGACACGATGGCCCTTTTGTGGAGTCCTGAGAGCTGGTCGCAGAGGCTGGCGGAACTCGAGGCGCGTTCGGGGGAGTTGAAGGAAGCTCCGCTTCGGCGCGACGTGCGATCGCTGGGAACGCTGCTGGGCGAAGTGTTGCGCGAGCAGGCGGGTGAGGATCTGTTCGCTCACGTTGAGGCCCTTCGGCAGGGAACGATACGGCGAAGGGATGCCGAAGCCCGCGGCAACGAGGATGAGGCGGAGCGTCACGGCGCCAAGGCGCTGGAACTTGTGCATTCTCTGCCCGCAGAACGCGCGCTGCTGCTGACAAGGGCGTTCGCGTTCTACTTCGAGCTCATCAATCTGGCGGAGACGAACCACCGTAAACGGCGTCGTATCGCGTTGCAATTGACGGGCGAGGCCCAGAAGCAGCGTGGCTCCTTGGCTGGAACGCTTTGCGAGATGAAGCGGGTGGGAATCACAGCCGAAGAAGCAATGGAGTGGCTGAAGCGGATCCTGATTGTGCCGGTGTTTACGGCGCACCCCACGGAAGTGGCCCGGCGAACGGTGATGACAAAGCGGCGTCGTATCGGAGATTTCCTGGCGCGGCTCGATCGGATTCCCGTTCCGGAGCAGGAGATGGCGCGCCTGGAAAATGCGATTCGCGCTGAGATTACCAGCCTCTGGCAGACGGATGAGGTGAGGTCGCGGCGGCCGACAGTCTACGACGAAGTGAAGATGGGGCTCGACTACTACGATGTCTCGATCTTTGCCACCCTGCCGGGGCTGTACCGGGAGATTGCGGAGGCGATTCGGGCTTCGTACGACTTGGAGATCGAGCCGCATGAGTTGCCGCAGGTCCTGAAGTTCGGTTCATGGATCGGCGGGGACCGCGACGGCAATCCCTTTGTGACGCCGGAGGTGACGCGCGATGCGATTCAATTGGCGCGTGGACACCTGCTGCTCTACTACCAGGCGCGTCTCGACGAGATCATCGATCTGCTGACAACCAGTGCGCAGCAGAGGCAGGTGAGCAAAGAGCTGCGTGAGCGGCTGGACGCCTACGTCGCGCTGGTTCACACGCCTGAGGCGCAGGTGTTCGGTGCCCAGTATGAATTCGAGTACTACCGGCGGTTCATTATCTGCGTGAAAGCGCGGATCCAGCGAACGCTGGAGCTGACGCGTAAGCATGGTTCGACCATGCTCCCCGTGATGCCCTACACGCTGACCCAGGGGCAACAGAAACTCGCGCAGATTCTGCCCGAGTACTGTTCCGTAAGCAAATTCCTGGAAGACCTCGAAGCGCTGCGTTCGTCGCTCGCCGCGAACGCGGGACTGCGAATTGCGGAGACTTTGATTGATCCGCTGATTCTGCAGGTGCGGACCTTTGGATTGCATCTGCATACGCTGGATATCCGGCAGCACGCGCGAGTTCACGCGGAGGCGCTGCAGGAGGCAATCAGCGACACGATCGCGCCAGAACTGCCGGCCGAGATGTCAGCAGACACAACTTCGGTGCTGGAGACCTTCCGCGTTGTCGCGGAGATGAAGGAAGGCTGCTCCCCCGAGGTGATTCGCCAGTATGTCATCAGTGGGGCCTCCAGTGTCGAAGACGTGTTGGCGGTGGTGCGCCTCGCGCGACTGGGCGGCGTGACGGTAGAGGGATCGAAGCGCGATCCAGGATTGATGCCGGTGCCGCTGTTTGAATCGATCGAAGATTTGCGGCAGGCGCCGGAAGTATGCCGTGAACTTTGGAGCAGGCCAGACTACAAGAGGCTGCTGGCGTCGTGGGGCAACTGGCAGGAAGTGATGCTGGGGTATTCCGATTCGAACAAGGACGGCGGAATGCTCACCAGCACCTGGGAGATTTTTCGCGCGCATCGCGGGCTGCACGAGGTGGCGCGCGAGTGCGGCGTAAAGCTGCGCCTCTTTCATGGGCGCGGCGGAACCGTGGGCCGTGGCGGTGGCCCGACGCATCGCGCAATCTTCGCGCAACCGATGGACGCATTTGAAGGACAACTGCGCATCACCGAACAGGGCGAAGTTCTGAACTTCAAATACGCCGACGAAGTATTGGCAGAGCGGAATCTTGAGCTGATGATCGCGGCGTCTCTCGATGCGCTGGCGCGCCCCAATGCCCGCGATCCGCAGGGGCACTTCACCGGAATTCTGAAGCCGGAATGGGAAGCGGCGCTCGACGAGCTGTCGGAGATCTCGTTCGGTTTCTACCGGAAATTTGTTCTGGAAAATCCTGACGTCGTGACGTACTTTGAGCAATCGACGCCGGTCGGTGAACTGGAGCACGCGAAGATCGGATCGCGGCCGGCACGGCGGAACAAATCGCCAAAGCTCTCGGATCTGCGCGCGATTCCCTGGGTCTTCGGATGGACACAATCCCGGCTGCTGGTGCCGGCGTGGTTCGGCGTTGGCTTTGCTATCGAGACATTTACGAAGAAGCCTGGTGCGGTCGACCTGCTGCGAATGATGGCACGGGAGTTTCCGCTCTTCATTGACCTGATCCGAAACGTCGAGATGGCGCTTGGCAAGGTCGACCTGTCGACTGCGCGCGTGTACTCGGAGCTCGTTGAAGATGCAAAGCTGCGGGAGCGCATCTTCGAGATGTTCGAGGCGGAGTTCCACCGGTCCGTCAAAGCTGTGCTGGCGATTACCAATCAGAAAGACCTGCTTGAGACCAACAGCGTGCTGGCGCACTCGATCAAGCTGCGTAATCCGTACGTCGATCCGATGCACCTGATCCAAGTCGACATGCTGCGGCGGAAGCGGGCGGGCGAGGACACACCGGAAGTGAACCGCGCCATATCCGCCACGATCAGCGGAATATCAGCGGGGCTGAGAAATACCGGCTGAAGTGAGTGTTCGCACTTCTTCATTCCCAAGCCCCGAAGCTATTTCACCACTGGTTACTCGGTCCTCAAGACCCGCATTGGCGATACCGAAGCGGCGCGTCTGGCCGGAAGAAAACACGCCAGGATTGCGGTTGCCAGCAGAAGGATCGCGACCGAGATGAAGGCAGTGAGGTCGAGCGCCTTCACACCGAAAAGAAGGCTTTGCATGGCGCGGCCCACGAAGTAGGTGCCGATAAGCCCCAGTCCTAACCCAACCGCGGCAAGGAGCACGCCGTCGCGAATGATAAGACTGACCACTCGGTTGCGCGTTGCTCCCAGAGCCATTCGTAGCGCAATCTCATGCGAGCGCTGCGCCACCGAAAACGACATGACGCCGTAGATTCCCAATGCCGCAAGAAACAGCGCAACCGCCGCGAAACTGGTGAATAGAACGAGAGTGAAGCGCTGGTCTGACATCGATTCATCAACAACGTCGTCGAGTGTCTTCGGCTCGGCCAGTGCTACGCCGGAGTCCACCTGGTGCACGGCAGCCGAGACACTGTTGAGCATCGCGGACGGGTTTTCGGCGGTACGCACCGCAAACGCGGCCTGCGGCCATGGGATCTGGTAGAAGGGGATCAGCATCTCGGGATTCTCATCGCGTTGATCGGCGGTGTGCACGTTGTGGTAAGTTCCGACGATCTGCCATGAAACGTAGCCGCCCAACTTTGTTACACCGGGTATGAGCTCTTCAACAAGCACTCGCTGGCGAAGAGGATCTTTCCCTTTCAGATACTTCTTCACGAAGTCCTGGTTCACCATTGCCACTTTGACGGTTGCTGCCGTGTCCTGATCGGTGAACGCGCGCCCGGAAATCAGCTGAATGCCGAAGGCATTGAAATAATCCGGAGTGATCATGCCAAAGCCCGTGCCCGGACGTTGCGATGGGTCCGCGTACGTGGGCCCGCCATCGAGCATGAACGGCATTCCGAACCCGGCTCCATACGGCGGTTGGCCGGTCATGGCCGCGGTGTGCTGCACGCCGGGAACAGCCGAGATGTGCGCAAGGATGTCGCGAAAGTAGGCCGACATCGCTTGTGGATCTTTCGAGCGAGCCTCCGGAACAGGAAGATAGAACGTGAGCACGTGATCTGTCTTGATGCCGAGATCGACGTGAGCGAGATTCCAGAAGCTGTGGATGGTGAGGCCGGCCCCGGCTAGGAGAGCGAGCGCCAGCGCGAATTCACCGATCACGAGTATGCGTCTCAGGAAATGCTTGCCCGCGCTGGTGCCCGCGCGCCCGCCTTCTTTCAACGTCTCGGCAGGGTCGACTCGGGATGCATACCAGGCAGGAGCAGAACCGGCAAGAAGGCCGGCAATCGTAGTGGCCAGGAGAGTGAACAGCAGGATCGGAACGTTGAGGCGCAGGTCGGCTTCGCTCGGCAGCGTGTTGCGGGGCATGGCCGCAACAAGACCCTGCAGCATCCCGTAACCGACGGCGACTCCGAGGGCTCCGCCGGCGATGGCTAGGATCAGACTCTCTGTGAGAAGCTGTGCGAAAATCGTGCGCCTGCCGGCGCCAAGTGCGCTGCGCACGGCAAGTTCCTTCTGCCGGACCATACCGCGGGTCAAAAGCAGATTTGCGACATTGACGCAGGCGATCAGCAGCACAAACCCGACCGCCCCCAGTAGCAGCCAGAGCATCTTGATCCGTTCTTTCGGAAGGAAGTCATTCTTAAGGCCCTCCACATAGGAGCCCCAGCCCTTGTCGCTCTTCGGGTAGACCTCGGCAATATGAGCTGTGACTGAGTCCATATTCTGTTGAGCCTGTTTCAGCGTCACGCCCGGCTTGAGCCGGCCCATCACGAGGAGCCAGTGAAAGTCGTGATTAACTTGATCCGGCTTGAAGACAAGCGGCACCGTGAGCTGCGCATTCTGGCGGTCGAAGATGCCCGGGCGCTGCACGCCCACGACGGTGTAGGGATTGCCATCCAGCCGCAGCGTGGTACCGACGATTCCAGGGTCAGCGCCAAGCTTGACCCACAATTTGTGAGTGAGGAGCACAACGTGGTCGCGGCCCGCCATGCCTTCTTCCGGCAGAAAATATCGGCCCATCAACAGCGGCTCACCCATCATCTGGGGCATGCTGTAGGTCTGTTTGACGCCGTTTACGAATTCCGGCTTGTCCTTTGTTGCGAGATTGAAGCTTGCACCGGACCACGCGCAGAGGTCTTGAAAGACAGTGTTCTGCTGCTTCCAATCAAGGAAATCACCCGCGGCAACCGAGTTGTGATAGGTCTGCACTTTCGACCAGACCATGACCAGCTGCTCCGGTTGTGGGTATGGCAGCGGAGCCAGCAGCGTAGCGTAGTCGACCGTAAAGATGGCGGTGTTAGCGCCGATGCCAATGGCCAGCGTCAGCAGCACAGTGATCGTGAGACCCGGCTTTCGGGCCAGCATACGGAGGCTGAAGCGGATGTTCTGAAGAAGAGTCTGCATGCTGTCTCCCCTTGAATTCCTTTATGTGTTCATTCCCCTGCAGGCGTCGCGGGTGACGCCGGACCGCTAGATCGGCGAGTGATGGCGTCGGCTTTTCCGTTACGGCTTGTAACAGAGCAGTTGACTTGCCAATCCTGGAATAACAAACAAAAGACCTTAACGAACATCAAGGAGAGAAACACTGTTCAGAGACGCTGTGGACGTTCGAAAATGAACAGGCCAGGCTTGCCCAGAAAGAATCGGCGAACACCGCATGGCAGCGGGTTCGCCGATTTTGCTTTCTCGCGTTCGAGCAACACTCTTACGGAACCAGGGGATCGCGATTCACGATCTGCGTTTCGTAGGAGAACACCTCGCGGCTGGAGGGATCGACGTTCACGCGGAGCCAGTTCACGTCCCCCAGTGCGGGCTGGTGATCGCCGAATGTCTCCACGCGGGTGAAGTTCACAACGCGATTTCCTTTCGTATCAAGCAGCGGCTTGTCGATGCGGAAGTAGTGTGAGTCGCCATTCACATACGCCACCGGTTTCCCGAAGGCAATGACCTGCGCACGAAGGGCGCGAAGGAAATCACCGTAACCGTCAGTCGCTTTGGCGGCGTCATCTTCAATGAGAGTCTGAGCGTTGCGAGTGGGAGCGCGGGTAGCGTCCGTATCATCCCATCCCGGATCCGCCTGCGAGATGAACATGATGGCTACGGCGCCCTGCTCTCTGGCTGTCTGAAAGGTGCTCTGCATCCACGCGATGTCCGCCGCAATTCGCGCTGCGTGCTCAACGGGATCCGGGTAGTCGTCGCAGAGGTTGTCGCAAGAGCCCTGAATGTTCAATGTTGCATACACAACTCTGCCCACAATCCAGCGGCGATTCTCTACGCAGGCCACATCGCTGTAAGTGAAGGTTTCGCTCTGGGTTTTGTCAGCCTGCGGCCCGTCGGTGCCTGTCAGAAATCCTTTGCAGGTGGGGGTCGCCTGCACTTCCTGACGGAACTTCGATTGGCCGAGAGTGTAAGGAGTAGAGAAGAACAGGGACCGCTCGAGGTCGAGCATCCGCAGCGAATTCCTGGACTCCGAGGTGAGGCTGGCGCGGTCGCAGTCGGTCCAGTCATTGTCGCCAGGCGTGAACGTGGCAGGAGCAGTCAGCGAGTTGAAGTAGTTCAGTCCGCGCTGGTAGATGTTCCCGAAGTCGACGATGCCGCCAGCCCCGTTGGAACTGTTTTCGGCGCACGAAGGCACGCCGCTGCCCTGGCGCAGGTCACCGTCCTGAACGGTAAACGCGAGATCCTGCGAGTTCATATCCTGGATGACTGCCGGAAGCGCGTCGGCCTGCGACTGGGAATAGGGAAGATCGCCCCAGAGTCCGATCGAGTAGGGACGGCTGCTGGTCTGCTCGGCGCCGTATGGGTAGTTCTTGTTTTTGCCGTGAGCATTGCCGTTTCCATTGTCGTCAAGCGCGGAGGCGGGCAGCAGAGTAGCTAGTGTGATTGCGGCTGCAGTGCAGATCGTCCGCAGCCTCTGGTTCCATCCTGTGTTCATGAGAGAGGTCTCCTCATGCCACTCTTAGGTGGATCCATTGTTCTGGGATGAATGGAATGTTTCAGGCGGATGAATTCACCGCGCCGATCTTCGGATCAACCACCATCAGGCGATTCCAAAGGGCGGTATCTGCAGGCCCCCGAACTTGTTCTCCCTCGTTATCTTCCGGCCTTCGTACCTCGTCTTCAGATTGTTGGGCAGAACGGACGACAAGTGCTCGTCGGTTGGGTTGTGGCGTCGGATGATCTGGTCGGCATCGGCGGCGTCGAAAAAGATTTCGGAACGTGTGTAGAAGCCTGCCTCGAGACGACTCTTGATTGCCATCATCATGTCGAAGGTCTCGAGCGACGAAGTCTGAGACTTCACGCGCTCGCGATTCCCGCAGAATTGAAGATAGTACTCCGGACTGCAACCGAAGAATATGAGCAGGGCTGTCGCGATATCACAGTCGGGACGACGGGAAATCCATAGCAGTGGCGCCAGGCCGTAATCCCAATTGCAGATCAGTGCGGCGGCGTGCCTCTCGTCGGAAGAAGCCGATTGCAACCACCGCGCAAATCTAGCGAACGCACTCTCAGAGGAGTCGTTCCACGGCTTGCAGTGGGCAGCCCACTCCATCAACATTTGATCATCGTCGCCGGTAATATGCTTCCAGGCATTTGCGCGTTTGCGGGCCGCCTCCTCTGCCTCGGAACGAGCAAGCCAGAAGGTTCGCCGCTGCTCTTTGATTGCGCTATGACCGGGCTGGCTTAGACGGATTTGAGTCAGGGTCTCGCGAAAGAGGAGTTCAACTTCGTAGCCTTCTGGAGTTATCCCTTCGAAGCGCTGAAATCCTGGACCACTAGCCGTTTCCCGCATGCCGATTTTAGCCATCGCGGCGCCCGCCGATGGCAGGTCCATGCCGATGGAAAACCCATAGAAGTCGAACATGGCGGGAAAGGGTGCTTCGACTGCCATTGATTCCAGGACGTTGTTGGTAGCAACGCCCCGCGGATCATTGTTTGCCTGCTCGCCATAGTACGTGGCCAAGCCAAGTGCACGTCCTGACTGATGCTCTTTGAATTTCTCGCGCGGAAAGATGCGATCGAGATCGGCTCGCGTTGCGAGTGGTCGAAGGAGCGCGATTTGTTCCTCGTAGCCTGGCATGTACCGACTCCCGTTCCTGGGATGTGTGTGATTCTTACATGCTCGTTGACGCGCCGTACATCCACTCTCGTGCCGGTGGTGCAAACGAGGATTAGACGGCGATGTGACAGATGAACTGGCATTGGGCAAACGATCCTCTGGCGTCATCGGAATCATGACAGGGCGTTGAATACCGATGGAAGAGATCTAAACCGGCGTGCATTTACACTCGCTGATGTTTGCTCCGGATAGGTCGGCGAAACGCGGATCGCGCCGGGATTTTCATGTGGCAGAGAACCTGCGAAAGTGGCTGCACGTCCAATAGAGTTATCAGGAGAACACCCGAATATGTTTGCTCGAATTTGGTGGGGTGCGGTTTTCGCAACGTCATTGAGCTTTGCCGCGAGCGCGCAGACTGTCGCACCGGAGACGAATGGAGTTCCGCCGGCACTGCTGAATGCGAAGTCAGCTTTTATCTCCAATGGCGGCGCCGACGCGGGACTCTTCCCGGAGCCTTTCAGCGGAGATCCAAACCGCGGATACTTCACATTCCTGAAAGCGCTGCGCGCGGCTCGCACCGTGGATATCGCCGACGATCCCGGCCAGGCAGACCTTATCTTCGAAATACATCTCGCGGCGCCGACGGGTCCGACGCATGCCTCGAAGGAGCTGGGCAGTGCAGACGCGCTGCCGTTCTTCAAACTGACGATCTACGATAGCAAGACGCACTTTGTGCTTTGGACCATTACGGAGCCAATCGAGATCGCCCACCTCCAGAAGACTCACGATAAGAACTTCGATGAGGCTCTCGCGCACGTTGTCGATGATCTTCAGGCTCTCAGTAAGCCTGGAAGCGGATCGCTGTATCCGCACCCGCCGGCGCGCCAGAACAACTGGAAGTTCTGAGCAAGCTATTGGCTGCGGCTTGAGAGGAAGGGTTTGCTGGACGATGATTGGTTTGGCGCAGAGGCAGGAATGCCGGCGCTAGGCCGGCATGAGTCGCGAACGACGGAGAGTATTATCCTGCGATAGCGTTTGCGGTTTGATCGGCGCTGTCGATCAGGGGACGGAAGGCATTGATCAGGTTCTCGACCTGGGCCTTCTGCAGCCGGAGGAGATCGAACTTCCGGGTGATCTCGTTCAGCTCGGTCATGGCTTGTTCGTAGGCTACGCGATAGGGATCCATAATTCTCCTCACTTCTGCTGTGTTACTGGGCGAAGTCTAGCATCGCCGCTGAGTGAAAATATCGAAAGTCTCCGCAATCAAGCACCCGAAAGTAATGGGATTACAGCGTAAATAGCGGGGATTTCGAGTACAGCGTTCGAAGCGAAGCGGCGGAGTTTGGATCACGGGCCGAAAGTGGTAGTCGTCGCACAGTCGGCCCATGACGCTAGCCACCCCCCCAGTTCGTTCCGTACGAGGTCGTACAGGCTAGACGCTTTGAAAAAACCAAATAAAGAGCTTTGTTGAATTCATACTATCCCGATCCAGTCCGGAAAAGAGATACCTCTCGCGATATCAGCATGACCGAAGTGTGAGAAGGATCCCACGCACGTATGGGGTCACACCTCAAGAATTTCTGAGACCGCCCGGGCCTAGACGTTACTGGTAAGCGTTGAACTGACCGTCGAGAAGACATCGTTGATTCCGGTGGCAAGAGATCCCATTCCCGTGACTGAGCCGAGAGCGATCATCGCGAACACCAGGGAGTACTCAACCAGGTCCTGGCCGTTCTCATGGAGAAGCAGCGTGCGGAAGAAGCTTACGGCGGCTGAAATCATCTTCATAGGGAACTCCTGAGAAAGGGGATGGGCTGTTCGTCCATTCTGTTATCGGCGCTGGAGGCGGGCAATCCACTCTTTGTAATTTGCTGAGGAATCAGTAGTAACCGCCCCGGGCTCCACGAAAGTGTTAGATCCGAATCAGATTGAGTTAGTGTTCGGAGATGGTCTCCATACGAGCTGCGGTCCCGGGCGACGCGGTTGCGATTGCGCGCGTGCACGTGGAGAGCTGGAGGACCACCTACGCGGGGATCGTACCGGACGAGTATCTGGCAGGGCTGGACGAAACTCTTCGCCTGAAGCTCTGGCAGGAGTGGCTGACGAGCGGCGCGGTGGTGCTGGTGGCAGAGCGGAAAGGAGCCGTGGTTGGATTCGTGCACGCCGGAAAAATTCGCGAGGCGATCGAGAGCGCGGATGCGGAGATCTATTCTCTGTATCTGTTAAAGGATGCGCAGGGCAGAGGGATTGGGCGCGCGCTCCTCAGAGTCGTGTCCGCTGTGTTGCAAGAGCAGGGATTCAAGAGCATTGCCTTGTGGGTACTCGAGCGAAACCGTTCGCGGGGATTTTACGAGGCGTGCGGCGGCAGGCTGGCGCGGTCGAAGGTAATTGAAATCGGGGGTGCGCGACTGATGGAGGTGGCTTACTGGTGGCCGGAGCTTTCGGTGCTGATGGAGGCGGAGTAGCGTTGCTATCGAAAGCGCTCCGACGACCGTGTGATCGGCGATCGTCCAGGTATTTACTGGTTGGTAAATGACGAGTAGACGGTGACTCGGGCGTCGGGCGTGATGAGGCCCAGCGCCGCGCTCCTGTATCTTTTCGAGTAAGGTTGCGAGCATGCTCAATTTTGAGAAAACTGGAGTTCCGACACCTTTGCCATCAAATCCCGGAAAAGGATTCAGAGGGTCAATCACGTTCACAAACGGTGGGAGGAGTTGGGTCGAGCCTTTCAATCTTGTCGGCCTTCTCGCCTCGTCGTTGGCAAAACTAAATCATCAGGTGCACAGGGAGGCATCCTGGCTCGTATTGGAAAACAGCGCCCTCACTTTGCTTCCACAGATCGTCGAGTTCAAGCCTTCGAATGAAGGAGGCGTTCAAATGACCACCACGATACAGACAAACCATCCCGATCTTGCGCTTGAAGGCGTGTTTGAGTACCAGCACTCCGCCGGAAGAAATGTAGAGGATTCACTACTCGAAGGCTTTACCCAGTGGGCGAAAACAGACTTGATCGCCTTGATCGAGGCGTTGCAGCCAAAGCCCGCGACCTGCAACGTACTCGAGATGGACTTCCCGGAGAAGAACGGAAGGCCAGCATATCGCCGACGGGCCGTCTTGGGACCGGTTACACACTTGCAACAATTTCCGCGAGATATCTCAGAGCAAAAGAGCCTTCATAGTGCGGGAGCAAGTCAGAGGGAATCTTGCGAAGGTCACGAGTTCTGTCCCTGTTGCCTTCTCACTAATTCTTTCGATGTGTTCAAGGAACTGCTCGAAAGCGACAGGTTCTACGGTCTGCGTCTCTTTGCAATGCGAAACCAGTCTGGGAATCCTCAAGCCGATTGCAGAGTGAATGGCGACGATTGGGAGAAGGGTGCTGAAGCCTTGCGAAAATATGTTGGGACTTGGCCGACGGCAGGTCTCGAATTTCGCAAACAGTATGTTGTCTTGCAAACAATTTAAGAACCGAGAGTGGCAAACAGGCCTCCGTCGTTTCTAGTGCGAAACTCGTGTTCCGGTAGAGTGGTGGCCGATCCGTCAGTTACTCATGGGTAAACAGTCGAGCGGCTGCGATCGCGTGGAGCGGCGCGATCGGCTCACGTGCAAAAAAGCCAAGGGCCGGGATTGCTCCCAGCCCCTGCTTCTGTCTGCTACAAAATTTTGCCGAAGATTCTGCCGAAACTTAGCTTACAGAGGCTGAACGTCCGCAGCCTGCCAGCCCTTGGGCCCCTTCACTACGTTGAACTGCACGGCTTGACCTTCCTGCAAACTCTTGAACCCGTTTGAATTGATCGCCGAGTAGTGCACGAAGACGTCTTCACCGTTCTGGCGCGAGATAAAGCCGAAGCCCTTCGCGTCATTGAACCACTTCACAGTACCTTGTTCCATTTTTTCCGTGTTTCCTGGTATTGAATTGCGCTGGATGAATCGGAGCGACCACTGGCAGAATCTTGCTGGATCGGCACTTAAGGTTGCCCCTAAATGCATTGGGCGAGTTACTGCTCACGCCCGGTTCGACTCTAACGCTGGCATCAGTGTACCATCGGCCGAATCCATTAAGCCTCCTGTGTTGGGCAGTTACGAAAGTCCAATACGACCAACGGCCTTGAAAGTGGAGGAGTTATCTGCCCGTCCGTGAACACGTCGGTTGTGATAGGGTGAAAAGTCGCTATGGCGGACGACCCGATTCCTGAGTTGCTGGCGCGCGCTACCGAAGCCTTGCAGGCAGAGTTCGAGAGCCTCCCCGCATACCGTCCCGCGCGCGGATCGGACTCAAATACTGAGGCTCTTGCGCAGGTCCTCGGCGAAACGGCCAGGCGGCTGGGCGACAACTATCCTTACTTCCATCCTCTATATGCCGGGCAGATGCTCAAGCCGCCCCACCCTGTGGCGCGAGCCGCTTATGCACTGGCAATGACTGTCAATCCCAATAACCACGCCCGGGAAGGCGGACGTGCCAGTTCCGAAATGGAGATTGAGGCAGTTGCCGAGATCGCCGGAATGTTTGGCTGGAAAGAGTATCTGGGACACCTGACCTCCGGCGGCACCATGGCGAATCTCGAGGCGCTGTGGGTGGCGGGGGAAACGCATGGCAGAAGGGAACAAGGAAACAAGGGATCGAGAGACCGTTGCAGGATAGTTGGGTCGGAGCAGGCGCACTACACGCACCACCGGATCTCGCATGTGTTGAAGCTGGAATTCACGCCGGTTGCCGCCGACGCCCGGGGACGGATGAGGCTGGATGCGCTGGAAGATGAACTACGCAAAGGAGATGTGGGAACGGTTGTTGTGACGCTGGGAACCACGGCGATCGGCGCTGTCGATCCACTCCCCGAGATCCTGGAACTGCAAGAGAGGCATGGGTTCCGGGTGCACGTCGATGCGGCCTATGGCGGGTATTTCAAGCTGATCGAGGATGAGCTGGACGAGCCAGCGCGGCGGGCGTACCAGGCAATCGGGCAGGCGGATTCCATTGTGATCGATCCCCACAAGCATGGATTGCAGCCATATGGATGTGGGTGCGTCCTGTTTCGTGATCCCGCGGTCGGGCGATTCTACAAACACGACTCGCCGTACACTTATTTCACCTCTAAAGAGTTGCATCTGGGGGAGATCAGCCTTGAGTGTTCGCGCGCTGGGGCGGCGGCTGTAGCGCTCTGGGCCACGCAGAGGCTGCTGCCGCTCCAGCCGGATGGCGAGTTTGCTGGCGGGCTGGCTAGCGGGCGTCGTGCGGCCCTGGAATTCGACCGGCGACTGCGTTCGGACGAGCGCTTTGAGGCCTTTCCGGCCGGCGGCCCGGAGCTGGACATCGTGGTCTGGAAGGCAAAGGCGGAGACGCCGGAGAAGGCCTCTACTCTGGCGCAATCGATTTTTTCGGCTTGCGCCAGACGCAACCTGCACCTTGCGCTAGTACAATTGCCGCAATTCTGGTTTGGATCTGCCAGCAGCAGTGGAGAGCTGGTGACCTGCCTTCGATCAGTACTGATGAAGCCGGAACATGAAGCGTGGCTGGACCGGATCTGGGACGCGTTGTGCGGCGCCTGCTCTGAAGTGGAGAATGGCTGAAGATGGCAGAGGGAAGAACATCTATCGCCGAAAGTGAAAACGTTCTCATCCACGCGGGCGATTGCGAGGTCACGGTTCTTCCACGATTTGGCGGGAAAATCGCCTCCATCCGAGTCGGTGCACATGAGCTCCTCCAGGCCCCCCTTGCACCCATTGAAGCCCGCACGCAAACGATGAACTTCGACGAAGCCGATGCCAGCGGCTGGGATGAATGCGCGCCGTCAGTAGCGGCGTGCTCAGTTCAGACGACCGCAGGTACATTTGATATCCCGGATCATGGAGATCTCTGGCGAGTCGAGTGGGAAAAGAACGGGACGAGGCGACAAGGGGCCGAGGGAACGGGAAGAGCCGGCTCAGAAAACTCACTGGCGCTCACTGGAAGCTGTTTTTCGCTGCCGCTGGATCTGGAAAGAAAGATGCAGCTGAATGAGTCGGAGCGCGGGTGGCTGTTGGAGCTGGGCTACCAGATTCGAAATACAGGCAACGAGGCAGTGCCCTGGTCGTGGGCCGCGCATCCGCTGTTTGTCTGCGAAGAAGAGGATCGGATCGTGCTGCCGCAGACTGTCGGTTCGCTGCGGGTCGAAGGATCGGGCGGAAACCGGCTGGGAAAATCCGGCAACTCGGTAACCTGGCCGGTTGCAAGTCTCGCGGATGGCAGTACTGCAAACCTCAGCATTGTCGGGCGCAGCGATTCGGGAGTTGGCGACAAGCTGTTTGCGGGTCCGCTCAAGCAGAACGAAAACTGGTGCGCTCTCGAGCGCAATTCCGTCGGCCTGCTCGTTCGGATACGATTCGACACTTCAGCAACTCCTTATCTAGGCCTCTGGATCTGTTATGGAGGTTGGCCAGACAAGCCCGGGCCAAAACAGGTTTGTGTAGCAATGGAGCCAGCGACAGCGCCGGTGGATTCACTGGCGGTGAAGGGGCCATGGTCGCGCGAGCTGGCGCCGGGCGAATCCTATTCGTGGCCCATGCAAATTGAGATCGAACGAATCGAGAGAAAAACAAATGCATGATCCTGAAACACTGCGTTCCTTACATCTGAGCCGCTTCCATTCTGAGCCCGAGATTTTTGCCGCTCCGGGCCGCGTGAACCTCATCGGAGAGCACACCGACTACGCCGAGGGATTTGTAATGCCCGCCGCGATTGACTTCGCGACGCTCGCCGCCATCTCCCCGCGGACCGACGGCAAGGTTGTCATTTACTCCGAAAACTTCACCGAAGAGCGGACATTTGATGCCGCAGCACTGCCGAAAAGCGCCACCGATCACTGGAGTGATTATCCGCTCGGCGTAATTGCCATTCTGGCGGGAGAAGGCCACCGGATACCGGCATTCAGCTTGAGCCTTTTTGGAGATGTGCCACTGGGCTCCGGCTTGTCGAGTTCCGCAGCCATCGAGGTAGCAACCGAGCTTGCCGTGACTTCACTGCTCAACGTGAGCTATCCAGGACCGCGTGTGGCAAAGCTGTGCCAGAGAGCCGAGAACGAGTTTGTCGGTTCGAGCTGCGGCATCATGGACCAGTTTATCTCTGCAAACGGCGAAGAGAATCATGCGCTGTTGCTTGATTGCCGCGATTTGAGTTTCCGGCTGGCGCCGATTCCGGAGAATGTTGCGCTCGTCATCGCGAACACCATGGTCAGCCACTCCGTGGCCGGCGGCGAATACACGTCTCGCCGCGCAGAAGTGGAAGAGGCCGCGAGTGTGATCGCGCGGCACAGACCGGAAGTCCGCTTCCTGCGCGATGCGAATGTCGACGATCTGAAGAAGTGGGGCAGTGAAATGAGCCCCAATGCGTTGAAGCGGGCGCGTCATGTCATTACAGAAAACACTCGAACGGTGGCCGCGGCGGATGCGCTGATCCATCGCGACCTGAAGGAACTGGGCAGATTGATGGCGGAAGCGCACGAGAGCTACAGCAAGGATTTCGAAGCAAGCTGTAGCGAGGCTGACACCATGGTCATGTTGGCAAACAAGCTTCCCGGCCTCATCGGCGCAAGACTGACGGGAGGCGGATTTGGCGGCTGCACGATCAACCTGGTCGAACAGAAAGAGGCGAAGAAGTTCGCCGAGGATTTAGGTGCAAGTTACGCGCATGCAACGGGAATAACGCCGCAGATCCATATATGTCATGCCTCGAGCGGCGCACACAAAGTAACAGCAAGCCTCTCGCATTGAAAGATTCGCTATTTCCCAGATCACCCGATGGTGCATCTCATAACCATAAGGTGGAAAACGCGGCCCTCTGAAGTCACCCGGAGGAGCTGTATCTGGCAAACAAAAACGCTTTTCCTTGCTAAAATCTTTCACAGGTTTTCACAGAAGTTGTCCAGAAATGACCGCGAGAGAAAACGATCTCCGGCGGACGGCTTTCAGGTTGGGTCCCCGATTTTGTGCCGATCCCGGCATCTTGAGCACGCAGAGAGATATAGAGGATGCAACAGATCTTGAATAAGCCTTTCTCCTATGAAATAACCCCTGCTTCTGGTCTCGTCGCTTACTTCTCAATGGAGATCGCGATCGACCGCAGAATTCCTACCTACTCGGGCGGCCTGGGAATGCTCGCCGGCGATACGCTTCGCTCGGCAGCCGACCTTGGCATTCCGCTCGTCGCCTTCTCGCTGGCCCATCGCAAGGGCTACTTCCAGCAGCACTTGAACCAGGCCGGCGACCAGACGGAAGAGATTCAGCCCTGGAATCCTGCCGATCTGTGCACCGAAGAAGCGGCGCGAGTCAGAGTCTCCGTGGAAGGCCGCGATGTAACGGTCCGCGCATGGCGCTATGACATGGTTGGGCGCTACGGACACATCGTGCCGATCTACCTGCTCGATACCGACCTCGACGGCAATTCGGGGTGGGATCGCGGGTTGACCGACCATCTCTACGGCGGCGACACGAATTACCGGTTGCAGCAGGAGATTGTGCTTGGGCTCGGCGGCGTTCGCCTGGCGAATGCGATGGGCTTGAAGGTCAACGTCTATCACATGAACGAAGGCCATGCCGCGTTGCTGACACTGGCGTTGCTGGAGAGCGAGATGGGCGGCGGTCCGCTGAATTCGCCCACAGAGGCAGACATTCAGCAGGTACGCAACAAGTGCGTGTTCACCACGCACACCCCAGTGCCCGCAGGACACGACCGGTTTTCGACCGAGCAGGCGATTCGTATTCTGGGCGGCGACAGGACTTCGCGGCTCGAGCGGCTCGGCGTTTTCGAAGACGGCCTGTTGAACATGACAATGCTCGCGCTGCGCTTCTCGCGCTATGCAAACGGCGTCGCCATGCAGCATGGCAAGGTTTCTCGGGAGATGTTCCCGCAGTATCAGATTGATGCAATCACGAACGGAGTGCATGCTCCGACATGGATTTCGGAGCCGGTGCAGTCGATGCTGGATACGCACATCCCTTCGTGGCGACGGGACAATCTCTGCCTGCGCAATGCAATCGATCTGCCGGAGCAGGAGATTCTGACTGCGCACCACAGTGCGAAAGAAGCGCTGCTGGCAGAGGTCGCATCTCGAACCGGGCTGGTGCTGAATCCGAGTGTGTTGACGCTCGGCTTTGCTCGCCGTGCAGCTACCTACAAGCGGGCAAGCCTGATGTTTACCGATCCGGAGCGGTTGCTGAAGATTGCCACTCAGGCTGGCGGGCTGCAGATCCTGTATGCGGGCAAAGCGCATCCGGCAGATGAGCCGGGCAAGGCGCTCATTCACAACGTCATTGAAACGGCTGGCAAGCTGTCGAATGACATGCTCCGCATCGTTTATCTAGAGAACTACGCTTGGGACCTTGGCGCATTGCTCACCGCTGGTGTCGATGTCTGGGTGAATACGCCGCGTCGTCCATATGAAGCATCCGGCACCAGCGGTATGAAGGCCGCGTTGAATGGCGTGCCGAGCTTGTCGATTCTGGACGGATGGTGGATTGAAGGGTGCATCGAAAGCGTGACAGGCTGGGCCATCGAAGATGGTGCAGACGATGCCGAAGAGGCACTCAACCTGTACGCGAAACTTGAGAAGTCCGTGGTTCCGATGTATCGAGCCGAGCCCGCTGTGTGGGCGAAGCTGATGCGGAACACGCTGGCGTTCAACGGGTCGTACTTCAATACGAATCGCATGGTGAAGCAGTACACGAGGAACGCCTATTATCCCGTTCGGCTCCTTGAATTGACTAGGCCTGCAGTCGAGGAGCCGGCTTACGCGAGGGCTTGAAGTTCAAAACAGAAATAAAAATGGAAGGCAGCTTCGCGATGAAGCTGCCTTTTTCGTTGCACCTCAGCAAAAAAGAAAGGCCGAGCTGACGGGCTCGGCCGGGTAGTACAGCTGGCTGGAATCGATTAGGCGACTGCGAGACCGAGGGCGCGGTTGATGCGAAGCTGGAGGGGATCGAGGCTGGATTCATCCGCAGCATACACGGCAGGAGCCGGCGGCTCAGCAAACTTTTCAGCGCGGATTATCGGTTCGACGATCGGCTGAGGGGCGGAATATTGCTCCACGTAAGCAGGCTCGGCGTAAACCGGCTCCGGCTGGTGCATGGCCGCCTCAGGCACGTGCATCTCCTGGCTGAACGTGGTTGCGGAATGCAGAAAGGGCTCAAGGGCTGACAGGGCACCTTCGAGCTTTTCTTTGCGGCGCTGAAGCTCGTGGTACTCGGCGTAGATGTTTTCCAGTTGATGGTTGGCGCCTTCGAAGGCGGCGATGTAATTCGACCTGTAGCCCTGGTTGCCCATCGGATCTCCTTACAGCAGCTCTTCGTGGGAATCTGCTTTGATCTGTCCGCTAATTCTCTGAGCGAGAGGGCATGGGGATCGGCGGAATGCGATTAGCAGAATCGGAGCTGCTATGCACGGAAGAATAGACCAAGGTCACCATGTGAGACATTACCCAAACTGTGTATCCGAGCGGACCTTCGTGATATGCGCATTCACTAAGTTATTGAAAATGCTATCCATAAGCATCAGAACCATGGTAACCACATGTTCATCAGGCTATTCCGGATTACCTTTGATGCCATTCAATGCGTGAGCTCGCGCGCTGGCGACCTCCAGTCGCACTATAAACACTCAGTCGCCCGTTGGCTCTTCTAGTTCTGAGCCGATGCGGTGGAGCTTCATCACGCGCCACTGCAGCTTGTCGAAGAAGAGATATACGACCGGCGTGGTAAAGAGCGTGAGCATCTGCGATACGAGCAGACCGCCCACGATGGTGATACCGAGGGGTTGTCGAAGCTCCGAGCCGACGCCCATCCCGATGGCGAGTGGCAGTCCGCCGAACATTGCGGCCAGTGTAGTCATCATGATGGGCCGGAAGCGCAGCAGGCAGGCCTGGTAGATTGCTTCGACCGGCGGCAAACCCTCGTCGCGCTCGGCTTGAAGAGCGAAGTCGATCATCATGATGGCGTTCTTCTTCACGATTCCGATGAGGAGAAGAATTCCGATTAACGCCATGATGCTGAGGTCGGTGCCCGTGATCAGCAGCGCAAGAATGGCGCCGACGCCCGCTGGAGGAAGCGTGGAAAGGATCGTAAGCGGATGGATCAAGCTCTCGTAAAGAATTCCGAGCACAATGTAGACGGCGACGAGAGCAGCCAGGATCAGGTACGGCTCATTTGCGAGCGACTCCTGAAAGGCCTGCGCTGTTCCCTGGAAGGTGGCGTGCACCGTGGACGGCATACCCATTTCGGCTTGCGCCTTCTGCAGCGCCGTCACCGCATCTCCCAGAGCGACGTTAGGCGCCAGGTTGAAGGTAAGGGTGACCGCGGGATATTGGCCCTGGTGGTTGACGGTGAGCGAGGTGCGCTTTTCATCCCAGTGGGCAATGGCGGAGAGCGGAACCATGGCGCCGGTGGTGGCCACAGGTGTGGCCGCCGCTGTAGCACCCGACGAGGTGCTCTCGACGGCGAAGGGCAATGAAGTGACGCCGGAAGGCGTGCCGGTAAGAGTGCCCGATCCAATCGCCGCGACGGTGATGGACTCATTGTTCGACGCGGCAATGGCCGCGATATTTGTGACCACCGGATTGGCGCCGGTTGACGAAGCTGCCGGCGTGCTCGTAGTGATAGACGATCCTGTGCTGGCCGCGGAAGTGCTGCCGACGGATGCGCTGGTGGCTGCCCCGACCAGCTGTCCCCCTGAAGTCGGGAAGGCAGCCGCAGCACCGGAAGGCGAAGACGCCGTAGTCGCGGACGACGCATCGGTTGTCGCGGCAGGGGCTGCCGCAGGCGTCGTCGATCCAAGAAGCGGCACCGAAGCAGCAGCTCCGGTCGTGCCCGTCTTGATGTAGATGTTGTTGAGCGCGTCGGGGCTGAGCTGAAACTCGGGCGCGACCTCCATCACGACGAAGTACTGGTTCAGGCCCGTGTACATCGTGGACACCTGGCGCTGGCCAAATGCGTCGTAGAGCACCTGATCGATCTCTGACGTCGTTATGCCCAGGCGAGCGGCGGTGTCGCGGTTGATGACCAGCGTTTCCGATAAGCCGTGATTCTGCTCATCGGTCGAGACGTCACGGAGCTCGGGCATGGAGCGGGCTTTGGATTCGAGTTGCGGCGCCCAGGTATTCAGCTCGTCTACATCCGGATCCGACAGGGTGTATTGATACTGCGCCGCGCTACCTCGGCCGCCGACCTGGATATCCTGCTGTGCCTGGAGAAAGGTTCGCGCACCGGGAACGCTGAGAAGCTTTCCGCGAAGGCGATTCACAACCTGGTCGGCGGTGACGTGCCCCGGGCGCTTATCGGGGTCTTTGAGGGCAACGAACATGAAGCCGGTGTTGTTGCTGCCTCTGCCGCCGCCGGCAAACGCCGTGACTGTGGCAATGGCTGGATCGTTTAACACCATCTGCGCGAGCTGTTTCTGCTTGTCGCGCATGGCGGGGAAGCTGATGTCCTGCTCGCCGATGGTCTGCCCGCCCATTCTGCCAGTGTCCTGCTGCGGGAAGAAGCCCTTGGGAACAATTTTGAAAAGATAGATATTAAGAAACGCGCATCCGATTGCGATCGCGAGTGTCGGTCCCTGGTGCCGAAGAACCCAGCGCAGAGCGATGTCGTATTCGCGCTGAACCCAGTCAAAAGCGCGCTCGAAGAACCGGTACAGAGGTCCATGCCGGACTGCGTCGCGCTGCTTGAGGAACCTGGCGCAGAGCATCGGCGTCGTCGTGAGCGACACCAGCATCGAAACTGCGATGGCCACGCTGAGCGTGACAGCGAATTCGCGGAATAGCTTGCCGATGATTCCGCCCATGAGCAGGATGGGAAGGAAGACCGCGATCAGCGAAGTGCTCATCGAGAGGACAGTGAAGCCGATCTCCTTCGAGCCCCGCATCGACGCCTCGTAAGGCTTCATTCCCTTCTCGAGATAACGCGTAATGTTCTCGATGACGACGATGGCATCGTCGACGACAAAGCCTGTCGAGATGGTGAGCGCCATCAGGGACAGGTTGTCGATGGTGTAGCCCAGCAGGTACATCACGCCGAAGGTGCCGACCAGCGAAAGGGGCACGGCGATCGACGGGATAATAGTCGCCCAGATTTCGCGCAGGAACATGAAGACCACCAGCACCACAAGAATGATGCTGATGAGCAGGGAAATCTCGACATCGCGGACGCTGGCACGAATGGTGGTGGTGCGGTCCACCGCGACCGTCATTTTGATCGTGGGCGGAATCTCGGCCTGAAGGCGAGGCATCTCTTTCAAAACCGCGTCGACAGTATCGATGACATTGGCGCCCGGAATCTTGGAGATGATCAGGAGGATGGCGTCTTTGAGTACGGCCTGCTGTCCGGGAATGTTGGCGCCTGCAAACCCGGCAGTATGGATATCGGATACGGAGTCGACGACCTCGCCGAGATCGCCAAGCCTGACCGTGGCTCCTGTCTGTCTGTTGTAGCTGACGATTGTAGTTTTGTATTCGGATGCCTTGAAGATCTGATCGTTGTCGTCGATCTGCCAGCGGTGCTGCGCGTCGTTGAAGCTCCCCTTGGGGCGGTTGGCGTTGGCGTTGGTAAGGGCGGTACGTACCGCTTCCAGGCCGATTCCATTATTCGCGAGCTGCATGGGATTCAGCTCGACGCGGACGGCGGGTTGCGCGCTGCCTCCCACAAAAACCTGCCCGACGCCTGCAATCTGCGCGATCTTCTGCGCCAGGATGGAGTCGGCCATGTCGTAGATCTGCGGCTTGGGGACGATGTCGGAAGTAAGCGTGAGGATGAGGATCGGGGCGTCTGCCGGATTCGCCTTGCGATAGCTGGGGTTCTGCGGCATGTACGCGGGCAACTGGCTGCGCGCGCCGTTGATGGCTGCCTGCACATCGCGCGATGCCGCATCGATGTTGCGATTGAGATCGAACTGCAGGGTGACGTTGGCCGAGCCCAGCGAACTGGTCGACGTCATCTGGTTTACCCCGGCAATGCGGCCGAACTGACGCTCCAGGGGCGTTGCAACAGCGGAGGCGACCGTCTCAGGACTGGCGCCCGGCAGACCGGCACCTACCCCGATTACCGGAAAGTCGACGTCAGGCAGCGAGGCGACGGGCAGGACCGAATAGGCCACCGACCCTGCGAGCAGAAGCGCAATGCTCAGCAGTGAGGTGGCTACCGGTCGCTGAATAAATGGTGCGGATAGATGCATCGTCGCGTCGCCTCAGTCCGCAGTTGCCATGTGCCGTTCCGGCTCGGTCAAGTCCCGCGGCTGCAAGCGCTTTGCCAGCCGGTCGAAGTAGAGATACACAACGGGAGTTGTGAACAGCGTCAACATCTGCGAGAAGATCAGGCCGCCAACGATGCTGACACCGAGTGGCATCCGAAGCTCT
>Ga0207711_10001168_pt1 | contig 24968 bp, 38 predicted proteins | sample KBSS34metaG_FD_184401 | JGI IMG/M metagenome (GOLD analysis project Ga0207711, IMG submission 184401) | Switchgrass rhizosphere microbial communities from Kellogg Biological Station, Michigan, USA - KBS S3-4 metaG (SPAdes) (version 2) | ecosystem: Host-associated > Plants > Roots > Rhizosphere...
CACGAAGAAGCGGATGGACGAGGTGAACAAGAAGATCGAGCCGCTCGTCGAGATGCGCCGCATCTCGGGCGACTCGGCGGAGCGGATCGCCCAGCTCGCCCGGTACATGAGCGATAAGCCGCAGGCGCCGCAGCAGGTCGAGTACCGCTCCGCCGGCGAGTACATCCTCGACTACTGGAAGGGCAGCCTGGGCGCGGACGACGCGATGCAGCGCCTGAACCTGTACAACCGCGCCGCCAGCCACCAGACCACGAGCGATAACCCGGGGCTGTTGCCGACCCCGATCGTCGGCCCGGTCGTGAACTTTATCGACGCCGCCCGCCCCCTCGTCGGCCAGCTCGGCCCGAGGCAGCTGCCCGGCTCGACGTTCAGCCGGCCGAAGGTGACGCAGCACACCGCCGTCGCGGCGCAGGCCGGGGAGAAGCAGGAGCTCACGAGCCAGAAGATGATCATCGGCAAGTTGTCAGTCACGCCAACGACTCTGGGCGGATATGTCAACATCTCGAGGCAGGACATCGACTGGAGCCAGCCGGCCGTGATGGACATCGTCATCAACGACCTCGCGGCGCAGTACGCGATCCTGACCGAGAAGACCGCGGTGCAGGCGTTCTACGCCGGCGGCACCGCGGGCGGCACGATCCCCGCCACCCCCGACGCGGCCGCCGTCGCCGGCCAGCTGTGGGCCGCCGCCGCATCGGTGTACACGGCGACGAAGGGGCAGGGCCGGCTGATCGCCGTCGCCAGCCCGGACGTGTTGGGGATCCTCGGGCCGCTGTTCGCCCCCGTGAACCCGCTGAACGCGCAGTCGTTGGGGTTCAGCGCCGCCGACTTCGGCCAGGGCGTCATGGGAACCATCAGCGGGATCACCGTGGTCGTGTCGAGCGGGTTCGCGGCCGCCAAGAGCCTGATGGTGCTCTCGACCGCCGCCGCCGAGGTGTACGAGGACCGCATCGGATCCCTCCAGGTCGTCGAGCCGTCCGTGCTCGGCGTCCAGGTCGCCTACGCCGGCTACTTCGCCGACCTGATCGTCGAGGCGGGCGGGATCGTGAAGGTGACGGTCACGTGAGCAGCACCAGCCTCGACGAGATGACCAAAGCCGAGCTGCTCGACTACGCCAGGAGCCTCGGCGTCACCCCCGCGAACAACGACATGACGAAGGAGGAGCTGCGCGCAGCGATCGACCAGCACGAGAGCGACCCGGGCGTTGAGGGGCAGGCGACCAGCACCGCGAGCAAAGACTACATGGGCCGCGCGCTGATCACGCCGGGCGTCAACTCCCGCGACTACCTCGGCCGCGCCACCTCCTCGGCGCTCGACTACATGGGCCGGACGCTGGTGATGTGATGAGCAGCCTCTGGGACGCCCCCAACCAGCAGGTCGTCCGCCCGGACGAGTCGCCGCCGTGGGAGGAGGGCACCGGCGGCGCCGGCCCCCGCGACGCGCCGCCGACGCTGGACGAGATGACGAAGGCGCAGCTGATCGACTACGCCGACCAGCACGACATCACCGTCGACCAGGCGTGGGCGAAATCCGACATCCGGGCGGCGATCGACGAGGCCGGGGTGTAGATGCCCGCGTATGCGACCGTCACGGAGCTCGCCCGGCTCCTCGAGCTGCGCAGCCCGTCGGCGCCGCAAACGGACGCGATGCAACGCTGCCTCGACGCCGCCACCTACGAGATCGACTCGTACGTTGGGCACGACCTGACGACCGGCGAGCAGTACGTCGTGCCGTACCCGCCGCTGGCGGTCGAGGTGACGTTGGAGCGGGCGGTGGAGCACTGGTCGCAGTCGTTCACCCCGTACGGGGTGTTCCAGGCGTCCGGGCAGCCGATCCTCACCGCCCGCGACACGTTCATCCGGCACGCGCACAAGCTGCTGCCGCTGAAGGAAACGTTCGGGGTGGCGTAGGTGCCGAGCGTCACTCAGATCGTCGAGGGGATCAACGACGCCCTCCAGCCGCTGGTCGGGGCGCTGGAGGGCGTCCAGATCTACCCGTACTGGGTCAGGAACCCCACCCCACCGTGCCTGGACGTGTACCCGGCGGATCCGTTCCAGACCCCCGCCGGGTACGGGCCCGGGCGCGGCCTGTTCTTCACGATCCGCGCCCGCGTCGCGTTGAACGACCTCGAGGCCGGCCAGAAGCTGCTGCTCGATCTGCTCGACACCGAATCCCCCACCAGCGTCGAGCAGCTCCTGACGGCGGACGGGCTCGGGTTGGGGGTCGGCACCGGGTTCCCCGCCGACGGATCCTCCCCGACCGGGTACCGCACCTACGAGGACGGGCTGGGCGGCGAGTTCCTCGGCTGCGAATGGCGACTGGAGGTGTTGACGTGACCACATACAGGGTGGCCGGCCCGGCCGCGTTCATGGGCCACAAGACCGGCGAGAAGTTCGACGCGGACCTCGACCCGGAACAGGAGAAACGGGCGCTCGCCCGCGGCTCGATCAAGATCGTGAACCGCAAACCCAAGGACGAGAAGGAGGAGAGCGACGATGCCTAAGCGGGTCGCCCTGAAAGACTCAGTCGAGGTCGACAGCGTCGACCTGAGCAACTTCGCGCGCAGCGTCCGGCTGACGAGCGAGCACAGCCGCGAGGACGTGTCCGGGTTCTCCGCGACCGGCGCGAACGAGTACCTGGCCGGCCCCACCGACCAGTCGGTCGAGGTGGAGTTCTTCGGCTCGTACGGGACCGGTGAGGTGCACGAAACGATCTACCCGATCCACCAGGGCCGCGACATCGTCCCGTTCGCGTGGCGCCCCGACCAGACCACCCCCGCGTCCGCGACGAACCCGGAGCTCAGGGGGAACGTGCAGGTGTACACGTACGGGCCGGGCGGGACACGCGGCGACGTCGACACGTTCCCGGTCACGTTCAACGCCGCCGACGCCGCCGGGTTGGCCTTCTTCACGACACCGCTGCCGTAGATGGACTGGATCGTGATCGAGGGGGTGAAACCCTATGACGGCCGCTACGAGCTGAACTTGGGCGGGGCGCCGCTCACCGTTCGTGAGTGGGGCTGGATGAAACGCCATACCGGCTACCTGCCCGTCACCTTGGACGGGGACACGTTCAGCGACCCGGAGGTGATCACGATCCTGGCGCTGATCGCGATGCGGCGCGCCGGAAAGATCACCGCCACCCAGGTCGGCGAGGTGTGGGACAGGTTCGCCGACGCGCCGTTCGGGTCCGCGATCACGTTCGAGGCCGGCCCCGCCACCGCCGAGGAGGAGGAGGATGATGCCGGCCCCCCAGCGGAAAGCTCGAACGGGAACGAGCGCTCTTCTGGGGACGCTTCAACGAGGAGCTCGGGGATATCGCGGTGGCCGACCCTCGCGACCTCTGGGACCCCCGCGTCGGCTACTTCGGCGTCGATCCCGAGCAGGTTGGGGAGTTGACCCCGGCGAAGCTCCTCAGCTGCGTCCAGCTGTTCGACGCGATCCACGGCGGCCAGTGACATGCCGCCGCTCGAGGTCGAGAACCTGCGGGAGCTGCAGCGGCTGTTCGCGAAGGCCGACAAGGACGTCCGGCTGGGTGAGCGGAAGGCGATGCGGGACGTCGCCGAACCCGTCCGCCGCGACGTCGAGACGCTGACCGAGACACGGATCCGGCGGATGCCGCGCTCCCCGAAATGGTCGCGTATGCGGACCGGCGTCACACAGAACCTCGTCTACGTTGCGCCGCGCCAGCGCGGCATCGGCCGCGGCGACCATCCCGCGAAACGGCCCAACCTCGCGGTGCTGATCCGCACCCGCGCGATGGACCCGGCCGAGGCGAAGAACGCGCCGATCGTGCGCGCCAGGTTCGAGCAGCTGCTCGACCGGATAGCGGCCGGCTTCAACCGGGGCTAGCACGGTGGCGGCCGAGCTTGTCGTCAGGATCGTCGGCGACTCAACGTCGCTGCGGAAAGAACTCGACCGGTCAACGAAGGCGTCGAAGAAGTTCGGGCGCGACATCGAGAACGCCGGCCGCGGCGCAACCGTCGCCGCCCTCGGGTTCCACGGGCTCGGCCGCGCCGTCGGCTACGCGTCCGCGTCGTTCCTGGGCGCCGCCGGCCTCACCGCCGCCGCGAAGGCCGGGTTCGATGAGATGTTCGCGGGGCAGAAGGTCGCGGCGCAAACCGCGGCGGCGCTCGAATCAACCGGGCGGGTCGCCGGCGTGACCGCGAACCAGATCAACACGCTCGCCGGGTCGCTGCAGAAACTGACCGGCTACGACGACGAGGCGATCCAGTCCGCCGAGAACCTGCTGCTCACGTTCACGAACGTCCGGAACGTCGCCGGCCGAAACAACGACATCTTCAACCAGGCGACCGAAGCGACGCTGAACCTGAGCCGCACCTTCGACCAGGACCTTTCCTCCTCCGCGGTGCAGCTCGGCAAAGCCCTCCAGGACCCGGTCCGCGGCGTGACCGCGCTACGCCGGATCGGCGTCTCGTTCACCTCGGCGCAGCAGAAACTGATCGACCGGCTCGTCAGCACCGGCGACGTTCTCGGCGCGCAAAAAATCATTCTGCGTGAGGTCACGCGGGAGACCGGCAACAGCGCCCGCGCCTACGGGCAGACGCTCCCGGGCCAGCTCGACATCCTGAAAGGGAACCTGCAGAACCTCGCCGGCGAGCTCGCGAAAACAGTCGCGCCCGAGGTCGAGAACCTCACGACCCAGTTCAACAAGTGGCTCGAGGACCCGGAGAACAAGAAGAAGGTGATCGACGATTTCGCGGCGGCCATGCACGGGCTCGGGGTGATGGCGAAGTTCGCCGCCGACACGATCGGGACGCTGAAAAGCGTCTGGGACGCGCTCCCCGACTTCTCGAAGAACAAAGGGATCCTCGACCTGATCCCCGGCGGCAACGTCAGCGGCCTCGACCTGCTGCACAAGCTCGGGATCGGCGGCGGCGGCGGCGGTGGTGGTGGGGCCGGCGGGAACCTGTTCTCGCCCGGGTTCAAGTTCCCGAACATCACCGCGAACATCCCGCCGCCGCGCGGGCCGGTCAGCGGCGGCGCCGCACCGCCCGGGGTGGTGCCGCCGCCACCGCAGCCCCGCGGCGCGGGCGCGCAGCAGCGGAACGCCTGGTTCGACGCGATGATCAACCGGCAGCTCAGCCGGGTGCAGGACATCACCTCCCTGAAAGGCCAGATCACGCGGCTGCAGCAGATCGGGGAGCTGATCCAGCAGCGGATGGATGCCACGAAGGACATCACCCGCCGCCTGACATTGGAGGACAAGCTGCTCGAGGTGCAACGCACGATCCGCTCCGACCGGGCCGAGCAGGCGCAGAACGCCGCCGACGCGGCGCAGCGGACAGCCGACGCGGCGCAGAAGGCCGCTGAGGCGGCGAAGGCCGCCCGTCAGGCCGCCGCCGAACGGAACGCCGCCGCGCAACAGGCGGTGCTCGACCAGCTCCAGTTCAACGTCGACCAGACCCAGCTCACGAAAGGCACGCAGGACGACCTGGCCAGGCTCAAAGAGCAGGAGGCCGGGATCAGGAAGATCATCGCGACCGAAGGGTCGACGCTCGACCTCCGCAACCAGCTATTGGCGGTCGAGTTGGCGATCAACTCGAAGAATCAGGAGATCGCCGCCGCGCGCCAGGCCGGCCGCGACGCGATCAAGCAAGCGGCTGCGGACGCGGAGCAGTCGAAGCTCGACTGGGCGCAGCTCGCGATCGACCGGGCCGGGCTCACCGACACGCTCACCGACAACCTGAAAGCCGAGCAGAACATGCTGGCGATCATCAATCAGCAGATCGCGGCGCACGGCAAAACACTCTCGCTCGAGCAGCAGAAGGTCGGGATCCTCGGCCAGATCAAGGACACCCGCAAGCAGCAGGCCGACCAGGCCGCGCAGGCGGCGCAGGCCGGGAAGGACGCGACCGACAAGGCGCTCGCGGATGTTACGCAGGCGAACCGGAACACCCGCAAGCTGTTCAAGACGTTGAACGCGACCGCGTTCGTGAACCAGTTCGGCGCCGACCTGACACGCGGCCAGAAACGGCGGCTCGAGGTTGGGCTCGCGATGATGGGGCCGGGCGGCACGATCCCCCGCGGCGCCGGGCGGGGCGGGCAGTTCACCGCCGGCGTGACGATCAACGGCGGCGTGCACATGCACGGCGTCCAGGACGTCCCCGGGTTGGAGAACCAGATCGCGAAACGCGCCAAGGCGCGGCCGCACGTCCGTCGCGGGGCGCGTGGCTGACCCCGTCGGCCGGGTCAACATCGCGTTCGGGCAGCCGACGCTGCTGTACGACTGCGTCTGGACGCGGCTCGACGACCACCCGAACCTGGTGACGAGCTACCAGATCGATCGGGGCCGCCAGTACGAGCTCGACCGCACCGACACCGGCCGCGCGACGGTGCAGATCGCCGACCGCACCGGGATCCTCGACCCGACCAACCCCGACGGGCCCTACTACGGGCAGCTCGAACCGCTGATCCAGATCGCGCTCGGCCGGCTGAACCCCGTGACCGGTGAGTGGTTCACGCGGTTCCGCGGTTTCGTCGAGGACTACAACTACACGCTCGACCCATCGCAGCAGGTGAACCGGCTGGAGATCAGCTGCTTCGACCTGTTCGAGATCCTCGCCGCGATCCAGATGACCCCCGCGAAGACCGGCGACCCGCCCCGGTTCGGTGACGACCCCGCCACCGTTGCCCCCGACAGCCAGGACCAGGTCGTGTTCGCCAACGAGAGCATGCAGTCGCGCGTGGAGGGGGTGCTCGGCGACGCCGCCATCCCCGACGAGTGGTTCGTTTGCTTCACGGGCACGGTCGAGCTCGCCACCTCGACGTACTCGCCGACCGAGAACATCATGACTGTGATCCAAGAGGCGTGCGACGGCGAGTTCCCCGCCGTCTCGAACGCCTACTGCGAGGGCCGCACCGGCCGGCTCGCGGTGCACGGCCGCGGCGCGAAGCTCGACCCGGCCGGCACCGCCGCGAGTGCAGGGGACGCCGCGTGGGACTGGCACCACTGGACCGCCGGCGACGGCGCCGCCGTCAACGCCGGCTCCGGGTTGGCTCACATCCGCGAGTTCGCGTTCAACCGCGGCATGAGCAAGATCATCAACGACGCGTTCACCACGTCCGCCTACCTGCTCAGGGGCGGTGTGCAGGTGCAGGCGGAGACCGACGACTGGGCGCGCACCTGGCACGCCGGCTCCCAGGCGACCTACGGGATCCGCTCCTGGTCAGCGGAGAGCCTGCTCACCCTGCGAGGCTGGAGCGGCGGCGCGCCAGTGCTCGGCAGCCTCACGCTGACCGAGATCGCCCGCTTCGGCGCGTACTACGTCGCGAACTACCACGACCCGAAGAACCGCGTGACGCTGTGCGGGTTCCGGACGATGCACCCCGACGCGCCCCACGCCGCCGCCACCTGGGCGCTGCTGTCGCAGATCGAGATCGCCGACCTGATCGACCTCACCGTCGCGACCCCCGGCGGCGGCTTCGACGAGTCGTTCTTCGTTGAGGGCGTCCACGAAACCGTCACGCCGCTGACCCCTGAGTACGACAACGTCACGTTGACGCTCGACCTGTCCCCGCAGGCGTATTTCGATGACGTGTCGATGTTCGATCCGGACTGGTCGCCGGTCTGATGGCGAACAAACCTGTTCTGCACCGCAGGGATCACGAGCACGGCGGCGCCGACACCGTCCGGATCGTCTACGAAACGGTCGGCGACGGCGGTGGCGGTGGCGGCGGGATCCAGTTCGACACTGACAACGAGGGCGGCTGGCTGTACGTCCAGGTCAACGACGCGACCGAAGGCGACGGCGCCGTGGCGGGATACGCGCTTGATCTGCAGGACCAGTCGACCTCGAGCGGCGGCAGCGGCGGGATCCGCTTGAAAACGTTCAACGGGATGGTGCTCGAGGCGAACGAGTCGATCGGGGTGCTGTCGAACAGCGCCCTAGTGAACATCGAGTCTGATCAGGTGTCGGACCCGTACACGTTGGGGATCCAGTTGAAGGCGCTCAACTCTGGTATCTCGATCACCGGTGCGACGATCGAGATCCAGGGCGCCGGCGCGGCCGGGCAGATCACGATCAGCCCCACCGGTCAGGTGCAGATCACCGGCACCGAGGTCGCCTACGTCGGCGGCGCCACGCTCGGGTTCTACGGCGCGACACCCGTGACGCAGCCGTCGACGCCCGCCACGACCGCCGACGTGATCGCCGCCCTGCAAGCGCTGGGGCTCGTCGCGTGACCGCCGTCGAACGGTTCAAGATGCTGCTCGCGAACGCGCTCGAGCGGGTGTGCGTCCTCGAGGAGCAGCTCGAGCTGGCGCAGCAGCGTGTCGCGGAGCTCGAACAGGCCGCGCCGGCGGCCGCGAACGGGAAACCGGCCGGGAAGGTCGCGCTGTGACGGTCACGAAGTTCTCGAAGATCCAGTGGGGCGACGGCCTCACCGTCACCCCTGACGCGGACGACCCGAACGTGATCCGCGTCGACGGGAGCGGCGGCGTCGGGCCAGCCGGCCCCGAGGGCCCCGCCGGCCCGCCAGGCCCCGAGGGCCCCGCCGGCCCATCGGGCGGCCCCCCCGGCCCAACGGGTCCCGCAGGCCCCACAGGCCCGGCCGGGCCTCCGGGAGCCGACGGCGCCACCGGGGCGACTGGCCCCACCGGACCCGCCGGGCCAACCGGAGCGACCGGAGCCACGGGCGCTACCGGTCCCGCCGGGCCGGGCGTCCCGACAGGCGGCACAACCGGGCAGGTGCTCACGAAGACCAGCTCGACCGATTACGCGACGAACTGGCAGACCCCCACCACTGGCGGCGCCCCCACGGGCCCCGCCGGCGGCGTCCTGTCCGGCACCTACCCCAACCCGGGCTTCGCGGTTGACATGGCGACGCAGGCCGAGCTCGACGCGGTCGCCGCCGCCAAGCTCAGCCTGGGGCTGCTGGACGCGAAGGGCGACCTGATCGCCGCGTCCGCGGACGACACCGCCGCCCGGCTCCCCGTCGGCACGAACGGGCAGGTCCTGACAGCGGACTCGACGCAGACGCTCGGTGTGAAGTGGGCCGCCGCCCCCGCCGGGTTCTTGTTCTACGAGCAGACCAGCGTCCCGGCCGGCGCCCCGTTGGGCGCGGTCTGGGTGGACACGGACGGCTGATGGCGATCGCGTTCCGTTCGGCGGGCACGCTCGCCGTCACCAGCGACCTCGCCCCCGCGATCCCGTACCCGGCCGGGCTCGTCGCGGGTGACCTGCTGCTGCTCCAGTTCGCGTGCATCCACTCGTTGACCCCCGCGACCCCGTCCGGCTGGACGAAGCTGCTCGGCCCGGTCGCGATGGCCGGCACCAGCCCCGCCACCGACGGGCACATGTACTGGAAGGTCGCCGCCGGGAGCGAGTCCGGGTCGTTGACGGTGACGCTGAGCGGCACGTCGAACTGGGCGGGCGGTGTCATGACCGCCTGGTCGGGTGTCAGCGGCAGCGGCCCCGTCGACGCGTCCGCTACCGCGACGTTGGCGACGAGCGGCACCACGGCGACCGCCCCGTCGGTCACGACCACGGTTGCGAACACCCGGCTGCTGCACATCTACTGGGGCTACGTCAACAACAGCACCGTCACGCCGAACGCGTCCGACACGGAACGCTACGACGCCTGGAACATCTCGATCAACCTCGGGTACGAGCTCGCCGACCGGGCGCAGGCCGCGACCGGCGCGACCGGGACGTCGGCGGCGACCTGGGTCGGGTCGGCGCTGTTCGGGGGCCTCGCGGCCACGGTCGCGCTCGCGCCCGCCGCCGCCGCCTCCGTCCCTACCGCCGGCTTCACCGGCACCCCCCTCAGCGGCACCGAGCCACTCGCGGTGACGTTCACGGACAGCTCGACGAACACCCCCACGTCGTGGGCGTGGGACTTCGGCGACGGCGGCACCAGCACCGCGCAGAACCCCACCCACAGCTACACGGCGGCGGGCACGTACACGGTTGCGTTGACGGCGACGAACAGCGCCGGCTCGAACACGTTGACCCGCACCGGCTACGTCACCGTGTCGGATCAGCCGCGGCCGATCCGGATCAACACGTCGCAGGGCTGGCGCGACATCGCCGACGACACCAGCTTCGTGTCCGGCAGCGGCACCCCAACCGCCGCCGTCGGCGCGACCGGGGCGATCTACCTGAACACCGCCACCGGACTCCACTACGGCCCCAAAGCCGCCGGCGCGTGGCCCGGCACCGCCCTCCCTGTCCCGGCGGGGACACCGTCGGACGCGACCACCAGCGCCAAGGGTGTCGTGCAGCTCGCCGGCGACCTCGCGGGCACCGCCGCCGCGCCGCAGCTGAATCTCCCGTACAGCAGCACGCCGCCCGCGAGCCCCGCCGACGGGCAGCTGTGGGTGCTCCCCGCCGACGCCAGCAAGGGCGTGATGTGGATGTTCCGCTACCGCGCCGGCTCCAGCTCGAGCTACAAGTGGGAGCTCGTCGGCGGCGTCCCGCTCTACCTCGAGGTGCTCACCAACGACGCGCTCGGCGCGAACAACGTCTGGGTCGTCGACGTGAACGCGCTGACCGCGCCCCGCGCCGGCGAGTACCGGGTCAGCTACGGGTTCTACTGCTCCTCATCGGCTGCGGCTGCGATCTACGGCGGTGTGCTCGTCAGCGCGCAGACGAGCCCGGGCGCCGCCACCCAGACCGGCGCGACCGTCTCCCAGTCCGGGGTGCTCGCGAACGCCGCCAAAGCCGAGGTGCCGTTGACACTGGCGGCGGCGGACACGGTGCATCTCGCCTACCAGGCGTCGACGACGACCAGCGTCGGGAACCGCTACGTGACGCTACGGCCGGTCAGGATCAGCTGACAAACCAGGAAGGAGAGCTCGTTGCACATCACGACAAGGATCGAGCTGGGCGACGGCGACAACCTCGCCTACACCCCCGACGCGGCGGCGGCGCAGGTGCTGGCGGCGCTCGGCGGGAACCCAACCAACGACTACAGCGTCGTCACCGTCGTGATGCCCGCGACGGAGGGCACCGCCGGCACGGCGCCACCACCGATCGAGACACCACCGACGCAGGAATGAACGACTGGTGGATGGAACCGTACCGGGGCGGCCCGATGGCCGTCCCCCCCACCATGTTCCCCCGGCCGCTGTACCCGCCGGACGCGAACCGGCAAGGCAAGAAACCCAGTCCGGACGGACCCGACGCGGAGGCGTACAAGCGGGGTGTCTGGCGCGCGGGGCGTTGGCCCGGCCCCGCCTCCGGGTTCGACCGTCAGTTCTCCAACGCATTCAGCCACGGCCAGCCGGGCGGGAACGTCGGCTCGAGCGGGATCGCGGGGTTTCAGCGGCAGATGGGGATCGACCCGACCGGCTGGGTAGGCCGCTCAACGTTCAACACATTGGCGTCCGCGCTGGTGCCGGAGGGGCCGCACAAGGGGGAGCCGGTGTTGGACGCGAACGCGTGCAACCTGATCGCGGAGGCGTTCGCGATCTACGGCGGCGAGCCCGACCCGCCCGACCCGCCCGTGAAGGAGGCCACCACGCGGGAGCGGGCGTTCGCCGGCGCGCTCAAGTGGCTGGGCACCACCGAGAACCCGTCCGGGACGAACAAGACCCCGTTCGGGAAGTGGTACGGGGTTGACGGTCAGCCGTGGTGCGCCATCTTTTGCAGCTACTGCTACGAGGTCGAGGCGGGCGGCAACCCCAGCTTCGACCCCGCCGCCGCCCACTACGCCTACTGCCCCTATATCGTCAGCGATGCCCGCAACGGCCGGAACGGTCTCAGCATCCCGAGCTCACCGATCCGCGGCGATCTCGTCGTCTACGCGTGGGGCTCGAGCGGCGCGAGCACGGAGGAGTTCGACCACGTCGGGTTCTTCGAAGCATGGGTGAGCGGCTCGACGTTCACCGCGATCGAAGGCAACACGTCGGTTGACAACGACAGTAACGGCGGCCAGGTGATGCGGCGGCAGCGCACCACCACCGGGCAGGGCACCGTGTTCGTCCGGGTCGCGGAGCCGTGACCTTCGTCCAGGTGACGAGCGACGGCTGGGGATTCGCCGCCGTGCTCGTCATCGTCACCGCCGCGATCGTTGTGATCGTTCTGGGCTACCGGATCCTGCGCGGCGAGTCGCTGATCCACCGCACCCGGCTCGGGGTGTTCGTCGAACGCGACCGGTACGAGGAGCCGGAGGAGCCCGGGGAGCCCGCGGCGGAGGACACCCGCGAGCTCGACCCGGGCGACTACTAGCTGTCGAGGAAGCGGGGCTGTTCGGGGCCGGCGGGCAGGACGGCCAGGGCGAGAACACCGAGCCAGCTGAGGCAGAGACCCCACGCGAGGCCGCGCCGGTTCTTGGGCTTGCCCTGCTCGTAGCAGATGTAGCACGGGATCACCCAGAGGAAGATCGCGATCATGCTGAGAAATACGACTGGTGCCATTAAAAGTTTCCTTCCGGGGGGAGGTGATTACAGGCTCAACACCAATCGAGACTAGCGGCCCCCACTCGCGGGCCGCGACCCCCAAACGGGGTGTTCTACGATCAGGGGTGCGGGCCGGGCTCACCGTTCAGGCTCAACACCGGTGCGGGGATGACGCGCCCGGCCCGCACTCACCCGCCGTCGCGTTGGAGGATCCGTTCGCCGGCCTCGATCCAGTTCTGCACGGTCGGGTGCGGCTCGCCGAGCGCGTCGGCGAGGGCGCGTTGTGACCAGCCGGCTCGGCTTGCGTGGGCGGCCGCGACGTACAGGGCCTCCTCGAGCTCGACCTGGCGGCTGCGGTGGCGGAGGAGTGCTTTGCGGGCGCGGCGTACCCGGTCGGCGAGTCGTTTGGGTGGGTCGGTGGGGCGGGGCATGTCTGCGGCCGCGCCGTAGCCTATGCATGGCCCGTCGGCCGGTTCCGCAGCGTCCATCATGCAGCCAATCCGGGCTGCTGCATGATGTTTCATACAGTCTGATCCCAACTGATCGCAAGTGTCTATTGACACTTCTTGACTACCGGTGCTTCACTCTGACTTCTGTTCGGGGCGGCGACCCAACTCCAATCAGGGGGGACGGAAATGGTGGCGCAGGCGGCTGATCCCGCTGCAACATTCGGCGTCGAGCTGCGAACGGCACGGCTCGAACGGGGAATGACGCGGAAGGAGCTTGCCGCCCGATCCGGGGTGTCGTATGTCAACATCCGCCGGATCGAAACGACCACGCAGCTGCCGCAGGAAGGCACCCTGATCGGGCTCGCCAAGGCGCTCGATCTCCCCATCGCGACGCTGCTCCAGTGGCGTTGACCTGCCACTTCTGCGGCGAGCCGCTCGACCCCCTCGCCCGCGACAGCTACCGGCGCGTCACCGGCTGGGAACGCAAAGCCCTCGCCGAGAGCCGGAAGGGCGGCAGCGACATCGTGCTCCGCGAGCCGGTCGACGAGTATGCCCACTCCGGGTGCGTGATCCTGGTGCAGCAGGGGCTGTCGCCGAGACAGGCGTCGCTGCTGTGAGCGGTACCATCCTGGCCGACAACAAGAAGCCCGGCGCCGCCGAAACGGCCCGGGCACGGCACAGGAGGGTCAAGCTCCCATGCAGCACCGATCTTACGGCTCCCCCCCTCGAGGCGGAGCTCCTCACGCTCGCGCAAGCGGTCGCGATCCTGGCGGACCCGATGCGTGACGAGGCATACAAGCGCACCGCGCTCGGCCCCGACATCGTCGACCACCTGAACCGCGCCCGCCTGGGCCGGAACAAACCAACGACGCTCGACGCGAAAGAACGGATCCTCGCCAGGCTCGCCGTCTCGTGTCCCGACGTCGGGATCGCCGACCTCGCCTACGAGCACCTCGAGCGGTACCTGCTCACCGTCCCGGAGAAGTCATGGCGGATCCACCGGTCGCACATCAACACGTTCGTGAAGTGGGCGATCATGTTCGACCGTCGACCCGCGAAGAACCCGGTCGAGTTGCTCCCCGAGCTCCGCCCGAACGAGCAGCGCGTCCTGAACGTGTTCGACGACCACGAGCGGCGAGAGATCATCGACGCCAGCCGCTACATGGACGACCCCGCCCGCGACCGCGTCCGAGCTCACCTGATGCTCGACGCCGGCATCCGCAAGGGCGAGGCGAGAGGGCTCCTGCATGGCGGCGTCGACCCGAACCGCCGCGAGGTCACCGTCCTCGGCAAGGGCGGCAAGGAGCGCAGCATCCCGATCGAGGAACCCTCGTTCTGGCTCGCATGGGAGACCGCTCTGCTGACGCCGCTCCCCCGGCTCGGTCGTCTCCCAGACGCGGCCGACTACGTCTGGTTCCCGATGCGGGTCGCGGGTGAGTACCGCGGCCGGGCGAGGCAAGTGACCCGCGCCTACCCGGACAGGCCGATGGGGCAGCGCGGCTTCCACGACTGGTGGGAACGGCTGCTCTCCCATTCCGGCGTCGAGTACCGCAAGCCGCACATGACCCGGCACACGTTCGCGACCGAGGCGCTGGACGCGTCCGAGGGCGACATCTACGGCGTCCAGCAGTTGCTCGGCCACGTGAACATCGCGACAACCCAGCTGTACGTGCACTCGTCGATGCGGCGGAAGGAATCGGTCGTGCGGGCGCTCACTCGGGCCCGCGCCAAGGACGACAACGCTCCGCCCAAATGATCCGATAACCAGTGCCGAAAAACCCCCGCAAAATGCAAGATTTTAGGCGCCTAGCGGATTCGAACCGCTGTTACAGGCATAAGGCCGCAAAACCATATTTCCCTGCCAAACGCGGGGTTTTGACGTGAAAGATCCCGTGGAGGCATCCGCGGGCCAGGGGCACCGGGCAGCGATACGGGACAGATCACCGGGCAGGTACGACAAGCCAGGGAGCCTAGCCCGGGGCCCGCGCATCACGGGTGATGCCACCGACCTCCCTGGGGTCCGGTGCTCCGAAAGCCTTGCGGATTCGAACCAGCGTTCCAGGCGGACAGCGTGAAGAGACGCGGCGGATGGGAGTGCGGCGAGTGCGGCGGGTGGTGGCCGAGCGCCGTCCCGACCTGCATCGACTGCCTGATTCGTGACCGCGACGGCGCGGTGAACGCGCTGGCTCAGATGTGCCGCGAGCGTGACCAGGCCCGGCGCGAGATCGCAGAGTTGAAGAAGCGGCTCGGCTATCCGGGGTTCGCACGATGAACGGTCTAGCGGATTCGAATCCCAGTTCTAGGTGTGGTGCTGGCCGGGGCAGCGATACCACAGGGGCGGGTGCCCGGAATACCCGCCCGACTTCTTTAGCGGACGGTAATCCCAGGAAACGGGCGACTGCCTGCGGGCACTGCGGCGCGGATAGGGGCATCGCATCGACGGAGTACATCGCGAACCGTGTCCCTGGCTGGACGTGTAAGGCGTGCCGCTGGTGGAACTGGCTAACGGAGCCGCTGGCTGGGCGGGATCCTCTAGCGGACGGTAATCCCAGTTATGGGCCGATGGGCGAAGGGCGCTGGGAGAAGGACGGGCAGCGATGGATCGCCGCGAATGGGGCGCTTACCTCGACAGTGCCGGTGCGGGTGACGATCGTCGTCACGGTGAAGCCGTGACCGTTCCGGACTCGAATCCCAGTTCGCCTCCGTTCACGGTCTGCCATCGGTGCGAGCGCGTCTACGAGCTGGGGCACCCGTGGCTCACAGTCGCGAAATACGGCGCTCGCCCGGAGAAGTGGGAGTTCTGCACGATCGAGTGCCTCGCCACGCATTTCGAGGTTCCCGATTACTCATGGGTGCCGAAGTGACCGGCCTAGCGGACGGTAATCCCAGTAAACCGCCGATAGCCGACATCCGTGAGACGGGTGCGGCTTGGATCACCGAGGCCGAGCTTGCCGCACTGTTTGCAGATCGGGACACGCTCCGCGATCGACTCGTCCGCATAGAGGCGATCGCCACGCGAGGCGTTGGCCCGGACACGACGCCCGAAGTGGCGCTCGCGACGATCGCTCACTTCGTCTCGCTGACCTTGGCACGGGTGCCCGCGTGACCCTTCCGGAGTCGAATCCCAGTTATAGGACGATCGTCGCCGATCCGCCCTGGGAGTACGACGAGGGGACGGGAGCGAGCTACTCCACCCGCGGCCGTCGTGATTGCGACCTCCCGTATCCCACGATGACCGTCGATGAGATAGCCGCTCTCCCCGTACCATCGCTAGCCGCCAAAACCTCGTCCCTTTTCCTCTGGACTACCAACCGATATTTGCGGGACGCTTACGAGATCGTCGCCGAGTGGCGATTTCCGCATATCGCGACGCTGGTCTGGTGTAAACAGCACGGTCTCGGCAGCGGCGGTGTCTTCTACTCCAATGTTGAGTTCATCCTCTATTGCCGACGGCCGCAGACCTTGGCACCAGCGCGGATTCATTCGCGCTGGTTTACGTGGCCGCGAAGCGACCACAGCGCAAAACCGGAGGCGTTCCTCGACCTCGTCGAGCAGGTCTCGCCGGGACCGTACCTAGAGCTGTTCGCTCGCCGCAACCGGCTCGGGTGGGACACGTGGGGCGACGAGGCGCTCGAGCTCGTGGAGATGGCATGAGCGGCCTAGCGGACGGTGATCCCAGTTATAGGCGGCCGAAGGTCTCGGAGCGGACGACCCGCGACTATGCCTGCGGCGAATGTGGCGCCGAACCCGGCGAACGGTGCAGGCCACCGAAGCCGAGCATCTATCACCGCGATCGCGAGCGTCGATTCATCCGGTCCGTGAATAGACAGGCCGCCGAATGACCCTTCCGGATTCGAATCCCAGTTACCGGCCGAAGGCTTCGGAGGCGGCGAGTCCGCAGGATTGCGATCCGGTGGGAACAGGGCCGAGTTCACGCCCGGGCGTTCCATCCGCCTCCGAACTATCACTAGCGGACGGTAATCCCAGTAAACGGCTGATAGCCGACGAGCGGGATCAGCTACGCGAAGCACTACAGCGAATCGCGGATGGTGCCGAATCAAATCCGCCACACGAAGTCGCCGCAATAGCTCGCGAGGCCTTGCGCGTCACCGACCAAGAACCGAAGCCGTGAGCCCTGCGGAACCTAACCCCAGTTATAGGCGCATGGGCGGGGCTCGGCGTCCAGAGAACGCTGTGGGAAGCGGCGCAGTGACTGGCCGCGCCGCCGCGATCGCGATGCTGGTCGCGTTCCTGGCCGCGATAGCGGTCGCCGTGTCCAAGGCGGCGGCGGCGGGGTACTGGGACCGGTTGGCGTGGTGCGAAACCCGCGGCCAGTGGCACCAACGCGGCACCTACTACGTCGGCGGGCTGGGGATCTGGTACGGGAACTGGTGGAAATGGGCGCCGGCCGTGGGTGTCCACGGGCCCGCCTACCTCGCCTCGAGGGAGGAGCAGATCCGGGTCGCCAGGTACGGCCGCCGCGTCGACGGGGCGTACTGGGGCTGCATGCGGATCGTCGGGTTGCCGTGGTGAGCGAGGATGGGGTGGACGAGATCGACGAGCCAGTGATCTTCGACCTGGTCGAGCTCGCGTTGGAGTGGGCCGCGTGCCGGCGCGCGTTGACTGTGCTGGCTGATCTCACCGATGAGGAACGCGCCGAGTTCGCCATGTTGGCCGCGACGACGCTGCTGACGCCGTGATCAGGATCGGTGACCGTGTCCGCACCGCACTCGACCTGCCCGGCCTGGTCGTCGGGGTCACGGAGGAGCGCGGCTACAGCCGCATCCTCGTGAAGTTGGACGCGAAGCCCAACAGCCCGCCGATCTCGTACCCGCCCAGTCTCGTGAGGAAGGAGCAGCCCGTGTCCGTTCAAGAAGACCAGAAGCCGTCTGCACCACCCACCCCGGTACAGCCCTCGAGGGATCTCGTGGAGCGCCCGGAACCCACCGAGACCGCCGGCAGCCTCGCCGAGCTCCGCACGCTTGGCTGGTGGCTCGCACTGGCGGAGACCGGGGCGGACACGAAGGAGGCGCTCGGCGCCGCCGCCGCGCTGCGGTTCTACTTCGTCCGCGAGCTCGGCCTTCCTCCCCTCGCCGCCGCCGAGGTGAGCGTGATCAAAGGCAAGCTGTTCGTGCAGAGCAAGCTGCTCCGCGCGCTCGCGGCCCGTGCCGGCTACCGGGTCGTAAGAACCAGGGACTCGAACGACGATTCGTGTACGGCGGTCGTGATCGACGAGCGCGGCGTCGAGGTCGGACGCTCGACGTTCACGATGGCGGACGCGAAACGCGCCGGGCTGGTGCGCGACCGCAGCGCGTGGGTGACCCACCCTGGTCGGATGCTGTGGGCCCGCGCGGCGAAGTTCGCGATCGACGACTACGCCCCAGAAGTCAGCCTCGGCCTGATGACCGACGACGAGCGCGCCGAGATCCTCGACCAGCCGTTCATCGAGGTCGACGACCCGTCGCCGGAGATCACGCTGGACGGGCCCCGGACGGATCAGGTCGAGCAGTACGACCTCGAGCGAGAGGCGGTCGTCGACGAGCCATGAGCGAGGAGCAGTGGCGGGATCATCTCGCGCGGCGGGTGGCGGAGCTGACCCGTGAGGTGCAGCGGTTGAGGACGAAGGTTCGCTATGAGCATCTGCGCGCCGAAGCCTGGAAAAACCGGGCGTTGCGGAAAACGGTCCGGAGGTGAACCATCTGCTGGCGTGGCGGATCGCGGTGCGCGAGTCCGAGCTCGACCGGGTCGCGAAGCTTGTCGCGCTGACGCTGGGCATCTACATGAACCGGCGCGGGATCGCGTGGCCCTCGAAGCAATCGCTCGCCGAGGGCACCGGGTACTCGATCAGGACGGTCGACCGGGCGATTATCCGGCTCGAGCAAGCAGGCTTCCTGATCGTCACGCGCACGGCGGGGAGACGGTCGAACCGCTACACGTCAGTTATCCACAACCCCGTCACGGGTGACGGGGTTAAGTTATCCACAACCCCGTCAGCAGCGACGCCAACCCCGTCACGGGTGACGTTCAACCCCGTCACGGGTGACGGGGGAAGCAGTCAAGAAGTAGTCATTAGAAATAGAGGGGCCGATCGCGCACGCGATCAAAACCAAAACCACGTCGACCCGGCCGTGGTCGAGCTCGCGCACCGCTGGATCGCCGACCACCGGACGCCGCCATGACCTGGAGCGACGGCGACAGCCGCACCTGCCTCCACTGCGGCCAGCTGTTGCGGATCACGGGGCAGCAGGCGCTATGGATCCACACCAACGACCAGACCGGGGTACACACTTCGAGCCACGCCGCATGCGGCCCACCATGGAAGGAGCACACCGATGAGCGAAACCACAACAACGACCACGACGGAGACCACCAGCGACCCGCAGCCCGAGCCGCAGCCCGTCCCGGCGCCGCCACCCGAGCCCGACGATGACCAGGACGAGGACGAGGAGGAGTGAACGGCGTCGGTATCAACCTCCCCGGCGTCGCATTGGTCGTGATCGCGGTCGTGGTGGTGATCGCGCTCTTCCACGGGTGGGGTTGACCCAAAGGCTCCCCGCCGCCCGTTTCGCCGATACGGCGAGAAGCCCGCAGAGCGCGGGCGGCGGGGACTACCACTCGGCCCCGAAAAGTGATTAGCTAGCTATCGAACAATGACGAGCACCGAGGAACTAGCCCAGCAGGCCGTCGACGCCGCCCAAAGGTCGCTCGACGCCAGTGAGGCTGTCCTGGCTGCGGTCACCGCCGAACCAGAACCAGGCCCGCCCGAGGATTCGACTCCCTTCGAGCGGGCCTGGGCGGCGGTGCAACCACCCGACCTCCCGTGGAACCCCGTCAAGAACATCACGTCCCAGCAGGCGATGCAGTCCTGGATCGGCAGCCGCAAAGCCGGCGACCACGTCAAAGTGACCGGGTTCCAGTACAACGGCCGGTTGGAGATCCGCGGCGGTGGCCCCTGCTGGCTCGAATGCGACCCCACATTCAAGATCCGCAACGCCGTCAAAGGCACCAGCAACATCGGCCTCTGGCTCGTCGGGGTCGACGGGATCCACGTCACCGGCTTCCCGCAGGTCTACGACTGCGGCAACCAGGGCCTGCGCGCCCAGGGCTGCGTCGACACCTACATCGAGGTCGACTGCTTCGACAACGGCGGCAACGGCGCCCTGATCGACGAGTACGAAGGCCGCCCGCACGGCACCTACAAGATCCGGGGTGGCGGGAACGGCCGCGGCGCGATGCCGCCAGGCTCGCCAGGCCACGACCCCGCCTACTACGTCCCGGACATGGACCCGCACGCGCAGAAAGGCACCGGCGTTCACATGATCAACGTCTGGCGCCTCGACCCCGGATCGGTGCTGATGCTCGACTGCGACCGCGACCAGCCCTACGGGGCCGGCATCCAAACCACCGAGCTGCTCGGCACACCCGAAGAACCGGTGATCCTCGCCGTCCGCGCCGAATCGCTCAGTTGCGACGTCAACGTGATACCGCCATCCTCGAGCGGCGGCCGACAAACAGCCGGGAACGCGTGGCAGCCGTGGGGCGGCGCGCACCGCAACGTCATCGTCGAAGCGATCGAGGTCGGCTCCTGCGCCCGCGGCGTCGAAGCCGCCTCAAGCTTCACCGACTGCGTCGTCGAATACGGCCGCGTCCAACACCACCGCCTCAACCCAACGTGGAACGCTGGCGGTGTCACGCTCGAGGATGTCCAACCAACCCCGTGACCAGGCTCGTCAAGGTCGCGCTCTGGACCGTTGGCTGGGGATTGGTCTGCGCCGCGTTCGTCGTCGCCGGCGCAGCCACAGACGGCGACTGGCGACGCCTCAAAACATGGCTGCGCTCCTGGCGCGTCTACATGGGCGACCCGCCGATCCCCGACCGGGTATGGCGACGTGACCCCGACGTCATGAGCCCCGACAGGTAGCCGCAAGGTTCCCGCCCCGGTCGATGGTTAGCCTGCCGCAAGGAAGCCACCCGGGGCGGGACACACAACCAGCGTGAAAACCCCTGCAAAACGCCTGTTTTTTAGGCGGGGCGCGCATGCTTGACCCCGCAATCAGATCGCACACACACACAGCCGATCGGAGCCCACGTTGGCAGGGTTGACGACAGCGCAGGGGTATGGGCGCCAGCATCAGCTGCATCGGCAGAGATGGGCAGCGGTGGTGCTCGCGGGCCGTGTGCAGTGCGCCCGTTGCGGTGAGCTGATCCGGCCGGGCGAGCCGTGGGATCTCGGGCATGTCGATGGTGACCGGTCGCGGTATGCGGGGCCGGAGCATGAGCGGTGCAACCGGGCGACGTCGGGCCGGAACAGGTTCCTGCTCGAGCTCGAGCCTGAACGGGCGGGGCTGCCCGCCGATGACCGGTGTTGGCGGGTGCCGTGGCTCAAGAACCTCCGTGAGGTGCCGGAGGACGCGACCTGGCCGCGGTTGATGACGGTGCCGCACCCGCGGGCTGTCGGTTCGCTGGGTGACGAGTTCGCGGACTGGGCGGAGGAGCGGTCGGGGAAGCCGTTGCGCTGGTGGCAGCGGTTGGTCGCGACGCGGGCGCTCGAGGTCGACGACGCCGGCGAGCTGGTGTGGGAGACGGTGCTGTTGACGATGGCGCGGCAGTTGGGGAAGTCGTGGCTGCTGCGGGAGGTGCTGCTGTGGCGGATCCATCAGGGCGACCGGTTCGGGGAGCCGCAGACGGTGGTGCATATCGCGATGAACCTGGCGGTGGTGAAGGAGGTGCAGCGCGACGCGCGGCTGTGGGCGGCGCACGACCCGGGCCGGTACAGGATCGTGCAGACGAACGGGCAGGAGTACATCGAGCTGCGCGAGGACGGGTCGCGGTGGCTGCTGCGGGCCCGCTCGGGCACGTACGGGTTTTCGGCGAACCTGGCGGCGGTCGACGAGGTGTGGAAGGTCGACAGCGAGGCGGTCGACGACGGGTTGGCGCCGACGATGGTCGAGCGGGCGCAGGCGCAGCTGTGGCTGGTCTCGACGGCGCACCGGATGGCGACACCGCTGATGCTCCGCGAACGGAAGGTCGCGCTCGACGATCTGGAGACGGCCGAGAACGCGATGCTGCTGGTCGAGTGGTCGGCGCCGGAGATGTGCGAGCTCGACGATCTGGCGTCGTGGCGGTTGGCGTCGCCGCACTGGACGCCGAAGCGGCAGCGGCTGATCGCGCGCCGGCTCGAGGCGGCGCAGGCGAACGAGACGTTGGACGCGACCGAGCCGGATGCGGTGCAGGCGTTCCGGGCGCAGTGGCTGAATCAGTGGCCGCGGATGCCGATGAGCGCCGGGGAAGCTTTGCTACCGGAGGGGCTGTGGGAGAAACTCGCGGAGCATGTGGAGTCGGACGGGCCGTTGTGGTTGGCGCTCGAGGACGACTTCGGGTTGGGCGCGGCGGTCGGTGCGGCGGCGCAGCTCGACGACGGCCGGATCGAGGTCGCCGGCTGGCGGTTCGATGACTGGGATCAGGCGGTCGGGTGGGCGGCGCTGCTCGCCGGCCGGCCGGTGCGGCAGCTGCTGGTGGGCGCATCGATGTTGGACCGGATGCCGCCGGGGACGGTGCCGCGGCCGCTGCCGGCGGCGGTGGCGCAGACCCGGGTCGGGCTCGCGGTGTTCCGCGACCTCGCGATGAACGGGATGCTCGTTCACGAGCCGGACACGAAGGACCTCGACCACGCGCTCGAGCAGACGAAGGTGCGTGAGTTGCCGACTGGTCTGACGCTCGCGTCGCGCGACCAGGCGCACGTGGTGAAGGCGGCGGCGTGGGCGGTATCGGCCGCGCACCGGCCGAGCAGGATCCCGGCGATCCGTTGATTTTCTCGTCCTTCCCGACCGGTTTAGTCGAAAAGCCGTACACTCGGCGGTGATGGGCCTGTTTACCAGGGCCATCCGGCCCGCTGATTCCTCCGGTGAGATCCCGAACGGGAACGATCCCGTGACGGCAGCGCCCGGGACCGTTGGCCCCCCCTCCGCGGTTCCGGGCGACCCTAGCGGCGTCGTCATCACCGGCGACGACCCGCCTTGGACACCCCTGCCGCGGGTGCTGCCGTCGGCGTGGTCTGGGTGGCCGGACGGGTGGCAGGCCACGTGGGGCAGCGGCATCATGCGCCTCACCGATATCGCGTGGGCGTGCGTCGACCTCAACGCGTCGCTGCTGTCGACGATGCCGCCCTACCTGGTGAACGCCGCGCCGACGTTGGACGCGGGCTGGATGACGAACCCCGACCCGGACGTGTACACGTCGTGGGAGGAGTTCGCGAAGCAGCTGTTCACGGACTTCCAGATGGGCGAGGCGTTCGTGCTTGCGACCTCAAGATACTCAACCGGCTGGCCGGCCAGGTTCCACGTCGTCGCGCCGTGGTACGTCGAGATCACGTTGCAGCAGGGGCTGCGCCGGTACGCGATCGGCGGCGAGGACGTCACCGACGACATGCTCCACCTGCGCTACTCGTCCCGGGTCGGTTACCTGCACGGGCAGGGGCCGCTGGATGCCGGCGCGGCACGGGTGGTGGCGGCGCAGACGCTGATGAACTACGCGTCTTCCCTGGTCGCGAATGGCGGCGTGCCGACGTCGGTGCTCGAGCACCCGGACGAGCTCACGCCGGCGCAGGCGCAGACGCTGAAAGCCGAATGGGTGCAAGCGAGGATCAGCGGGATCGGCGAGCCGGCGGTGCTGTCGGGGGGGATCACGTGGAAGCCGGTGCAGCTGAACGCGCAGGACATGGCGCTGGTGGAGCTGGCGCAGTTCAACGAGTCCCGGATCGCCGTCATGCTCGGCGTCCCACCCCATTTGGTCGGATTGTCGTCCGGGCCCGACTCGATGACCTACAAGAACGTCCAGTCGATCTTCGACTACCACTGGCGCGCCGGCCTGCGGCCGAAGGCGCAGACCGTGATGTCGGGGCTGTCCGGCTGGCTGCTCCCCAGGGGCACGTCGGTGGAGGTGAACCGTGACGCGTACACGCAGCCGGCCCCGTTGGAGCGGGCGCAGACCGCGCAGATCCTCAACAGCATCGTCGACAAGAACGGTAACCCGGCGATGACGGTGGAGGAGATCCGCGACCGGGAACGCCTCGACGACTCCACCACTCCGCAGGACCTATCGGAAGGGATCCTGAAATGAGCGACACGCTTACCGAGCCGGTCGCGGCGCCGGCGGTGGAGACCCGGTCGGCGCAGGTCGCCGACGTGAACTTCCCGAAACGGCTGGTGACGGTGATCGCGATGCCGTACGAGCAGCCAACGACGATCCACACCAACAAACGCTCGTTCACTGAGGTCGTCTCGAGGGGCGCGTTCGACGGGATCGAGAAACGCGCGAGCCGGATCCGGGCGTACCGCGACCATCGCTACGACAACGTCGTCGGGAAGATCACCGGGATGCACCCGTCCCGCAGCGAAGGACTCGTCACCGAAGTCAGGATGTTCGGGACCGATCGGGGCGACGAGACGTTGACGCTCTGCGACGAGGACGGGTTGGGCGCATCCGCAGGGTTCGGTTTGCTGCGCCGCGACGACGGTCGCGTCTGGGACGACGCCGAAGTGTGGGAGGGCCGGTCCGTCCGCCGCCTCAACCGCTTGTGGCTGGACCACCTGGCGTTTGTCCCCAACCCCGCCTACCCGGGCGCGACGGTGCTGTCGGTCAGGGATGCCGCTGTGAGGCCACAGGAACCCTTCTCCGGCGACGCGACCCCGAACCGGGACCGGCTCGCCCTGGAGGAGCAGCGGGCGCTCAAGGCCGAGATAGACCGCCGCTGGTTGCGCTAGAGTCTCCAGCGCACCGAACGCAGGCTCCTCAACGGCTAGAGACTAAACCGCAGGGCGGGGTCGTTGTAGCAGGGGTTAGGCGCTCGAGCAGGGATCCCACGTCCCCAGTTCGCGCAACCCCGAAAGGAGCCCCCTGATGGGCGCAACCGACCAGATGATCGCCCGCTACGTCGCGGAGATCGAGGAAAGGCAGCAGTTCGTCGACGGGATCTTCCAGGCCGCCGACGGCAAGGACCTGACCGAGGACCAGCTCGAGCTCGTCACCGACACGAAGAAGCGGATGGACGAGGTGAACAAGAAGATCGAGCCGCTCGTCGAGATGCGCCGCATCTCGGGCGACTCGGCGGAGCGGATCGCCCAGCTCGCCCGGTACATGAGCGATAAGCCGCAGGCG
>Ga0207711_10001169_pt1 | contig 24960 bp, 20 predicted proteins | sample KBSS34metaG_FD_184401 | JGI IMG/M metagenome (GOLD analysis project Ga0207711, IMG submission 184401) | Switchgrass rhizosphere microbial communities from Kellogg Biological Station, Michigan, USA - KBS S3-4 metaG (SPAdes) (version 2) | ecosystem: Host-associated > Plants > Roots > Rhizosphere...
CTCGCAGGCGATTCGCGGAGCATTCGTCGTGGCGGAGATCGCGCTCTCGCTCCCGCTCCTCGCCATCGCGGGACTCCTGCTCAACAGCTTCCTGCGGCTTTCCCGAGTGGATCCGGGATTCGATCCGAGGCAGATCCTGACCCTGCGGATTCAGCTTCCCTCGTCTCGCTACGCCAATGACACCACCATTTCGGGATACTGGGCCCACGCCATTCCGCGAGTGAAACAGGTCGCTGGAGTCGTGGATGTGGGACTCGGGTCATCCATCCCACCCGATGACCAAGGCTGGAGCAACAACAATTTCGATCTGGTGGACCGGCCGGTTCCCTCAGGCACTGCCCAACCTACCTCGGCCTGGCCGAGTGTGACCTCGGAATACTTCGCCGCGTTGGGAGTTCCGCTGCTCGAGGGTCGACTCTTCACTCCGGGCGACACCGCCTCGGGTGACAGCGTCTCGGTCCCTCCGGTAGTGGTGGTGAGCCGGACCTGGGCCAGGCATTACTTCCCGGACGGCACGGCGGTGGGCCGGCGCCTCATTTCAGGCGGCTGTACCAGCTGCCCTTTCACGACCGTGGTCGGAATCGTGGGAGACATCAAGTACGAGGGCCTGAGCGGCAGAGCCGATGCAGTCTACAGTCCGGCCACGGAGGGCTGGAGCCAGGACATGACGCTCTTCGTACGCACCGCGGGCCCACCGGCCGAGGTGCTCGATCGGGTCCGCGCAGCGCTTCGGTCGGTGGACCCTGACGTCCCGCTGGACGACACCGCGCCGATGGAGGACCGGGTTTACCGGTCGGTGGCTCAGCCGAGGAATTGGATGGTGTTGTTGAGCGGATTCGCCACGACTGCCCTGCTTCTGGCCGGCGTGGGCATTTTCGGCATGCTTTCGTACACGGTGCGCGCTCGGCGCCGGGAAATCGGCGTGCGAATGGCGCTCGGCGCTCGTCAGCCTGCCGTGGTCGGCATGATCGTGCGACGCGGCATGCGGCACGCACTGCTCGGCACGGCATTCGGCCTGGCTGCCGCGCTCGCCGGAACTCGCGCGCTCCACAGCACGCTGTTCGACCTCAGTACTACCGATCCGCTGACCCTCGCCGCCGTCACCCTCTTGCTCCTCGGCGTCGCACTCATCGCCTGCTGGCTACCGGCCCGTCAGGCGGCGGCGATTGATCCAGTTGAGGCGATTCGGCTTGAATAGCTGTTCGCCATCAGCCGTCAGCCCTCAGCCGTCAGCACACCTCATCCCGAGGAGCACGCGACGAGGGATCTAGCGTCCTTGTCTCGCCACTGACCTTGGAGAGTAGATCCCCCGCTGACGCTCGGGATGAGGTGGTCTGACAGCTAATGGCCACCGGCTACCGACTCCAGCTCCAGCTCCCACGTCTGCCCCACCAATCCCTCCCCGAAAAGCTGGTGCGGTTCCTGGTGGACCAGCTGGTAGCCCGCTTCCTCATACAGGTGCCGAGCGGCGTGGAGTACGTCGTTGGTCCATAGGGTGATGCGGTGATAGCCGGCCTGGGTGGCGAAGCGAGTGCATTCGGCCACGAGCCTGCGCCCAATGCCACGGCCACGCGAGGAAGGTTCCACCAGCAGCAGACGCAGCTTGGCGGTGTCTGATCGATCGGGGTGCTTCACCAGAAAGACCGATCCCAGAATCTCTCCGTGATCGCCCTCGGCAACCCAGCAGCGTTCCCTGGCGGAGTCGAACTGTTCGACGAAGTCGGCCACGATTCGGGAGACCAGCGCCTCGAACCGCCAGTCCCATCCGTATTCCTGCGCGTACAGCACGCCGTGCCGGTGCACCACCCATCCCATGTCGCCGGCCCGAGGCTCGCGCAGCATGATGATTCCAGGCTTCGGGGAAGATTGCTCCGAGGCTGGATCGAGTTGCCGCCGAACCGTCTCCAACGCCTCGACCAGCTTCGCCTGACTGGGTGCTGAAAGATCTCGCAGCCAAGTCTCCACCTGGCGATTCGCCTCCGCGTCGAGCGATGCAAAGGCCCGCCGACCCTTGGGCGTGAGCCGAAGCCGGTGCTGGCGACGATCTGTGGGCGACGCAAGACGAGCGATGAGACCGCGGCGTTCGAGACCCCGGAGCAGGCGGCTCAGATACCCGGTATCGATTTCAAGGGCCTTGCCTACCTCGGTAGCTGTGGAAGCCTCCCGATTGGCCAGCTCGTAGAGCAGACGTACCTCGGCGAGCGAGAAGGGACTGTCGAGCAATCCCTGGTTCAGGACTCCGATCCGGCGGGTGTAGAACCGGTTGAACCGGCGGATGGCGTCGACGCGGGGATTGGGGGGTGCGGGCATAGGGACCTTGACCACGTGGCTGATCGGGCCAATGTCAAGCAATTAGTTGCTTCTGTCAAGTATATGGGCGGAGTACCCACCCCGGATTCGGCCTTCCTCAACGGTCCTGGTGCGGGAGAAACGATGCTGCCGCAGTATGGCTTGCCGGCTCGGAGAACGATTAAGCTTAAAGGTGGCCGATTCTACTCGTCTCCCGGCCTCCGCGTTCGGTCTGATCCCGCGCGAGGAGCCGGCTGAAGCGCCGACTGTGCGCCCGGGCCGTCCGCATCTCGTCGTGGTGATCACTCGCGAGGTAGGCCGGAAGGACAAAGCGCCCGGCAACGCTCTGCTCATGACCCGCTTCTGGCACCCGCGGGATCATCGCTGGAGCGAGAACTTCTTCGAGTCTTTGGAGCACGCGGTGCGGTTGTTCGTGGATGAGAGCGGATGGGTTATGCGCCAGCAACAGGCGCTGGATGGGCCGCATGCCTACGAGCTCGTCTTCGAAGCGCGCCGTGAGGACTTCACGGGTCCTAGCACCAAGCAGATCCTCGAGGAAGTGGGTCTGGATCCCTCAGAAGTGGAACGAAAGCTCTAGCCCCTCCCCTGAACACAGCTAGCTTACGCACTCATGTCCCGAACGCTGCTTTGGCGTCTCGTCGCGCTCGCGCTTCCGCTCTTGACCGGCTTGCTCGGTGCCTTCAACGGGCCCGAGGCGTTCCGCGACGCAACGACGGCGGGCCAGCGGGTCGCCGCAGGGACTCAAACCGCATACGGAATCCTTGGCCTCACCAGTACGATCGGCCTCGCCCAAGGCCGCGCGTGGGCTCGAATGTCGCTTATCGCATGGGCAATTCTGCTCTCCCTTACCGGAAGCATGGCGCCGGTGGTCTGGGGTGGCACGGGAGTGAGCACGGGTCTGCTGGCACTCCTCGCCACCGCGGCAATCGCGGCCGCTGCGGTCTGGCTCGGGTGGCGGGCCTTAGAGGTGCAAAATGATTAATCCACCGATCATCGTGGATGCTCGCGGAGGCATACTCATCTTCCGCAATCCGGCGGAAGTCCACAGAGAGTTGGATCCGGCCCGGGTCCGCAATGGCGACTATCCAGCCGCCTACGACTGGAACGGCCGGCTGTTGCGCATTCAGGTCCGGATTGAGGAGCATTCGTTCTTTGGGATGTTCAAGCGGATCACGGAACACATCGAGATTTTCGAGACCGAGCACATTCCTACTCACGAAATCGCCTTGCGGGAGCTCGTGTCCCGGTTCATTCACCCCGGGCCTGCCGCCCAGCCAGACGGAACCGTCGAACCGCTGGCCGGCCTCATCCGAATCAAGGCCATCGCGGGAACCCGCTAAACGGCATGTACAACGCGGCGTTCAGTCGCCTTCCCCGCTGATGCGATGCCCCGGGGTCTACTGCTGTTCTGCGGATTCCTCGCGCTGCTGGCCAGGCACCAGCCGCAGGCGATCATCGAAGGCAAGATCCTGGACGCGGCTGGAGCCCCGCTGGCCGATGCCGGCGTGGTCCTGATCCGTCCGCCCATTCTCACCCTCGCCCAGTCCACCTCGTCCGCGGACGGAACCTTCCGCCTCGAAGTCTCCGATACCGGCGCCGCACAACTCCAGTTCTTCGCTCCGGGGAGAGGCTATTTCTATCTCCCGATTCTGGTCGACCCTGCCCTTCGCGCGACGCTCGAAGTCCGCCTCGCCGCGCAGGATGACAGCTTCGCATCGCAGGCAACGGCGCTTCGTCCCGCATCGCCGTCGGCCCGGCTCGTGGCTGTCATGGCGGACGCGGTCTCGGAACAGAGTCGATACCAATTCTGGTCCCGGCGCGGTTCTGATTCGGCCGGATACGACTGGAAAACGGCTGTGGCCAAGGCGACGAGACAACTCGGGCAGGAACGCTCGCCTTTGGTCCGTCAGGCTCTCTACCTCGAGCTGCTGCGCTTCAGGCGGCTGGGCGCACCACTGTCCGAATCCCTGCGATCAAGGGCGCTTCGCGAGGTGCCGCCCACCGCAGGAGTCTGGGCGCTGGAACCCAACATGGCCGCGCTGGCCGGTGAGCCGTGCCGCCCCGACAAACCCATCGCTCCTTGTCTGAACTACTTCAGCGATGCGGCCAGCTCCCATCCCGACACTTTGGTCCAGCAATGGATGTTGGTGGAGGCCATGAACCTCTCGATGTCCACGGGCGACTCGGCCCAGGCCGAGGACTTCCTGCACCGGCTGGAGCAGGAGCACCCAGAGTCTCCGCTGCTTGGCTTCGCCCGCGGCATCCTTCAGCCCAGACCGACCGCCACCGTTGGAGCGGCACTTCCGGACCTGAGAGTCTCGGCTCTGGAGGACTCATCGGTGGTTTTCGACAACGAGTCGCTTCTCGGGAGGACGATGTTAATCGATGTCTGGGCGACCTGGTGCGACAGGTGTCTGGCCGAGCTCCCAGGGCTGCTGCAGGCCTACCGCGAATATCACGACAGGGGACTCGAGGTCCTTGGTGTGTCCTTCGATGATGACCGGCAGTTGACCCGCGATTTCAGGCGGCAGCTCGAGATGCCCTGGCTCGAGGCCTTCGCCGAGGGGAGCTTCGAGTCTTCGGTCGCGAAGACTCTGGGGATTACAACACTGCCGCGCCGGTTCCTCGTTGACAGCGCAGGAATGATCGTCGCGGCTGATTCAGCTCTGTTCGGGCGGAACCTGATGCCGACATTGGAGCAGATCTTGAATCGGACGAGGTAAGGGAGTGCCGCCACCCTGAAAGCTTGTTCAGCTCCCTTCACTCGACCCATGCCCTGCACTTCCCTCAAAGATCCCGGGCCCGCCCAACAGCCGGTACATCGCATAGAGCCCCGTGATCGCGAGCCCGCCAGCCAGGGCGGTCTGGCTGACCGAAAATTTCCGCTGTTCCAGCCGGCCCAGCGCATTCACCGGAATCGCCACCTGCTCACGCTGCCAGTCAGACTCGATCCCGCGGTTGTTCGCGGTGGTGAGTATCGCGAGGCGGAGGGCAATCGAGTCCGACGGCAGAACCTCACCCTGTACCTGGGTCACCCCGGGACCAAGCTGGGAACTCATGTCGATGCTGCCCTGATCAGTGAGCTCCGCCGAAATCCGGGTACCAGTTTCGGGCCCGGTCGAAGGCAGCGGTTTGTAGGTATAGCAACCCGCCATCAGCGGGAGCAGCAACAAGATGGTACGCAAACAGACCTCCCGGAAAACGAAGTAGGGAGTAGGTGGTAGGAAGTAGGGCGTGGACCCACGGTCAGGACGTGAGCACTACTCCCTACTCCCTACCACCACGTTGTTATTCACCGAGTCTCGAACTCGAGGCTCAGTTGGCCAACGGCGTCGAGGTCGAATAGTTCAGCACCGCGCACGCGTTGGGGTCGTTCGCATTGCGACCCACCGGATCAACGTTCGGCGTATTGGGATTCGCGTTGATTTCGGTTTGCCCATAGGGCAGCCGCCCTGGAATGGGCGTGGTCGCAGGTTGGTTGCTGCCAACCGGAGCCGCAAAGGCCAGGGATGGCAGGCAGGTACGTTTGTAGTCGTTCCACACTTCCATGTTCAGGAAGAGCGTCACGTACTTCTCCTCCATGATGTTCTGCAGCGTCGCGGGAACCGAACCGAGCGCCGGGAACGTGACTGTAGCTCCTCCGGTCGACCCGTAGACCCGGTTGGCCCGCACCGCATCGAGATACGGCTGAGCCGCGCCTTGTCCGCCGGCGTGAAATGCCGCCTCGGCGCCGATCAGCTGGGTTTCGGCCCAGGTGATGATCGGGTGACGAAAGTCTCCCGGAGAAATGTTGGGATCGATGAACGTGAAGCCGGAGTAGTGTCCCAGCGCTGAACCGTCGCCGTCATAAACTCCGCCCGTGGTGACCAGCCCGGTTGAGCCCGCTGGGCGATACCCGAAGAAGTCGTTGGCAGCCCCGGGTGGGTCCGCTGGCGTGAAGTAGAAGTTGAGCCGGGCGTCGTCCTCCAGCCCCTGCGCAATACGCCGTTTCAGGATCTCGATGAGCGCGGCCCCAGGGGCAATGTCGGTCCGGGTAGCCTGGAACTGCCACCACACGCTCTGCCCCGTGGGAGAGAGATCGTGAAACCAGAGCATGTCGTTGTCCGGCGAGCTGATCCCCTGCGGAACCTCGGCGAGAGCCAGGGCATAGTTGGCCGGATCCACTTCCGCCAGGTGCATGTAGAAGCGGGCCTTGAGTGAGTGCGCCACTTCCAGGTAGGTCGCCTGAAGGTCCGCGGCATCCCTTCCGCCGTAGATGATTTCGGCGGCGTCGGCAACCGGCCCGGCGTTGAGACCGCCGAGCTGGACTGCCAGATACACAGTGATGGCCGAATCGAGCTGGGCCAGCACGTCCTGGTAGACCTGGAGCTGTGGGTCAAAGGCCGGGGTTTCGTTGTTTGAGTCCGCTGCCTCCCGATAAGGAACATCTCCCCACAAGTCGGCCGCGGTCCCCATCACGAGGGCTTCGTAGACCTTCCCGATGCCGACGTAGATGGAGTCTCCCAGACGATGACCCAGCTGTTCCATCTTGCGGATGTCGAGCAAACCACCACCACCGGTGATGGTGCGCGAGGTTCCGTACACTGCGCTGAAGTAGGTGTCGATGTCCGGTGGCGCGATGAAGCCCCGGTCGTACCCCACCTGCTGCCGGCCGTTGCCCGAGATCTGCTGCATGTACATCAGAGCACTCCGGGCCAGCTGACCTTCGAACTGCACCGACTGCAGCGCCTGGATCGAGGTGTAAAGCGGCCCAGGTTTGGACAATTCGGTCGTACCGTTGGGATTCTGGTCGATGCCGGGTCCGGTGAGGAAGTTGTCGCACGCGGTAGACAGCATCGTCAGGGCCGCGCACATGACCAGTTTGCGAGAGCTTGTCATGGCCGGCCTCACCGGTTCAGGGTTAGGGAGAAGATCCACGACCTGGTCTGCGGGTTGTTGAAGTAATCAACCCCGCGCAGCGCCGAAGCCGAACCAAGCACGGAGGTCTCGGGATCGATGCCGCTGTAGCCGGTCCAGGTATGCAGATTCCGTCCTGCGACTCGGACCTCCATCGAGTTGAATCCGAGGCCGCCCAGCACCCAGGCGTCGTCGAACAGATATCCGACGGAGATTTCCCGCAGCTTGGCATAGGACGCGTCTTCCAGGAACTGGGAAGTTGCGCCGTTGAAGATGCCGCCCGCTCCAGTGAACCAGCCTTCATTGAGCGGTACCGCCATGCCGGCGCCTGGACCGGCGACGTGCTCCTTCTTGAAGTAGTCGGTGCCGAAGGTATAGGTGCCGCCGTCGCGCAGGACCTGGGTTTCCTTCGATGTTCCGAAGTGGTTGAGCGCGCCGCGCGTCCCGTTATGGGCCTGGCCACCGTACCGCACGTCCAGCAGCCCGGTCACCGAGACCTTCTTCCAGCGGAAGCCCATCCGGAACGATCCGGTCCAGTCGGGATTGGGATCACCGATGATGTAGTTCTTCGACTGGTCGAGGATCGGATAGCCCTGTGAGTCGATGTACAACGACTTGCTCGGGGCGCCCAGGCAGTGGCCAGCAGTGTGGTCGATGTCGACACCATTGACTGTGAGCCCGCGGCCGCAGCGAACGAAGTCCGAGCCCAAAAAGACCCCAAGCCGCTGGTTCTGAGCGGCAACCGACTGGACGCTCAGGCCGTTGGTCCCGCCGCTGAAGGGCAACGGGGCGAACTGAACTCCGGCCAGATCGGTCACCAGGCTCTTGTTCGTGGCCCACTGCAGACCGAAATCGAAGCCCCACTCCCGCTTGTTCACCGGGCGCGCGTTCAGCGCGATTTCCCAGCCGAAGTTGCGAAGCTCGGCCGCGTTCGCCGGCTTCTCGGTATACCCGCTGCTCCCCGCGACCGGCACGTTGAGAATCACGTCGGTCGAGAAGCTGCGGTAATAGGTCAAGCTCAGATCGGCCGCGTCTCGAAGGAGACCTACATCGAATCCGGTCTCGAATTCTTTGACCCGTTCCGGACCGAGGTCCTGGGTAGGAAGGTTGTAGTTGGTGACCAGCCCGCCCGCTCCACCTTGACTGCTGCCGATGGACGGTCCCCAGCCTCCGTCTGCCGCCGCCCAGGTCACGAGCGTGCTGGCCAGCAGATAAGGCGCGGGTTGCGTACCGCTCTGGCCATACGCCGCACGGAGCTTTCCGTAGGTGAGGAACTTGTTCTCCCCTACTTCACCGCGGTGGAAGGTCCAGGCGGCGCTCGCCTTGGGATACCAGTTGCGCCGGTTCTCCGCTCCGAAGGTGCTCGCACCGTCATTGCGCAACGCGGCGGTAAGGAACAGCTGGTCCCACAGGTCGGCGCTTAACTGCGCAAAGTAGGACTCGAGCCGAACCGTTGACTCGAAATCGTATGGAGGACGCTGCGCCGCGGTATTACCCAGATTGAACGGCTTCGGCGTGATCAACGTCGTACCCACTACCTGGCGAGTGCGATAAGTCTGCGAGTTGAGGTTCTGTCCGATCATGACCGTTCCGGCCCACTTCTGCGACATGCGATACTTGGCCGTTGCGGTGAAGGTCTGGTCGACCTGGGAATTCCTGATGTACCCGGCGTTGAGTCCGCCAACGCCGTTCACTCCCGCCACGGTGGTATTCGAATTGGACCAGGGATAGCCCTGCAGCCGTTCGTCGTTGGCGTAGTCGTAGCCCAGGTTCTCGCTGAAGGTCAACCACCCGTTCGCATTCCAGTCGGCGCTGACACCGCCGAAGACCCGGCTCACATCCGTGGTGGACTCGGCCTCGTTGGCCACGAAGAACGGATTGTCGTAGCTCCGGGACAGCTGTTCGGAACCCGGACCTGGATTGGGGAACCGGAAGGAACGGTGGAGTCCGGTCACCGGATCGAGATACGGCTTGTTGTTGAAGTCGGGCGGTGTGCGCCAGGCGCCGAGCAGCAGGCCGTCCGTGCTGTTGCGGCTTACCACGGCGCCACCTTGGGCGTCCACGTAGGAGATGTTGGCGCCGACCTTCAGGTTCTCGAAAACCCGGTGGGCACCATTGAACCGGATGGCAATGCGCCGGTAGCTGTTGTTGTCACCGACGACGATGCCGCGGTTGTTGTTGTACTCGCCCGAGAGATAGAACGTGGTGCGTTCACCACCGCCGGACACCGTCAAGGCATTGTCCGTCTGGTAGCCATCCTGGAACATCTCGTTGGAGTGATCGAAGGTCGGCGTTCCCGGAGCCAGCAACGGGCCCCAGCTTCCCGCCTCGCCGAATCCGACCCGGCAATTGGTCGCGCCTCCCGCGACGCAGGCCGGCGGTGCGCCCCCGGTCCCCAGCCCGTACTTGTTCTGGAAATCCGGGAGATTGGCGTGCTGATCGACCGAGAGGGATGTGCGGAGAGAGTAGCGAGTCGGGCCGGGACGGCCCTTCTTGGTCGTAATCAGGATGACGCCCGAGCCGGCACGCGAGCCGTACACCGCGCTCGAGGCCGGGCCCTTCAGCACTTCCACGTTCTCGATGTCGTTGGGATTGATATCGATGGCCCGGTTCGACGGCGAGGAGCTGCTGTTGAGCGCGCCGGATATCGGGTTGTTGTAGCTGATGGAATTGTCGACCGGTACGCCGTCCACCACGATGAGCGGCTGGCCATCCTGAGCGCTGATGGTTGTCAGGCCGCGGACCTGGATAAACGACGATGCGCCTGGCTCTCCCGACGCCGAGGTCACGGTGACGTTGGGAGCCTTGGCGGCAAGACTGTTGATCAGGTTCTGCTCGCCGCTCCGGATGATTTGTGCCGAGTCGATCGAGCTTCGTACCGTGCCCAGCTTCTCCACTTCGGAGACCCCGCCCAGGCCGGTGACGACGATCTCACCGAGTTGGAGCGGATTGGCTTCGAGAGAGAAGTCGAGGGTCTGTTCGACCCCGGCCAGCACGACGCGACTGGTGCGGGGTTTATATCCGATGAGCCGCGCGGTCACGCTCACCGTGTCGCCGGTGAGTCGCGCCGTCGGCAGCGCGATGGTGTACCTGCCGTCCGCCCTGGTGGTGGCGCCGAGACCCCAGCGCTCGATCACCACGGTGGCTTGTCCCAGCGGGTCGCCGTCGGCCGAGGTGACTCGACCAATCAACGATGCGCCTTGTTGCTGAGCTAGAACCGATTCGCTAAGACCTCCGAGGGACAAGAACAGGACAACCGAACGAAGCCATCCTTTCATACAACCTCCGGGGTTCGGTGGTGGGCCAGCCCCGGCCTTATTGCTGAAACCGGTAGCCGAGATTGAGGGCGGTGAGGATGTGACGGGGCTGCGCCGGTTCCGCCTCGAGCTTCCGGCGCAGTCGGGCGATGTGGGTGTCGATCACCCGGGGACCGATCGCCGCGTCCGGCCCCCAGACTTCCTCCATCAGTTCGGGCCGCGTGACGACACGGCCCTCGCGCCGCATGAGTGCGTAGAGCAGTCGGAGTTCCTTTGGTGTAACGGGGATGTAGCGGCCGGCCCGGACGATGCGCTGGGTCGCGTATTCCACCACGACCTCACCAAACCGCGCCATGCCGCCCCACAGTGAATCCGCCCCGCGGTTTCCATCGAGCCGACGTCTCAGTTGATCGAGCAGCGCTTCCGCTTCGGGTCCATCAGCGACGGCCGCTCCCGCCGATGGAGTCAGCGCTCCCGCGGCGTCGTCCTCGATGATCAGGATTCGCACGAATCTCCCTCCCAAGAGCTTTGGCCCAACCTAGGAGTGGCAGGGATGAGCCGGAACGATTTCGGGATGGGTGGAGGAACCAGTGGGACGAACTGCACCGTACGAGGGATGAATTGCGCGCTATGTGATCGTCCCCACAACCCGACGACTCATCCCCGCACCAAAGCGATTCATCCCCGGTTCGTTGGCAGGCAGGTGCAGAGACACCATCGTGATCGCGCCGGACGTACTCCCGTCAGTGCCGGCTCATTACGTGGAGGTGCATATGTCCTATCGTCCCCTGATCCGGGCCGCGCTGGCCACCGTTCTGGCCGGCTCGGCGGCATGCGCCCGCATGTCGCGCATGGAATCGCCTTACCTCTCTCAGGTAACGACGGCCGACCCGGCCGCGGGGCAGGTAGACCAAGCCATGAAGTCCTTCGCCGCCCAGGGATTCAGCGGAACCGTGCTGATTGCTGAGGGATCTCGCGTGATCATCTATAAGGGGTATGGGCAGGCCAATCGCGCCCGCGAGCTCCCCAACACCGCGGAAAGCCGCTATCCCCTCGGCGCGGTCGAGAATGTGTTCACGGCGGCCGCGATGCTTCGCCTGGAGGAGGAGGGCAAGATCTCGACGAAGGATCTCGTGAGCCGCTTCGTGCCGGCGCCCGCGGATCTGCGCATCGACGATCTCCTCAGCCGCAATCGGGAAGTGACCGCGGTGGCATATGCGGGCGGGATGGCGAGCATGACCGGACCGGCTGATCCGTTGGCCGAGCGCTTTGCGGAGACCGGGGCCAGCTATGTCACGCTGCGTAAGGTTATCGAGCAGGTGACCGGCGAATCATATGAGAACTACATCAGCAACCATCTGCTGATTCCCAATGGTCTCACCCGGACCTTCTGGGACAACGGAGCGGTGGGTGATTCCCTGGTTGCGCGGGGTTACCGGGAGCCACTGGGAGAGACAGTGATCGCCAAGGGGATGGTGGCCCCCCTGGCGGACCTCTACCAGTTCCGTCTCGCCTTGCGCGACAACAAGGTGGTTTCTCCGGAGTCCAAGCGCCGGATGTTCGCCCCGGCCCCGAACGGCTATGGCTACGGGTGGGTAGTCAGCACCACGCCGGGCGGGGTCCGGGTCACCGAACACGCTGGAGATCAGGTGGGATTCCAGACCTGGATCGCGTACTACCCGGACAGGGACGTGCTGATCCTGCTGGGCGTGAACAATGATGGAGGATGGCGTCGGCCGATCTCCGAGCGGCTGACCGAGATCATGGTCGATAGTGCGTCGGCGAAGGGGGCTGTCGTCTCCTCCCAGTAGAGCCGACCCACAAGAGAGTCTCGCCCTCGCGTGGCGGCAGGCGTAATTCGCCGGCCGCCATCCGGCGTTGGCGCTCGTTTCACGGAGCGAAACGCTGAAACACTTGAGGAGCCGCGTTCGTCGCGGAACATGGAATGCCCGAACACTCCGTGGTCCTCAACCGGGACGCCGTCCTGCGGCGGAAGAGCTTCCGCCTGCAGGCGGCGTTGGTCTTCGGTGGCTGGACGCTGTTCGGCCTCTTCTCCTATTCCCAGACCGTTCTCTATTACTCGCTGCCCGCGCGCGACCCGATCCCCTGGGGACCGCTGTTCGCGATATCGCTGGGAAGCGCCTGGATCTGGGCGGCGCTCACCCCGGCGGCCCTATGGGTAGCGAACCGCCTGCGGTTCGAGCCGAACCAGCGGATGCGGAGTCTGCTGCTCCATGGAGTCGCAGGGCTCACGTTCGTGCTGGTTTCGACCTTGCTGGAGCGGGCCATCGTTGCCTCCATCAGCGATTCACCTCTCAAGCCCTTCGTGCAGGGTCTGCTCTACCGGTTCGACAGTCGTCTCCTGGCCTACCTCTGCATCGTCACCGTCGCCTCGGCGGCGCGATATGCCCTGCTCTACCGGGAGCGCGAGGTGCAGGCCGCCGAACTCGAAGCCCAACTGGCGCGCGCCGAGTTGCAGGTGCTCAAGATGCAGCTGCAGCCTCATTTCCTGTTCAATGCCCTTAACACGATCGCGGAGCTGGCGCACGATGATCCCAATAACGCCGACCGACTGATCGCGCGTCTGGGGCATCTGCTGCGACTCTCGCTGGAGCAGGCGGGCCACCAGGTCGTCCCGTTCCGCCAGGAGCTGCAGTTCCTCACCGCCTACCTGGAGATCGAGCAGACCAGATTCCAGGACCGCCTCGCCGTCGACACCGACATCTCGCTCGACGCGCTCGACGCCGGAGTGCCGGCGCTGTTGCTGCAACCCATCCTCGAGAACGCGATCCGGCACGGAACCTCCCCCCGGACCGGCGCAGGAGAAATCTCCATTCGGGCCCGGCGCCAGGGAGCCATGCTCACCGTGGAGATTCGTGACAACGGCCCCGGTTTCCCCAACGGGTCAACGTCGTTGAAGGAGGGCGTCGGCCTGAGCAACACCCGGGAGCGGCTCCGTCAGCTCTATGGTGATCGGCACGCCTTCGCTTTGGCCAACAGCCCCGAGGGCGGAGCGTTGGTGACCATCGCCATGCCCTACATCGAATGCCACGAAGCCCACACTCCGCTGCATCTCCAGGTGGTGCGGATGGCTGGAGCCTCGGCGTGACAGTTCGGGTCGTGGTCGCGGATGACGAGCCTCTGGCTCGCCGGCGATTGGTCCGTCTCCTCGAAGGCGAGCCGGACGCAGAGCTGGTCTCCGCTTGCGCCAACGGCGCCGAGGCGGTGGAAGCCATCCGTGCCCAGTCTCCCGACCTGCTCTTCCTCGATGTGCAGATGCCCGCGCTCGACGGCTTCGGGGTGCTCGAGGCGTTGCGGGATACCCAGCTGCCTGCCGTGGTCTTCGTAACCGCTCACGACAGCTACGCCTTGCAAGCCTTTGAGGCGAACGCGCTAGATTACTTGCTGAAGCCGTTCGACGCGGACCGTTTCCACCGGGCATATCTGCGGGCCAAGGAACGGCTGCGTGCCACCACGCCGGATTCCGACGCCGGAAAGCTCGCCGAGCTGCTCGCGTCGCTGAATAAGCCGCGGACCGGGTCGGACCGGATCGCCATCCGGAGCGACGGCAAGGTGTACTTCGTGCGCGCCACCGACGTGGATTACATCGAAGCCGCGAGTAACTACGTACGATTGCACACCGGGAAGACCGAGCACCTGCTCCGGGAGTCGCTGACCAACATCGAGAGCCGGCTGGACCCGGCTCACTTTCTCCGCATTCACCGCACGACCATCGTCAACGTCGAGCGCATTCGCGAGCTGCAACCGTGGTTTTCGGGAGAATTCATCGCCATCCTGACGGACGGCACCCGGCTCAAGGTGAGCCGGGGGTACCGGGATCGCGTCTCGCGCTGGTTGGGCCAGTCGCTCTGAGCGCCGGCGCGGAGCTGAATCCCGCGCTCCTGCAGGCGACAATCATCCTCGCCCTCGTCGGCCTCTGCATCTTCCTCTACCGCCGCTATCGCAAGCGCTACCTGTTCTGGTGGGCCGTGGCATGGAGCCTCTACCTGCTCCGACTCGCCGCGATCATCACCTTCGTCGGCACCCACCACCAGAGTTGGCTTTTTGCCCACCAGGTACTGACGGGGTGGACGGCGCTGGCCCTGCTCTGGAGTGCGATGGTGTTTTCTCGCGATCCCCCGCTCAGACCGGTGTACCTGATCCTGGTGCTGGTGCCATTGGCCTGGTCGCTGCTTGCGGTGCAGACTCTGGCCAGCTCACGGCTCTTCTATGTCGCCGCGGTTCCGGCCGTGGTCTTCCTTTCCGCGGCGACCCTCTGGACTTCAAGGGTCTTTCTCCGGTTCCGTCGCCAGACCGGCTCGCGCGCCGCGATGCTGCTCGGCGTTGCCTTCCTTCTCTGGGGCCTGCACCATCTCGACTACCCGCTTCTGCGGGCTCGCGGCGCCTGGAATCCCTGGGGCTATTACCTCGACATCCTCTTCGCGCTGGCGGTCGGGTTCGGCATGGTCCTCCTGGTGCTCGAGGATACTGACCGGGGACTCGGCGCCCTCGCGGCACTCTCGGGCGATCTCCAACGCACCGATGGCGGTGCCGATGTGCTGAGCGGACTCCTCGCTCGCCCGCTGGGATTGGCCGGCGTCCGCGGTAGCGTGATGTATCTGAGGGAGTCTGGACGCTACGTCCGGGGAGCGGGGGTTGCCTCCCCATGGGGCGGGCGGGAGCCCTCTGCCGAGGCGCGTCCCGCGATTCGATCGGCCGTAGAGGGAGGCAAGCCGGTCTCGGTGTCCGGATGGCGGGAGGGCGTGTCGGCGGAAGGAGTCTTTGCGTTCGCGGCAGTGCTCCCGGTATTCCGTCGGCGCGAGGTTACCGGCGCCATGATCATCGTGGGAGACGCCCGGGATCCGTTCACGGCGCTCGATCAATCGTTCCTTCTGGCGCTGGGACAGCAGGTAGGCGCGGCATTGGAGAATGCCGAGCTGTACCGAAGCCTGCGGGGACGAACCGAAGATCTGGAGCGACTATCGGTGCGGATGATCCGCCAGCACGAGGAAGAACGCCGGAGGCTTTCGCTCGAGCTGCACGACGAAACTGCCCAGGTGTTTTCGGCGGTGAAGCTGCAACTCGGCATGTTAAAGGAAAAACTCCCGGCTGCGCACACTGCGCGGATGGAGAGGATCATCGCTCTGGTGGATGCCGGGATGTCCAGCATCCGGAGCGTGACCGAAGCGCTGCGTCCGTCGCTGCTCGACGACCTCGGCCTCATCCCTGCCCTGCGGGCTCTAGTGACCGACTTCGGTGCCCGCTCCGGTCTGAGCACCCGGTTCACCGCACCGGATTCGCTGCCGGGTCTCGAAAAGGATGCCGAGCTCGCTCTCTTCAGGGCGGTACAGGAGGGGCTCGCCAATGTGGCGCGTCATGCCAAAGCGAAGAGCGTTGCAGTTACTCTGAAAGATGAGGGAGACCATGTGCTACTGGAGCTGGTTGATGACGGACACGGGCCCGTCAATCTGGATCAAGCGGGGAACGGTGCAGGACACATGGGTCTCGCGGGAATGCGGGAGCGGTTTGCCTCACTCGGTGGGCGAGTGGAGTTGGAGGCGGGAAGCGAGGGGGGAGCGCGTCTCATGATTGCTCTTCCGCGGGAGGCACCCTCGCCATGACGACGTCTCCTATCCGGGTCATGATCGTTGACGACCATCCCCTGGTCCGCGAGGGCATTCGTTCCATCGTCGCGGCCGAGGCTGGATTCGAGATCGTGGCGGAAGCCGGAAGCGGTGAGGAGGCGGTGGAGGCTGCGGGGAAGCTGCGGCCTGACGTGGTGATTCTCGACCTTTCGATGCCAGGAGAGGGCGGGCTTCGCGCAGTGGTCAGGCTTCGGGAAGTGGCGCCCGCTGCCCGGTCGCTGATCCTGAGCGTTCATGATCACCCCGAGTATGTCCTCGAGGCGGTCCGCGCTGGTGCTCAGGGCTATATAAGGAAAGACTCTTCTCCATCCGAGCTGCGTCTGGCCATCCGAACGGTGCATCGGGGAGAAGTGTTCTTCAGCAGCCCCGTCGCCCGCCAGCTGTCGGCGGCGGTTCGCCAGGAGACGCTCCGGGAGGAGCAGGGAGGAAAACTCGAGCGCCTCACCGACAGGGAGCGCCAGGTCCTCGCGGGAATTGCGGCGGGATCAACGAGCAAGATGATCGCCCAGCAGCTCGGGCTCAGCCCCAGGACGGTCGAGGCCTATCGGGAAAACCTCATGCGCAAGCTCGCGATTCGTACCGTGGCGGGGCTTACCCGCTTCGCGGTTGATAACGGGCTCCTGTCCCCGGAATGATTGTCATCCTGAGGGCGCACGGCGCTTTGCGGCGTGGCCCGAAGGATCTAGCGCCCTGGCCTTGAAGTTCGGATAGGTAGCGCGGTTGAGCCTGAGTTGAACCATCCGGGTTAGAGTCCGGCTCATGCCAACCTGCCGCCATGCCGTTTACATCCTCGCAAGTCTCTCCCGTCGGCTGTACATCGGTGTAACCAACGATCTCGTTCGTCGCATATGGGAGCATCGATCAGGAGTACAGGTTGGGTTCACGGCACGGTACCGTATCACGCGGCGTGTCTACTTTGAGGCCACACCCAACATCCGAGCGGCGATTCAGCGCGAGAAGGAAATCAAGGGATGGTCGCGTGAGAAGAAAATACAATTGATAGAGAGTACGAACGCGGGCTGGCTCGATTTGGCCCACGATTGGTTTTCTGAGAAGCGAAAAGTAGTTCCCTCGGGTCACGGCGCCTCGCGCCGCGCCCCCTCGGGATGACACTATGTCCAGAACCTGTAAGCATCCACAGGAATCATCTTCGAAGTCTCTCATGACGGTGACACCCACCAGGGATGGGCGGGCATCATCGTGTTTCGATGGCACCCCGTTTCGTGGCCCATTCGGTCCATGATCCGTCGTACAGTGTTGCTCCCTCAACCCCCAGGGCGTCCAGCGTCAGCAGAAATGCGCACGCGCTCACTCCCGATCCACAACTGCCAATGATCGGCCGGTCCAGTCGAATGCCGGCGCCCGCTATGCGCTGACGCAGCTCATCCGGGGGGAGGAGCGTCCCGTCGGGTGCTACGAGAGTGCCATATGGCAGGTTCAGCGCGCCGGGCATGTGGCCACTCGGCAGGCCCGCGCGCGGCTCGGGATCGGTTCCCTCGAACCGCCCACGGCTTCGCATGTCCACGACTTGCGCGGCTCCGGACCGCAGCGCGTCGGAGACTTCGTCCATTGTGCGCACCATCCCCGCGCGAAGCTTCGCGGTGAACACCGCGAGCTCGACCGGCGGGATCCCCGTCTCCATCGCCCGTCCCTCCGCCATCCACTTCTTGCTGCCGCCGTCCAGTACGGCGACCCGATCGTGGCCAAAAGCCCGGAACAGCCACCAGGCCCGGCCGGCGCTCAGGTTGGCGCCAGAACCGTCGTAAACCACAACGCTGCTGTCGTTCCCCACTCCCAACGCGCCTGCCTGTTCTGCAAACCGGGTTGATGTCGGCAGCATGTGAGGCAATAAAGCCCGGTCGTCGCTCACTTCGTCCAGATCAAGGTAGCGCGCGCCGGGAATGTGCCCAACCCTGAACTCGGCCCTCCCATCGCGTCCACTCGAAGGGAGATACCACGAGGCGTCCAGCACCCGCACCTCGACCTGGTTGAGTCGTGCGGAGAGCCAGTGGGTGGACACTACTGAAGGAAGTACAGAATCGTTCATAACCGACAACCGACCAATGAATTGACTCCGCGTATCCAGAGGTTGACCGGTGCTTGTGGCGGACACCTTAGCTTGAGTCCCGAAAGCATAGTCGAGCGACCATTACCCGCCGCCAGAGGTGGCGGTTACCAAGGAGGAACCCATGTCGGTCAAACATGCGCTATGGATCGGCGCCAGCCTGATACTGGCGGCCTGCGATTCGACCAGCGGCCCCAATGTGGACGGGGTGCCCGACAACCGAAGCGGGCCGCCGCAGGTCCCTGCGCTCCCGGTGGAGACTACCCCGACCTGCCAAGTCTCATCGCAACCGGTGAGCTCGCGTATCTGGTCGGCGAGGGCGAAACCCTGCCCGACCCAGCCGCAGAGACCGGTGCTTTAGTCCTCGAATCAGTGAGCGAAGCTTGGCCGAAGTCGCAAGTGCCTGCATGCGAAGGAATTGACTCCCCCGGCTCGACGATTGACTGGGGCTTGGCCGCCGATCTCTAGGTTGGTCTGGAAAGCTGATCCCACAACTCGTTTCCCGCCGCTTCGCGGCCAGGCCTGGGAGGCCTTATGTCGGTCAAGCAATCGATTTGGATTGGTGCAACCCTGATGATCGCTGCCTGTAGCTCTACTACTGAACCCAACGTGGTCCAAGTCGGCACCACACCCGGTTCCGGTACAACGACCGAGTGCGCTCCTGTTTCTCCCCGCGCACCCGCGGTGAGAGCGTCGGCGGAGCCGAGGTGCAAGCCGGCGGAGTTCAGTCTCAAGACTCTGCCCCGGTAACCGGGTCTCCTCCCCTGGCATCGAGACGCGCGCGAAGCGTCGCTAGGATCGCCCGGTCCTCCTGCCGCAGGACGGCGCCATAAGCTTCGGCGCTGACCAGGCAACGCCGAGCGGTCCTTCGATCGCCAGCCGCCAGTGCATCAGCGGCGATCTCCAGCAATCCCGAAAAAGTCTCCGGTGTCGGTAAGAGCCGCACCTGCAATTCCGCCCGTAATACGCGAGACGCGAGATCCACCCGACCGGTGAGAAGCTCGACAGCTCGTCGCCGAAGATCCCTCACTTGCCCCGGCGTGAGCATCGCACGCTCGACAACCGTCTGGATGAGCGGCGTCGCGAAGGCGTAACGGTCACCCTCGAGCACCAGGAAGTGATGCTGTTCGAGCCTCGCCAGCTGGGAGGGGAGGTCACCTGCGGCATCACCGGCCAGGGCGGCCACCATGGACAGATCGAGGACCCGGGTTCCTATCGCCGCCGCGGCCAGAAGGATCCGCGATCTTGCATCGAGCCGCGCGATCTGGGCAAGGACGGCCGACCTTACCAGCTGAGGAACTTCGACCGGGAGCAGACTCTCGAAGGTTTCTTCCGGTGGAGGCCACACCACTGCCCGCTCGCGCAGGGCGATACTCTCCGAGAGACTGCGCAACAAGGCCACAGCCAGGAGTGGCCGGCCGGCTGTCTCGACCATGAGACGGCGAACCAGACGATTGCGTGCCGACGGCTCGTCACACCAGGGCGCCATCGCGGTTACTAGATCGGTCATCGCCTTGGCATCGAGTTCTTCCAGAGTGAAGACCTGACCGGGGAGCGCGCGCCCGATCTGGGCTTGCAGTTCGATCAGCTGACGGGGAGTGTCGGGATCGCCGGCGACCGCGGTCAGCAGCAGGAAGGCCCGAGTGTCGATGAGACTCTCCATGGCGGCGCGTAGCGCACCGAGCGAGGCGTCGTCGGCAAATTGTGCCTGGTCCAATCCGATTACCACCGCCACTTCCTCGGTGACAGCGCGCAGCATCATCCCCAGCGCGAGTGCGATCTCGCCCTGGTCCCGTGGTTCTCGAGGAGCTACCCGCGAGGCGAGCTCGGGGATCACCGCGGCGAGAACCGCCAGAGCGCCGGGATCCGTGGCAGCGAGTCCCGGTGCACCCAGCAATCCGCGGCGGACCACACTCCTGAGAGTGCTCCACGGTATGGTCTGATCCGCCTCGATCGGGCGGGTGACGCATGTGGTGGCACCCTCGAGCGCCAGGCGTAATATAGTTTCGCTGAACAACCGGGTCTTTCCGATCCCCGGATCGCCCTCGAAGAGAAGCGTCGCTCCGCGCGACCCGGGGGCGAGCCAGCGAGCCAGCTCCTGCAGTGTCCCGGCCCGCCCCACAAGCGGCGGCTCGTCGAGCGGCTTCCCCGCAGAGTCGAGCCACCGCCCCTCCCGGATTCGCTGAGCCAAGGCAGAGAGTTCGGGACTCGGCCGCTCCTCCAGCTCTCCCAGGCCTTCGGCGAATCGGTGAAACTCCCGCAGGGCGCCGGAGGCATCCCCGCCCAAGGCCGCGGCTCGCATCGCCAAACGAATGGCCGGTTCCGAGTACCGCTCCAGGCCGAGAGCGTGTCGAGCGGCTTCCAATGCTTCCACGGTCTTGCCCAGGGCGAGAAGCTCCTGAGCGGCTTCCAGGAAGGAGTGCGTTGCTTGGGTCCGGAAGCGGTTCCGCGCCGACTCCGCCCACTCTTCGAATGCGGGGGCGTCATCGAGAGTAAACCCCTCGAGGAAGACCCCGCTCGGGCGGGCGGCCCCCGACACGATGAGAGCATCGATTTCAAGATTGCCAGGCGCCAGTCTTACCGAGTCGGTCTCCGTGATGATCCGTTCGGACCCGAGACTCACTCGCAACCGGCGAAGGGCCTCGTTCAGAGAGTGACGGGCCTTCGCGTCGTCTTTGTCCGGCCAGAGGAGGCCAAGCAGGTGCTCCCGGCTTCGGGTCATCCCGGGGGAAAGCGCCAGGTAGATCAGCAGAGCCAGGTGTTTCCGCCATAAGACATCGGGCGGAGGCACCTCGCCGGAGAGCCGGGCGGTAGGCGCCCCGAACGTGATCAGCCGAAGGGGAGGAGGCGAGGACATGACCAGATATCATACCAGCAGATCACAGCTCCGTCACGCCGGCGCGGACTCGGCGCAGGATTCCCAATGAGAAACCCGGGCCCATGACGTGACCCGGGTTTCGATACTTCTCGCGGGAAGAAGCTATTCCTTGTGCTCGCCCAACGCCTCCGCGGCTGCTTTCCTCACCTCGGCGTCATCATCCTTGATGGCCGTAACCAGGTAATTCGTCACCCGCGCGTCTTCCATCTGGCCGAGGGCCTCGATCACCTTCCGGCGTACCTCGACCCTCTCGTCGTGAATCGCAGCACCCAGCCCGGGCACGGCCGCGGCATCACCGATGTTGCCAAGCGACTCGGCCGCCTTTTCCCGGATCTCCCAATCGGAATCCTTGAGTGCCGCAATAAGAGCGGGCGGGGCTCGGTTCAAGTCGTCGAGGTTCCCCAACGCTTCGACCGCGGCGCGGCGTACCTCTTTGTCCGAATCGTTCAATGCTCCTCCTAGAGCATCGGCTGCCGCCGGATCCTCGATATTGCCCAGCGCTTCGGCGGTAGCCCGGCGTACCTCGGAATCAGAATCGTTGAGGAGCTTGAGCAGGGGCCGAGTGGCCTTCTTGTCTTCGATGTCTCCCAGGGCCCGGACCACCGCGAGGCGCACGTCGACATCGGGGTCTCCAAGGATCGCCGTAAGACCACCGGTTGCCCGGGCGTCTTCGATGTCTCCCAATGCCTCGGCTGCTAATCTGCGGGTTTCGGTGTCCTGAGACTTGAGCATCGGAAGGAGCGGATCCACGGCCTTCGGGTCTTCGATCTGTCCGAGCGCCCAGATCGCGGCGTGACGGAGGCCGGCGTTCTGGGTCTTGAGTGCATCGACCAGAGGCGGAATGGCCTTGGAATCTTCGATTTCACCGAGCGCCCAGGCCGACATGCGCGCTACATCGCTATCAGGATCGCGCAACGCTTTGGTCAGCGCGTCGAATGAGCCCATGTCTTCCGCGTGCCCCAGGCCCAGTACCGCCGCTTCGCGAAGCTTGCCGTCGGAGCTCTTCATTGCCTCCCGGAGCGTCCGCACCGCCTCGTCGCTGTTGCTCCCACCCAGGAGCTGAGCGGCGGTACGGCGCAGACAGGGATTCGGGTCGGATAAATGACTCCCCAGTACCCGGATCGCCTTGGCGTCTTTCACATCCTGGTTGAACATGTCTTTGACTGCGCGGTCGTCCGCGGTGTGATCCCGCAGAGCCGCAATCTGGCTCGCGTCACTGCTCCAGCTCCAGCCATTGCGCATCTGGTCCGCGGTGAATTCGCATACCACAGGATCGGCACTGCCCAATGCGCCGAACATTCGCACCACCGCTGCGGAATCCGGCCCCGGCCGATTGGAATGATCCGGCGAGTGCCCGCTGCTCACGGCCCCAACTCCCGCGCCGAGCGTGACCAGTCCGGTTGCTGCAAGGAGGAATAGCTTCATGAAGCCCTCAGTTGAGCCGCAGCTCTTAGCTCTTAGCTGTTCAATCTGCAATCTGAAATTTGAAATCTTCAATTCGACTCATCCCTCTGCCCCAGGGCCTCAGCCGCCTGCCTTCTGACGTTGGGGTCGCTCGACTTGAGTGCGGCGACCAAGGCATCCAGCGCCGACGAATCCCGAACTTCGCTCAAGGCTTCGATCGCGGCATCACGGACGTCGGCGTTCGAGTCATTCAACGCGACGCGCAGCGTCGGGACGGACTTGGGGTCCCGAATCTGGCCCAGTGCCTGGATCGCGTTCTGCCGGACGTCGGGGTTTGTCCTTGGTGGCTTCGATATCAGAGCCGCCGGGGCAGTAGTGAGACCGAGTTGGGAAAGCGACTGGGCCGCAGCACTCCGAACGTCGGCATCCGAGTCGCGCAGGGCCGCGGCAAGCGGTTCAGCAGCCGCAGGGTCTTCCAGGTTGCCCAGCGCGTGGGCCGTCTGGTGCCTCACGTCAGCCGAAGGATCCGACAGCAGCTTGATCAGGGGACGGACAGCCCGCTTGTCCTGCACCTCGCTGAGGGCTTCGACCGCCGTCTCGCGCACTTCTGCATTGCTGTCCGACAGCGCCGCGATGAAGGCATCCACCGGCTTGTTCCCGCCCTCCATGTTGCTGATGGCGGAGATCGCACGACGACGAACTTCGGGAGAGCTATCCTTGATCGCCGCAGTGAGTCCGGGGATGGCGCGTGGATCTTCCATATTCCCCAGCGCCTCGGCGGCGCACGCCCGAACCTCTGCGTCGGTGTCCCGCAGGGCCTCGATCAATGCTGGGACCGACCGGGGATCCTCGAGGTTGCCGAGCGATGAGGCGGCCGCACGACGTACTTTCACATCGGTGTCCTTGAGGGCCGCGATCAGAGCGGGCACCGCGGTGTTCGTTGTGTCACCCGCGTGCTTCCCCCCGAAGTCGACGCCACCCTTGATGCCTTTAAGCTTGGGCATCACCATGGAGTTGACCTCTACATGAGGCATCGGCTCGATTGGAGTCCGTGCCAGCGCAGCCTTCACCTGCCGCATCGCGCGCCGCTCGATCTCCCTGGTGTGAATGTGCATCTTGTTCAGCGAGAACTGCATCGAACGCTCACCAGTGTCCGACACGAGGGCCTTGGAATCCTCCTCCTGCTGCACGTCCGTCGGGACGGCCGAAATCCCCGGCACCGAGAACGCCGTGATGAGGACCAGGGCTACCGCAGCGGGGATCAACCAGAACCGGCGAGGCTGTGGGCGCATTGCGTGATTCTCGATGAGACGGTGAATACGGGAAACCAGCTGGCTGCGACGCTCGGCCATGGCCGACAGCGGCACCGGCTGGGGTGAGGTATCGATCCATTCGGCGACCTTCACCAGGCACTTGGCGAGCACCAAGCCTGACCCTGTCCGGCGTGCCGCCCAATCGTCGCAGACGAATTCCGCCGCTTCCTGAATCCGGAGCCGAGCCAGCCGGTTGAGCGGCTGGAAGAAGAAAATCCGCTCGATGATACAGCCCAGGGTGAGCCACTGCGGATCGCGCCGGGCGAGGTGGGCCAGCTCGTGCGCCAGCATACTCTCCTGCGCATCGGGCCCCAGCTCGGTCAGCGCCGCTTCGGGCAAAGCAATTTCGGAGCTGCCCAGCGCTACCGGGCTGGAAAGACCGGGAGCTGCGGTGAGGCTGACGCTGCGACGGATTCCGGCATCGACCCGGAGCCGGTTGAGCACCAGCGCCAGACGCGGATCATCGATCGGCCGGCGGGAACCCAGACGGTAGAAGAGGCGAAGCCGGTTGGCACCATAGAGGATCAGCAGCAGACCGGCACTCACTGCCCACGCGACCAGCGCGAACGGCTGCGCGCGATTAACCTGCTCGGGCACCGTTTGCATAGACGCTTCCGCCGAAGCCGTCGGTGCCGAGGTTTCCTTGGCAGCGTTGAAGAGAGGTCCAGTGATCGGCGCCTCCTCGATCGCTTTCTTTTCAATCGCGGGCCTTACCCCCCGGTCCGCTTTCAGTGGAGCGGTGGCGTGCTTTTCAGCCGGAGCGACGCCCATGCCGACGATTGAAACCAGCCCGCCGACGGGCACAAACCCCAGACCGGCCTGAAGCGTGGTGGTAATGAGCGACCCCACGAGAGCAGATTTCCAGATCACGTCGCGCACATCATGAGACCGTACCAGGCGCCAGGTGACCAGCCACGCGGCGGCCAGGAGGACGGTGCTGTGGAGCGCGTAAGTGAATAGCCAGGAAGCGATGTGTTCAGTCATGGCGGGGTCCCTCGGTGCCGGCTTCGTGTTCCGCTATCAACTCTTTGATGCGTTCAAGATCGCCCGAGCTGACTTCGCGGGCGGACAGCAGGTGGGTCATCAGCGCGGCGACATCGCCATCGAAGAGCCGCTCGGTAAGCTCGGTGACCATCGAACGCTGAACTTCCGATTCGGTGACCAGCGGAGCATAGACGAACTGGCGGGCTCG
>Ga0207711_10001176_pt1 | contig 24900 bp, 25 predicted proteins | sample KBSS34metaG_FD_184401 | JGI IMG/M metagenome (GOLD analysis project Ga0207711, IMG submission 184401) | Switchgrass rhizosphere microbial communities from Kellogg Biological Station, Michigan, USA - KBS S3-4 metaG (SPAdes) (version 2) | ecosystem: Host-associated > Plants > Roots > Rhizosphere...
CTCGGCCTCAAAGGCTTCGAGATCCTCGCGGTCCTCCCGAAGGATCCCCTACCTCCCCCATTGCGGCAGCAATGGCGGGAGGGGGACCACTCGCCGTAGATCGAGTGGTGGAGGGGGAAAGCCCCACGCACAGATGCAACGCCGCACCCTGATCACCGCCCGGGCCCGCAAGCTCCGGAAGTCCATGAGCGAACCAGAGGTCATGCTCTGGAGCCGGCTGCGCGGGCGCAGTCCGGAGCGGCCGACGTTCCGGCGTCAGCACCCCTTCGGCTCGATCATCCTCGACTTCTACTGCCCCTCGGCTCGCTTGGCGGTGGAGGTGGATGGCTCGACCCACTGGGACGACGCGGCTCAAGCCAAGGACGAAGCCCGCGACAGGTGGCTCGCCACTCAGGGCGTCAGCGTGATGCGAATCCCTGCTTCGCAGATCTACCGCGACCTCAGCGGCGTGACCGGCGGAATCCTGCTACGCGCCGAAGCCCTCCGCACGCGCCCTACCTCCCCCATCGCGGCAGCGATGGCGGGAGGGGGACCATCGGCCGAGCGCAGCGAAGAGCCGAGGGTGGAGGGGGCAAGCCTCAAGCTCAGTGCCCAAAACAGCCCAATCGAACCTTCCTGCCGGCCGCCTTCCCCCTCCACCACTCGCTCTGCGGCGAGCGGTCCCCCTCCCGCCGCTTCGCGGGGGAGGTAGGGAAGTGCGCTTGTCCTGGGGATGAGCGGAGACGCGCCCCTACGCCGCCAAGGCCGCGTGTTTCAGCAGGTCTCGGATCGCATCCAGCCGCTCCGGCGCGCCGGACAACTCCGCGCGGGTCGCGTCGTTGCGGGCCAGCGCCAGGGCTTCGGTGCGCGCGCGGTCGGCCGCCGGCCCCAGCGGCGCGGTCTCGCCGCAGGCCAGTTTCAGCAGCACCGTCAGCCGGTTCAGCGCCGGGGCGCCCGACTTCATCATCTGGCCGACGAACTTGGCGTCGGCCTCCACCTGGCCGCCCAGCTCGCCGAGCTTTGCCTGCAGGGGCTTGTAGTTCTCTTCCACCAGCCCGCAGCGGGCCACCGACTTCTGCAGCCGGGCCAGTTGCTGCAGGCGCAGCGACACCGGCGTCTCGGCCTGGCGGTATTCCTTCTCGAAGCGCAGGCCGAACACCAGGCTCTCCAGCCAGCGGCCCGCCTCGCGCTTCGACCCGCCCCCGATGATGTTCTCGGTCAGCCAGATCAGCGCCTCGGCTTCGGTATGCGCGGTGGAGTCGTCGCCCAGATAGGTCTCCACGAAGTCGCGGGTGACCAGCATCTTCGAGCGCGCCGAGAACGCCGCCTGCACATCGTCCAGCGGCAGGAGCTTGCCGGCCGCCGCGGTCAGCGACATGGCCAGGCCCCGGATCACGTCGATCTCGCCCACCGGATCGGTGGGCCGCAGGCGCCGCTGGCCGGAAAGGTCGGACAGGATGCGCTGGCCGATGGCGGCGCGCACGCTGGTCAGCTCCTCGGCCTGCAGCCAGTGGGCCAGGCGCTTGGCGCGCGGCGACAGGTCCGGCGTCACCTTGGCGACCGACGGCTCCACCTTCACCAGCTGGTCGATGACGGCGGCGGCGGCGAGACGGCTCATGGCCGCCAGCCGCGCGCCCAGGTCCAGGCCGCCGCCGATGATGTGGTCGAGGCCCTTCTTGCAGCGGACAATCTCTTCCAGCGGTTCGGCCAGCACGGTCAGCGCCAGCTTGCGGCCGGCGCCGGTATCGGGCGCGGCGTCGGCCAGATCCAGCAGCAGGCCGACCTTCTCGCTCCAGCTGGTGGCCGGCTTCAGGCTCTGGGCGATGGCGCAGCCCAGGCGGTAGGGGCCGTCGGGATCCTTGGCGAACTGGTTGGCCAGCTTGGCGAAGGTCTCCGGCGAGGCGATCGGCAGGCCCTTCTTGGCGTCGCGCATCAGCCGCTCCACGGCGCGGTCGGCGAGGCTCTTGAAGGTCTTGGTCATTTCCGGGATCGAGGCGCCGCGGGAATGGGCTTCCGGCACGGCGATCTTGTGGACGGCGTTCTTGATCTCGACGCTGGAGGCTTCCAGCGCCTCCACCAGGTCGGGACGGTGCAGCAGCTCGAACGGCGTCGCGGCCTGGCGCTCCAGCCAGACCTCCAGCAGCCGGCCGATCCGGTCGCGGGCGTGGCAGGTGTAGAGGTCCTGCGGCGAGACGCAGAGCGGCTCGGTGGGCTCCGGCGCCTTCACCTTGCGCGGCGCCTCGGCCACGCCGATCGACAGGATGGTCAGGGAGTGGAACTCGCCGGAATCCGGGTTGAGGCTCTCGCGGGTCACCCGCGCGGCCGCCGCGCCGCCGCGCTTGACCAGCTCATTGGCCTCGTCCAGCGCCGCCGTCCGGTTCTCGGTCGCCATGTTCAGCGCCCAGGACGAGCCCGGATAGCGGCGGATAAACACTTCGAAATGCACAGCTTCGCCGGACATCAAGCCCTCCCAGGTGAACCCAACTCTACTGGCGAAGCTTTAAGGCCTGATTGACCGCGATTATCTGAGCGCGCACAGCCTCTTACAGCCGCCCCCCCAATGCGCCCCATTGAGGCCACGCTGTCGGGCGACTAGCGTCCCACGCGTCTGATGGAGACACATTTAGCGATATGGCCAAGATCACCCTGGTGGACGACGACGAGAACATCGTCACGTCGGTCAGCCTCGCACTGGAGAGCCACGGCCATGCCGTGAAGGCCTATTACGACGGCGCCGCCGGCCTCGCGGCGCTGGAGAACGAGCCGCCGGACCTGGCCATTCTCGACGTGAAGATGCCACGCATGGACGGCATGGAGGTGCTGCGCCGCCTTCGCCGCACCTCCGACCTGCCGGTGATCATCCTCACCTCCAAGGACGAGGAGATCGACGAGATCCTGGGCTTCAACCTCGGGGCCGACGACTACATCCACAAGCCGTTCAGCCAGCGCCTGCTGATCGAGCGGGTGAAGGCGGTCCTGCGCCGCGCCGGCATCGAGGGCGAGGAGCCCGCGGCCGCGCCGGGGGCCGATCCTGGCGCGCGCGCCATCAAGCGCGGCAAGCTGACCCTCGATCCCGCCCGCCACGACTGCCTGTGGGACGGCAAGCCGGTGAAGCTCACCGTCACGGAGTTCCTGTTGCTGCAGTCGCTCGCGCAACGGCCCGGCTTCGTGAAGAGCCGCGACAACCTGATGGACGCGGCCTACGACGATCAGGTGTACGTGGACGACCGCACCATCGACAGCCACATCAAGCGCATGCGTAAGAAGTTCCGCGATGTGGACCCGGAGTTCGACGCGATCGAAACCCTCTATGGCGTCGGCTACCGATACCGCGAAACCTGAGCGCGCGAAGACCCCTGAGCGGGGCTCCTCGCGGCGACTTCGACTGCCGGGCACCCGCCTCGGCCGGCTGATCATCGCCCTGAACGTGCTGGGCCTGGCGGTGCTGATCGCCGGCGCCCTGGTGCTGAACGAGCTGCGCCGCGGCCTGGTCAACGCGCGGATCGACAGCCTGACCACCCAGGGCGAGCTGATGGCCACCCTGATCGACCGGGTGGCCACCGTGGGCGACCCCGCGCCGGCGATGAACCCCAGCGACGCCGGCGACATCCTGCAGATCCTGGCCAGCCCCAAGACCCAGCGGGCCCGCCTGTTCGACGCCCAGGGCCAGGTGGTGGCGGATTCCGAGTGGATCGCCGACCGGGTGGAGTCCCAGGCGCTGCCGGCCGCCCGCAAGCGCGACGACCGCAGCCCCGCCGCCCAGACCGGCGCGCGGTCCTCGGCCGCCGTGACGGAGGCCCGGCGCGCGCTCCGGGCCGAGGTCGACCACGCGCTGGGCGGCCAGCACTGGGCCAACATGCGCCGCCGCGAGGACGGCCGCCGCGTCGTCTCGGTCTCGATCCCCATCCAGCACGTGCAGCAGGTCCTCGGCGTACTCACCCTGGAGGCCAGCGACGTCGACGAGATCATCGCCCGCGAGCGCCTGGCCCTGGTGCCCTTCATCCTGATCGCCATCGCCGTGACCCTGGCCTCGTCCCTGCTGCTGACCCAGCTGATCGCCCAGCCGGTCCGCCGCCTGGCCCGGGCCGCCGACAAGGTCCGCCTGGCTGGCGCGCGCGCCATCTCGCTGCCCGACCTCGCGAAACGCGATGACGAGCTCGGCGACCTGACCCGCAGCCTCGAGGCCATGACCCACGCCCTGTCGGAGCGGATGGACGCCATCGAGAGCTTCGCCGCCGACGTCGCCCACGAGATCAAGAACCCGCTCACCTCGCTCCGCTCCGCGGTGGAGACCCTCGACCTGATCACCGACCCGGCGGCCCGCGACCGGTTGCTGCGGATCCTGAAGAACGACGTCCAGCGGCTCGACCGCCTGGTCACCGACATCTCCAACGCCTCGCGCCTGGACGCCGAGCTGTCGCGGGACTCGCCGCGCATGGTCGATCTGGAGCGCCTGATCGCCGACATCGTCGCCCTCTACCAGGCCACCACCAAGCGCGGCGATGTGGCGGTCGCCTACAAGCCGCCGAGCGGCCCTGAGCCGGTGAAGGTCTCCGGCCGCGAGGGCCCGCTCAGCCAGGTGTTCCGCAATCTGATCGACAACGCCCGCTCGTTCAGCCCGCCGGGCGGCCAGGTGATGGTCACCCTGCTGCGAGTGCGCGATCAGGTGGTGGTCACCGTGGCCGACGCCGGGCCGGGCATTCCGACCGAGAACCTGGAGACGGTGTTCGAGCGCTTCTACACCTCGCGGCCCAAGGGCGCGGCGTTCGGCGGCAACTCGGGTCTCGGCCTATCGATCGCGCGCCAGATCGCCGAGGCCCACGGCGGTACCCTGCACGCCGAGAACCTCCTGGGCGCGGACGGCAAGGTGGCCGGCGCCCTGTTCATCTTGACCCTGCCGGAAGCCAAGCTTTGAGCGTCCCCATGGTCGTGCACGGCGGCCTGATCGCCCTTCTGCACCGCGAATACTGGCGCGGCGTGCTGATCGAGGGCCCCTCCGGCGCCGGCAAGACCGACCTGGCGCTGCGCGCGCTCGAGGCCGGCTTCCGCCTGGTGGCCGACGACCGGGTCGAGCTCTGGGTCTCGGGCGGGCGGCTGTTCGGTCGGGCCCCCGACGCGCTCGCCGGCCGCATCGAGGTGCGCGGCCTGCAGGTGGTCGCCGAGGCTCATCTGCCCTTCGCCGAGGTCGTTCTGACGGTCCGCTGCGGGACGCCGGAGCGCATTCCGGCCCCCCTGTTCGCCGAGTACCTGGGCGTCTCCGCGCCGCGGATTGTGCTCGATCCGCTGGAGGCCTCGGCCCCTGCGAAACTACGACGCGCGCTCAGCCACTTTGACGAGCCGTCCAACAGGCGTATTTAGCACGGCTCGCGGGACGGGATTTGCCGCGTCGGGTGGGGATACCCTTGGAAGAGTTTGCATGATCGGGCTCGGGGCATGATCGGGCTCGTGATCGTCACGCACGGTCGTCTGGCGGAAGAGTTCGTCTTCGCCATGGAGCATGTGGTGGGTCCGCAAGCCGCGGTCGAAGCCATCTGCATCGGGCCGGAAGATGATATGGAGCGGCGGCGCAAGGACATCCTGGCCGCCTGCGGGCGCGTGGACACCGGCTCCGGCGTCATCCTGCTGACCGACATGTTCGGCGGCACGCCGTCGAACCTCGCGATCTCGGTCATGGAGCAGACCAAGGCCGAGGTGATCGCCGGCCTCAACCTGCCGATGCTGATCAAGCTGGCCAGCGTGCGCGGCCGCCAGACCCTGGAAGAGGCCGTGGCCTGCGCCCAGGAAGCCGGCCGCAAATACATCTCCGTCGCCTCCTACGTCCTGGCCGGCGAGAAGTGAGGGCTGGATGAGCGAAGGCGCGGCCACCCGCACCGTCGACATCGTCAACAAGCGCGGTCTGCACGCCCGCGCCTCCGCCAAATTCGTGAAGATGGCCTCGACTTTCGACGCCGAAGTCCGGGTTTCCAAGGACGGCCAGACCGTCGACGCGCGCTCGATCATGGGCCTGATGATGCTGGCCGCCGGCCCCGGTTGCTGCATCGAGATCGAGGCCGAGGGCGCCGAGGCGCAAGCCGCCGTCGCCGCCCTGGAAGCCCTGGTCAGCGCCAAGTTCGACGAGGACGAGTAGCTAGGTCTTGAGCCGCCAGCCGGTGCGGAAGATCAGCCAGACCGCGGTCAGGCAGATCAGCATGAAGACCAGAGTCATCCCCAGGCTGATGCCGACGCCGACGTCGGAGACCCCGTAGAAGGACCAGCGAAAACCGGAGACCAGATAGACCACTGGGTTGAACAGGGCGACCTTGCCCCAGAAGGCCGGCAGCATGCTGATCGAATAGAAGCTGCCGCCCAGGAAGGTCAGCGGCGTCACCACCATCAAGGGGATGATCGACAGCTTCTCGAAGCTGTCGGCCCAGATGCCGATGATGAAGCCGAACAGGCTGAAGGTCACCGAGGTCAGCACCAGGAAGGCCAGCGCCCAGAGCGGGTGGGCAATCTCGAAGGGCACGAAGAGCCGCGCCGTCGCCAGGATGATCAGGCCCAGCATCACCGCCTTGGAGGCCGCCGCGCCGACGTAGCCCAGCAGGATCTCCACCGCCGAGACCGGGGCCGACAGCATCTCGTAGATCGTGCCCGACCACTTGGGCATGTAGATGCCGAACGAGCCGTTGGAGATGCTCTCGGTCAGGATCGACAGCATGATCAGCCCGGGCACGATGAAGGCGCCGTAGGTCACGCCATCCACCGCCTTCATCCGCGAGCCGATCGCGGCCCCGAAGACGATGAAGTAGAGCGAGGTTGTGATCACCGGGGCGGCGATCGACTGGACAATGGTGCGGAAGGTCCGCGCCATCTCGAAGCGGTAGATGGCCTGGATCGCGAAGGGGTTCATGCGGCGGCTCCGCGCACCAGGCTGACGAAGATCTCCTCCAGCGAACTCTGCTGGGTCTGCAGGTCCTTGAAGTCGACGCCCTTCTTGGAAAGCTCGCGCAGCAACTGGGCGATGCCGGTGTCCGCCGCCTGGGCGTCGAACGAATAGACCAGGTCAGCCCCGCCGTTTTCCAGGCTGAGCGCGTATTGGCCAAGGCCCGCCGGCACCGCCTTCAGCGGTTCCTGCAGGTGCAGAGTCAGCTGCTTCTTGCCGAGCTTGCGCATCAGGGCGGCCTTCTCCTCGACGAGGATCAGCTCGCCGTTGGAGATCACCCCGATGCGATCGGCCATCTCCTCGGCCTCCTCGATGTAGTGGGTGGTCAGGATGATGGTGACGCCACTCTCCCGCAGGCCCCGGACCATCTCCCACATGTCGCGGCGCAGCTCGACGTCGACGCCGGCCGAGGGTTCGTCGAGGAACAGGATCTGCGGCTCATGGGCGAGCGCCTTGGCGATCATCACCCGCCGCTTCATGCCGCCCGAGAGCGTCATGATCTTGGAGTCCTTCTTGTCCCACAGGGAGAGCTGGCGAAGAACCTTCTCGACGTAGGCCTTGCTCGGCGGCTTGCCGAACAGGCCGCGGCTGAAGTTGACCGTCGCCCACACCGTCTCGAAGGCGTCGGTGGAGAGCTCCTGCGGCACCAGGCCGATCTTCTGGCGCGCGGCGCGGTAGTCCTTGACCACGTCATGCCCGTCGGCGAGCACGCGCCCGGAGGTCGGATTGACGATGCCGCAGGTGATCCCGATCAGCGTGGTCTTGCCGGCGCCATTGGGGCCGAGCAGGGCGAAGATTTCGCCCCGTTCAATCGAAAGGCTGACATCCTTCAGGGCCTGGAAGCCGCCGGCATAGGTCTTCGACAGGCCTTCAACGGAAATGATCGGCGGCAATTGGCGTCCCCTTGGACCACGCAGATAGGGCCCGCAGGACGTTTCGCCTAGGCCGACCGCGACAATCGCATCGCCCGATCCAGATTCTGTCAGCAATCAGGCGCGCTCAGCCGCCTTGGCCGACATCGGCCGCATCTTCAGGTCGGCCAGCAGGGCCTCGTCGAGGGTCTTTTCGGGATTGTTGGTTGTCAGCAGCCGGCCGCCGACGAAGATCGAGTTGGCGCCCGCCAGGAAACAGAGCGCCTGCAGCTCGCGGCTCATGTGCTCGCGGCCGGCGGCGATGCGGACCACCGACTTGGGGCAGACCAGGCGCGCGACGGCGATCATGCGGACGAACTCGAAGCCGTCGACCGGCGTGGAGTCGCCCAAGGGCGTGCCCTTGATCGGCATCAGGTCGTTGATCGGCAGGCTTTCCGGGTGGCTGGGCAGGATCGCCAACTGATGCAGGAGCCCCGCCCGGTCGCGGCGGGTCTCGCCCATGCCGACGATGCCGCCGCAGCAGGTGGACATGCCGGCGTCGCGGACGGCGGCGAGGGTGTCCAGCCGCTCCTGGTAGGTCCGGGTGGTGACCACCTGGTCGTAGTAGTCCGGGCCGGTGTCGAGGTTGTGGTTGTAGAAGTCGAGGCCGGCGGCCTTCAGCGCGCGGGCCTGATCCGGGGTCAGCATGCCGAGCGTCGCGCAGGTCTCCAGACCCAGCGCCTTCACGCCGGAGATCATCTGCGCGACCTTCGGCAGGTCGCGATCCTTCAGGTCGCGCCAGGCGGCGCCCAGGCAGTAGCGTTGCGCGCCATTGGCCTTCGCCTCGGCGGCGGCGGCGATCACCGCGCCCGACTCCATCAGCTTGGTCGCCGCGACACCGGTCTTGAAGTGCTGGCTCTGGGCGCAGTAGCCGCAGTTCTCCGGGCAGCCGCCGGTCTTCACTGAGAGCAGCTGCGACAGCTGCAGCTCGGTCGGATCGAACCAGCGCCGGTGGACGGCGGCGGCGCGGAACACCAGTTCGGTCAGCGGCAATTCGAACAGCGCCTCGACCTCCTCGAGCGTCCAGTCGTGGCGGGGCAGGGTCGGATCGGGGGACGGAGTCTGAGTGATCGCGTTCATGCCCGTTCCTCGCGTTTGGGGGTTGAGCCTTAGATCGTGCCGGCCATTCGCTGACAAGCCGGTGAAACGCCCTCGTGCGCGGGGTGTTTGACATGGCGCAAGTGTTCCAAAAGCTGGGGTGCTATGGCTTGAGGCGCGTTGGGAGCCGTTCCATGACCAGCACACGCGAGGTGGAGCTGAAGTTCGCCTGCGGGCCAGACGATCTGGCCGCCGTGCTGGCCGCTGCGCCGCCCGGCGACGACGCAGACGCCGAGCTGATCAGCGTCTATTTCGACACCGCCGACCTGGCGCTGCAGAAGGCCGGCGCCTCGCTGCGCGTGCGGGAGAGCAAGGGCCGCCGCGTCCAGACCCTGAAGCGCGGCGAGGGCCTGGCGCGCGAGGAACACGAAGCCTCGATCGAGGGGTTGGCCCCGGATCCGGACCTCGGCCCGCTGCCGGGCCTGATGCCGGCCGGCGCCAGCCTGAGGCCGGCGTTCAATGTGCGGGTCAGCCGCCGGCAACGGCTGGTGCGCCACGACGGCGCCGAGATCGAACTGGCGCTGGACCGGGGCGAGGTGGTCGGCGGCGACGCCTCGACGCCGATCTGCGAGGTGGAGCTGGAGCTGAAGTCCGGGGCGCCCGACGCCTTGTTCTCCCTGGCGCGAACGCTCGGCGAGGCGGCGCCGCTCTATCTGTCCTTCGACACCAAGGCCGCGCGGGGCCAGGCGCTGGTCGCCGGCGCCGGTCCTGGTCCGCGGAAGAGCCCGGCCATCGTGCTGGAGGGCGGCGAGACGGTCGGCGAGGCGTTCCAGGCCGTGGCGCGCAAGGCGCTCGCCCAGGTCGCCGCCAACGCCGCCCTGCTGCGCGAGGATGCGACGCCGGAGGCGGTGCACCAGCTGCGGGTTGGCGCGCGGCGGTTCCGCAGCGCGCTCACCACCTTCAAGGCGGCGACCGAAGGTGAGGGCCGGGCCCAGGTCAAGGCCGACCTCGAGTGGCTCAGCCACGCCTGCGACGAGGTCCGCAACCTGGACGTCTACGCCGAGGGCCTGGCGAATGCCGACGGGGAACTGCAGGGCCCGGCCGCTGGGCTCGCAAGCCTCCGCGGGCTCATCGACGCCGAGCGCGGGCGGGCGCGCGCCGAGGTGGTGCGAACGGTCGCCTCCGCGCGGTTCCGCGGCCTGATGATCGACGCCGCCGAATGGATGGAGATCGGCGCCTGGGGACTCGGTCATCTGGCCCGGGGCCCGGCGGACCGCTTCGCCCGCGAGGCCCTGAAGGCGCGGCGGCGCAAGGTGCTGAAGCTCGGCCGCGATATCGCCACGGCCGACGACGAGGCCCTGCACAGCTTGCGGATCGCCGCCAAGAAGCTGCGCTACGCCGGCGACGCCTTCGCCAGTCTCTACGGCGCCAAACGCGTCGAGGCCTTCACCGCGCCGGTGAAGGACCTGCAGACCGAACTCGGCGAGCTCAACGACCTGGCCACCGCCGCGCCGCTGATCGCCGGGCTCGCCCTGCCTCCAGAGGCAGCCTTCGCGGCGGGCGAGCTGCTCGGCCTGCGTGCGGCGGGCCGAGCCAAGCGCATCCAGCGCGCCGCCCGGGCGCTGGCCCGGCTGGCGGAGGTCGAGCCCTTCTGGAACACATAAAGATGTCTTTATATGTTTGTTGCCTCGGGAGATCGGCGCGGCTATAGAGCCGCCAACCCAATTCCCTCTCCTGAGGACTGAAATGACCGACTACATCGTCAAGGACATCGCGCTGGCCGGCTGGGGCCGCAAAGAGATCGACATCGCCGAGACCGAGATGCCGGGCCTGATGGCCGTGCGCGCGGAGTTCGGCAAGGACCAGCCACTTAAGGAAGCCCGCATCGCCGGCTCCCTGCACATGACCATCCAGACCGCGGTGCTGATCGAGACCCTGCAGGCCCTGGGCGCCGATGTGCGCTGGGCGTCCTGCAACATCTTCTCGACCCAGGACCACGCGGCCGCGGCGATCGCGGCCCAGGGCACCCCGGTGTTCGCGCTCAAGGGCGAGACCCTGATCGAGTACTGGGAATACGCCCACAAGATCTTCGAGTGGTCCGACGGCGGCTATCCGAACCTGATCCTCGACGACGGCGGTGACGCCACCCTGCTCTGCGTGCTGGGCCCCAAGGCCGAGAAGGATCCCTCGATCCTCAACAACCCGCAGAACGAGGAGGAAGAGGCGCTCTACGAGGTGATGAAGCGCTACCTGAAGGAGAAGCCCGGCTTCTATTCGGCGATCCGCGACGCCATCAAGGGCGTGTCGGAAGAGACCACCACGGGCGTCCACCGCCTCTATCAGATGGCCGAGCGCGGCGAGCTGCCGTTCCCGGCGATCAACGTCAACGACAGCGTCACCAAGTCGAAGTTCGACAACCTCTACGGCTGCCGCGAGAGCCTGGTCGACGCCATCCGCCGCGGCACCGACGTGATGCTGGCCGGCAAGACGGCCGTGGTCCTGGGCTACGGCGACGTGGGCAAGGGCTCCGCCGCTTCGCTGCGGAATGGCGGCGCGCGCGTCATGGTCACCGAGGTCGACCCGATCTGCGCCCTGCAGGCGGCGATGGAAGGCTATGAGGTGGTGACCGTCGAGGACGTGGCCGCCAAGGCCGACATCTTCATCACCGCCACCGGCAACAAGGACGTGCTCACCGTCGACCACATGCGGGCGATGAAGAACAACGCCATCGTCGCCAACATCGGCCACTTCGATAGCGAAATTCAGATCGCCGGCCTCCGCAACTTCAAGTGGGACGAGATCAAGCCGCAGGTCCACCACGTGGAATTCCCGGACGGCAAGAAGATCATCGTCCTCAGCGAAGGCCGCCTGGTGAACCTGGGCAACGCCACCGGCCATCCGAGCTTCGTGATGAGCGCCTCCTTCACCAACCAGACCCTGGCGCAGATCGAACTGTGGCAGAACGGCGGGCGCTACAAGACCCAGGTCTACACCCTGCCCAAGCATCTCGACGAGAAGGTCGCCATGCTGCACCTGGGCAAGCTGGGCGCGAAGCTGACCACGCTCACCAAGGACCAGGCCGAGTACATCGGCGTGACCACCGAGGGGCCCTTCAAGCCGGACCACTACCGGTATTAAGCCCGGTTAACCGTAGTCGTTTACCGATCGGGAAGGATTTCGGCGCCTGAGCTAGCCCCGCCATGCCGCTCGCCCTGATCCTCTCCTCCTTCGTGGCCGCCAGCCGGATCGGCGGGGCCGCCCAGCAGTTCGTGCTGGCGGCGCACAAGATCGATCCGGTGCTGGTGCCGACGGTGATGATCGGCCGCAATCCGGCCAAGGGCTCGCAGGGCCAGGTGACGCCGGCTGACCTGTTCGCGCGAATGCTGGCCGACATCGAGGCCGACGCCCTGTTTGGCATGGTCGACCTGGTGATCACCGGCCACTTCTCTTCCGCCGAGCAGGTGGAGATCGCCGCCGGCGTGCTGACCCGGATCAAGACGGCGTCGGAACGGGCGCCGGTGGTGATCGTCGACCCGATCCTCGGCGACGCGCCCAAGGGGCTCTACGTCCGGCCGGAGGTCGCCGAGGGCGTGGCCAGGCAGCTGGTGCCGCTCGCCGACTGGATCACCCCCAACCTCTGGGAGCTCGGCCACCTTGCGCGCCGAGAGATCGGCGACGCGGCCTCCGCAGTCGCCGCGGCCCGCACCCTTGGGCCGCCGGTATTGATCACCTCGGCGCCGGCGCTTGCCGACGAGATCGGGGTGATCTGCGTCGAGCCGGACGCGGCAACCCTGTTCGCCCATGCGCGCCTGCCGCGCGCGCCGAACGGCACCGGCGACCTGGTCACCGCCAGCTTCGGCGCCGGGCTGATCGAGGGCATGACCCCGCTGGCCGCCGCCGAGCGCGCAGCGCGCGCCGCCAGCGAGGCGGTCCTGGCCTGCCAGGCCTGGAACGCCCCGGAGCTTCCCATCGTGGCTTTAGGCGAACGTCTGGTGCGCCCAACCGCAGCTCTGCGTATAGAGCGGCTCTGACCCCTTCAGAGGACCGAGATGGTCGAGATCGCCGGCCACGCCCCGCCCCGCTTCGCCGCGGTCAAGGATGCCTTCGCCGCCAATTTCGCGGCCGGCGAGGAGTTGGGCGCGCGGTTCACCCTGGTGGAGGCCGGCGAGGTGGTGGTCGACTTCTGGGGCGGCTTCGCCGACCGGGCGCGGAGCAAGGCGTTCGACGAGACGACGCTGACGCCGGTGTTCTCCACCACGAAGGCGATCGCCGCCCTGCTGATGGCCCGCCTCGTGGACCAGGGCAAACTCGACTATGGCCAGACGGTCGCCTCGGTATGGCCGGAGTTCGCGGCGGCTGGAAAAGATTCCATCACGATCGAACAATTGCTGTCGCACCAGGCGGGTCTGTCGGGCTTTCCCCGCCAGATGGACCCGGTGGACTGGTTCGACTGGGACCTGATTTGCGCCCGGCTCGCCGCCATGGCGCCGCTGTGGCCGCCGGGGACCGCCAGCGGCTATCACCCGATCACCTTCGGCTATCTGGCGGGCGAGCTGTTCCGCCGGGTGGAGGGCCGGACCATGGGGACGGCGCTGCGCGAAGACCTGGCCGAGCCGTTCGGCCTGGATCTGTGGATCGGGCTGCCGGACGCCGAGTTCGACCGGGTCGCCGAGTTGCAGCGGCCGAGCGCTTTGCCAAACTTCGGCGAGCATAATGCGGCGACAGTCGCAGCATTCCTGACGCAGTGGGCGTCGCCTGCCGGCCGCGGCCAGGCCGAGTGGCGGCGCATGGAGATCCCCTCGGCCAACGGCCACGGCACGGCCCTGGCGCTCGCCCGGCTGATGGGCGCCCTGGCCAACGATGGCTGGCTGGACGGCGAGGACATCCTGTCGCCGTCGCTGATCGCCGAGGCGTCGCGCCGGCGCATCCGCGGCCAGGACCTGGTGCTGCCCTTCGAGATGAGCTGGGCCGCAGGGTTCATGCGCAACGAGGCGGTCCATCCCTGGGGACCCGGGAACCAGACCTTCGGCCACTCCGGCTGGGGCGGCTCCTGCGCCTTCGCCGACCCGGAGCGGAAGCTCGGCGGCGCCTACGTCATGAACAAGCAATCCACCGACCTGCTGGGAGATCACCGGCCGAAGCGGTTGATCGAGGCGGCCTACGACGCGCTCTGAAAGCTAGCTCGGCGCGTGGGTCTGGAAGGCCTGTTCGAAGCTCTTCAGGTCCTTGGCCTCGATGTCGGAGACCGCCCAGAACTCCAGGCCGCGCGCTGTCCAGTGGACCACTGAATAGCCGCCGCGGGCGACCGCGTCGGGCTCTCGGCCCTCACCCTTCGACGGCCAGATGAACAGGTTCACCACGTGGCGGTTGCGGTGGAAGACCAGGGCGGCGACGACCCGATGGTCGATGTAGTCCAGCCGCCCGCCGACCAGCGGATAGCCCTGGTCGATCAGGTCGATCACCGGCGGGGCGAAGTCGACCCGGCCGTTGAACCACGGCTTAACCACATGGCGGTCGGAGGTCTGCACATCGACCAGGTGCTCGGCGAGCGTCGAGCGCACGTGGCTGGCCACCAGCTCGTCCTCCAGGCCGGCGACCGCCGGCGAGGGGATGCCGGCGAGACCCACGAGGTTGGGCTGCACGACCATGACGGCGAGCGTCGCAGCGATGGCCGCGAAGCCGCCGCTGAGCGCCCACGGCGCGGCGCGGCGCAACGGCCGGCGGGGCTCGGGCGCCGGCGCGGCCATGGCTTCAAGCTGGGCGCGCAGGCTGTCGGGCGCGCGCCAGGCGACGCCGGGCGCGGTGATCCGCGCCTTCAGGCCTTGCTGGGCGCTGAAGGCGGCGGCGCAACCGGGGCAGGTCTTCAGGTGGGCCTCGAAGGCCTGGGCGTTGGCGGCGTCAAGCTCGCCATCCAGCAGGCCGTGGAGCAGGGCTTCCTTGTCGGAACAGGCGCTCATCGCTGGGCCTCCTCGGCCGGCAAGGCGGCGAGCAGCATCTGCCGCGCGCGGGCCAGCCTCGACATCACCGTGCCGATCGGGGCGCCGGTCACCTCGGCGATCTCGCGGTAGCTGAGCTCCTCGAGTTCGCGCAGCACGAGGGTCTCGCGGAACGGTTCGGGCAGGGCCTCGATGGCGGTTCGCACAATGTCGATCTCGCCCTGGCGGAGCAGGGCGTCTTCCGGGGTGTCCTCCTCGGCGGGACGCTCCTCGACGTCGTCGGGGACCGCCTGCAGCCGCGCGCCGGGGCTGCGCACCCAGGTCAGGTGGCTGGAGCGCACGATGGCGAACAGCCAGGCTCGGGGATCGCCGCCGCGGAACCCGCGGAATCCGCGGAACGCCCGCAGGAACGCATCCTGCACCAGGTCCTCGGCCAGGCTCGCGTCACGGCAGAGGTAGCGGGCGAAGTTGTAGGCGCTGTCCATGTGCGGCAGCACCAGGCGGCGGAACCGCGCCTGGTCGTCGGGGCTGAGCGGCGGCGGCTCAGGCTCGCCCCGCCCAGGCCCTCGGCTCGGCGCCGGCGGCTCAGCTGTCGGCGTCAAGCGGGGCCCGAAGGGGAGAATGCGGCCGGTCATGCCTTGCGTCGAAATCCTCAGGGCCCCTTGACCACGACCTTGCCGGTCATGTGCGGGTGGATGGAGCAGAAATAGTCATACGTCCCCGGCTTGGTGAAGGTGAATGAGAACTTGTCGTCGGTGTCCAGCACCTTGGACTTGAACGACTTGTCCACCGCCACGACCGTGTGGGGGATGTCGTCGCCGTTCACCCAGGTGACCGTGGTCCCGACCGGCACGGTGGCGACCTCCGGGCCGAAGGTGAAGTTGCCGATGGTCACCGTCACCGCGCTCGCCGCGGCCTGGATCACCGTATGGGGAGTGACGCTCGGCGCCGGTGCGGCGGCGCCGAGCGTCACGGCTGCCAGGGCAGCCACCGCCGCGGACGGGGTGCGGCGGATTAGGGTCTCGAACATGGGGAGGACTCTTCGAACTTGGATTGGGATCAGGCGACGAGGTTGGCGTCGACGACGGCCAGCGCGCTTTGGCCGCGCACCAGGCTGACGGTGCGCACGCCGAGCGCGCCGCGCAGGTCGCCGGCCGGAACCTTCAGCGGTCCGGGCGCCGGGCCCTGGCCGGGCGCGGGTTGCGGGAAGGCGGTGGAGCGGGCGGTGTGGAAGGCGACGTTGCCCTCCACCTTCTGCAGCACCTGGTGGATATGGCCGTTCAGCACGGTGACCGAGCCGAACCGCGACAGCATGGCCAGAGCCTGCGCCGCGTCGTCCGTGCCCCAGCCCCACTGCTCGTAGATCGTCCACATGGGCACGTGGGTGAAGATCACGATCGGCGTCGACGATGAGCGGCCGGCCAGGTCGGCCTTCAACCACTGAAGCTGCGGTTGCCCAAACGAGCCCATGCCGCCGGCCTTCAGCGCCTTGACGTTGATCAGGCCCACGAAGTGCACGCCGTTGTGGTCGAAGCTGTACCAGCCGTCGCCGAGCGTGCCCTTGCCGTAGCGGTCGAGGTAGGCTTGGCCGTTGGCCTCATCGAGCATGTCGTGTTCGCCGGGCACGTGGAACACCGGCAGGCCGGCCTCCCGCAGGATCTGGTCGGCGTCATCGAACTCCTGGGGCTTGGAGAGCTGGGTGATGTCGCCGGTGTGGATGATGAAGTCCGGCTTGTTGGCCATGGCGTTGATCTTCGCCACCGCCTCGCGGAACGTCGCCCGGGCGTCCGGGTTGGGGTCCTTGGTGAAGCCGATGTGGCTGTCGGACACCTGCAGGAAGCTGAACGGCTTGACGCCGGTCTTCTTCGTCGCGGCCGCGGCCTGGTCGAGGGTGATGGAGCTCATCACCCCGCCGCCGGCGGTCCACAGCAGGCCGGTGCCGGCCCAGCCCATGCATTCCAGGAAGCGGCGTCTGTGAGGTGCGTGGTCCATGGTCTTGTCTCCGGGTTTCACCGACAAGACGCAGGCAGGGTCGGGCTTATTCCCGGGCTTCAGCCTTTTCCCTGAATCACCGTTTCGCCGCGGGCTTCCTTGTAGGCGTTGGCCACCAGGTCGCCGGTGAAGACGCCGCTGATCAGGGTCTTCAGCCAGGCGTCGTCGCCGGTGAAGCCGGCCTGCATGGCCTTCAGGTCGATGCGCTTGCGCACCTCGTCGAGCGGGACGTCGGCGCGGGCCAGGGCCCCAACCTGATCGCGGACGGTCTGCAGGGCGGCGATCAGCTTTTCCACATAGGCGCGGTCAGTCATCACCGCCCCGTGGCCCGGGACCAGATAGGCGAAGTCGAAGCCTTCCAGCTTTCTGAGCGTCGCGATCCAGTCGCCGGGGTAGGTGTGGGCCGCGTAGGGGACCGGCGCGACGACCAGGTCGCCGGAGGCCAGCACCCGCTGCTTCGGCGCCCAGATCACCGCGTCGCCGTCGGTGTTGCCGCGGCCCAGGAACATCACGTCCACGGGCGCGTCTGCATCGGGCAGGGAGAGGGTTTGCGTGAAGGTCACGTCGGCGGGATAGACGGCGAGATTGGCATAGCCCGCCACCATGCCGGGCCCGCCCGTGGCCGTGCGCGCCCAACCCTCGCGGGCGGCTTCTGGAACCTTGGGGTCAGCCGCGGCCTTGGCCGCGAAGTCCGCCATGTCGCTGTAGGATTTCGCGTAGGTCGCCACATAGGCCATGGGCGGCCCGGTCATGTTCTCGCGGGTCTTGGCGGTGGAGATGATCGTCACGCTTGGCCAGGCCGCGCGAAAGACGCCGGCGCCGAGGTTATGGTCGCCGTGGTAGTGGGTGTAGATCAGGAAGCGGACGGGCTTCCTCGAGATCTTGCGGATCTCGGCGACCACCGCGCGGCCGGCGGCCGGCGAGCCGCCGGCGTCGACCACCACCAGCCCCCGGCTCTGCTCGATGACCACCACATTACCCTCGAAGGGCGGGGTCACCGCGTCGGGCTTGTAGATCAGGTGGACACGGTCGGTCACCGCCTGGGTCCGGCGGGCGAAGACCTGGGCGGCCTGGGATGGATCCGGCGCGACCGCTTGCGCCGGGCCGGCCGGGGCCAGAAGGCCGCCCGCCAAAAGGAAGGCGACGAGCGAAGGTCGATCAGGCCGTCGGGGCGGCGAGCGCGATGTTGCGGGTCCTGCGCCAGGCGCCGTAGGCGAAGACCACCGCGCCGCCCCAGATGAACACGAAGGATGCGGCGCGAAGCGGCGTGAACGGCTCACCCTGACTGACCCCGATAGCAAACCCGATCGTCGGCCCGATGAACTGCAGGAAGCCCATGAACGACAGCGGGATGCGACGAGCCGCCCACGAGAAGAGCATGAGCGGCACGGCGGTCACCGGTCCGCAGAACAGCAGCCAGCCGGTGGCCGGCGCGCTCGCGCCGAGGTGGCCGCCATGGCCCGCCTGCAGCCAGAGCACATAGGCCAGCCCCGGCCCTGCCAGCAGCACGCACTCGATCAGCAGGCCCGTCTGAGCCGAGGCCGCCACGCGTTTGCGCACGATGCCGTAGAGGCCAAAGCTGAGCGCCAGCGCCAGCGAGATCAGCGGCAGCCGTCCGAGCGCCAGCGCCTGCAGCGCGACGCCCACACTGGCGAGCGCGATGGCGAAGGCGCCCAGCCGGTCGATGCGCTCATGGAAGATCAGCGCCCCGGCCGCCATGGCGAGTAGCGGGATGACGTAGTAGCCCAGGCTGGTTTCGAGGACGCGACCCGAGTTCACGGCCCAGATGTAGATCGCCCAGTTGAACGCGATCAGCAGCGCCGAGAGGGTCAGCCAGGCCATGGTCCGCGGATTGCGGATGGCGCTCAGCACCTCGCCGCCCTGGCGCGCGACCAGCACGAAGGCCAGCGCAATGGGCACGGCCCAAACGGTCCGGTTGGAGAGGATCTCCCACGGCGAAATGCTCAGCCGTTCCATGGCCTGGAAGACCAGGGGGAGAAATCCCCACAGGAGGTAGCAGCCGACGCCCGCGCCCAGAGCCAGGCGAGCGTCGCCGCCTGGCGCGGACGGGGTCATGGCGTCAGGCGAGGGCCTTCTGGCGGATCAGCCCGCGCTCATGGAGCAGCTCGGCGATCTGCACGGCGTTGAGCGCGGCGCCTTTTCGCAGGTTGTCTGCCACGATCCACATGTTGAGCCCGTTCTCGATGGTCGGGTCGTTGCGGATGCGGCTGACGAACACCGGGAACTCGCCCTGGGCCTCCTTCGGCGTCATGTAGCCGGTGGGCTCGCGCTTATCGATGACGATCAGGCCGGGGCTGTCGCGCAGCAGGTCGCGGGCCTCGTCTTCGTCGAGGTGATCGTGGAACTCGATGTTCACGCTCTCGGAGTGACCGACCATCACCGGCACCCGCACGCAGGTCACCGTGAGCGCGATATCGGGGTCGAGGATCTTGTGGGTCTCGTCCCACATCTTCTGCTCTTCGTCGGTGTAGCCGTTGTCCTTGAAGGCGCCGATGAAGGGGATGACGTTGAACGCGATCTGCTTGGGGAAGGTCTTGGGCGGCGTCGCGCCGAGCACGAAGACGTTCTTCGTCTGGTCGAACAGCTCGTCCATGCCCTCCTTGCCGGCCCCGGAGACCGACTGGTAGGTCGAGACCACCACCCGCTTGATCCGCGCCCGGTCGTGCAGCGGCTTGAGCGCCACGACGAGCTGGGCCGTCGAGCAGTTGGGGTTGGCGATGATGTTCTTCTTGTCGGCCCACTCGACGTCGTCGGGGTTCACTTCCGGCACCACCAGGGGCACGTCGGGGTCCATTCGGAAGGCCGAGGAGTTGTCGATGACGATCGCGCCGGCGGCCCCGATCTTCGGCGACCACTCGCGGGAGAAGTCGCCCGAGACGCTCATCAGCACGATGTCGACGCTGGAGAAGTCGAACTGCGCGATGTCCTCGCACTTGATGATCTTGTCGCCGAAATTGACTTCGACGCCGATGGATTTGCGCGAGGCGATCGCGTGAATCTTGTCCACGGGGAAGTTCACTTCCTCGAGGATGTTCAGCATCTCACGGCCCACGTTGCCCGTGGCGCCGACTACGGCCACCCGGTAACCCATGGCAATTCTCCCAACTCTAGAGGGTGCGTCCCCTACGCCTTGAGACCTTTTCAGGCAAGGCGAGCGTCACTCGTAGGCTTTGCAGAAGGGTTGAGATGGCCGCTAGGCTGCCGTTTCGCAACCCCATCCACGGCGAGAACCGGAACCCACATGGCCCAGGCGCAGCCCACTCTCACCGGCATGCCCTTTTCCGACCTCATGGGCGTGGAGCTCACGGTCCGCGAGAAGACCCGGGTCGTGGGCCGAATGGTGGTCCGCGACGACCTCTGCACCTCGGGCGGCATCCTGCATGGCGGGGCCTATATGGCGTTCGCCGACGCGCTGGGCGCGGTGGGCGGGGTGCTGAACCTGGCGCCGGGCGCGCGCACCACCACCCTGGAGAGCAAGACCAATTTCTTCCGCGGCGCGCCGGTGGGCTCGACGGTGACCGGGGAGGCGACGCCGCTGCACATCGGCCGCCGCTCCAGCGTCTGGCAGACCCGGATCACCAATGACGAGGGAAAGCTGATGGCCCTGATCACCCAGACCCAGATGACGCTGGAAAGCTAAGCGTCCCGAAACCGGCATTAAGAACTGCAGCGCCGCTCCGGCGCGAAGGAGACAAACGCATGAAATCCCTGCTTCTCGGCGCGGCCGCCCTGGCCGCGGCGTCGATCTCGTCGGCAGCCATGGCCGCCAATGCCCAGGTCGAGGCGCCCATCCGCCAGTTCATCGACGCCTTCAACAAGGGGGACATGAAGACCGCGGCCGCCACCCACCTGCCGTCGGTGACGATCGTCGACGAAGCGCGGCCCTTCCTGTGGCAGGGGCCGACGGCCTTCATGGGCTGGGCCACCGACCTGACCAACGACGACAAGGCCGACGGGGTCAGCGGCGAGGCGGTCGCGCTGGGCGCGCTGAAGCGCGAAGTGATATCCGGCGACAACGCCTATGCGATCATGGCGGTGACCTACAGCTTCAAGAAGAAGGGCGTGGCCATGCACGAGCCGGCGCAGATGACCTTCGCCCTGAAGAAGACCGCTGCGGGCTGGAAGATCGCCGCCTGGACCTGGACGGGGCCCGAACCCACGCCCGTGAAATAGCCGAAAGCCTCCAGGCTCCGCCCAGGCTTCAGGTTGCCGCGATTTAACTCGCCTTCGCGCGGCGGCTGAGGTCTACGGCGCGCCCTGGAGGCGGCCATGCGACTGATATCGGCGTTCACTGGAGTGGCTTTGCTCGCGATGAGCGCGGGTGTGGCGTCCGCCGCGGGCCTGGAAGCGAAGGTTTGCCCGGCGAAGACGCTCTATGCCTATCCGCTGGCGCCGGGTACGCGGTTCCAGTCGCTGGTCGTGCCCGATCTGGCCTTGGTCAACCGCGGCGAGGCGGCTGCTGACCTGACCGAGGTCACCTTCGAACTGCTCGACAAGGGCGCGGTGGTCGACACCCGCCGCGTCGCCGGCGAGGCGTTGAAGGCCGCCGTGAAAGGCGGTTCGGCGGCCCAGCTGCAGCTGGGCATGTTCCCGTTCCAGTTCTGCGACGGAAAGCTCCTGGGCGAGCACCCGAAGCTGTCGTCCAGCGACACCCTCGCCGGCGGAACCATCGGGCTGATCGCCAACCAGAGCTTCGGCTGGAAGGGCTCGCGCGACGAGCTGCGGGTCACCGCCCACGCCACGCGCGGCGGCGAGGCCGAGACGGCGTCGGTATCGATTCCGATCAGCGCGACGAGCGTCAAGACGCCGCTGCGCTTCCCGCTGGCCGGACGCTGGGCGGTGGTGGTGGCGGGCACGCCGCACGGCGGCCACCGCTGGGCGCTCCCCGAGGCGTTCGCCTATGACGTCGCCGCCTTCGGCGCGGACGACAAATCCTTCCGCGGCCAGGGCCAGAAGCTCACCGACTACTACGCCTACGGCGCCCCGGTGCTGGCGGCGGGCGACGGGGTGGTGGTCGAGGTGGTCGCCGACCAGCCGGAAACCGCCCAGATCCTGCGTCGCGTGGGCGAGACCTTCGACGCCTACGGCGACCGGATGGGCGCGCTGCAGATGAAGCTGCTCAAGCAGGGCGACCGGGCGATCGGCGGAAACTCGGTGCTGATCGACCACGGGAACGGCGAATATTCGCTCTACGCCCACCTGCAACCGGGCAGCATCCCGGTGAAGGTCGGCGACCGGGTGACGGCCGGGGCGCGCATCGGACGGCTGGGCGCATCCGGCAACGCCACCGAGCCGCACCTGCACTTCCAGGTCTGCGACGGGCCGAGCGGGCTGCATTGCTCCGGCATCCCGCTGGCCTTCACCAATGTCGAGCTGCCCTACGCCGACGGGCCTCGGGCGATCCAGGCTGGCGACATCGTCGTCACCCACTGAGCCGGAGGGTCAGCCGGAGGTCACGCGCGGATCGCCCGCACCACGGCGGCCGTGCTCCAGCCAGTCGGCGCAGGCCGGCGAGACCTTGCGGCGGAACACCGCGTCATAGCGGGCAAGGTCGGCCTCGGTCAGCACGTCTCGCCAGCGGCCGTTCGTGCCCTTGTTGAGGAACCGCTTGGCGCCCAGGTCGAAGTGCTCGCCGATCTTGGGCAGCAGCGCCTCGCCGTTCGCCGACATGGCGTCGAAGCTCGCCGCCGCGGCCAGTTCCGGCAGGCGCTCAGCCGGTGTGTCGATCTCCAGGAACGCCGAGATCCGCGCCATCTCGCCGGCGAGGTCGGCCTTCAGGTCGTTGTAGTGCACGAACAGCAGGTTCTTGCGGTGTCGCTCGGCCCAGTAGGTGTTCTCGTAGTCGAAGTAGGAGAGGTTGGCCCCGGGTCCGACGGCGGGCTCCGCCTCGGCCTCGGCGATCCAACTCTGGAAGTAGACCTGCGGGTCCTCCGGCGTCTCCGGCGGTGGACCGCCGGCCAGCATGAAGTGCAGCGCCGGGTCGCCCATGATGACCGAGCCGACCTTCATCTTGGTCGCCGGCGTGAAGCCGCGGATGTGATTGTGCCAGGAGATGAAGGCGTCGCGGCCGTCGCGGGCGACGTGGATGTACTTGACCGTGTCGTAGATCGGCAGGGCGTCGAACGGCAGGTGGCTCTTGATGAACCGGCGGTGCTGCTGGGCCTCCAACGTGGCGAGATCGTCTTCAGCCGAGGCGAAGATCCGCGAGTCGAGCCACACGGCGGTGTCCATGATCGGCCGCGGCGCCGGGTCCTGGAAGACCAGCAGATCGACGATGCGCTGGGTCCAGGTGGTGCCGACCTTGGGATAGGTGGCGATGACGATGTCGTCGGGCCGGATCGTCAGCGCGTCCCAGCGGCTGCTCTCCATGATCGGCGTGCGGACGTCACGCGTCGGCGCGCGTTCAAGCGTGGTCATGCTGGCGGTCTCCCCCTAGGCAGGAGGTTACACCCTGCCAGGGTCGGAACAACCGGGTTCGCCGAATCGGCGATTAGTCGCCGGCCATCTTCAGGATCGCCGCCCACTCCTGGGGCCGCACCGGCGAGACCGACAGGCGGCCTTGGCGGATCATCTCCAGGCCCGAAAGCGCCGGATTGGCCTTCATTGCCTGGAGGCTGACGGGCGTCTTCAAGGCGCGGACCGGCGCCAGCTCCACCGCCACGAAGCGGCCGGTGGCATCGCTGGGGTCGAGGAAGGACTCCTTCACAACCTTGGCCACGCCCACCACCTCAAGTCCTTCCTGAGAATGATAGAAGAAGACCTCGTCGCCGAGCTTCATGGCTTTCAGGTGCAGGGCGGCGGCGTGGTTGCGTACGCCATCCCAGACGGTCTTGCCGTCCCGCTGCAGGTTCGCGAAGCTGTACTTGTTGGGCTCCGATTTCACGAGCCAGTGGGCCATGCGTCTCTCCCGCCGCGGCGTTTTCCAACCGCACCACGCGCCGATCGTCCTGACAACCTGTCTGATAGCCGGAATCCGCTGGCGCGCCGGTTGACTTCGTATTCGGTCATCCCCTTCTCCGGCGCGAGGAGAGCCCATGCCCAAGCCGACCACCGACCACGCCGCCCTGGAACGCGCCGCCCAGCACGCCTTCGCCTGGCTCGAAGGCCTCGACACCCGTTCGGTGGCCACGACAGCAACGGTCGCGGAGATGCGCGCGCGGCTCGCCCGGCCGCTGGCCGACCGCGGCGTGGCCGCGACGCAGGTGATCGACGACCTCGTGGCCGATACCGCCGGCGGGATCATCGGCTCGCAGAGCGGCCGGTTCTTCGGCTGGGTGATCGGCGGCGGGACGCCGGCGGCCATGGGCGCGGACTGGCTGACCACCGCCTGGGATCAGAACGCCGGCGTCCACGCCTGCGCCCCGGCCCTGTCGGTGGTCGAGGAGGTGGCGGCGGGCTGGCTGCGCGAGATCTTCGACTTCGGCCCCGACACCGGCGTCGGCTTCACCACCGGCGCGCAGATGGCGCACATGACCTGCCTGGTGGCGGCGCGCCACGCCCTGCTGCGCAATCGCGGCTGGGACGTGGAGCGTAAGGGCCTGGCGGGCGCGCCGCCAATCCGCGTGCTGGCCAACGCCGAGCGCCACACCACTGTCGACCGCGCCCTGCGTTTCGTGGGCATCGGGCTCGACGCCATCCAGCCGCTGGCGGTGGACGCAGCGGGCGCGGTGACGCCGACGGTGCTGCGGGCCGCGCTGGCGGAGTCCGACGCGCCGACCATCGTGGTGCTGCAGGCCGGCGAGCTGAACACCGGCGGGTTCGATCCTTTCGCGGCGCTGGCGCCGATGGCCCGCGCCGCCGGCGCCTGGACCCATGTGGACGGGGCCTTCGGCCTGTGGGCGAAGGCGAGCCCGGCGCACCGCGACAAGGTGGTGGGCCTGGAGCTCTGCGACAGCTGGACCACCGATGGGCACAAGTACCTGAACGTGCCCTACGACTCGGGCATGGCGTTCGTGCGCGACGCCGAGGCGCACCGCGCGGCCATGACCGTCTCGACCAGCTACCTGCCGGCCGGCGATGCGCGCGACGCCATCGACTGGACCCCGGACTTCTCCCGGCGCGGCCGCGGCTTCGCGATCTACGCCGCCCTGCGCGAGCTGGG
>Ga0207711_10001177_pt1 | contig 24869 bp, 37 predicted proteins | sample KBSS34metaG_FD_184401 | JGI IMG/M metagenome (GOLD analysis project Ga0207711, IMG submission 184401) | Switchgrass rhizosphere microbial communities from Kellogg Biological Station, Michigan, USA - KBS S3-4 metaG (SPAdes) (version 2) | ecosystem: Host-associated > Plants > Roots > Rhizosphere...
TGCCGCCCGGAGACGTTCATCGACACCATCAGGTCCGAGCCGCGTTCACGCCAGGTCGCCATTTGGCCGCATGCTTCGTGCAGGACCCAGCGGCCGACGTCCACGATCTGCCCGGAGGATTCCAGTAGCGGAATGAAATCATCGGGTTGGACCTGACCCAGGGTGGGGTGTTCCCAGCGGATGAGAGCTTCGACACCGGTGAGGGCGAGGTCGTCGAGGTTGTAGATGGGCTGGTAGACGAGCCGGAACTGGTGGTCGTCCAACGCGGAATGCAGGTCGAATTCGAGGCGGTAGCGGTGGGTGACGTCATTTTCCATTTCGGGCCGGAAGGTTTCGAAACAGTTCTTGCTGGCGGCTTTCGCCATGTACATCGCCACATCCGCGTCGCGCAGCAGTTCACCGCCGGTGTCGCGGTCCCCGACCGCGATCCCGATGCTGGTCGTGATCACGATCGGGACCGCGGACTCGTCCAAGGTGAACGGTTGACGCATCAAATCCAGCAACCGTTGCGCAACGAGTTCCGGGGCGCTCTCAGTCGACACCCCATCGATCAAGACGACGAACTCGTCCCCACCCATCCGACCGATCGTGTCCGCGTCCCGCAGGCTGGTCGTCAACCGGGTCGCGACGGCCTGCAGGAGTTTGTCCCCCGCCGCATGGCCCAACGTGTCATTGACATCTTTGAAGCCGTCCAGGTCGACGAACAACGCCGCCCCACTTGTGCCGTGACGGCGGTTCCGGACGAGCAACTGCTCGATCCGGTCGGTGATCAACGCCCGGTTCGGCAACCCCGTCAACGCGTCATGCAACGCCTGATGACGTAGCTCGCCGGTCTTTTTCCCGACCAGCGCCAACGCCCGCGCCCGACCCGTCGACAACACCAAAATCAGCATGGCGAGCAACAAACTCAACGCCACCCCGGAAACCAAAATCCCTGCCGATGCCGCTGTCGCGAACATCCCGCCGGCGCCAAGGGCGCCGAAAGTCTGCATCGTCCAACCGTTGTGCAAGTCAGTCGTGATCGACTGTGCGCTCTTCACTGGCGCGGTGCTGGTGAACGTCACATCCGAAGAACCCGCCTGATAGCGCATCGAGACCGCTGTGCCGGGGTGTCCTTGCAGTGCTCGATCCAGCAAGACTGCCGGGAGTGTTACGAGGCCAACCCAGCCGGCAAAGGCCGCTCGCCGCGCATCCACGGTCGCGGGGGTGACTCCGCCGCGGTAGACCGGGACATCGAGGCTGAGAAAGGTGCTGGTGCCGACCGTCAAGGGGAGGTACCTCCCTTGTCCTGAGTCTCGAATACCGAGGAAGCTAACCCCCCCATCTGCGGCGCAAAGATCCAAGCCTGCAGAAGTTGTGACGGTGGACCGAACCTGACCGACGATCGGCAAACAGTAGAACGGCCGCGTGCCTGGCGGCACGAGCTGGAACGTCCCGTCGGCGGCTAACGGAAAATGTTCAGGATCTGCCACTACCCGTTCCGCAAAAGCCGGAAGTTGCGACGGGTCAACCAGAACTGCGATGCCCATCCCTTGGAGCTCGGGATACCGGTCGAAAGCGCGCGTCGCGAGATTCCACAAATGGAAATCCGCGTTGGATGCTGTCGGGTTGTTGAGGAAGTAGCCACCGTCGTTGACGACCAGCTCTTCCTCGTGCTGAATCGCCAGCTGCAACGTGGAGGCGATTTCGCCCGAGGAGTTGGCGAACGTCCGTTGGGAGTCCCGATGAGTGCTATTGCCTACCGCGGTCGCGGCGACCACCGCGCTCGCAGTCCCGCCGAGCGCGAGAACCGCAGCGAGGGCCACCCCCAGATAGCGATGTCTCGCGTGGCCGACGTCGGAGTCGACGCCGGGTGTCACTCCGAGGGTGGGGTCCTGCTTGTGAGCGTCCATCTCAGGTCCCCACCGATAGGCATCAGCCTCAACATCCGGCTCACCTAGCCGTATCGACGCGACCATCGGAGAACTTGAGGAGCGGGCACGCCTGCCATCGTCACTTCGCGCACACCAGGATCCACGCAGTAAATCCGCGACAGACCCATACGTCCACGCTCAGGCTTCGGGGCTCAACGACGCCCGCGACCTGCTCGCTGAAGCGCTTTCAAGACCTAGCTAGTCCAAGACTGAGGTCGGCGATCTGCAATGGCAACACTTGCGTCGCAGATACGTGAGGCAGACCCAATGCTTACCGCCGGCAGACGCCGGACGATCGAAGGCGTCAGCAGCGTCCTTGTCGACCTTGTCCGGGCGTACCCAGTTCCCGAACGGCGAGGTGCCACATGAGCAAGACCAAGAATCTGCCGGTCGCAGCCAGGCGAAGCCCTATCACGGCGTTCGACGAGTCGTTTCATGATCTATTCGCGGGCAAGCTACTTTTCGACCGTCTCGGAGAAGAAGATCTGAATCCTCTTCGGATCGAGGAGTTCGTCGAAGACGGCACGCGGGTCATTCGGGCGGAGGCTCCTGGTCTCGACCCAGAGAAGGACGTCGACGTCGACGTCACAGATACCTGTAGTCGGAACGGTCATTGGGCCACGTTCGCCGGCATCGGCCGTCCGGCTCAGCTGTGTGCCACGTCGACGACGACCTGCCTGATCTTCTGCGTGCTGTCGAGCATTGTGAACGCGCGGAAAGGCAACTGGTCACGTACGCCGATGGCGAAGGTGCACTGGCCCTCGAAGGATCCGGCGAACCGTACTGCCCGCAGGCTGTTCCAGCCCGCCAACTGTGCGGCGGAGTAGAGGTAGTCACCTGTAGTTGCGAGGGCAGAACCCGGGTGCCCGGATGCTTCGTCGCCTTGAGCCGGTGCCCGCACAACGACTTGGAGTACCGCGTTGCCGGCGACCGGGAGGGGTTTGTCGGAGGGGTCGGCGTTGACGAGTGGTACGTACTTCACCACGATGCCGACCTCGCCCGGGCCGGCGATGTTGAACACCACGCGGTCGTAGCATTCGTGTTGCCCGGCCACTACTTGGTTGAGCGCGCTTTGCGTCATCTGCGTGGTCGTGGCCACGGCCTGTGTGTTCCAGCCTTGCGTTTCGGCGCAGCCCGCAGATGGCGTCGGGCTGCTTACGGAGGGGGCAGGCGTGGTTGTCGTCGCTGAGGGATGGGCGGCTGGGTTTGTCCCGCCACATCCGGTAAGCGCGAGTCCGGAGATTACCGTGATCCCTAAGGCCCAGTTACGCATGCGGTTCCTCCGGTCCGTCATCGCAGATCATAGGGCGCGTAGCCTCGTGGACTCCGTCGAAGTACCCAGCGTTATGGGTACGGCGGGCCCCGGCCCGGTGGCCCCCATCGCCACGCCGGCGGCGCGGATAGTCGACGGAACCAAGATCTACGGCAAGGGAGCCACTCTGGTCCGAGCGTTGGACAAGGTGAGCGTCGAGTTTCGGGCGTCTGAGTTCACCGCGATTAGGGGCCCTTCCGGTTCGGGAAAGTCGACGCTGCTGCACTGCATGGCTTCCCGTGGGATGAAAGGAGCAGGATGAGCACGGTCACCGAGTCTGTGGACGTCGATGTCGACGTGACCACTGCCTACAACCAGTGGACGCCAGTTCGAGACGTTCCCGGAGTTCATGTCAGGTGTCGAGGCCGTCACGCAGCTCGACCCGAGGCATAACCACTGGAAGACCCGGGTCGGCGGCGTCGAGCGTGAGTTCGACACAGAGGTGGTCGAGCAGCTTCCCGACGAACGAGTGGCGTGGAAGTCCACGGATGGCACCACGCATGCAGGCGTCGTTACCTTTCACAAGCTGTCGCCTCGAACCACCCGGGTGACAGTGCAAGTGGACTGGAAGCCAGAGGGGCTGACGGAAAAAGCCGGGGCGCTGCTCGGCGTTGACGACCGGCAGGTGCAGGGTGATATGAAGCGCTTCAAGAGCTTCATCGAGAGTCGCGGCACCGAAACTGGCGCGTGGCGCGGGGAAGTACCCAGAAACTAGCGAATTCCGCCGAAGAAATGCCCCCGACCGCGATGGTCGGGGCATTTTCGGTGACCCGGTTGACTACTCCTGTATCTCAGGGATCGTCTGCGACGACGCGGCTCCGGTTTCTTCGGGGTGTTCCGTCCGTTCGACGGACTCAGCGAGGATGACGGCTTTCGCAAGTTCATCGCCGCTCAGCTCGTGCGCCGCGACGACCTCGTCGGGAGTCGGCTCATCGTCCACTTCGTTGGTCCCTGAGATGGAAGAGACACTGTCATCGGGAGGGTTGTCAGGTGAGGCCATGGGCCGCTGGTACCCCTCTTTCGCAGGTTCGTACCAGACGCGGACATCGGGAGGCGGGATGGACGGGAAGTTAGTGGACGCGTTCGCGGACGCGTCGCGGTATTTGACTCAGGTCGCGGGCGAAATTCCGGAAGAGGCTTGGTCTCGGCCGGGACTCGGCGACTGGTCTGTGCTCGAACTCGTAGCCCACGCCAATCGTGGCCAGACGACGGTCGTGGACTACCTCGAGAGTCCGCAACCTCCTGCGGGGCCCGAGTACTTCACCGCGGAGGCGATCGCGGCGCGCGGCCGGGATGCCGTCGTGGTGTTGGGTACTGACCCGGTGGCGGCGCTTCGGTCGGCATCCGCAACGGCTGTCGAACTTGTTGAGCGAACGACTGAGGACGCCACGGTCGGGAGCCCGTCGGGAACGATGACGCTCCTGCAGTTTCTGCCATCACGAATCGCCGAGTTGACGATTCATGCCGTGGATATTTGCTGTGCGATCGAGGTGGACGCGGCGCCTCCGTCGAACGCCTTGATCGAGAGCGTTGCCTTCGTCGCCTCTCGCGGAGCAATGCGGGATGGAATGTCGCTCCTACTTGCGCTCACTGGTCGAGGCGCCTTGCCGCCGGGCTACTCGGTGTATAGCTGAGACACGCGGTCGGTCCGGATGTGAGGCGCGTGATTGCCGCCGAGTGACCGAGGTCGTCGCTCGCAGCGAGTGGATCGTCTCGGGCCCAGGTCCTCATTGCGGAGGCCGCTGACAGCGCCTACCTTCGGCGCATGGGCAGCGACGATGGCGAGCCTAACGACGATCTGGTTGCTCGGATCGTTGCGCTGGTCGAGCAGCTCGAAGACAGCCAGCGTCTGGTTGACGCCTTGGAGGCACAGGTCATTGTCGACCGAGAGCTCATCGCCCATCTGGTGGCCGAAGGCGTGGTACAGCGGGAGAAGATAAAAGGTCTGGAGATAGCTCTCGTTTCAGCGCGGCGCATCGGTGCAGCGGTCGGAATTCTGATGGCGCTACACAAGATTTCGGCCGACGCGGCGTTCGAAGTGCTGAAAACGGCGAGCCAGACGACCAACCGCAAACTACGCGACATCGCCGACGTGGTCCTTGCCACCGGTGCGACCGATTGGCCGACTTCCCCATAACGGACACTAACCGCAGCAAGATCGATTTCGCGTCATGTAGTTCACAGTTGGGGTTCATCGGCGACGTGTGGGTACTTGGCACATAATGAACTTCAACCGGCCTGTGCCTCGCGGCACGATAGTCTTCGGGGCTCTCTACCCGTGGGGCAGCCATCTGCGCTTCGCCGCGCTTCTGCGCCGTCGAGGATTTCGGGTCGAAAGGTTGTCGGCCAGCGGGGACTCAGTTCGCGACCGGATCCGTTTTTCAGTCGAGCGTTTGGTTTATCACCGGGTTGAGCGCACGTCGAGCAGCGGGCTCGCATATCGAACAATCAGAGCCACGGCGGCGCCGCCGGCGATTGCATCAGGAAGACCGCGAACTTCCTGCGGCGGTTCGTAGGCCACCGCCGCGCCCTCTTCGCGGAGCATCTGCGCAAACGCGCCCACGAGGGCCGGCGAGCCTCGAAATGTGATCCCCCGGGCGCTCATGCGGGGAAGTACTCCCGATCGCCTGTCGGCACCATGTCTTGATCCTGGACGTGCACTCACCAAGCGGTGAGGGGCGGGCGTGAAACCGTACGCCGGCTAATGACCGGTGCTTGGCATGCCGATGTCCGTCCTAATCCGCTCTCCCGTTCGGGAGTAGGGAAGGAGCCCCTCGTGGGTATCGGTGTCGGTCTTATCTTCGTCGCAGTGGGCGCTGTCTTAGCGTTCGCCGTGAATGTCAGCCATAGCCATGGGTTCAACCTTCACACCGTCGGTTGGATCTTGATGGTCGTCGGGGTCGTAGCGGTCCTGCTCGATCTGCTGCTTTTCATGCCGCGCCGCCGCCGCGCAACCGTCGTCACCCAGACCACGGGGACGACCACGGGCCGCGACATCCTTCCCTAGGAAGGCCGCCCCCGGTCCAATCGGGGGGTGACGGACCAAGGGCGGCTGAACAAGCGAACGGCTAACGCGGAACGGCTTCCCGGCGAACGCAGGGTGATAACGATCAGTGCGCGCCACGGCGGACGTCAGGCATGTGTTTCTCCTGTGTTGGTTGGGTACCACGGGCGGTGATGGCTAACGGCCGTCGGCGCCCGAAGGAGCGGTCTCATGGCCAACATCCGCTCGGATCCGTCGGTGCCTGCGAAGCAACCGCTCACGGTGCTCGCTGGACCATACGGACACCCGTTCCATCCGATCCTGGTGACTGTGCCGATCGGCGCATGGGTGGGAAGTTTGGTCTTGGATGTCGGTTCCCACGCGAGCCACGACGCTACCGGACTGGGACGAGCGGCGTACTGGCTCGTCCTCGTCGGAATCATCGGAGCGGCCGCCGCCGCCATCTTCGGCCTGCTCGATCTTCTGACAATCCCACGGCCCAGCCGGACATTCCGTGTAGGTGTCGCCCACATGACCCTCAACGTGGTAATCCTGGGCCTGTTCGTCGCTACGTTTGTCGTTCGTCATGCCGATGGACTCGGCCGGCGCACCAGCGGTACCGCCCTCACGTTGTCGATCATCGGCTTAGCGCTGCTGGGGATCTCAGGGTGGCTCGGCGGAATGCTCTCTTACCGCTATGGAGTCCGTGTCGCGAGTGAGGCGACTCAAGCCGAGGGCTATCGCACCTGAGCGGTCGCTAGGGCGTCCTGTGAGCCGGCCGAGGCTTGCTGGATTCCTAGGCCGCAACGCCTGTCAGCGCGTCACGTAACGCCTCAACCCGCTCGTACGCGACCTGCGCGGCGACGGCGAGTTGTTCGACCTCGATTGGATGTGCGCCGTCGTCGACTGCCCTCTGCCACCGCCGGATCGCTGTGCTGGCGGTGAGGCAGATCCGCAGCGCGTCCTGCGCGACGGCGGCGACCTCGGGACGCATCCCGAACCTGAAGACCTCGTCACACAGCTCGGACCAGGCCTCCCAGCGCCCCGGACCGGAATCCGGGACAACAGGGAACAGGACACGCATCAGCTACCGGGCCCCGCTGTACAGCAGGCGCCACCGGCAGTCGGGATCGTCCTTCCACGGGATGTCCTCGGCGAACGCGGCAAGAAGGTCGGCGTGCAGTCGTGCTGCTTTCTGCCTTGCCGGCGGGAGCGCGTCGGCGATCGAAACGATGAACGAGCCATCGTCGTCCCCGACGATCACCCGGAGATCCGCGGATGATCCCGGCGCAGGTCAGCGATCAGCTCGCCACGTTTCCCAAGGCTGCTCGTCGGCTTGAGAACCACTAGGGCGCTCATGACTGCACTTCGCTCAACGCGAGCAGCTCCCGAGCGACGCCCGCGGCAGAGTCCGGATCGAGTAAGAACAGGTCCGTTGGAACCCGGGCATCCTCGTAAATGCAGCCGATGTAGATCGTCGGCTCCTTGCCGTCAACGAGGGATCGTTGAAGGGCGATCCGGCGCTGCGTAGCCGGATCTGTCTCCCGGTTGAGTACCCACATCGTTCGGACCGAGGACTCATGCAGCCGAACTCCATCACCGACGTCATGGCACTGAACGCACCAAGAAGGGCATCCCTCTGAGTTGGTCTCGTCGCAGGCCTTGTCCGTTCCCCCCACCGACTCGTTCGTCTTCTCTGTGAGATCGAACGTCGTAACCGCGAGCCGCAGGGCGTGGCTGATTCGTAGGGCGTCCTCAACGGTCAGCCGCAGTTCGACGCCGTTGTCGTTGCCGATGTAGATGGGCCGGCCATAGTCCTCGAGCTCGTTGTCGCCCCATTCGATCGTCTCCAGGCCAACGGTGAGTGCCGGCATCTCTTCGTAGGCTTCACTCATCGCGACCGAGATCCCGGACGGGCCGACCTGGCAGCGATGCCGGACAGATAGGTCCTCGATGTGGCTGCTCATCGTGTCAGCCCAATTGAAGTGGTCGCTGTGCTGGCGTGCGCACCAGATCGGGCAGTGACTCACCGGAATCGCTGGCCTGTCGTTAGTGGACGTCTGAACAGCGGGCGAACGCCGTCCGGGGCCTGACTGCGGAAGTTCCGCAGTCGTTTCATCCTTCGTCGGAGCGGTCATGCGAGCCTCCTTCTCGGAGGCATATCGCACGCGTATCGCACGCGCTGGAAACGAAAAGGCCTCCGAAACTGCATCTCCGCAGTTCAGAGGCCGGTTTTGGGTTGCTCCCGCGATAGGACTTGAACCTATAACCCTGCGATTAACAGTCGCATGCTCTGCCAATTGAGCTACGCGGGAAGGTGGCTCCGAGGATCGCCCGGCGCCTCGAAAAGACTACCGCAACGCCGGAGGCACCCAGACGGGTGGCGCACGCGTGCCGGCCGCGCGGAACGGGTATGGGCCGGCCAGATGCCCGTCCAGCTGAGAGGTGGCATCGAATGATGCTCAACGCAAGCGTTGTACTGGGGTCAGAACCGCGCGAGCCGCTGCCACCCAACCCGATGCCGCCGGATGTCCCCCCACCGATGGAACCGCAGCCGCTGTTTCCGCCGGATCCGATGCCGGGATTGCCCGATCCGGACCCCGACCCTGACGTCCAACCCCAGCGGCCTCCGGCGCCGATCTTCCCCGAGCCTGGTGGACCGGACTTCGCGTAACGCGACCTCCCGGGCCGGCGATGCTAACTTCGCTGCGTGAGCCGCCGCCCGGAACGAGGGGAGCGGCTGCTGCGCGCCGCCGTCTTCGGCGGCGTCGGATTGGGCCTGGCGCTTACCGCCCACTGGCTGGGCTCCGCGATGTTGCCGCGATGGGAAGCGATCGGGCTTGCCGGTGTGGCCATGGCCACTACCGGTTGGTGGGTGAGCGGGCGGTCCCGCGGCATGTGGTTCTTGGTCGTCCTGGCGGTGACATCGCAACTGGCGATGCACGCAGGCTTCAGCTGGAGCATGGGCGGCCGCGGCATCGGGCTGTTGCTCTGTGGCTCGCCACACGGCGACACCGCGCATCTCGCGACCACGATGCTCAACGGCCAGGTCGGCCACTCCGCAGCGAATAACTGGTCGACGCTGAGCTTGCCGATGGTGACGGCCCACGCCATTGCCGCGGTCTTTCTTGGCATGTGGTTGCGATTCGGCGAACGAGCGCTCGACCAGGCCGTCGTCGCCGCGGCCGCGCTGTACGACACGTGGCTCGAGGTCTTGTTCCTCGGCCCCGCTCTCGTGACGAGCCATGCGCACAGCCGCCGCCAGCGCGTTCGGGCGGTGCCGGCTCGCCGGCTCAAAGCCCGTGTCGTCGGGGCGATCGGTCTACGAGGGCCGCCCGCAGTTCCCCTCTGGGGCTGAACTGCGCTACAGGCTGCGCGCCGCGGCCTGACCTCGTAACGGTGATCCGCGCCTTCGATGGCGCGGTCCCGTTCTGATCTTGGAGATCAACCATGCCTGCAAGGTGGGGGCGCGGTCTCAAGAACCGTGCCTTTTCGCTTGCTGTCATCGCGCTGGCGCTCGGTGGCCTCAGCTACGTACTGACCACCGGAACGTCGCCGCCCACGACAGCACAGTCCAAACTGTCCTTCCCGACAGCGAATGTCGCCGTCGGATCGCTTCGCATCACCGGTGCCTACATCCCGCAGCCGGCCAGTGCATCGGTGGCTGCCGCGTACTTCACGATCACCAATTTCGGCACTGCAGACGCTCTCGTTTCGGCGTCATCGGACGTGACGCAGGACGTCGGACTTCACCAGAGCGTCACGAACGGAACCGTCGGCACGATGATCGACGTCAGCAGTTTGACCGTTCCGGCACGGGGCCTCGTCAGGCTCAGTCCGGGCGGCAGCCATCTGATGCTGTTGAACCCAACCCCTGTGGTTTCGGGGGGTTTCGTCGAGATCCGACTCACGTTCCGGCAGGCGGGCCCCGTCTCGATTCGGGTGCCGGTCGTACCGCTGACTGCCGTGTCGGGAGTCTCATGAGGTCGTTCGCCGGCACGGGGCAGCGATGCGCGCGACTTGTCCTGGTCGTTCTCGTGGGAGCCGCCGCGGTGCTCGGGTTGGGCGCGGCGCCCGCTGATGCGCACGCGGTACTCGAGTCGACGACTCCCACCCAGGGGTCGCAGGTCGACGCGTTTCCCAGCGAGGTGACGCTGACCTTTGGAGAGGCCGTCACGGTCGACAACGACTCCGTACGAGTGCTGGCCAGCAACGGAAAGCGGGTCGATAGCAGGCACACCACCCATCCGGACGGCAATGGAAACCGAGTGGCGGCCGATCTCCTTCCGGGAGGAGGTAGAGGGTCGTACACAGTCGTCTGGCGGATTGTCTCGGCGGACGGCCACCCGGTGGCCGGCACGTTTACCTTTGGCTTCGGCGTGGCAGCGGACTCGACCTCAAGCGCTCCGCCGGGGAGCCGGTTGGTCGGATTCCTCGATGGCACAGCGCGTTTCGTGGGTTACGCGGGGATTGCCTGTGCTCTCGGCTCTTCGCTGTTTGCGGGCGCCGTCTGGGGGGCGAGTTGGCAGCGTCGCGCAACACGGCTGCTCTTCGGGATTGGCTTGGCGCTCGTCGTGACCTCGTCGCTGGGGCTGCTGTTCCTGACCCACCCGTACGACGCCGGCACCGGGATCGGAACCGCACTGTCGTTCAGTGGCTTACACGACACGCTGGCGTCTCGCTTCGGAAAGCTTCTCGTGTTGCGAGTCGGTCTGGTTGCGTTGGCCGCTCTGATCTGGGCGCTGGCCAAGCCGGCTCGCAGCAGCAACTCGCTACTGAGGTTACGCCCCGACGCAGTCGTCGTGGGGGCCGTCGCCGTGCTGACCTACGGCTTGGCTGGTCACGCGAGCACCGGCGGTCAGCACGTATTGGCGACCGTCGTGGACGCGGCGCATATTGCTGCGGTCTCGGCATGGTTCGGGGGCCTCTTGGTACTGGTGACCTTGCTGCGACCGCACCCCGAGACGACGGAACAACCTGATGCTCAGGCACTTTCGCGGTGGTCGGTGCTCGCGACCGGATGCGTGCTGCTGATCCTCACGACCGGTACGTATCAGTCCTGGCGCCAAATCGGTTCGTGGGCCGCGTTGACCGCAACGCCGTACGGGCGGCTTGTCCTGATCAAGGTTGGGCTGCTGGTGCTCGTCCTGGTCGGCGCGATCGTTGCTCGTCGCTGGGTGCGTACTCAGCGGCATTCCGATGTGGCTGCGGCACGTTCGCCGGCTCGCCTCAGGCTGGCAGTCGTGGGCGAGAGTACGGTTCTTGCCGCGACGCTCGGAGTGGCCGCCGTGCTGGTCAACGTACAGCCGGGCCGCGAGTCCTACGACCCGCGCGTCACGAAACATCTTGTCGCGCAGGGCGTATCAGCGTCCGAATCGGTACGGGTCAGCGTTGTGATCGACCGGTCCAGGCACGGCCCGACGGACATCTCTTTCGCGGTGACTGACCCCCGTGGTTGGGCACTGGACGTCGCTGATGTTTCCAGCTCCCTCGTCGAGAAGGAGAAGGACCTCGGTCCTGTCCGCTTCACCGTGACCGGGCTACGCGATGGGCGCGGGGTGGCCCATGCGGTCGTCGTGCCCGAGTCGGGGCGATGGCAATTAACCGTCCAGATCCGCGTCGGCGATGTCACGTCGTACGCCGCGACAACCACGTATTCCGTTCGCTGACTTCATCTGATCATGTTTATCCAAGAGGAGAACGTCATGTCTCGCAGGTCATCCCGGCTCATGTGCCGGGCCGCTGCCGTGGGAATCCTGGCCGCGGCGATTGCGATCGCGATGCCGGTTGCGGCGCAGGCGCACGTACGGGTGCTGAGCTACCAATCCGCCGTACAGGGGGGTTTCGCGGCTCTGACATTCCGTGTTCCGACCGAGGAGAACAGCCCGACAGTCAAAGTCGAGGTGACGATGCCGACGGATACGCCATTGGCGTTCGTATCGACCATGCCAAAGGCCGGCTGGTCCATAACGACGGAAAAGGTCACGTTGAAGACGCCTATCGAGAGCGACGACGGCAATGTCACCGAAGCGATCTCTAAGATCACCTGGACCGCGACCGCGGGTGGAATTCCTCCCTCGTCGTACGACGAGTTCAACGTCTCGGTCGGACCGCTTCCGAAGGTGGCCTCGTTGAGCTTCCCGGCTGTGCAGACCTACGGCACCGGCGACGTTGTCCGCTGGATCGAGCCAACCCCGCCGGGTGGCACTGAACCGGACCATCCCGTGCCGAGCCTTACGCTGGCGGCGGCGTCAGGTGAATCGACGGCATCGACGGCCTCATCCTCGGACGACACGGCACGCGGCCTCGGCATCGCGGGCCTTGCCGTCGGAGCGCTGGGCCTCGTCGTGGCTGGGGTGTCCCTCGCGACTCGCCGGAGCGAGTCGTGAGGGCCCGTCGGTGGTGGAGCCGGCTGGCGGCGGCCACCGCCGCCAGCGTCGTCGGTCTCGTGCTCACCGCCTGCGGTGGTTCCGGTTCGTCCGGGCTGAACGGCGCGCAACTGGTCAAACCGTTGACCCTGAGCCCGATCACGCTGACCGACACAAACGGGCAGCCGTACCAACTGGCACCCCAGAAGGACGTACTGACCCTCGTGTACTTCGGCTACACGAACTGCCCGGACGTCTGCCCGACGACGATGGCGGACATCGGCGCGGCTTTGCGAAGCCTCCCGGCCAGCGACGCGCAGGATGTCCAGGTGGTCCTCATCACGACCGATCCGGAACGGGATACCCCACCAGTATTGAAGAAGTGGCTCGCGAACTTCGACTCCGGCGTGCCTAAGCCTTTCGTCGGCTTGACCGGCAGCCTCAGCCAGATCACCTCGTACGCAAAGCAACTGGGCGTTCCGCTGGAACCGCCGACGGTGAAGCCCGATGGCAGCGTCGAAGTGACCCACGGTGCGCAGACGATCGCCTTCTCGCCCCAGGACGGACTCGGTCATCTGGTCTGGACGAACGGGACGTTGCCGACGCAGTACGCCAGCGACATACGCAGCCTGCTCCGGCAAGTGCCTGCCGCCTGAGACCCTTAGGTCTTAACCAGGCAGCGAGGTGGGAGGAGTTCGGTGGCCGATCAGGCCAGGCTGGGTCGGCATGTGCCCGAACCCGTCGATCCGGATGTCGAGGCGTCCTTCGGGGACCTGTCCCGGCCAGCGTTCGGTGACATCCCGCTGTTGTCGGTCATCGCGCTGGGCGGGGTCATCGGCGCCCTTGCCCGCTACGGGTCGGCCCGGCTGTGGCGCACCACTGCCGGGCAGTTTCCGTGGACGACGTTGTGGGTCAACGTCGTCGGCTGCGCGCTGATCGGCCTGGTCATCGTGCTGACCACGGAGGTCTTTGCCGCACATCGGCTGGCTCGGCCGTTCCTCAGCACCGGCATTCTCGGTGGCTTCACGACGTTCTCGACGTATTCGGTCGACGCCCAGCGGCTCATCCAGACCGGGCACGCCGGCACCGGGACGGCCTACTTACTGCTCACGCTGGTAGCGGCGATCGTCGCCGTGACCGCGTCGACGCGGCTGACGCGTCTGGTGCTGGCGCGATGACATGGGTGCTGGTCGCGCTCGGCGCCGCCGTTGGTGCTCCGGCCCGGTTTCTCGTCGATCAGGCGGTCCAGCGTCGACACCGCACCCGATTTCCGTGGGGGACGTTCGCGGTCAACATGACCGCGAGCCTCGTGCTCGGATTCGTCACCGGAGCTGTCGTCGAAGGTGGCGCGGGCAGCAATGTCCAGGCGCTGGTGGGAGCCGGATTCTGCGGCGCGCTCAGCACGTACTCGACGTTCTCCTTCGAGGCACTGCGGCTGGCGGAGGACGGCGCGCCGAAGATCGCGCTTGCGAACGTGGTGGCCAGCGTTTTGTGCGGGCTCGGGGCGGCATTCCTGGGTGCTGTCGTTGCCAAGGCGATCTGGGGCTAGCGGTGAAGGCCTGACGCGTCGGTAGGCTCGTCACGATATTGATACGGGGCGGTAGCTCAGCTGGTTAGAGCAGGGACTAATAATCCGGAAAATGCCGTCTAGCCGCCGTGGTGTGAGTCGGGCCGGATTGTGCGCTAGGTGTACTCGGCCGTCAGGTTGGTGACAGTCGGCTGATCGGCGGGTGACCGTCGAGCGCAGTGTCGGCGTTGAGCGTTGTAGAACTTGAGCCAGGGGTCTAGTGCGGCCGTTCGGTCGTCGTTTGTTGTGTTGACGAGACCCTCGGCGGGATCGGCGCGTGCGGCCACGTAAACCTGCCGACCGGCCGCATCTGCGTCCTCGCGCGCGGACATCCGGGCCCCTGTGATTTCGTGTCGCCGGATGCTGTCCGCAGCCCTGACCTGTGGCGGCCTTGACAATCACCATGTACCGGCCGACAGATGCGACCAAACTTCCTCGGTGGCCGGGACCGAAAGCTGCTCATCGCCTCAATGGCGGGTTCGGTCTGCTCAATGGCGGGTTCGGTCTGCAAACCGACGCTGAGCCCGCGGGGACCGCACCCAGAGGTGGATTTATCGGGTGGTTCTGAAGTCAGAATCCGGCAGGACCGTCAAGGGCAATGGGGGTGAACGTAAATTTGCTCAAGCCCGAACGGTGTTCGGATCGCTGGGTGATGTGCTATCGCTGGTGATGTGTTAGAGCTCCCGAAGATGGGTACTGCTTGACCCCCCGGACCGGGTGAACGACCCAAAGTTAGCCGCCCGGCCTGGGGCTTCATCTCCGAGTTTCTTTCGTTCCAGAGCGGGGGCATCAGGACATTGACGCCGGGGTCGGGTGCGGCGCTCCTTTCGCACGTCAGATAGATGTAGTGGCGTACTGATGTGGCAACTGTCGAGTTCGACGGTGTCGCGGTTGAGGTGCTCGTCGCTGAGTCTTTTTGCAGTCCTTTGGGGTCAGCTTCGGCTATGCGTTCCGATCCGACCGGCCATGACCATCGCGACGAGACCCAACCCGAACAGGGTGATGCACCCGCCTGCGATGGCGTTACTGACGATGAGGTGAGTGGTCCGGTCCGTGTGTTGAACCGCCCACGGTGCGACGATCAACCAAATCCCCATGAGCGGAGCAACCCACGCCATGCCGTAGGTGCGACCGTATGAGGCCACGAATCCCAACGTGAGCACCATCAGCGTCCCGCCCGTGATGAGGTTCGTCACAGCAAGCGCCGGCGACTGAGTGTTGAAGCCAACGACCCAACTTGAGATTGCGACGTAACCCGCGGCGAGGAAGAGCAATCCCTCGGCTGCTTGCGCGGGGGGCGTAGCGCCGACACGGTCGAAACGGTCCCGCATCGCCAAAATGTCAGGATGTCGCGCCATAAATTCTGTGCTGCCAGGGTTTGCCATGACTAGCCCACCTCCTTGGTACAGCGAGCAAATGACCCCACAAGTTTGGGAGCCCCGACCGCAGATAGCAATCCCGCGGCGGGGATCCGTTCGTGCGGCACCGGGGCGACCTCCCATTGTCGTCAAGAGCACTTGTCCGATTCGGTCTGGAGGTGTCGAATGCACTAGGGGCACTCGGCGGGCGGTGGTGAGCGGTCTTGCCTAAATCGATGATCGTCACGAAAGCGCGGCCTGTCGGTAAGCCCGGCGGCAGGTCACAGCCGGGCCGCGGAACGGTCGCGCCCCCGACGAACCCGGCCGAGATACGTAACGTCGTGCTTATTGGTCACAGCGGCGTCGGGAAAACGACATTGGTCGAACATCTGATGGCCTTTGCCGGTGCGATCAACCGCGCTGGGTCCGTCGCCGAGGGGAACACGTTCTCGGACAGCGATCCGGTCGAGGCCAGCCAGCAACGTTCGGTTTTTCTCTCCGCGTGCCCGCTGAGCTGGAAAGGCATCGTCGTCAATCTGCTCGATACCCCGGGATTCGGGGATTTTGTGGGGGAGCTGCGGGCAGGCATGCGTGCGGCGGACGCTGCGTTGTTCGTCGTTTCGGCAACAGACCTGTTGGACGACACGACCGTTGCCCTATGGGAGGAGTGCACAGCCGGGGGGCTTCCCCGCGCCGTGGTTGTCACCCATCTCGACGTACCGCGCGCAGATTTCGAAAGTGCTCTCGAAGCTGTTCGGCAGGCATTCGGAACAAGCGGCGGAAACGCCGTCGTGGCCTTGGCGGAACCGATCCACGAGAACACCGCTTTGATCCGACTACTTGGTCACGACGACAGCGCGTCCGACCTGCAGCGCGGGGCGTTGATCGAGGCGATCATCGCGGAGAGCGAGGACGAGGCACTTCTCGACGACTATCTTGGGGGTGCGGATCTCGACGAGTCGGTTCTGCGGGCCGATCTGCATGTCGCCGTCAGCCGTGGGCATCTGCATCCGGTCCTTCCGGTCAGCGCGACGACGGGCCTTGGTCTGGAGGACTTGCTCGATCTCATCGTTGACGGTCTTCCTAGTCCCCTGGAACGACCACTCCCGCAGGCATGGACACCCGTCGGAGGGCGCGGGCCGGACTTGGCGTGCGATGCGAAAGGCCCACTCGCGGCCGAAATCGTGCGAACCTGGTCGGACCCGTATATCGGCCGGGTTTCTCTGGTACGAGTCTTCTCCGGAACGCTTCGCGCCGATGTGTCGTTGCACGTGACTGGCCGCGGAAAAGCTGAATGGGGACACCCCGACCATGACGCTGACGAGAAACCTCCGATGCTGCTCAGCGTCGGGTCCGAACCTGTCGACGAGGTATGCGCCGGGAACGTGTGCTTCGTTGCAAGGCTGATCGGCGGAGAGACAGGCGACACATTGTGCGAGCAGGCGCGCCCGCTGGTGATCCTTCCGTGGTCGCTGCCAGCGCCATCGCTCCCGGTGGCCGTCGCGGTCGCTACCCGCAACGATGAAGATCATCTAGCTGCAGCACTGGAGCGACTGGCCATCGCGGATCCGACCGTTCAGGTGGAACGCAATACTATGACCGGGCAACTTGTTCTTTGGTGCTTGGGCGAGGCGCATGCTGACGTGGTGTTATCGAGGCTGCGCGCCGCCGGGGCGGCGGTGACGACGGAACCGGTCAGGGTCGCGCTCCGGGCGACCTTCGCCGGCAGCGCCGATGGACATGGGCGACACGTGAAGCAATCCGGAGGGCACGGCCACTACGCCGTCTGTGCGATCACCGTCGAACCGTTGCCGCGCGACTCCGGCGTTGAGTTCGTGGACAAGGTCGTCGGAGGGGCTGTGCCCCACCAATTCATCCCGTCTGTCGAGAAAGGAGTACGGGCGCAGCTTGCGCAAGGCCTCATCGGGGGCCTACCGATTTCCGATGTACGCATCACCCTGACCGATGGCAAGGCGCACAGCGTCGATTCCTCGGATGCCGCATTTCAGACTGCCGGGGCGCTCGCGATCAAGGACGCCGCGGCTCAGGCCGGACTACAGGTCCTCGAACCGATCGAAGAGGCGGACATCGTGATCAACGACTCGCAGATTGGGGCGGTCCTGTCCGACCTTTCTGGCCGACGAGCCCGAGTGACCGGTACCGAGCCTGTCGATTCTGACCGGCCGGGCGGACGCAGCGCGATCCACGCAGAAGTTCCGACCATTGAACTTGTGCGTTACGCCGCGGTCTTACGATCGCTGACAGGTGGCGCGGGGTCCTTCACACGCAGCTACCTACGACACGATCCAGCGCCCGGAAACATCGCCGGTGCTCTCCTGGCAAATAGGTAAATCGGGCATGTTCTCTTACGTCGCCGCAAAACTTCCTCCGGGGTCAACGTGAGGTATTGACGGATGCGGCAATGAGGCATCCCATAGGGGTCTGCTTCCCAAAGGAGGTCCTCATGCACGCTGTGGTTGGTGATCACGTGCTAGTTCGAGGTCGTAATCTGGGCACAGGCCTGAGACGGGGCGAGATCGTGGAGGTGCGCGGGACCGACGGGAACCCGCCGTATGTTGTGCGTTGGGAGCGAGATGGGCACGAAGCTTTTTTTGTCCCGGGCCCAGACACCGCTGTTGAGCACGAAACAGGCGCTGGCTAGGGACATTCGAAGCTGACGAACATCTACCGGACCCGAGATCGGCCGGACGCTCCGTAGGTCGGCTAACCCATTACGTCCCTCTTCTGCTGATGATGGCGTTGTGGCCGGTCGACCAGGTGCGGGAGCACGGTCCCGGTCCCGGATTTCGTGCTGCATCGATTACGCGGTTTCAGGAGTGTGTATGGCTACCGCTCCGGCGCTTGGGGGTTCGGGGGAACGGTGGGCAACGCCGCGCCGCTACCTTATGTGCCCGCCCGCTTACTTCGCGGTGGACTACGCGATCAACCCGTGGATGTGCCGCCCGCCACATCGTGCCTAAGAGGACTCGAAATGCTGTACGGGACCCTCTTTGACCGGATGCTGCTCGAAGCCTCCGAACAGCGCATCCGTGAAACCGTCGATCTTCCCGCCGGTCAAGTCATCGCCGCTGTGGCACGAGCGACGATTCATGCGCGAGAGCTATACGGGTCGAATGGCGCGGACCTGCCCAGCCCCGAGCATGTTGTTCAGTTGGTGATGGGCATGGCGAAGGAGGCGATAGCGGAACGGCAGCGGGCGTCTTCGCCGACCTGAGGTTGCGGTGCTAGCCGTCTAGACCTGGCGCATCAAACCGGAAGCGAGCGGATGGCGGTCCTGAGTGCGGGTAGAGTGAGAGCTCGTTCAGCGATATGCCAGCGTCCAGGCAAGGGCGCGGGCCCGGTGACACCGCAAGGTGTCGTTCAGCGTCTTCCGGGACTACCGGTGACGCGGGCCCGTGTTTCCGCCGACTACCGCTGCTGTTCGCTGCTGCGGATGCGTGTGGTGGTCCGCGACAGCCCGGATCGGACTGTCATGACCGACCACATGTCCAACGACCGTGTGTCTTTTTCGGACCCCAGTCCTTCGCTCGATCCGTCGGCGGCGTTCGCTGAGCTGGGCCGGATCAAACTCGCCGACAACGATCTCCACCAGGTTCTGAGCCGGGTTGCGGAACTCGCGAAGGGGTGCATTCCGGGTGCGGCTGAGGTGTCGGTGACGCTGGTAAGCGGGGGGATTCCGGCGACGGTAACCTACACCGGGAGCTGGCCGAGGCACTGGATGAGAAGCAATACGACGTGGGCTATGGCCCGTGCCTGGATGTCCTCAGCGTCGGCGACACTCGCTAACCTCTTCGAGACTCGCTCCGTTGGGTCGTTGTGACAAATTTGGTGACACTTGGGTTGACAAACTAGGTTAAATCGGACATCGAGCGATGAAAACTAAACAGACGAAAGACCCTTAGTACCAGTATTTTTCAGCACTTTAGGGGCGGTAGCTCAGCCGGTTAGAGCAGGGGACTCATAATCCCTCGGTCGTGGGTTCGAGTCCCACCCGCCCCACGGTCTGGCCTGCACGTTTGTCTCCGGACAGGCTGCCTCTGGCGTCCCATCGCCCGCCATAGCTCGGCCCCCGTCGGGCCACTGGCGGCTAGAAGACGTCGAACTTCTTCCGCTTGCGTGCCGTTCCTACCCACTGGCCGCTGACAAGTTGTTTGCCCGGGGCGCCGCCAGGCAGGCGGTCGGATACCGACTCGAACTTTCGAAGTTCCTGGACGCGTCTGTGTCCCTTCCCCGATACAAAGACGAGGCGGCAGGCGGACTCGACATCCTTTGTTCCTTGATTCAGCAGATCGATCGCCGCTTGCACAGCTAGCCGCGAGGCTTCGGCGGACAGGGGGAGTAGCTCATGAACTAGGTCGACGATCTGTGCTCTTGCTGCTGCCGTTTGTGCCGCCGGGATTCGGTTGAACAGGCCCTGGAGAACGTCCGGAAATTGTCTTGCCGTCACTCAACCTTCTGCCGGGCCTGCGCGTCTTAGTGACGTAGTTTCGTGTAGTCCGTGTCGTTGGGTGCGGACGCCAGACGGAGGGGGCGCGTGAACGCCACGCAGGAAGATCATCTCGATCTCGAAGCGCTGTATGTCGCGCAGTGGCGATCGATGGTTCGGTTCGCGGTGCTGCTCGTCGACGACCCCGGACTTGCTGAGGACGTTGTCCAAGATGTCTTTCTGCGACTGCATCGCAAGCAGGATTCGTTACGGAGCCAGGCGGCGGCAGTCTCGTACGTGCGGACGTCAGTGCTTAATGGCTGTCGTTCGGTGTTGCGTCGCCGACGTGTTGCCCGTCGGCACGCTCGCGTCGAGGAGAAGCGGGTTGCCGACCTGGTGCAGGACGATCCCGCTGCCATCCGGGCTGAGTTCTCACACGTTCTTGACGCGGTGCGGAAGCTTCCACGTCGACAGCGTGAGGTCGTGGTTCTGCGCTATTGGTCGTTGCTATCCGAACGCGAAGTCGCTGAGACACTGGGCGTCTCGGTCGGCACGGTGAAGTCCACAACGAGTCGTGCGCTCGATGGACTGGAAGCGTTGCTGGGAGAGAACCGATGACCGAGCCGAATGCCAGAAGGCCGATTGAGGACCGACTCGAAGCGGCGCTACGTGCCGCTGCCCGTAGCGCGATCCCGGACCAAACGCCGATGCCGGACTACCCCCGGAAGCTCTCCGAACGCGGCCGTCGGCAAGCTCGCCGCCGCTGGCTCGTTCCGGTCACGGGCCTGGCGATGGCTGCGGCAATCGCGCTTGTTGCTGTCGCGGTCGTGACCCATAGTTCGCGGTCCGCCCCGCCGGTCGACCATCTTTCGCCGTCCCCGGAACCGACAGTTTCTCAGTCTGCTGCTTCGCCGGTGAATCTTCCTCCCGCAAACGCGGGGACATGGTCGCTCATTTCGCCCGGCCCGGTATCCATTGCGCCGCAGGTGGCCTGGACCGGAACGGAAGCGATCGTCAACCAAGGTGGTTGTTGTGCAGACCCCGGCTCTATGAAGCTCGCTGCCTACAACCCAGCCTCGAATTCCTGGCGACCCTTGCCGCAAGCACCACTATCGACGCGCAGCGGGGCCTCGAAGACGTGGACAGGCACCGAGGTAGTCATGGCAGGCGGGTACGCCACAGACCCGCGGACAGGCTTTGCCTCCAATGGCGTGAAAGATGGGGCTGCCTGGAACCCCCAGACGAATACCTGGCATGCCATCGCGCCCATGCCCGTCGCGGTCGCGTTCAAGTACTCCGTGTGGACGGGCAGCGAGGTCTTGGTCTGGGGCTCGCTCGTCAATGAGCAAGACGTTGCGCCGGGTCTAGTCCCGCAAGGCAAGGAGACTGTTCTTGCGTATAACCCGACGGCCGACTCGTGGCGGATGCTGCCTTCGTCCGGACTTTCGTCTCGGCTAGGCGAAGTCGTTGTGTGGACCGGCCACGAGCTCATCGTCTGGGGCGGACGTAGCCCAGGGACAACTACGTCGGGAATACCAGGCGACGTCCTCGCTGATGGCGCGCGTCTGGATCCCGTAACGGGTGTCTGGAGGCGCCTGGCTGCGGCTCCGGTTCCAGGTCGATCCGGCGCCGGTGCTGTCTGGTCGGGGAAGGAGGTGCTGTTCTGGGGTGGTGTGGCTAACTTTGATCCAGACCCGAATGTGGAGGCGACGTACCTGGGGCAGGGGGCCGCGTACAACCCGGACACCAATAGCTGGCGAGCGTTGCCGGCGTCGCCTCTGAGAGCAAAGGCGGGCCCCGCGACAGTCTGGACTGGACGTTTCTTCCTTGTGATCGGTGGGACCGGGGCAGGTAGGACCTTCCCCATCCCGGGGCCGGGATCTGCCGCATACGATCCCGCTACTGACACGTGGGTGGCTTTACCTTCGGCCCCGTCGTATCCGGATTCCGCGGTTTACCCTCCACCCATCCAGGCCGATCAGCGCAGTGGCGCAACAGCGTTCTGGACCGGTAATGAGGTCATTGTCCTCGGAGGCCACGGGCCATACTTGCAAGCTGCGAACGGCGACGGACTCATCTGGAAGCCAACTCCCGGCTGACATGCCGTCCGGGCGACGTCATAGCTCCTACATGGCCCTGCCCGAGCACGACCGGGAGCAACTCGTGAGGACCGGCACTGCCCGCTGCTACCCACCAGATCCGCTGCAGCGCAAGCGAAGTTGGCGTCCTCCGAACGTTTCCGCAGGTCAAACGGCATATGCCAATTTGGCGTCGTTGCTTGCTCATAATCCCTCGGTCGTGGGTTCGAGTCCCACCCGCCCCACAAGCGATTGAGGCGAGAGGAGCGAGAGCTTGTTGACAGCGCCGCAGGCGCTGGATCACCAGGTTGCCCATTGTGCGAACCGTGGTGCCGTCGTCGGTAGTCGGTTCAGGATTCTCCGTTCGGCGTCGGACAGGTCGGCCGCGCGGATTTGCCGCTGGCCGGGCCTTTGGAGCCCTTTTCGCAGAAACCCATGACACGGTCGACTCATGGGAGTGCTGCTCGACTACTCTTCCGCTGAATCAGATGGGTGTGTGCCGCTGCAACTGGGCAAACCGAAGACGCTTCCAGCGTCGGACTGAAACCTGGTAGTTGGCCTGGACAGGCGACGTAGTCCGCCAGATGTTCACCAGTCAGCGTGGTGGGGCACGCACCCTCGGAGTTCGCGCCGTCAGAAACTGTGGATCTGTCAAGGAGGTTGATTTTCCATGCTCAAGGTCGTGGTGATGGCTGGACGAGTCGAAGAAACGCTGTCGTTCGAGGTGGCTTCGCGGTGAGCGCGCTGGATGGCCGGCGTATCCTCGTCACCGGTGGTGCATCGGGAATCGGCGCTGCCGCGGTCGAGGCGTTCAGCTCGCATGGTGCGGTCGTAGCGGCTACCTACAATGAGACGGCCGCTCCCGCGGAATTGCAGGCGGCCGCCACGTGGTGGCAGTGCGATGTCCGGTCTCGCGACCAGGTGCACGGCACCGTCGCCGAGGTGGCGAAGGAGTTCGGCGGCCTCGACGTCCTGCTGCACGCGGCCGGTACCTGGCAGCCGGGAGCCCCGGACCAGATCAGCGAAGACGATCTCGATTTCCTGCTCGCCACGAACTTCAAGGCAACCGTGTTCACCAACCAGGCCGCCTTCGAGGTGATGCGGAACAGCGGCGGCCGGATCATTAACCTGGGCTCCTCGGAAGGCGTCTTTGGAAATCCCATCGCCGCCGCCTACTCCGCTACCAAGGCGGCGGTCCAGGCCTGGACTCGCAGCGCAGCAAAGGCCTGGGGATGCTACGGGGTGTCGGTGAACGCGGTGGCGCCTGCGGTGGAAACCCGCGGGGCCCAGCGATTGCGCGAGTTCCTCGGCCCAGACGGCGGCACTATTCTCGATCAGCAACTGCAGGCGGTGATCCCGCTGGGTGGCCGCCTTGGTGATCCGCTCCGCGACTTGGCGCCACTGCTCGTATTCCTGGCCGGCGAGGGATCGCGATTCATCACCGGCCAGCTGCTGGCCATCGACGGCGGCGCGATGATGGTGACCGGCTGAGCAAACCCCCGACAGCACCGCGAACACGAAACCGGTGCTCCGACTCAGCCGTATGGGGCGCTACCCGTGAGTCACGCAAAGACCGCATCGGTGGCCTGGGTCAGGATGTCTGCCCGTTCCACGGTGCTGCCCAGCGCAGATCGGCGTGGTGGATGAGTGGGCGGGCGATGACGGTGTCGCCGCGGGCGCAGGCGTTCCAGAGTGCGCCGTCTAGTTCGTCCTGGCTCGCGGTGCCGCTAGCGTCGTGGACCTGGTCGGGGAAGAACACGGCCACCGGGTTCTGCGCGTGGTCGGGAAGGGCACAAGATCGTCCTCCTCAACGGCGCGGTCACGACGTGGTCGAGCGCTCGAGCCGGTCGAGGGCGCCCTCGATCCACGATCCGGGCCGGAAGCCTTCGTGGTTGACCGCCCGGTGTTCGAACCGCCAGCCCTCGTCGGTGTGGACGAGCCGATCGCTGTAGCGGCCCCAGTGATCCGGACCGGCCGCGGTCACGGCCAGGAAATAGGCACTCGACCGGGCGTGTTCGGCGTCGACGAACTCGATCGCGATGGTCGAGACATGGTGGCGCAGCACGGGTGCGTCGCCGGTGCTGGCGAGGTCGCGGATCGAGCGCTCGATCCGGTCGACGATCGCTACCCTGCCGGCGTACTCACCCGCGTCGAAGGTGCGGCCGCGGATCGACAGCACGCCGTCGGGCGCGAACTGCGCGGCGAGGTCGACTGCCCGGCCCCGGTCGGCGGCCCGGGCGTACCGAGTGATCGTGCGGGTGATCTCGAACGTCGCCCGCATCTCGTCGAACGCAAAGTTACCCACCATAGTTCTGTCCTCTCTCTCTCTAATCATGTCGCACGACCAGCTTTCGCAGGAGTCGAGAGTCACGCTTGCCGCTTCGTTGTTCACGATTCAGGCACGACGCGACGCCACCTCAGCTAGATCGTGATCGACCGATTCGCGGCCGGAAATGGCGTCAGCTTGACTGAGATCCTCGGCCGCGCCGCCGCCATCAGCATCGAACACCTACCTGCAGCCAACAAGTACGCCCAGAGAACCATGACGGCGTCCGTGCCGTAGACGGCGGATTCAGTTGTCGACGTACGGGCAGAATCGGTGCCCTGCCGGGTCGAGGTGCAGACGGACGTTCTGCTGTGGCTGACAGTCCTCGACAGTCGCTCCGAGCTGCACGGCATGCGCGCTGGCGGTCCCAAGATCGTCAACCTCGAAATCCAGTGCGGCCAGTCCCGCCGGAACAGCAACCGGTTGAACAACGAGCGGCCATCGGGCGCGAGGCAGACGATCTCTCCGTCGAGCACGGCGGAGCGCGCGTGGATCGAATGGGAAATCTCGACCTGGA
>Ga0207711_10001180_pt1 | contig 24853 bp, 20 predicted proteins | sample KBSS34metaG_FD_184401 | JGI IMG/M metagenome (GOLD analysis project Ga0207711, IMG submission 184401) | Switchgrass rhizosphere microbial communities from Kellogg Biological Station, Michigan, USA - KBS S3-4 metaG (SPAdes) (version 2) | ecosystem: Host-associated > Plants > Roots > Rhizosphere...
GCCCATGATCTTCACCGCCGCGCCCACCGCCCGGCGGATCACTGGCTCGCCCAGCCGCCCGGCGAGTCGGCGGATAAACCCCGGCAGGTCGGCGCCGGCTTCCTCGTCCGGGTCGATCAGCTTGCCGGTGAGCATCAGGCTCCAGGTGGAGGCGTTGACCAGCAGACTGTCCGAGGCACCCGCATGGCTCGCCCAGTCGGCCGAGGCGATCTTCTCCGCGATCAGCTGGTCGCGGGTCTCTTCGTCGGGGGTGCGCAGCAGGGCCTCGGCCAGGCACATCAACGCCAGCCCCTCGCGGGTTGAAAGGCTGAACTCCTGCAGGAAGCTCTCCACCACGCCCTGCTTGCGCGCACCGCGCCGGGCGGCCCGGACCAGGGCCATGGCCTCTTCAAGCACCGCGGCCCGGTCCTCAGGCCCCAGCGGCCGGGCCGCGAGGGCCATGGCCACCGCCGTCCGCTCGTCGGTGAACTTCGCCTGATCCAGTTGGTCGAATGGCACGATCGCTTCCCTCGCAAGACATCATCCGGAATAATAGCGATGATGTCGAAAGTGCTGCGGATATATGTCTGATCTACCCTTGAAACTTCGGTGGTGAGCGAGAATGGCGAATATCGTACGTCTGGATGACACGGATCGACGCCTGCTGAAGGTGCTCCAGGCCGACGGCCGGATCAGCAACGGGGAACTGGCGGAGCGATGCAGCCTGTCGCCCTCGGCCTGCTCCGATCGGGTGCGTCGCCTGCGCGACAGCGGCTACATCACCGGCTTCGCGGCCATTCTCGACCCCGAAAAGGTCGGGCGCGCCTTGCTGATCTTTGTGGAGGTGGTGCTGGACCGGACGACGCCCGAGGTATTCGACACCTTCGCCGCAGCGGCGCGGCGCGCGCCCGACGTTCTGGAGTGCCACATGGTGGCGGGCGGCTTCGACTATCTGATCAAGGCCCGCGTCCGCGACTTCGCCGAATACCGCAAGTTCCTGGGCGAGGTCCTGGTGCGCATCCCCGGCGTGCGGGAAACGCGGACCTACGCCGTCCTGGAAGAGGTCAAGTCGACCACCCAGCTGCCGGTCTAGCCCCAAAAGCAAAGAGCCCGGCCTTTCGGCCGGGCTCTCGCTAACTCTACCGATCGCTCGGTGATCGAGATCAGAAGTTGATGTCGATCGTGGAGCGGCGGTTCAGCGGTTCCTTCACGCCGTCGCCGGTGGCGACTGCCGGGGCGGTTTCGCCCTTCCAGTCGACCGACAGGGCGGTCTGGGCGACGCCCATCCCGACCAGGGCGTCAGCCACGGCCTTGGCGCGGCGTTCCGACAGGCGGACGTTGTAGGCCGCCGAGCCGGAGGTGTCGGTGTGACCGACGACCACGACCTTGGTCGCGTGACCGGCCGACGCGTAGTTGGCCGCTTCCTGAACCACCGACTGGGCTTCCGGCGTCAGGATGTACTGATCGAACGGGAAGTAGACGATGAACTGCTTGGCCTCATAGGCCGGCGGCGGAGGCGGCGGCGGCGGAGGCGGCGGGGGAGGCGGCGGAGGCGGAGGCGGAGGCGGCGGGGGCGGAGGCGGCGGCGGCGGGGGCGGCGGCGCTGCGAAGGAATAGCGCAGGCCCAGCGTCACCGACTGGTCGCGGTACTTGCCCGAGAATTCGCCCGGCTGCAGAGCGGCCGTACCCGTGGAGGTAAAGTGACCGTCCGAACCGCTCAGGAAGCGGTAGGTGGCGTCCACCTTCAGGCGATCGGTCGCCTTCCAGGTCAGGCCGCCCAGCACTTGCCAGGCGAAGACGTTGTCGCTGTCGTCAATGTGCAGGTTCTGTTGCGGCGGGTTGGCGCCGCCCGGCAGGGTGATAATTCCCGTCACGTTCGAGAACTGGCCGTCGGTCTGCAACATGACGTGATGGATACCGACGCCGGCGCCGATGAACGGATCGAGGGTCGCGTCCGGCAGGATGTCGAAGATCGCATTGCCCATGACCGTCCAGGACTCGATCTTGCCCGTCGGCGCGCCGCAGTTCGGAGCGGCCGCAGTGCGGACCACGCCGGGGGTGCAGAGGCCGATGATGGCTTGGGTCGAGCCGCCGCGGACGGAGTCGATATCGCCCGGGCGATAGCCGGCTTCGAGTTCGACGCGCCAGTGGTCGGTGAACTGGTAGCCAAGACGAGCGAACGCGGCCCAGTCGTCTTGCTGGTTGAACCGCCACGTATACTTGATGCCGTTGGCGGCCAGGTTGGCGGAGTCGGCCTTGATGCCTTCCGGCCAGTGATAGCCGAGATCGACGGCGCCATACCAGCCAACTTGCGCCGAGGCGGCGGACGCCACGAACGCCGCAGCGATGGCGGCTCCGGCCAGGAGTTTTAGCTTCATAGTTCAGAGCCCTCTTAATTGCCCTCAGCGCTGCGGCCGATTGACCCAGCTTTTCTTATAACAAGGTGGGCAGATTTCGTAAGTGTCACCGAAGCCACACTCGACCCGCAAATTCACCCACCAAGCGAACCTGATCCAAGACGCTATACGACTAACAACGATGTAACAACGTCACGCCTCAGAGCAGATTTCCCACGAAAACCGACGGCGCGCGCAACGGCGGCGCAGCGTTCGGTCGTTATCTTGTTGAAGACCTGCCGCGACCGTTCACCCCGGTGAATCGCGCCGACGGAAGTTCTTGGAATAACTTGTAAAGTCGCAAACGCGTCGCAGGGACCGGGCACATCCCGACGCTGAGCGTCCGGCTTCTTACCCGCCAGTCCCTTGGACATCCAGTTTCCCCAACACGCTCACGCTGTCCCGCGTACGGGCTTCAACGTAGACGGCGCCGCTTGGTTCCAACCACAGGTGCGGACCACGGACTATTTTGCGTGGCCTTCCCGACACATCTCACGGCGTGCGATTCGCCCGCCGGGCTCGGGTTCTCCCGCCCAGGGCGTTCGGCCGGTTCAGCGCCTTGCGAAATTCGTCGCGCCGCTCGTGGATCGAGGCGATCACCAGGCCCATGGGCACGCCGATCTCAACGAGCAGGGCTTCGGAGAGTTGCAGGCTGGCCTCCACCGTCTCCGGCACGGCGTCGGTCGCGCCCAGGTCGTAGAGCCGCTGGGCGTGGCGCGCGTCGCGGGCGCGCGCCACGATGGTCAGGTCGGGGCGCAGCGCCCGGGCCACTGAGACGATGGCCTCGGCCCCATCCGGGTCATCCATGGTGACCACCAGGGCCGGCGCCTCGCCCAGGCCGCAGCGAGCCAGGAAATCCGGCCGCCCAGCGTCACCGTAGAACAGGGTCTCGCCGGCCCGGCGACCGCCCTCCACCAGCCGTGCGTCCTGCTCCACCGCCACCCAGCCGATCTCGTGGCGGGTCAACATCTCGCCCACCAGCCGCCCTACCCGGCCATAGCCGGCGATCAGCACCCGGGGCTCAGCCGGCGCTTCGCCCCCCTCGGCAATTGGGGCCTCCGGCACATCGGCCGGCGAGATCTTCCGCCCGCCGATCCGCGCGCCGATCGCCGCCAACAGGGGGATGGTCGCCATCGACAGCGTCGCCGCCACGATCAGCGCCTGGCCCGTGGTGTGGTCGACCAGCTTCTGGTCCATGGCCTGGCCCAGGATCACGAAGGCGAACTCGCCCGCCCCGGCCAGCAGCAGCGCCCCCTCCGCCGCCGCCCGCCAGCGCATCCGGAACAGCCGGCCGAGCGCGAAGACCACCGTTCCGTTGACCAACGTCAGCCCGGTCGCTGCGCCCAGCACCTCCAGCGGGCTGGCGATCAGCAGCGGCACGTTCAGCCCGATGCCGATGGAGACGAAGAACAGCCCGAGCAGCAGGCCTTTGAACGGCTCGACCGTGGCCTCCACCTCATGGCGGAACTCCGTCTCGGCCAGCAGCAGGCCGGCGATGAAGGCGCCCAGCGCCATGGACAGGCCGGTGAGCGCGCTGACCAGGCCCGAGCCGATCACCACCAGCAGGCAGGCGGCGACGAACAGCTCCTCGCTCTTGGCGCGGGCCACCGAGCGCAGCATCGGGCGCAGCACCAGGCGGCCCACCACCAGCAGCGCGATGATCCCGGCCACCGCCGGGGCGAAGGCCAGCAGCAGGTCCGGCGTGAAGCTCTTGATGCCGCGCCGGCCGAGCAGCGTGAGCGTCACCAGGATCGGCGCCACCGCCAGGTCCTGGAACAGCAGCACCGAGAAGGTCGCCCGTCCGGCCATGGAATGCTGGCGCTTCTGCTCGGCCAGGATCGGCATGACGATGGCGGTGGACGACAGGGCCAGCGCCGCGCCGATGGCGATCGCCGCGCCCGGAGGTTCGCCCAGCCACATGGCCGCCGCCGCGGTCACCGTGAGGCTCACCGCTACCTGCAGGGCGCCCAGGCCGAAGACGTAGCGGCGCATGGTCCGCAGCCGCTCCCAGGAGAGTTCCAGCCCGATCATGAACAGCAGGAACACCACCCCGAACTCTGCGAGCTGGCCGACCTCGTCGGGGTTGTCGATGGTCAGCACGTCCAGCCAGGGCACGGCCTTGGTCAGCGACCCCAGACCATACGGCCCGAGCAGCACGCCCGCGCCCAGGAAGCCCAGGATCGGCGAGATCTTCCAGCGCCGGAACAGCGGCACGATCACGCCGGCGGTCGCCAGGAACAGCACCACATCCTTGTAAGCGCCGGGCTGGACGTGGACGGGCATGGTCTCTCCGCGAGGCTGGCGGCGACTATGGCCCAGCCCGCCGTGTTGAGAAATTGTCGACTTGCGAACCGGCCGGAACGGCGTAATGCAGCCGCCCATGCCGAGGCAGCCGCAACGCAACGACGACCGCAGGGCGATCATCGCCCTCTTCGCCGTGTTCGCCCTGCTCGTGCAGGCGCTGATCCCGTCCGCCGCCATGGCCGCAGGCCCGCGGCTGATGCCAGGCGACTTCATCTGCGACAGCGCTGGCGTGCATTCCGCGGCGGCCGATCCGTCGACGGGCGCGCAGCACAAGGCCCAGGGCGGCATGCCCTGCCCGTTCTGCCTGGCCGCCTGCCTCGCTTTTGTCGACACGCCCCGGCTGGCGATCCACCCCGTCGCCTACGAAGTCGGCCGGATCGAGCATGTGGCGAGCGCCATCGAGATCGCGCCGCGCGCCCGCGCGCCGCCCCGGCCGCCCGGCCAAGGACCTCCCACCGCCTGAACCAGACCTAAGCCAAGCCGCGCCCGCGAGGGCGCATGCCCACGCCTGCTGTTCAGGATTCCACATGACGTTCTCTTACCGGGCGCTTTGCGGCGCTCTTCTCGCCGGCGCGGCCTTCGCCGCCGGTCCGGCCTTCGCCGATGACGACGACGCCCCGCACGCCGTCTCTCCCGTGATCGTCCAGGGCGAGGAGGCGCGCGCCGACCAGCCCCTGTCCGTCCGCCGGATCGAGGCCGAGACGATCGCCACGACGATCAACGCCACGACCGTTGAGGACGCGCTGAAGTACCTGCCCGATGTCTTCGTGCGTCGCCGCCACATCGGCGACACCCAGGCGCCGATCACCACGCGAACCTCCGGCGTCGGCTCCAGCGCGCGCGCCCTGATCTACGCCGATGGCGTGCCGCTCTCGGCCCTGATCGGAAACAACAACGGAGCCGCCTCGCCCCGCTGGGGCATGGTCGCGCCGGAGGAAATCGACCGCATCGAGATCGCCTACGGGCCCTTCTCGGCGGCCTATCCCGGCAATTCCATCGGCGCCGTGGTCAACATCACCACGCGCACGCCGCAGACCTTCGAGGCCCAGGCCAAGATCGACGCTGGGGTCTCCGGCTTCCGCCAATACGGCACGAAGGACAGCTACCCGGTCTATGAGGCGGCCGGCTCGCTCGGCGACCGGCGCGGGCCCCTCGCCTGGTTCCTCAGCGCCACCCACATCGATACGCGCGGCCAGCCCCTGAACCTCGTCACCGCCACACAGCCGGCCGCGCCCGGCGCCGCGGGCGCACCGACGGCCGGCGCCTTCGCCGACCGCAACCGCACCGGCGCCGCCATCGCCGTCCTGGGCGCCGGCGGGATCGAGCGTCAGCTCGAGGACACCGCGAAGCTCAAGCTCGCCTGGGAGCCGACCCCAAACGTCAGCGCCAGCTACCTGCTGGGCTATTTCGCCAACCGCGATGACGCTCATGTCCAGAGCTACCTGCGCGACGGCTCCGGCGCGCCGGTCTACGCGGGCGCGCTCAACATCGCAGGCTTCAGCTACACGGTCCCGGCCAGCGCCTTCGCCGGCGTAATGTACCGGCTGGATGAGCGGCACTGGATGCAGGCGCTCAGCCTGAAGGGCGAGGCGACGCCGCAGCTCCGCTGGCAGGCCATCGCCAGCCTCTATGACTACGGCAAGGACGAGCAGCGCATGCCGTCGATCGCGCCACCCGCAGCCTTCACCGGCGGCGCGGGCACGATCCTCGACCTCTCCGGCACCGGCTGGCGGACGCTGGACGCCAGCGCGGTCTGGACGCCGTCGGCGACCCACAGGGTCACCGTCGGCCTGCATGACGACCGCTACGTGCTGGGCTCGGACCGCTACAACACGACGGACTGGATCACCGGCGCCCGCGGCGCGCTGGCGGCCCTGTCACGCGGCAAGACGGAGACCGGCGCGGCGTTCGTTGAAGACACCGTGCGCCTCCGCCGCGACCTGCGCCTCACCCTCGGCGTTCGCCAGGAACGCTGGCGCGCCTTCGACGGCTTCAACTATTCGCTTAGCCCGGCGCTGGCCGTCGTGCAGCCAAGTCTCTCGGCCGATCGCACCTCACCCAAAGCGGTGCTCGCCTGGAACCCCAACGCGGACTGGCGCTTCACGGCCTCGGCCGGCGAAGCCTTCCGCTTTCCGACCGTGGGCGAGCTCTACCAGGCGGTCGCCGTCGGGGCGACGCTGCAGTCTCCCAACCCACGTCTGGCCCCCGAACGCGCGGTCTCCACCGAGCTTTCGGTCGAGCGGTCCTGGCGCAAGGCCAGCCTGCGCCTCTCCGCCTTCAGCGAAGATGTCTCCGACGCCCTGATCTCCCAGACCGCGCCGATCACGCCCGGCTCGGCCACCCTGGTCAGCTTCGTCCAGAACATCGACCGCGTCCGCTCGCGCGGCGTCGAAGTCGTCGCCGAGGCCCGCGATGTCGGACTGGACGGCCTCGACCTTTCGGCCAGCGCCACCTGGGTCGACTCCGCCATCGCCCGCGACCCGACCTTCCTGGCCGCCGAGGGCAGGCGCACGCCGCAGATTCCGCGCCTGCGCTGGACCGCTGTGGCTGCCTGGCGGGCCAATGAGCGGCTGACGCTCACCGCGGCGGCCCGTTACTCCGACCGCGTCTTCGGCACGATCGACAACTCCGATATCAACGGCCACACCTTCCAGGGGTTCGAGGGCTACCTGGTGGTCGATGCGCGGGCGACGTGGAAGATCGACGGCCATTGGTCCGCCGCGATCGGTGTCGATAATCTGACCAATGCCGACTACTTCGTCTTCCATCCCTTCCCGCAGCGCTCCGCCCTGGCGGAGCTGCGCTATGTTTACTGAGGTCATCCGCTTGAAGCTGCTTCCCGTCCTGGCGCTGGCCGCCGTCCTCGCCGCGCCCGCCGCCCAAGCCGCCCAAACCGCCCGCCCTGTCGTGACCGCAGCCGGCGCCTGGAGCCGCCCCGCCGTCGCCGGCACCACCGGCGTGGGCTACATGACCCTGACCAACCACGGCTGGGAGCCGGAGACCGTGGTCAGCATCTCCAGCCCGCTCGCCTCACGCGTCGAGATTCACGCCTCGTCGATGACCGGCGGCGTGATGTCCATGGAGCGCCGGGACGCTGTCGCCGTCCCGGCCCACGGTCAGTTGGTGTTCGGCCCCGGCGCCTACCACGTCATGCTGATCGGCCTGAAGTCGACCCTGAAGCCCGGCGACAAGGCCCCGGCCACCCTGACCTTCGCCAGCGGCGCCCACCTGAGGGTCGGCTTCATCGTCAGCGCGGGCGCCGGTCCACCCGCCGGGATGGCCGCTGGAATGGGCGCCAAGAGCCGCTGATCGCGCGGACTCGGCCGTTCGTCCTCCTGACCAAAATGTAACCCCCTGTGACGTCGGGTCCGGGGCATGATCGCGTCACATCAACCTTCGAGACCCCAAGCATGAAGACCCTCTGGTTCAGCGCTGCTGCGGCGGCCGCCTTGATCATCGCCGGCGCCACCTATGCCGAGACCGAAGCGCCGCCGCCCAAGCCGCATCCCAAGCACCATGCCGCCAAGCCGAAGGCCAAGCCCGCCGCGCCCGCGCCGGCCGAGGCGCCGGCCATGACCGCCGCCCAGCTCGCCCACGCGCCGCGCATGGGGACCTGGGGCTTCGACCTCGCCGGCCGCGACGCCGCCGTCACCCCGGGCCAGGACTTCTACGCCTACGCCAACGGGGCCTACCTCAAGGCGCTGGAAATCCCCGCCGACCGCTCGCGCTTCGGCGCCTTCGACAAGCTGAACGAGCTCTCGCAGAACCGCATGCGCGCGGTCGTCGAGCAGGCCGCCGCCGACAAGGCCGCCACCGGCGAACGCGGTCAGGTCGGCACGCTCTATCGTTCGTTCACGGACGAGGCCACCGTCGAAGCGCTCGGCAGGACGCCGCTCAACGCCGATCTCGCCGCGATCAAGGCCGAGAAGACCCGCGCCGATATCGCCCGCACCATGGGTGTGTCGCTGAAGACCTTCGGGGGTTCGTTCTTTGGCGCCCAGGTTCAGCCGGACGCCAAGGATCCGGATCACTACACCGTCTACCTGGGCCAGGCCGGCCTCGGCCTGCCCGATCGCGACTACTACCTGGAAGCCAGTTTCGCGGCGCAGAAGGCCAAGTACGAGACCTATGTGGCCGACATGCTGAAGCTCGCCGGCTGGCCCAATCCGGCGGCCAACGCCAAGGCGATCGTCGCTCTCGAGACCGAGATCGCCAAGGTCTCGGTCTCCAAGGCCGACCAGCGCGATGACAACGCCATGTACAACCCCTTCGCCACCGCCAAGGTCGCCGAGCTGGCGCCGGGCTTCGACTGGACCGCGTTCATGGCCGGCGCGGGCCTTGAGAAGGTCGACCACGTGGTGGTGCAGGAAAAGCCCGCCTTCCCGAAGATCGCCGAGATCTACGCCAAGACCCCGATCGACACGCTCAAGGCCTGGCAGGCCTTCAACCTCGCCGACCAGGCGGCGCCCTATCTCTCCAAGGCCTTCGACAAGGCCCACTGGGAGTTCCGCAGCGCCTCGCTCTCCGGCGCCAAGGCCGAGGCGCCCCGCTGGAAGCGTGGCGTGATCCTGGTCGACGGCCAGATCGGCGAAGCGCTGGGCAAGATCTACGTCCAGGCCTACTTCCCGCCGGAGTCCAAGGCCAAGATGCTGGGTCTGGTGGGCGACATCCGCACCGCCATGAAGGGGCGCATCGAGAAGCTCGACTGGATGAGCCCGGCCACCAAGGCCAAGGCCCAGGAGAAGCTCGCCGCGATCAGCGTGAAGATCGCCTACCCCGACAAGTGGCGCGACTATTCGGGCCTGACGATCAAGGACGGCGACCTCTACGGCAACATGAAGCGGGCCATCCTCTTCGACTGGGACTTCCGCCTCGGCCGCCTGGGCGGACCGGTGGACAGGTCGGAGTGGGGCATGACGCCGCCGACCATCAACGCCTACTACAACCCGCTCGGCAACGAGATCGTCTTCCCGGCGGCGATCCTGCAGCCGCCGTTCTTCGATCCCGACGGCGACATGGCCATCAACTACGGCGGCATCGGCGGCACGATCGGCCACGAGCTGACCCACGGCTTCGACGATTCGGGCCGTCGGTACGACGCCACCGGCAAGCTCACCGACTGGTGGACCGAGGACGACGCCAAGAAATTCGAGGTCCAGGCCGCGAAGCTCGGCAAGCAGTACGGCGCCTTCGAGGTCCTGCCCGGCGCCAAGATCAACGGCGACCTGACCATGGGCGAGAACATCGCCGACCTGGGCGGCCTGCTGCTGGCGCTCGACGCCTATCACGCCTCGCTGCACGGCGCGCCGGCGCCGATCATCGACGGCCTGACCGGCGACCAGCGGGTGTTCCTCGGCTGGGCCCAGGTCTGGCGCGGCAAGACCCGTGACGATGCGCTACGCCGCCAGCTGGTCTCCGATCCGCACTCGCCCGACCGGGCCCGGGTCGACGTGCCCATGCGCAATATCGACGCCTTCTACGCCGCCTTCGGGCTCAAGGCGGGTGACGCCATGTACGTCGCGCCGGCGGACCGGGTCCGCATCTGGTAGATTTTGACGGTGACGTCAAAATCTGGCTGAGGCAAAAATTTGGCCCGCTGCGGGGGATAATCGCAGCGGGCCGGATTTTGAGCAGTTCGCTCTAGAATGAGCGGGCGTTTCCTCCCCGAAACGCCGGAGACCTCAGGACTTGCGCCTTCGTGTCTCTCGCGAGGAGGAGGTGATGGCAATTTTGTGCCCGAGTCAACGCCCTGCCCGCCCGTAGACGGCACATCCTGTTCAGTTTTTCGCGCGGGGCCGGAAATTTACGCCGTCTTTTGACGATCACGTCAAATAACGCGATCTTTCAGCTCTGCAATGACGGCGCAGTCGACGTCGAACACGAAGTCCGGCTGAGCCACCGTCACCGGGCCCAGTCCCGCCGCGGTCAGCGCGCTCGCCGCCTCCGCCGCGCGCCCGGTTTCGATCAGCAGGCCGTGCGGACGGCGTACCGCGCCGGCCGCCACCAGCGCGTCGACGACCGCCGCTTCCGCCGCGTCGCCGGACGACGGCCAGATCAGCGTTGCGCTGGTCAGGGCCGCGGCGCGGGCCTCGACCATCCGCAACAGTCGCTCCGCCACCGCCAGCTGTTCCGCCGACCAGGCCGCCTTCAGGCTCGCCGCCAGATGCGCCTGGCTGCGCAGGATCAGCCCGTCGTTCAGCACCTTCAGCCCGTTGGCCGCCAGTGTCGCGCCCGTGGTGGTGATGTCGACCACCAGCTCCGCCGCGCCGGCCGCCGGCGCGCCCTCGGTCGCCCCGCCGGACTCGGTGATCCGGTAGTCGGCCACCCCGTGACGGGCGAAGAACGTCCGCGTCTGGGTCAGGTACTTGGTCGCCACCCGCATGCGCCGCCCTGTGCGCGCCAGATAGTCGTGCGCCACCTCTTCCAGATCGGACATGGTGTCCACATCGAGCCAGCTCTTGGGCGCCGCCACCACGAGGTCGGCCCGGCCGAAGCCCAGCGGCCGCAGCAACATCACCCGGCTCTCCAGGTCGCCGCGCTCGCGCAGTAGATCCTCGCCGGTGACGCCCAGATGCGCCTCGCCGGCGCCCAGCGCGTCAGCGATGTCGGAGGCCGACAGCAGCCGCACCTGTGCGCCGGGCAGGCCCTTCAGGCTGGCCAGATACCCCCGCGCCCCGCCGCTGACGGCCAGATCCAGTCCGCTGTCGGAGAGCCATGCCTCCACCTGCTCCTTCAGCCGGCCTTTCGACGGAACGGCGATGATCAGTTCACCGCTCATGCTTCGCCTCCCGCGAAGGCGCGCCAGGGCCGGACCACGCAACCCACGGCCCGCGCGTCAGGTCCGCCCAGCCGCGCCAGCAGGCCGTCGTAGCGCCCCCCGGACGCCAACGGACGGTCCGCGCCCAGAGCCTCGCTGCGCACCTCGAACGTCAGCCCGTCGTAGTAGTCGAAGGCGTGGCCCAGGGCCGGTGCGAACTGCATGCGGCCCGGCGGCACGTCGCTGAGCGCGCGCAGCCGCGCATCCCAGTCGCTGAGCGCCGCCTCGATCGCCTTGGCCTTGCCGGCCAGCGCCCGGACCTGCTTCAGCCCCTCGGCCGGCGCGGCCGAGATGGCCATGAACGAGCGGATGGCGATGGCCTGCGCCTGGGTCAGCGCCGGGGCGGACGCCGCCTCGGCCCGCCGCACGAGGCGCGCGGCGATCTCCGCCGGGCCACGCCCGCCCACCGGCTCGACGCCGGCCAGGGCCCAGACCTCTTCCAGCAGGCCCGCGGCCTCAGATTCCGTCAGTCCAGAGAGCATTGCCGCCAATTGCCCGCCGGTGTTCGCCGCCTGCGCCTCGCCGGCCCGCGCCAGCTCGGCGTTCAGCAGCCGTGGCCGTCCGGCCACCCGCTTCAGTCGCGCCGCCAGCGCGTCCGGCAGGGCCAGGGATTCAATGAAGGCCGAGAACAGGCCCACATCGCCCAGCCACAGCGTCAGGTCGTCCCGCCCACCGGCCAACGCCGCCCGCCAGGCCAGGCCCGCCACCTCGGCGTCAGCCTCCAGGACCGAGCCGCCGGCCGGCGAGAACAGCTCGACGCCGAGCTGCACGAATTCCTCGGGGGCCTCGTCGTCGGGCGCCGAGCGGAACGCCGGGCCCTCGTAGGCGTAGCGCCCGGCCTTGGCGCCGCCGGCGATGTGCTGGCGCGCCACCGCCACGGTGAAATCCGGCCGCAGGCAGGACTCTTCGCCGCCCTCGGCCTGCACCACGAACAGCCGCGCGCGCATCGCCTCGCCAGCCAGGTCGAGCAGCAGGTTCAGCGGCTGCAGAATCGGCGCGTCCACGGGCTCGGCGCCCGCGGCGGCGAGCGCCCCGCGGATCGCCGCGAGCGCGTCCGCCGGAACCGGCGGCTCGACCCTCACGGCAGCACGTCCACGATCTTGCGCACCGCGGCCACCAGCTCGGCGCGCGGCACGACCATCTGGCCCGGCCGCTCGGCCCGCCAGGCGGCGTTGTCGGTGACGCCGGACGCCAGCTCGCGCCCGAGGTCCAGGTCCTTCAGCGTCACGGTTCCGGCCGCGAACTCGTCGCCGCCGATGATCACCGCCACGGGCGACAGGCGCCGATCCGCATACTTCATCTGCGGCCGCATGCCGGAGGTTCCGAGATAGACCTCCGCCGCGATCCCGGCGCCGCGCAGCTCGCCGGCCACGGCCATGTAGTCGGCCATCCGCTCCTGATCGAGCACCAGCACCACCACCGGGCCGCGCGCGTCCGCCGCCAGGTCGCGGCCCGCCGCCTTCAGCGCCGCCGCCAATCGGGTGACGCCGAACGAGAAGCCCGTGGCCGGCGTCCGTTCGCCGGTGAACCGCGCCACCAGGTCGTCGTATCGCCCGCCTCCACCGATCGAGCCGAAGCGGACCGCATGGCCCTTTTCGTCCGTGGTCTGAAGAAGCAGCTCCGCCTCGAACACCGCGCCGGTGTAGTATTCCAGCCCGCGCACTACCGACGGATCGAACGCCGCGCGCTCGACCCCGACCCCCATGCTCTTCAGCGCCGCGTCGATCGCCGCCAGTTCCGCCAGGCCCTCGTCGCCCTCCGCCGAGCCGCCGATCACGTCGGCCAGTCGCGCCAGAACCTCGTCACGTCCGCCGCCGCCGGCCGCCGTGAAGGCCAGCACCCGCTCGGCCGCCGAGGCCGTCAGCCCCGCGCCCTTGGTGACATCACCCGACTCGTCCTTGCGGCCCTCGCCCAGCAGCAGCCGCACCCCGTCGGGACCCAGCCGGTCCAGCTTGTCCACCGCGCGCAGCACAGAGAGCTTCTGGCCTTCGGACGTGACGCCGGCCGCCGTCATCAGCCCGTTCAGCAGCTTGCGATTGTTGATCTTCACGACCGCCGAGCCGCTGGGCAGCCCCGCCGCCTCCAGCCCCGCAACCGCCATGGCGATGATCTCGGCGTCGGCCTCGGGCCGCGCCGAGCCCACCGTGTCGGCGTCGCACTGCACGAACTCGCGGTAGCGCCCCGGCCCCGGCTTCTCGTTGCGCCACACCGGCCCAAAGGCGTAGCGGCGGAACGGCTTGGGCAAGGTCTCCCAGTTCTGCGCCGCGAACCGGGCCAGCGGCGCCGTCAGATCGTAGCGCAGCGCCATCCACTGCTCGTCATCGTCCTGCAGGGCGAAGACGCCCTCGTTCGGCCGGTCCGCGTCGGGCAGGAACTTGCCGAGGGCGTCGGCGAATTCGAAGGCCCCGGTGTCCAGGGCCTCGAAGCCATAGCGCTCATAGACCTCGCTCACCGCAGCCAGGATCTTCCGCTCGGCGGCCAGGTCGCGGGCGCGCCGGTCGACGAAGCCGCGCGGGCTTCGGGCTTCAGGTCGCGTGGGCTCGTTGGTCATGCCGCCGCGATTAGCGGTTGCCGGGTCCGGGCTCAAGGAAGGAGAGATGCTCATCGTCGTGTCCTTGGAGAAGGGAGGCGACGGACGGAGCTGAAAACATGCGAGCCCCGTCCGCTTCGGCGGGGCTTCGGAGGGGGTGCTTTAGGCCAAGCGTTCCCGAACCGAACCCGCCAGGGTCGGATGGTGGTGGTGGCCGTGGTGATGCGCGAAACCGCTCATGGGGTCGGGCTTGTAGCGGCGAAACGTGAACAAATCCAGCCTCAGCCTATGACGCCGGTCCCGCCGGTGGCGGCGATCACCTGGCCCTGGACGAACTCGGCGTCGGGGCTGAGCAGGTATTCCACCAGCGAGGCGTAGTCGCTGTCACGGCTGGCCCGGCCCGAGGGGTTCGAGCGCGCGGCGCGGTCGACCACCGCCTGGGCGGCGTCTTCGCTGCCGACCATCGAAGCCACCGAGGTGGTGTGCACCAGGCCCGGCGCCACGCCGTTGATCCGCACGCCCTTCGGCGCGAGCTCGGCCACCAGGTAGCGGACGATCGCTTCGGCCAGCGCCTTGCCGACCCCCAGCGCACCGTAATTCGCCGACGGGATGCGCGCGCCCATGCTGGTGATGAACACGACGCTCGAGCCCCGCCCGAGCAGGCCCTGGGCCGCGTGGACCAGGTAGAGCAGCGACAGGCCGTTGGTCTCGACCGCCGCGCGGAACTTCGCCAGGTCCGCGCCCAGCAGCGTCGTTGGATAGATCGCCGCCGCCGAATGGACGATGTGCTGCAGGCCGAGCTTACGGTCCTCGATCTCCTCGATCAGCCCCGCGCAGCCCTCGATCGTTCCGATGTCGGCCTTGATGAGCACCGCCTCGCCGCCCGCCACATTGACCTCGGCGGCGGCGGCTTCGGCCGCGGCGTCATCGCTGTGATAGGCGAGCACGATCCGCCCGTATTTCGACGCCAGCCGCTTGGCTATGGCCAGGCCGATGCCCTTGGTCCCGCCGGTGACGAGGACGCTCACTTGGGCCCGCCCAGCTTGGCGATCAGCGCCGTCGTGGACGGATCGTGCGCGCCGCGCGCGCCGCCCTTCAGCTCGCCCAGCACCTTGGTCGCCAGGCTCTTGCCCAGCTCCACGCCCCACTGGTCGAAGCTGTTGATCTGCCAGAGCACGCCCTCGACGAAGGTCTTGTGCTCATAGAGCGCCAGCAGCGCGCCCAGCCGCTCGGGGCTCAGCCGGTCCATCAGGATGAAGGCCGTCGGCCGGTCGCCCGGGAAGGTCCGCTGCGGCGCCAGCGTCGCGATCTCGGCCTCCGGCACACCCTTGGCCGTCAGCTCGGCGCGCACGTCCGCCTCGCCGCGGCCGACCATCAGCGCCTCGGCCTGGGCGATGGCGTTGGCCAGCAAGATGATCTGCGCCGCCGGATCGCCTTCCGAGGCCTGGCGCACCGCGATGATGTCGGTGGGGATCACGTCGGTCCCCTGGTGCATCAGCTGGAAGAAGGCGTGCTGCACATTGGTGCCGGCGTCGCCGAACACCGCCGCGGCCGTGGCGTGCGGCGCGGGCTTTCCGGTCGCCGTCACCCGCTTGCCGTTCGATTCCATCTCCAGCTGCTGCAGGAAGTTGGAGAGCAGGTGCAGCCGCTGCGCATAGGGCACCACGGCGCGCACCGGCCGTCCCAGGCCGTTGCGGTTGAAGATGTGCGCCAGCGCCAGCATCACCGGCCCGTTGGCCGCCAGGGGCGCCGCGCGGAAATGGTCGTCCATCGCCGCCGCGCCCGCCAGCAGCGCCTCGAACACGTCCGGTCCGAGGCCGATCACGCAGGACAGGCCCACCGCCGACCACACCGAATAGCGCCCGCCGACCCAGTCGCGGAATCCGAACACCTGGTCGTCCGGTATGCCGAACGCCGCGGTCTCCTTCAGCGCCGTCGACACGGCCACCAGATGCCCGCTCGCGCCCTCGCCGAGCGCCGCGCGCAGCCAGTCCCGCGCCGTGGTGGCGTTGGTCATGGTCTCCTGGGTGGTGAAGGTCTTCGAGACCACGATCACCAGGGTCTCGGCGGGATCCAGGCCCTCCAGCGCGAACGCCAGCTCCGCGGGATCGACGTTGGCCGCGAACCGCACCTCGATCGCCGCGCCGAGCGGCCTGAGCGCCTCCCAGACCAGCCTTGGCCCGAAGTCCGACCCGCCGATGCCGATGTGGACGATCGTCTTGAACGGCTTGCCGGTTGCGCCCTTGCGCGCGCCGGAGCGGATCGCATCCGCAAACGCCGCCATCCGCGCCCGGGTCGCGTCGACCTCGGCGGAGGCCGGCTCGCCCTGAGCCTTGAAGTCGGCGCACTTCGGCGCGCGCAGCGCCATGTGCAGCGCGGCGCGGTGCTCCGACGCGTTCATGGTCTCGCCGGCAAACAGCCGGTCTCGCGCGCCCTCCACGTCCCCGGCTTTCGCCAAGGCCAGCGCCACGTCGAGATCGGCCAGCGACCAGGGCTGTTTGGACAGGTCGAGCTCCAGGCCCGCCGCTGTAACGCCGGTCCGCGCCAGCCGCTCAGGCTCGACAGCGAACAGGTCCACGATGCGCCGCCCCTGCGCCCCCGCCGCGGCGGCCTCAAGAGCCTTCCAGGCCGTCGTCAGGTCCGCCACGTCACCGTCCCTCTACTGGAAACCCGCCGCCGCGCCGTAGCGGATGCTGCAGCCATAGGGTGCGGTGACCGGTATGGCCACCGGCCGCCCGGCCTTCAGGTCGGCCAGCGCCAGCGCCACATAGGGTTTGGCGCCCTTCAGGCTCGACGGATCGGCGTAGGGCCGGTCGTCGATCCCGCCCATGTAGACCAGCTGTCCGGCCCCATCGATGATGAACATATGCGGCGTCACCTTGGCCCCGTAGGCCCGGCCGATCCGGCCATCGCCGTCGAGCAGCACCGCGGCAGGCGCGCCATGGACCTTCGCCTCCCAGGCCTTGGCCGCCTGGGGGGTGAAATAGTCCGCCCGCCCTGGCGCCGCCGAGGACAGCGTCAGCCAGACCACGCCCTGCTTGCGCGCGGCCTTCTGCAGCTTCTGCATGGTCCCGGAGTCATAGTGCTTGGCGGTGTAGGGGCAGTCGCTGCTGATCCACTCCAGCACCACCGTCTTGCCCGCGAAATCCCTCAGCGCGCGCGGATGGCCGTCAGCGTCCATCGCCTGGAAGTCCGGCGCCGGCGCGTTGATCTGGGGCGCGGCCTGCACGGCGCCGGCCACAGCGCCCAATCCAGTAAGAAGGGGTGCAACGGCGGCGATCAGCAAGGTTCGGCGACGCAGGCTCATGTCAGGGTTTGTCCGCGGCCTCCACCGCCTTGACCACGATGTCCGGGGTCAGGATCGAGGGCAGGATAACGCCGTCCCCGCCGCCGGTTCCATAGACCAGATAGAGCGGCACCCCCGCCCGGCCGTGGCTGGCCAGCTCGGCGGCGATGGTGGAGTCCCGCTTGGTCCAGTCGGCCTTCAGGTAGGCGACCTTGTGGCGCGCAAAGGCGCTGCGCACCTGGCTGGTCGAGATCGCCACCTTGTCGTTCACCTGGCAGGAAACGCACCAGGCGGCGGTGTAGTTGACGAACACCGGCCGGCCCTCGGCGCGAAGCTCGGCCAGCCGCACCGGGCTATAGGGCTCGGAGGTCAATTCGGCCGCGGCGTCCTGCGGCCACACCACCGCGGCCAGCGCCAGCGCCGCCAGCAGGCCCGCGCTCAGGTCCAGGGCGAAGGGCTTGCCGCCTTGAGCGGCGCGCCTTTGCGCCATGCCGAACAGCCAGCCGGACATGGCGGTCAGCACAGCCGCGCCGAACAGCCTGGCCAGGTCTTCCGGCCCCGCCTGCTGCGCCAGCACCCAGGTAAGCCACGCCGCCGCGCCGTACATCGGGAACGCCAGCGCCTTGCGGAAGGTCTCCATCCACGCGCCGGGCCGCGGCAGGCGCGACAGGAGGCCCGGCGCATAGGCCACCAGCACGAAAGGGGCGGCGAAGCCGACGCCCAGGGCCAGGAAGACGGTCAGCGCCGCGGCCGGCGTCTGGGTCAAAGCCCAGCCCAGCGCCGGGCCCATGAAGGGCGCCGTGCAGGGCGCGGCCACCACCACGGCCAGCGCACCGGTGAAGAAGGCCCCCGCCAGGCCGCTGCGGCTGGCGAGGCCACTGCCGGCGCCCTGCAGCGAGGTCCCGACCTCGAACAGGCCGGAGAGGTTCAGCGCCACCGCCAGCATCAGCAGCGCCAACACGGCCACCACCGGCGGCGACTGCAGCTGGAAGCCCCAGCCGATCGCAGAGCCCGCGGCCTTCAGCGCGATCAGCACGCCGGCCAGGGCCAGGAAGGTCACAATCGCTCCGGCGCCGAACGCGAGGCCTTGGCGCTTCGCCGCCATGCTCTCCCCGCCATGGCCCGCCAGGGAGGCGGCCTTCATCGCCAGGATCGGGAACACGCACGGCATCAGGTTGAGGATCAGCCCGCCGATCAGGGCGAACACCGCCGCCGTCGCCAGGCCCAGGCTCGCGCCGACGTCGCCCTTGAACGGCGGCGGACCCAGCCCCGAGGCGCCGGAAGGCGGCGCACTGGGCCCGGCGGAAATTTCATAAGCCTTGCCGCCCACCGCCAGCACCCCGGCCATGGTGGCCGGCGCCTTGCCGCCCTGGAAGGCGTAGCCGGACGTGAGCGTGAGCGTCAGGCCGTCGGGCCCCTGCTCGATCGCCTGCGGTTTGGCGTGGTCGATGACGGTGGCGTCGAACGGATAGAAGTAGGCGCCGGCCTTGTCGGCAGCCTTGATCGCCGGCCCGGTCACCGCCAGGGCCACCGTGGTCCCGTGCGGTTGGAACGCCGCGGCCAGACCCGCGGGCTTGGGCGCCGCGGCCAGGGTCTGGGCGATCGCCGGGGCCCACTTGGGATCGGCCGGGGCGGGCCCCGCCGCCACCGGCAGGGCGAGGGTGAGGCTGGCGTCCTCCGGCACGCAGATCTCCGCGCAGACCAGGAACTGAGCCTTGGCCGCCAGCTGGACCGTCTGACCCGGCTTGGCCGCAGCCGGGGCGGTGATCGCCACCGGCAGCAGCACCTCGCCCTCGTAGCCATAGTTCATCAGCGGCCCGACCGGCAGGCGCCTGGGCGCGGGCCAGGTGAACCCGCTTGCCTGCCAGCCGGCCGGCAGGGTCCAGGCGATCCGCGTCGCCTCGCCTGAGTCGCCGGAATTACGCCAATAGGTGTGCCAGCCCTTCTCAATCTGCTGGCGAAGGGCGACATGGATTGTCTGGCCAGGCGCGATCCCCTGGGCCTCGGCGACCAGCTCTGCCTGCACATGCTTCACCGGCTGCGCCGCCGCCGGCAGAGCCATCGTCAGCGCCACGAACAGGGCGGTCAGCAATCGCATCATCGTCTCATTCGCCCCGTGGCCCACCGCGGCTATTCGCGCCACCGGACCGGCTCGTTACGGCGGCTATATGGCGCCGCCCGCCGGCAGGCGCAAAGCGACGCTCGACTTCGCCCGCGGCGCACGGCCATCATCGGCGAAACAGCCTCAGGAATTCCCGCGCCGTGCCAGCGTCCTTCGATGAGATCCAGATCGGCCAGGTGGTGTCCCTGGGGGCCGCGGCGGTCGAACCGGCGGCGCTGGACGCCTTCATCACGGCCTTTACGCCCGGCTGGACCGCCGACCGTGGCGCGCCGGACGCCATGGTCTATGCGATCTGGGCCAAGCTGGACGCCATCGCCCACACCGACTGGCCGCAGACCAAGCGCCTTGGCGTCGATGCGCTCCGCTGGGTGCGCAACCCGCCGCCCGGCGAGCTGCTGCGCGGGCGGATGACCGTCATGGCCAAGGACCCGGTCGGCGACGGCAAGGGCATCGTCATCTGCCAGCACGACCTCCTCGACGAGGCCGGCCGGCTGGTCTTCTCGTGCCTGACGCGGGGCGTCTTCGCCAGATAGCCGGCTAGGCGTTCCCGACGGCCGGCCCCGGGACCTGGCGGGCGAGCGCCATGGCGATGAGGCGGTCCCAGCCGGCCAACGACAGCAGGTGGGCGTGGATCTGGGCCAGAGCGCCGTTGTCGCGGAGCTCGATGTACTTGTCGGTCGGCAGCTTGTTCAGCTTCTCCTCGGAGACCCCAAAATACTCCGCGATCTTCTGGGTCTCGCCGGGCGTGCCGTCCGGATTGTTCGGGGTGAAGCTGGCGACCTTGGTCTCGAACAGGTCCAGGGCGTTGAGCAGGGCGATGAAGCTCATCGTGCGCTGGCGTTCGATCTCGAAGTTGTTGCAGAACTCGATGCAGTTCTTCGTGTAGGCGCTGGGCTGGCCATCGGCCTCGAAGAACGGCTGGTCGAAGCCCTTGTCGACCACGAACTCGGCGGCCCGGTCGACGCACAGCACCATCTGCTTGGCGTTGTCGTCGTTGGCGAACACGAACGGATAGCGGCGGATGTAGGCCGGGATGTAGGTGGCGGCTTCGAACAGGCCGTCGTCGCGGACGAACATGTTCTCCCCGGCGTTCAGGCCCATCACCGCGATGGGCAGCTTCTCATCGCCCACGAAGATGATCGGGCCGGTCAGCGCCGACAGTGGAAATTCACCGACCGTGAGCGGCACGGCATGGCCGGCCTTGGCGAAACCGAACGGGCCGTTCATCGACTTCACGCCCATCTTGCCGTGCGTCTCCGGCGAGAGCGGCTCGGGTTGCGAGTAGAACAGGACGTTGCCGGTGATCTGGGCGTTAGGCGGGGCGGTGGTCGACATGGCAGCCTTCGAGGAACGAGGAGATCGCGCAAGGCTGGTACGCCGCCACGCGAGAGGTCGCCGCTTCTAGCCGATCAGGCCGGGCCGGGCAAATACCGCCCTGGGTTGCCTCGCCCCGGGCGAGGGGCTTCAATCCCGGCATTCGCGCGCCAACGGGCCCATCGCATTAGGGCCGACCGATTGTGGAGAACTCTTCGTGGCCATCTTCTACCCGGACATCCTCGAGCAAGGGACCAAGCCGCGCACCTTCACCTACGGCGACAAGGACGTGATGCTCTATGCCCTGGGCGTCGGCCTGGGCCAGGACCCGATGGACGAGACCGAGCTGGCCTTCGTCTACGAAAAGGGCCTGAAAGTCGTGCCGACCGCCGCCACCGTGCTGGCCGGTCGCGGCCAGGCTGAGCCTCTTCCCACCAAGCCCGGCCATCGGCCCAGCCAACCCAACTACCTGATGCTGGTGCACGGCGAGCAGAAGGTGGAGCTGCACAAGCCGCTGCCGACCTCCGGGACCTTCACCACCCAGAGCCGCACCATCGGCGCCTTCGACAAGGGCCAGGACAAGGGCGCAGTGCTGGTCAGCCAGACCACCTGGAAGGACGAGAAAGGCGAGCTGGTCGCCACCCTGACCGGCTCCAGCTTCTGCCGCGCCGACGGCGGGTTCGGCGGCCCGTCGGAGGGCCAGCCGGAGCCGCACCCGATCCCAGAGCGCAAGCCCGACCTGTCGGTGGACATCGCCACCCGGGAGGACCAGGCCCTGCTCTACCGCCTCAACGGCGACCGCAACCCGCTGCACTCCGATCCGGAGAGCGCCAGGCGCTCCGGCTTCCCGCGGCCGATCCTGCATGGCCTCTGCACCTACGGCATCACCTGCCGCGCGGTGCTGCAGGCAATCACCGGCTTTGATCCAGACCAGATCAAGAGCCACCAGGCCCGGTTCTCGGCTCCGGTGTTCCCGGGCGACACCATCACCGTCGACCTGTGGAAGGACGGCAAGGACATCTCATTCGAGGCCCGCGTGGCGGCGCGCAACGTCACGGTGATCAAGAACGGCCTGACGGTGCTACGCTGAGGGCATGCATCTGATCCGTACCCTGTCGATTGCGGTCGCGGCCGGCCTGCTGCTGGGCGCCGCGCCCGCGCCGAACCCCGACGCCGACCCGTCCATGGCCCAGCCTGTGCCGACGAAGCTCAAGGGCTATCTGGCCGCCGACGCCCTCGACGGCAGTGCGATCCTGCCGCCGCCGCCGGCCGTGGACAGCCCTTCCGGCAAGGCCGACCGGGCGATCTACGATGAGAACCGCGCACTGGCCGGCACGCCCCGCTGGGCCGCCGCCCAGCGCGACAACGACCTGTGGAGCGGCGGGGCCCAGATGCGTTTCGCCTGCGCGCTCGGCCACGACATCTCCGACGCTGCGACGCCCCGCACCCAGGAGATGCTGCACCGGGTCGAACTCGACGCCCGCGGCGTCAGCGGTCCGGCCAAGCGGATCTACAACCGCACCCGCCCCCCGATCGGTGACACCAAGCCGGTATGTGTGCCGCGCGCGGACTGGCTGAAGACCAACCCGTCCTACCCCTCCGGCCATTCCATCACTGGCTGGGCCTGGGGCCTGATCCTCGCCGAAGCGGCGCCGGACAAGGCCAGCGCCATGATCGTCGCCGGCCGCGAGATCGGTCAGAGCCGGGTGATCTGCGGCGTCCACTTCGCCAGCGACGTCCAGGCCGGCCGCGACCTGGGCGCGGCGATGGTCGCGCGCCTGCACGCCGATCCGAAGTTCCTGGCTGACCTGAAGGCGGCCAAGGCCGAACTCGCCAAGGCCCCGGCGCCGAAGGCCTGTCCCGCGCCCTAGGGTTTCGGGGCCACGAAGACGATGTGCCGTTTCAGCGGGTGGTCGTCGGCCAGCGCCGGGTGGTCGAAATCCAGCGCCGGCGTCCGGGTCATGCCCAGGCGCCGCATCACCGCCTGGGAGCGAAGGTTCTTCTCGCCGGTGAAGGCCAGGATCTCCGATAGGCCGAGGCGCTCGAACCCGTCGGCGAACACCGCAGCCGCGGCCTCCGTGGCGTAGCCGCCGCCCCGGGCGGCCTGGTCCAGACCCCAGCCGACCTCGTAGCCCACCGGCACGGGTGGCCGGTCGCCCGTGGGCAGGAGGCCGCAATAGCCGAGGAACGCGCCGTCGGACCGGCGCTCGATCACCAGGCGACCATAGCCGTGCTCTGCCACCGTCGCCTCCTGCTTGGCGGCGCGCTCCAGCGCGACCTCACGCGTGAAGGGCCCACCGATCCAGTCGCTGACATCGGGATCCAGCAGCATCGCCACGAAGGGCTCGCGGTCTTCCGGGCGCCACTGGCGCAGGATCAGGCGCTCGGTCTCGATCAAGCTGGCCGCCCCTTGGTCAGAGCGCCATAGAGGTCCGGCCTACGGTCGCGGAAAAAGCCCCAGGCGGCGCGGTGGGTGGCCAGGAAGTCCAGGTCGAACTCGGCGGCGAGCACGCCCTCATCCTCGCGCCCGAACGCCGCGACCAGGTCGCCGCGATGGTCGGCGATGAAGCTGGATCCATAGAAGGCCTGGCCGCCGTTCGGATAGCCGTCCCAGGGCTCGAACCCGATCCGGTTCGCGCCCACCACCGGGATCACGTTGGAGACGGCGTGGCCCTGCATCGCGCGCCGCCACGGCGCGGCGGTGTCCAGGGTATCGTCGTGCGGCTCCGAGCCGATGGCGGTGGGATAGAGCAGCACCTCGGCGCCCATCAGCGCCATGGCCCGCGCGGCCTCCGGGTACCACTGGTCCCAGCAGATGCCGACGCCCAGGCGCCCAGCCTTTGTGTCCCAGACCTGGAAGCCGGTGTCGCCCGGCCGGAAATAGTACTTCTCCATATAGCCCGGCCCGTCAGGGATATGGCTCTTGCGGTAGACGCCCAGCAGCGAGCCGTCGGCGTCGGCCATCACCAGCGAGTTGAAATAGTGCGGCCCCTCGCGCTCGAAGATCGAGATCGGCAGCACCACGCCCAGCTCCTGGGCCAGCGGCGCCAGCGCCGTCACGCACGGATGCTCGCGCCACGGATGGGCTTCCTTGAACCAGCGCTCCTCCTGGGCCACGCAGAAATAGGGGCCCTGGAACAGTTCCGACGGCAGCACGACCTGCGCGCCACCGGCCGCGGCCTCGCGGATGAACTCGGCGGTCTTCGCGATGTTGGCGGCCAGGTCCATCCCGTAGGACGTCTGGATCGCCGCAACCTTGATCGTTCGAGCAGCTTGGCGCGCCATCAGGCCGGCTCCTGCTGGGTGATGCAGTGGAACGAGCCGCCGCCGGTCAGGATCGCCCGGGACGGCAGCCCGATCACCTCGCGGTCGGGGAACAGGTACTCCAGCGCCTGGACCGCCAGGGCGCCCGGACGCTCCTCATAGATGGGCACGATCACCGCCCGATTGGCGATCAGGAAATTCATGTGGCTGGCCGGCGCCGGGCCGCTGTCACCCGTGACGTTGTCGATCCAGCCCGGCGAGGGGATCCGCGCCACGGTCAGCCGGCGCCCGGCCGCATCGGTCATCCCGCTCAGGCGCCGCGCCGCGTCGTCATAGGCCTGCGCATTCGGATCGCCGCGACCCCAGGCCACGGGGCAGGCCACGACGCCCGGCGCCACGAACCGCGCCAGGTTGTCCACGTGCCCGTCGGTGTGGTCGTTCTGCAGTCCCTCGCCCAGCCACAGCACCTTGCTGGCGCCCAGCGCCTCGGCCAGCGCCGCCGCGGCCAGGGCCTCGTTCCAGCCAGGGTTGCGATTGGAGTTGAGCAGGCACTGGCCGGTGGTCAGCACCGTGCCCTCCCCATCGTGGTCGACAGCCCCGCCCTCGAGGATGAAGCTGAACTCATTGAGCGGCGCGCCCGCCGCCGCGGCGATCTGGCCGGCCACCGTGTCGTCGTGCGGCAGCTGGTACTTGCCGCCCCAGCCATTGAACCGGAACCCCTGGGCGACCAGCCCATCGGCTCCGCGCGCGAAGATCGGCCCAGTGTCCCGCAGCCAGATGTCGCCGAACTCGCCCGTGACGATCTCCACCTCCTGGGCCTCGCCCAGCAGCCGGCGGGCGT
>Ga0207711_10001183_pt1 | contig 24819 bp, 20 predicted proteins | sample KBSS34metaG_FD_184401 | JGI IMG/M metagenome (GOLD analysis project Ga0207711, IMG submission 184401) | Switchgrass rhizosphere microbial communities from Kellogg Biological Station, Michigan, USA - KBS S3-4 metaG (SPAdes) (version 2) | ecosystem: Host-associated > Plants > Roots > Rhizosphere...
CAATGCGGGCGACGTGAATCTGCGGCGCGTCACGACCGCGGTCGACACGGGCATCGCGATCCATCCGGACATCGTGGTTGCGCAGCTGCAGGGCGGCCTGATCTTCGGCCTCTCAGCCGCGTTGTTTGGTGAGATCACGCTGAAGGACGGCCGTGTGCAGCAATCGAACTTTCACGACTATCAAGTGTTGCGCATGAACCAAGTGCCACCGATCGAAGTGCATCTGATCGCGAGCGGCGAAACCCCAGGCGGAATCGGCGAGACCGGCACGACCGCGGCGATTCCAGCGCTCCGCAACGCGATCTACGCCGCGACCGGCGTCGCGCTGCGCCGTATGCCGATCGACCGACGGCTTCTCGCGAAAGGAGCGTAGGGAAGCTGATGACCGAGGATCGCGGCGAAAGGATCGATCGGCGCCGCGTCTTTCGCGGCGCCGCAATGCTCGCAATGAGCGGCTTCGGCACGTTGGCCATGCTGCCGCAGGTCGGCACCGCGCAGACAGCGTCGGCCGCAGTCTCACGGCGCGAGCCTGCCCAGGCGCACCAGCCCGACCAGGATGTATTTCGGGCGATTCGTTCAGAAGATATACGGTGGCAAGTGTTTCCCGCGTTCCCAGCTCGTGCGCGACTCGCCGTGCTGGTCGGGGATCCTGCGAAGCCGGGCCCTTATTTGATCAGGGTTCACCTCCCGAACGGGGTCAGAATGATGCCGCACTGGCACGCCGAGGACCGGATCTATACGGTGATATCGGGCGTGTTCTACATCGGCCTTGGGGAGGCATTCGACGAAACCAAGCTTACGGCGCACGCGCCGGGCACCGTCTTGGTTCTCCCGGCAGGACAGACCCACTTTCATCTCGCTCGATCGGGCGACTACATCACTCAGGTGAGCGCGATCGGGCCGCTCGGTCTCAGCTACGTGGACTCGACCGACGATCCTCGCAGAGGCGGGCAAGCCGATTGAACGACGATGGCAGTGTGATCTCCGCCGGTCGGCCCTAGCGAAGGCGACACGTTCGTCTAATTAGCGCCGTGATCGTGACGTGGTAGAAGTGCACGATGGGAACGGAACTTCCGGCGTCGAGCCGCGAACAGGCACTGCACTCCCTTTACGAAGCCGCCGAGCTCGAGCACAACCTCATGTGCACGTATCTCTACGCGGCATTCAGCCTGCGCGATGGCGAGGCCGAAGGTCTTTCGACTCCTGAAGCCGCGGCAGTAGCGCGCTGGCGGCGAGCGATCATGGGCATTTCGGTCCAGGAGATGGGTCACCTCACCGCGGTATGGAACATCACGTCCGCGCTGGGCGGCTCGCCGCGATTCGGCCGCGGCAACTTCCCGCTCGACCCTGGCGCGCTACCCGCGAACGTCGTCGTGAAGCTCGCGCCGTTCAGTGAGGCCGTGCTCCAGCACTTCATCTACCTCGAAAGGCCGGCGGACTCGAACGAAACCGACGGCGAGGGCTTCTCACCGGAATTCCTGTTCAAACGCGCGCGTCCCAACCGGCTGACGCCCATGGGCCTCGACTACGACACAGTTGGCGACTTCTATCAAACGCTCGAACGGCGCACGCACCTGTTCGTCGACAAACACGGCGAGTCGGGCGCTTTCTGCGGCGACCCCGCGCTGCAGCTGTCGACGGCCGAAATCGATCTCGGCGGAGCGAAGCCCGTCATTTGCGCTAAAACCGCGCTCGCGGCGTTCGCTTCGATCATCGAGCAAGGGGAAGGCGCACCGCTAAACACGGTGGGTTCGCATTTCCGGAAGTTCATCGCGATTCGCGAGGAGCTCGCGGCACTGCGCGCGGCGAACCCGAGCTTCAGGCCCGCGTTTCCGGCAGCGACGAACCCCGTGCAGCGGACGCCGATGCGGCGGTCGGGCCGCGTTTGGATCGAGAACGAGGATGCCGCGGTCACGGTGGACCTCGCGAACACGGGCTACGCGCTAATGCTGCGCCTCATCGCCTATTCCTACGTCGTGCCGCGCCCGGATCCGGAAAAAGCGCTCGCAGTCGATCTCGCAGTCGGGCTCATGCGCGCTGTCACGCCGCTGGGTGAGCGCGCGGCGAGGCTGCCGGCGGGCCCGTCGAATCCTGGTTCCAACGCTGGAATGTCGTTCGTCGTCCCGAGAGATCCCGCGCCGCTACCGCGCGGCTCGGCCGCACGGCGGTTTTTCATGGAGCGGTTGCAGGAGCTCGCGGACGGCGCGGTCCGAATCAAAGACACGGACGCGCGCGCCGGTGCGGCGGCGCGAATCTTCGCAGAGCTCGCAAAGCGCGGCGATCGCGGTTTCGCGACCGCAGATGCGGCCGCCGCCAAAGCGCGCGATGGCGCTACACCCTCCTTCACTCCGGGCTTGAACGCATCGGCAGCGGTCGCGCCTCGCGTCGCGACCCAGCGCGCGAACGGCAAGCCACCGGCGCCGGTCGTCGTCGACGGCGTCGACGAGATCGAGGGCGAGAAGCTCACGCTGCTTTACGAAGGCAAGAAGTGCATCCACGCACGCTTTTGCGTGACGTGGGGTCCGAACGTGTTCCTCGCGAACGTCAAGGGGCCATGGATCGATCCTGACGGGCTGGACGTCGAGCGACTGGTGGAGATTGCGCACGTTTGCCCTTCGGGCGCAATCCGCTATCGGCGCAAGAACGGCGAGCCCGACGAGGCTCCGCCGCCCGTGAATTTGATCGCCGTGCGTGAGGCGGGCCCGTATGCCGTGCGTGCAGACATGCGCCTCGACGGCGAGCGCGTGGGATTCCGCGCGACACTGTGCCGCTGCGGCGCATCGAAGAACAAGCCGTTTTGCGACGGTTCACACCACGATGTGAAGTTCGACGCGAGCGGAGAGCCCCCGACCGGCATCGTCGACATGCTTCCTGTCCGCGATGGCGAGCTAGCGATCGATCCCGACGTCGATGGGCCGCTGCGCGTACGCGGCAACCTAGAGATAATGAGCGGCACGGGCCGATGCGTCGCGCGGGTCACGCAGGCAAAACTATGCCGCTGCGGCGCGAGCAACGCCAAGCCGTTCTGCGACGGCAGTCACGCACGAGTAGGATTCAGATCCAGTTGAAAGCGGACGGACACGACGATGCGGAAACCGGGCCTGTTCGGCACTCCGCGGCCTGAAATCCTCGTCCGCATCATGCGCTGAGGGTAAGCGATTGGGTAAGCGGACGGCGCTAGACGCGCCAGACCACATGGTCTTCGTGGTTGACGACGACGGTCGGGTCTGCGAATCGTTGGCCGATCTTCTGTCGACGTTCGACATGAACGTTACGACGTTCGGTTCCGCGACGGACTACCTCGCGTATCGGAAGCCTGACGTTCCAGCTTGTCTGATTCTCGACGTGGAGCTTCCGGACATCAACGGATTGGATCTGTTAGGCCAGACTGGACACGAAAATCGCCCGCCGATCGTTTTCCTCACGGCACACGGCGACATTCCGAAGTCCGTGCGCGCTATCAAAGCGGGCGCGGTCGACTTCCTGACAAAACCGCCGCGGGAGGCGGACCTGATGCGGGCGATCGATGCCGCGCTCGCACAAGATCGCGACGCGCGACGCAAACGGGCGGAGCTAAGCGAGTTGAACAAGCGTCTTTCGGGCCTCACTCCGCGCGAGCGGGAGGTGTTACCTCTGGTCGTAAGCGGCCTCCTCAACAAACAGGCTGCATTAGAACTCGGCATCTCTGAGACCACGCTCCAGATCCACCGAAGCAACATCATGAGAAAGATGGGAGCCGAATCGCTTGCGGAGCTCGTGCGAATGGCCGCAGCGCTCAACGTACCGATCAAGCACCCGCGTCATGCGCGACGATGAGCGCGTGCGCTTAGAGCCTCGCGCGGGCTTCGGCGCCGGAATCGGAAACCAATGAAGCCCGTGAGCGCAACGAAAACTGAAATATGGCGCCTCTGGGTGGGTTCGGTGCTACCCAGAGCCGGCCGTCATGCGCTTCGATGATGGCACGGCAGATCGACAGACCCATTCCCATACCATCGGGCTTCGTCGTGAAGAGCGGGTTAAAGATCCGCTCGCTGTCCCGCGCACTGATTCCTGCTCCGGTATCCGCCACTGATATCACCACGCCATCGCTTTCATAAGGTTTCGAATTCACGCGCAGGACTCGTGGCTCTTCTATCACTGCCATCGCCTCGATGGCATTCGTTATCAAGTTGAGCAACACCTGTTGCACCTGCACGCGATCTCCTCGCACCTCTGGGAGTCGCCCATCCATGTCGGCTTCGACCTGGATTCTATGCTTCAGCAGATCGCTATGTTCCAAGGCCAGTGCTTCCCGGATGAGATCGTTGACGTCGAGCGCGGTTCGCGTCCGCACATCGTTCTTGAACATTGCTCGAATGCTCCCGACGACCTCCGCCGCACGATGTCCGTCCGCCACAATCTGCCTGAAAGCCTCCTTGGCTCGATCCAGATTCGGCGTCGGACGATCCAGGAAGCGAAAGCCCGCAGCGGCGCTCGTCGCTATCGCGGTCAACGGCTGCTTGACCTCGTGCGCGATCGTCGCCGCGATGGCGTTTCCTGTCATTAACCGTGCCTCGCGCTCGCGCCGCTGGGCGAGTACGGCGCCGAGCAGCCTCGCATACAGCGTCTCGATCTCATACAGCAGGACGATCAGCACGAGACTGCTGGCCGAGAACCCGAAAATACGCACGGCGTACCAGCCGCCACTGAAACGAGACGGCGCGGGATAGTAGCTGAGCGGCACCTCGATCAAGTAGAGGAACATCACGACCAACAACCAAAGGTCCAGCACTGATCGACCGCGGAGCCAGAGAACGATCAGGGCGGAGATGCTGATCAGCGCGATCGGCGCTCCGACTAAATAGGGCCATTGCGGACCGAAGCGTGCGGTGTCGAGCATGATTGGCGGCAGCCATGCCTCACCGGCGATACAAACGAAACCTGCCACGGCAACGAGCACGGCGGTCAGCGCAATGCTCTGAGCGATCGCCGTACGAGTCGAGCCATTCCAAGCGGGCGAGCTCGGACGCCGGTCCTTCCATAGAACGTAACCAATGACGAAAACAGGGAAACCGAAGTGCCACAGAACGTAGACGCATGCAGCGCTTTGCAAGCCACCGAGCAATCCGTTGGTCGTGAACACGCCCGGGAAGGTCAGGGCATAGGGGATCAGGATGAGCGCCGTGAAGAAATAGGCGCTCGCGATCACGAGGATTGCGCGCGCCCGCAGAATGGAGAACTCGGCGAACAGAAGGGTTGCCGTGATTGAGTCGCAGACGAACATCGCCGTCAGATAGGCCGGAACGAACGCATTTACACGGCTCCCCTGCGTCCCCGGAAACAGCCCACCCGTGATCAACGCAAAGACGACCACCAACCCGAGCACGACAAAAAGCGCGATCCGCTTCTGCGCCGACCCGGGCGACAATGTCGAAAGAAAAAAGTGCTCTTCCGCGTCGACAACGGCCGCTGTCTTCAGCATCACAGCCCCTTTGGGACGTGCAGCACGACGCTCTTAGCTCGTGGCCCCGCCCCGCTCACGCCGGCATAGTACGGCCTACGGCTGAGGTTTCCACGTGTTCCGCAGCGCGTCGGCGACGACAGCGAGGAGATCCACACCGTCGAACGGCTTCTCGAGCAGGCGGTAGTCCCCGAGACTATCCGGCGGGGCGAGTTTCCACATAGCGGCGTGACCCGTGATCAGGATGATCGGCAACGTCGGCCGTACGGCCCGTATCCGCCGTGACAGCTCGAAACCGTCCATCTCGGGCATAGCAACGTCCGAAACGAGGCCATCGATCTTGGCAACGCAGCCGCTTTCGAGCAGCGTCGGACCGGACGCGAATACGCGCACGCCATAGTTCGCGGATTCGAGTAAGGTCTGGAGCGACTCGAGGACTCTCTGATCATCATCGACAACCGCAATGATGAAGTCGGGAGTGTCATCGGTCATGGCAGGTATTCTGGGGCAGAGCCGGGCAGCCGTATCTAATGGAAACACGTGATAGCGACGACACCGCCTAGAGCGCGACTATAGGCGCGGGTCAACGCGGTGCAGATCTAACAACACAACGCTCTCACCACAGAGCGAGGTCGCCCATGGCCGAACCGACACCCATCGTGTTCATCGTCGACGACGATCAATCGGTACGCAGGTCGCTCGAATTGCTGATTCACTCCGCAGGGTGGAGGCCCGTAACCTTTGCGTTCGCGGAGGAGTTCTTGGTATCTCCACGAGTCGGAACGCCGAGCTGCTTGGTGCTCGACGTGACGCTTCCGGATCTAAACGGTCTTGAGCTGCAGGCGCGCGTCGCCCCCGGCCGCGTCGATATGCCGATCATCTTCATCACAGGCTATGGCGACGTGCCGACGACGGTGCGGGCTATGAAGGCGGGGGCGCTTGAGTTCCTGACAAAGCCGTTCGACGACGAAGTGATGCTTCGCGCTATTCAGCTCGCGATTGAATGCAGCCGCACCGCACTAAGGCGCGAGGCGGAGATGCAGACGCTCCGGGACCGCCACGCGTCCCTGAGCCCCCGCGAACAAGAGGTCATGGGGTTGGTGGCCTCTGGCATGTTGAACAAGCAAGTGGGCGGCGAGCTCGGCATCAGCGAGATCACGGTCAAGGCACACCGAGGCAAGATAATGCGCAAGATGAAGGCGCGCTCGTTCGCCGAGCTGGTGAGCATCGCCGGCAGATTGGAAGCTAGGCGGTTCCCACCGCACGCTTCCAAACCGCAGGTGTGAACGCTCAGGAAGACGTCGTAGGCCTCGGTTGAGCGATGTGAGTTGGGTCACGTGTAACACCACCTGCAGTCCATAACACCGCATTACAGGTGTGCGGGGCCTCGTGCCGTGGTAGCCCCGAACATCGAATTGATGCATCGCTCATGTTGGGTACGCTATCTCTAGTCCGTCGCCGCGTGCAGTAGTCCGACTCGATTCACGCGGCGAGCGCGTGCCCGTCCGACTTGGCGCAGTCGCAAGGACGCATGATCGATATCTGGAGGCGTCAGTATGCTGACCTACCAACAACGCCTCCGCAAAGAGCTGAGGGTATCTGGGTCGTTGGTGGATAGCGGCGGATTTCGTGGGCAGGTACTGGGGGCTAGGAGCGAATCGCAAGGCGCCCCAACACTGCCCGCCGCTGCTCGATTGTGAGCGCAGCCAGAGCGAAGTTACCCCGACAGTTACCCCACCGCTCCCGGATACCAAACCTTAATCAGGCCAGCGTCAATCAGGCGCGCCGCTACTCCGCGGGCTCGCGGGTCTCGGCGCGTTTGCGGCAAAGAAGTCGAGCTTCTTGCGGTTCGGCCACGCGATTACGCTCATCGGCACGCCCAGTTCAAGTATCTGCTCGCGTTCCGTCGTGTAGGTAGGCCACTTCGGCGCTCCGGCATGGTTCGGATCGCCCGACTTCGCGAAAGCCACGATGGCATTGCTCATCGTATCCGATAGCCCGCGATCATCGGGGCCCCAGTCGCGCGTCTTGCGGAACATGTTCAGGCTGTCGAGCGTTCCGAGCCAATAGGGTACGTCAGCGGTGTGATAGACGCCGACGGTGTTCGGGTCGTGATCCGAGAACTTCACGCCCGCGACGTACGGATGAACACGCGCGAACATATACGCGTAGACGGGAGCCTTGCCGGTTGCGACTTGGGCGCGGGCCCATTGGTGCATCTGGAGCGAAACGCTCGCGTCGCGAGCCGCGTCCACGGCTGCTCGCCGCGCACTCGAATCGTCGGATGCGGGATAGAGACCCAGTAACTCCTGCGAACGATCGCCATAGAGCCGCTCGGCCGCATCACGGTATTGCTGAAGTGTCGTGGCTCTCGAGAGGTCGCTGAACGCCTCGTCGCGTGTAAAGCCGATCATCATCGGTACATCAGCCTGCTCGCCACGCGCAAAGATCTGCGCCGGCGCCTCGGGCAGGAAGTAACCATCGACGACGGGTCCGTAACGGGCAGGCACCGCAAGTTGCGCCTGCAGAATCTTGTCAGCAGAGAGCTCGCGAAACGCTGCGAGAGTCGACGCTTTGAGCTGGTGCTGGAGTTTCACGCCGTCTTGCTCGGACGAAGCAAGAAGTTGGGCGCTGCTAGCGTTCGCGTCGCCGACGGCGGCACCGCTCATGCCGACAACGCGGTGGAAAAGGCCGTGCGACAGCGGGCTCGCTTGCAGCAGCGACACGGATGACGAGCCCGCAGACTGGCCCATGATCGTGACGTTGCGCGGATCACCTCCGAACTTCTCGACATTGCGCTGAATCCAACGCAGCGCAGCGATCTGGTCGAGAAAGCCCCAATTCCCCGACGCATGGCGCGGCGACTCGGCGCTGAGCTCGGAGTGCGCCATGAAGCCGAGTGCGCCGACGCGATAGGCGATCGTGACGTAGACGACCCCCTTCCGCGCCAAGGTCTCGCCGCCGTAATTCGCCATCGCGGCCGAGCCGATCGTGAACCCGCCGCCGTAGATCCAGACGACGACGGGCCGTAGCGAGGTCGGGCCTGCGTCCTGCGGAGCCCAAACGTTGAGATAGAGGCAGTCCTCGCTCGTCGCTTCCTCGCCGAAGTAGTGATTGATGTCGTGCGAGCGGAGCGTCTGAATGCATTCGGGCGCGAAGCGCAACGCATAGCGGATACCGGACCAATTTTCGGGAGGCGCGGGTTCTCGCCAACGACGGTCAAGCACTGGGGGCGCAGCGAAAGGCACGCCCAGATAGGTTCTCACTCCCGACGGTAACAACCGGCCGGACACGAGGCCGTTCTCTGTCGCAATCGGGTCACCAGGAATCGGCCTATCGAGCACCTGAGCATTGCCGCTCCAAGCGCACGCTGCCCCGAGAGCGAACCAGCACCATGACAACCGGATCCAGCGACGCATGACGGGCGGCAAAGGATTTGATTTCGGCATGCTGCACCTCATAACGGACTAGTTGGTTAATTTCTGTTCAGCATATACTTCGATGCAGCTACGCACCAGCGGCGTCGAACAAGGCTGATCATGTCCTCCACGGTATATGTGCTCAATGGCCCGAACCTGAACCTGCTTGGCGTAAGGGAGCCTGAGATCTATGGGCGCCAGACGCTGGCCGATGTCGAGTCTCTATGTCGAGCGGTCGTCGCCGATTTCAGGCTCGAGCTCGTGTTCCGCCAAACGAACGCTGAGCACCAAATGATCGACTGGCTACAGGAGGCAAGAACGGCTGTCGGTATCGCGATCAACCCCGCCGCATTCTGCTACCACTCCGTGCCTGTGCTCGATGCGATCAAGATGTGCGAGTGCCCCGTCATCGAAGTCCACATCAGCAACATCCACGCGCGAGTTCGCGAAGCGGACTGGCGCGACAAGACGATACTGACGCCTGTTTGCCTGGGAATGATTAGCGGTCTGGGGGTGCACGGGTACGCGCTTGCGGTGCGCCACATTTGTCGCTTGCACAGCGCACGCATGGAAGGGAAGTAAGAACGCGTGGCCATTGCACGGCCAGTCGAGAGCGTCGCGCTCGATCGGACACGCGCTCGAGTGCTAATGCTCGCACTCGTAACCATTGGCACGCTGATTAACTATCTTGATCGAACGGTTATCAGCGTTGCAGCGCCCCTGCTGAGCCAAGACCTCGGATTGTCGGCAGCCGTACTGGGACTCGCGTTCTCAGCGTTTTCCTGGACGTACGCCGCCGCACAGATTCCCGGCGGAGTCGTACTCGACCGCTTGGGGGTACGTTTGACTTATTTCCTGTCGGTCACGCTTTGGTCGTTGTGCACGCTCGCAACCAGTTTCGCTGCCGGCGTCGCGTCGCTCGTCGGCACGCGGCTCGCGCTCGGCGTAGCGGAAGCGCCCGCGTTTCCAAGCAATAGCCGAGTGCTAAGCGTTTGGTTCCCGCAGCACGAGCGCGCTCGCGCGACGGGGATCTATAGCGTGGGACAGTATTTCGGTCTCGCCTTCTTGAGTCCCGCGCTCTTCTGGATCGGTGCCGAGCTCGGCTGGCGGACCCTATTCATGATTGTAGGCATCGTGGGCGTGTTGTTCGGCATCGTGTGGCTCGTTCTGTACCGCGATCCGCGCTCGAGCACGCGCGTGAATCAAGCGGAACTCGAATACATCGCGGCCGGCGGCGGGCTCGGAGATGGCGGCGCGTCGACGGCATTCGCGTGGCGCAATATCGCCCTTTTGCTCCGTCAGCGGCAAGTTCTGGGCGCCTCCATTGGTCAGTTCGCTAGCAATTCGACGCTCGTGTTCTTCTTGACCTGGTTTCCGACTTACCTCGCGACCGAACGGCAAATGGCCTATATCAAGGTCGGCTTTTTTGCCGTGCTGCCCTTTCTCGCGGCGACCGCGGGCGTGGTCGGCGGTGGCGTATGGTCCGACGGACTGCTGCGCAGAACCGGGTCGGCGAACGTCGCCCGCAAGGTCCCAATCGTCTCTGGATTGTTCCTCGCCTCGACGATCGCAATTGCGAACGTGGCATCGAGCGACTGGCTAGTCGTCGCGGTAATGTCAGTAGCCTTCTTCGGTCAGGGAATGTGCAATCTCGGCTGGACCCTCATCACGGACGTCGCGCCGAAAAATCTCATTGGCCTGACGGGTGGGGTGTTCAACCTCTGTGCGAACCTCGCAGGCATCGTGACACCCATCGTGATCGGCGTCGTCGTGGCATCTACGGGGTCCTTCGCCTGGGCACTCGCCTACATCGCAGTAATGGCGCTAGTCGGAGCCGCGTCGTACGTGTTCTTGCTCGGCGACGTGCGTCGGGTTGAGCTCGATGCGTAGACTGCGCCGCCTTCCGGGTCTAATGGGGCTGTGTCTCGCCGGCGCCGCGGCCGCCCAAACTGCGGGGCCCCCGGCGGCGGATCAGCAGGGACTGAACGCCTTCCCGAAGGATCCAAGCCGCGAAATCGTGGTGCGCGCGTGCTCGCCGTGTCACGCGCCCGGGCTCGTTGTAGCGAAACGCCGCAGCGCGGAGGAATGGGAATCGCTGATCGCAGCAATGGTCGATCGCGGCGCCGTCGCTACGGACGACGAGCAGCTTGCCATCCAGCGCTATTTCGTGCGGTTCTTCGGTCAGGAGATTTCGTCCCGTCCGAACGACTGAACACCTACCCTAACGGGCGGCTGGTTTTTGGTGAGGCTGCGGCTCGGCATCAGAGCCGAGGCGCAGAACCCACTTGATCCCTTCGAGATAGATCGTCTGCACGCGCGCATCGTCCCACGACGCATCCGAATGGCCGAGCGTGGACGAGAACACCCTGCCTTTGCCGTAGCTCTTAACCCATGCAACGGGAAAGTCACCGTCCTTGCGGTGAACGTTGGGATTGGTCAGGTCGAGTTTGCGCTCGTCGAGACGTGCGAGAACGTCGACATCGTCGCGCGAATAGGGCGCGCGGTACTGATACATCTCGTCGCGGAGCACGAGCTCCTTGGGCAAGTGGCGCATGGCCGGAAAGTCGGGTCGCTCGACAATTACGGGCGCGTCGAAAACGTTCCATGGGTGATTGTCGAAGTATCCACCGACGAGCTCACCGTACTCGGACCAACCGACGAACGAAGCCGTCGCCGTGTGCACAGCGACGAACCCCTTGCCGTCGTCGCGCACGAATGCAAGCAGGTCTGCTTTTTGTTGCGCCGACATCTCCGTTTCGCCGTTGGTGTAGAAGACGACGGCGTCGAAATAGTCGAGATTGCGACCGCGAGCCTGCCGAGGCCCGCCCTTCGCATAGTCACCGGTGCCCCACACCTCCCCTTTCGTAACGAGGATCGTGTCGGTGCGCAGGAATGCAACGTAGGCGCCGCTGTCGCGGCCTAGTCGCTCGAGCGTTGCCATCGCATGGCTCACAGCGTCATGCGCGATTTGGTTGCCCGTGTGCAGATCTGCAACGATGAGGATCTTTTTCCGTCCCTGATACGGATCGGGGAATCGGAAATCCTGAGCCGTTGCGAAGCTCGCAATCGCCGTTACCGCCGCGGCGGCAACGTACGACCATCTGAACACTTTGTCACGGCAATGCGAATACATCGAGCTCATCGCTATCTATCGGACTATCGAGAAAACTGCCGCCGGTCGCGACGATCGCGACGAGCTGCTTCCCGCTGCGACTGCTATAAGTGATCGGCGTCGCGTGCGCAGATGCGACGAGCCGGCTCGACCATAGCTCGTTTCCCGTGTCCGAGCTAAACGCCCGAAATCGGGCGTCATCGGTCGCCGCAATAAAGATAACGCCGCCCGCGGTCGCGATCGAGCCGCCTATATTCGGTCGTCCTGTTCGCGCCACTGACTCCGGCAGCTGGTCGCTAACGCCGAGCGTGGTTTGCCACGCGATTTTTCCGGATCGAACGTCGATCGCAGTCAACGTGCCCCAAGGCGGCTGCTGGCACATGAGCCTTCGCTGGCGGTCGGAAAAGCGCCCGGTAGCTGGCGCAACATTCGTGACCGTGCCGTCCTCGCGCTTGCTCAATTGCTCTACGTGACCGAGATTGCTCGCGTTGACGAAGAAGAGATGCCGCTCAGGATCGTATGACCCGCCGCCCCAATTCGCGCCGCCCAAACGACCCGGAAACGTGATCGTGGGATCTCGGCCGATCGGCAGATAGGGCCCACCCATCTGCATTCGCGACTCGGCGATCCACGCTCTGCAGTATGACTCGAGCTCGGGCGTAACCGTCGCGACGTCGTCGAGCGAGAACGTCGTGCGGGCGAATGGTAACGGCGTCGACGGTATCGGTTGCGTGGCCGCGGCTGCCTCCCCCGGCACGTCGCTTGTCGGCACGCGGCGCTCCACAACGGGAAACAGCGGCTTGCCGTTCGACCGGTCGAGCAGGAAGAAGTACCCCGATTTGGAGACCACAGCGACCGCCGGTCTCGCACCGCCCCGCCGAGGAACATCGAGCAGCACGGGCGGTGCCTCCGCATCGAGGTCCCAAATGTCGTGGTGAACGAGCTGGAAATGCCACAGGCGTTTGCCGCTGCGCGCGTCGAGCGCGACGACGCTGCTGCCGAAGAGGTTGTCACCAGGGCGATCGCCGCCGTACCGGTCCCACGCGGGGGCCCCGATCGGTGCGTAAACGACGCCCCGCGCGGCATCGACAGTCATGAAACCCCAGACGTTGACCCCCGAGCGACCCCGCCAGCTCTCGTCGCCCGGCCAGCTCTCGTGGCCTGGTTCGCCGGGCCGCGGCACCGTGTGGAACGTCCACGCGAGTAGCCCCGTTCGCGCGTCCCACGCGCGAACGTCGCCGAGCGCGCCGCGCTCGGGAAACTCCTGTGTCGCCGACCCCGTGATCACGAGGTTGTCGTAAACGATCGGCGGGGACGTGAGACCGTACGGCGTGCGCGCCTCGGCACTGGCAGACGCGCCGATCTCGGGAGTCTTGAGGTCGAGCACGCCCCCCGCCGCGAAGCTCGCCGCCAGCAGTCCGGTTTTCGCGTCGAGCGCGATGAGTCGGCCGTCACGCGTGCCGAAGAATATGCGAGGACCGTGGTCGGCATCACCGGTCCAATACTCGACGCCACGCAGCGACGGCTGCCCTGGCCCGGGAACGTTATAGACCCAGACCTCGCGTCCGGTGTCCGCGTCGAGCGCGACGACGCGCCGGTATGGAGTACTCAGATACAGCAGCCCGTCGACAACGAGGGGGGTCGCTTGCGAAGCACTAAAGCGACCGCGCGCACGTGGAGGAGCAGCGCCCTCGGCCGCGCCATCGTCGCCCACGGATGCGCCGGCACGTGCCACCGCCGGGCGCATGTGGTAAGTCCAAGCGAGCCTCAGGCTCGCGACGTTGGACGCATCAATCTGTGCGAGCGGCGAATAGCGCATTCCGCCCGGATCGTGGCCGTAGGTAGGCCACTCGTCAGCCGAGGTCCGGTCCGCGGCTGCTAGGATGCAGGGAAAAAGGGCCGCTAGCGACGCGATCGCGCACGCCGCCGCGAGCCGACGCTTCGCTCTTACCACTTCTTCGTGACGCCGATCGTCAACACGCGCCCGATGGGATTGGCGTTGAACGGATCGTAACCGAGCGGCCCATTCACGAACGGCAGCTTGGCGTCTAATAGATCTCGGGCGTCGAAGAAGATCGAAGCTCCCGAGTTACCAAACTGGTACCCGATGTGCAAATCGACCGTCGTGTACGCGTCGACTGGCTGCCCACCTCCGACGGGCGAGAAGTTCGCGTTGCGGATCACAGGGAACGGCGCCGAGCCGTTCCAATTCAAGTAAGCGCCCGTGTAGTTAACAAACAGGTCGGTCGACAGGGAATTGCGCCGCCAGCCAACCGATAAACGCGCGGCGGTGTCGTTCGACGGGAACGTCGTGTTGATACCGATCGTATTCAACACGCTGAATGTCTCGCCGCCTGTTCCGAACTGTTGGTCCATGCTGAGCTTGCGCGAGACGGCGAGGTCGAAATTCATTTGTCCGATTCCCATCGTCGTCGTATAGGAGACGTCGGTATCGATGCCGTCAGCGTCGAGGTTGAACGCGTTGCGCTGCTGGAAGCTGTAGATGAAGTACGGGGTCGCCGGCAGCGGTATCGTCTGCGGCAGACCCGCTGTCGTACTTGCCAGAGTCGCGGGAGGCACACCGCCCGGATAGAGCTGCAGCAAACTGTTGAGATCTGGTGCGCTGATGGCGAAGGCAGCCTGAGGCGCCGTGATCGCACCTTCGTACTTCGCTTTCCAATAGGTCACCCCGAGCTTGAATCCGCGCACTCCGGACGGAGTGAAATCGATGCCAAATGAGGACGTCTTGCCCTTCTGGGCAACGAGGTCCTTATTGCCGCCCGCCAGGAAAACGCCTTGCACAGCAGCTGTGTTGATCACGCAGGTCGGAGTCGCGGCGGTGCAGCCGGGCAGCCCAATCGCCCCCGGATAGGTATTGGGTATCGTGAGGTTCGCATTGACACCGCTGGTCGTGACGCCGAGGACGCCGCCGAATGACGACTCGGCAGTCACGCCGTTCTCATTGCCCCGACTTGTCAACGCTGGAGCCGTGAACGAGGTCCCGTAGTTGGCGCGAATTCTCAACGCATCGATCGGCGACCAATTGAACGCGTAGCGCGGATTGGTGGTCGAGCCAAAGTCGCTATAGTCATCGTGCCGTACCGATAGGTTCACCGTGAAATCTCGGACTCCTTTGAAGCCGTTGCTGGGACCGACGATCGGAAACAGCAGTTCGACGAATTCGGACGTAACGTCGCGGCCGAGATCGAGGAAAGTCGTTAGTGAATTCGAGCTGGCCGGACCAGTGCCGCGCTCGCGAGTGACTTCCTCGCGCATGCTGTAATCAATGTATTCGAGTCCCGCCGCTAGGCGCGCGCTGCCACCGCGCATCTGAAATATTTCCCCATCGACCTTCGTTACCACGTCCGTCATCGTCTGATGGGCGATCTGCAGCTGCGTCGAGTCGAGTAACTGCGACCGCAACGTCGCCGACGTTCGATTGGAGGCCGCTGGGCTCCACGCATCCAAAGAGTTTGCCGGTGTAAGAGGTAACCCCAGTACCGGCGTCGTCGTGCCCGGCACTGATGGAGTGGTGATGTTGCCGCCCGAATTTGTAGTGCCGTTGAGCGCAAGCAGCGCGCAACTCGCACACAAAGCTCCATCGCGTCGCAAGCGGCTATCGTCGGTGCCGACTGTCGCTCCGAAGTCCGCCTGCCAGTCATTGCCAAAGCGGAGTCGAGCGTTGAACGTCGCGAACAGCGATTCGGCTCCACCCGTGTTCGTCGCCCCCGGTCCGAACAATTCGTCGGCCTGGAAACGAACCGTCGAAGTGTTTACGCCGGCGGGCCCGGCGAAGTACGGGTTGATTTGACCGGCGCCCCCGGCCGGAGCGCTACCCGCACCATATACCGTGGCAGTTACCGACCCGCGGTTGATCGCAGCGGTGTTCTTCTGCTGCGCGTAGACTAAATCCCCCGAGAGCTTCAGAGTGTCGCTGAGGTCTCGTTCGAGTCTCAGAAGCAGGTTGTGCCGATCATCCTTGGGAACGAGGTCGGTGACACCCGAAAAGTCGCATACCCCGTTCGCCGCGTTGTTCACAATACCTGTGCCGTTGTAGGGGTATGTGTAGATCAAGCCGGCGCCAGGCTGGCCCGTCGCCGGATTCACTGTCGCCGGTGCGCAATTGAAGTTCGCAAAGTTTCCGCCGCCGACATTGCGGTGATCAGCTGCAGTAAATGGGCGGTCGCCCGCCTGAAGCGAGTCTCGCGTCGAGTAATTGTAAGAAATCATCACTGACCCGACGTCCGAGGTCACACCACCTATGAAACCCGCGCTCGTCGTGCTGTAGCCGTCGTTGCCCATCGCGGTTTGCAGGCTTCCTTCGAAGCCCGAAAACTTGGATCGCGTGACGAAGTTAAGAACGCCCGCAACGGCGTCGGAACCGTAAACAGAGGACGCTCCATCCGGCAGAATCTCGACGCGCTCGATTGCGAGCGGTGCGATTACGTTCGGATCTGCCAGTGTGTGGTTGATGCCAGAGAGAGGCAAACGGTGTCCATCGATGAGGACCAGCGTGCTGTTGCTCGCGCTCGCGCCAAGTCCATGGATCGTAGGGGTGTAGGCTCCAGCGCCGTCGAAGCTCTGGAATCCGCCTTGGCCGGAGTTTCCAAAACCCGTTATCGCCGGCACGCTGCGCAAGACTTGCTGAATCGTCTGCGCGCCGCTCGACTCTATCTCCGGCCGTCCGATGGTCATCAGATTGGCTCCGACCGGCGCGACTCCGTGGAGACTCGTGCCCGTGACGACGATCTCCTCCGTGTTCGTTGTCGCGGCGGTCGGTTCCTGAGCGACGACATTCGTCGATGCGCCGCCAAGCGTGAGCAAAGCAGCAACGGCCGTTCTTTCTAGACGAGTGTTCATTGGTTCCCCCTCGAACTAATGAGTACCGTGCGCACCGCGAAAGGACCGAGCCTTTTCGCGTGTCACATGTTCGAATTCTTTGGAGTATCCGGCCGGCACACCGCCTTTACTCTCTGGACGGCCCCCGACTAAAATTGTTAACCATCTAGTTAGTGCCTGTCAACGAATGCTGCCGTTTAGCCTCTCGGAACCACTTCGCGTTGTGATCGCACCCCCTACAAGCGTGGGGGCCGAGCCGTGACGGCTAGCGGCGCGCCCATCTGCTTGCTCGGGCTCATCGGTCGCGGCATCCAAGCCTCGAAGTCTCCGATAATCCACGAGACGGAAGCCGCGGCGCAGGGCTTTCAATGCCGTTACGAGCTGTTCGATCTCAACGAGCATCGCGATGAGCCCGCGACACTCCTCAAGCTGCTGCGACTCGCGGAGCAGCGTGGTTTCGCCGGGCTGAACATTACATATCCGTGTAAGCAGGCGATCATTCCGTTGCTGGATGAGCTCAGCGAGGAAGCACGGGTCATTGGCGCGGTGAACACCGTCCGGTTCGTCGCCGGTCGACGAGTGGGCTACAACACGGATGCATTTGGTTTCGCTGAAAGCCTTCGACACGGGCTGCCGGGCGCGTCCCTCGCGTGCGTCGTTCAAGTGGGAGCCGGCGGCGCCGGCGCCGCGACTGCACACGCGCTGTTGAAGCTCGGCGCACGCAAGCTCTCGATCGTGGATATGGAGCGCGGTCGGGCCGAGTCCCTTACTGCCAACCTCGCAAGCCACTTTTCAGACCGCATCGTCGCTACTGAAGATCTCGCGCATGCGGTCGCAAATGCGAGCGGCGTTGTAAATACCACGCCGATGGGTATGGCAGCCCATCCTGGTTCCGCGGTGCCAACGTCGTTGTTGCGTCCGGACCTTTGGGTTGCGGATATCGTCTACGTTCCGCTCGAAACGGATCTCTTACGTGCGGCGCGGGCCGCGGGTTGCAGAGTACTGGACGGGGGCGGCATGGCTGTCTTCCAGGCGGCACGCGCCTTCGAAATCTTCACCGGTCGCAAGGCGCTCGCCGAGCGCATGCGCAGACACTTCGAGACGCTGACCCCGGACTAGCTGTGATGCCCCGTGAACATTGCACTTGCGGTATTCTCTGCGCGTCGTTCAGCTAGATGGATGGTTCATGGCTCAGAAGGCTCCAAGACGCGCCGCACCGTCGCCTACCCGACGCGCCGTGCGGCGCACTAAGGGGAAGACCGGACGCACGAACAATGCCGAGGCAAGTCGCGCCGAGATCCTTTCGGCCGCAACGCGAGAGTTTTCGGAGAAGGGATTGAGTGGCGCGCGCGTCGACGAGATCGCCGAGCGTACGAAGATCAACAAGCGGATGATCTACTACTACTTCGAAAGCAAGGAGGGGTTGTACCGCGCTGTGCTCGAGCGCTGCTATGGGCACATTCGAATGAGCGAGTCCGCGATGGACCTCGACGCGTTGAGCCCAGAGGAAGCACTCCGGCAGCTAGTCCGACACACCTTCGACTATCACAATACGCATCCCGACTTCGTGCGCCTCGTTATGAACGAGAACATCCACCAGGGCGCGTACATCGCGGACATTGCGAGCATCAAGACGCGCAACCGACACGTCGTCGCTACGCTGCGCGGATTGATTGACCGTGGAATCGCGGCTGGTGTTTTCCGCGCAGATCTGGAACCGATCGAGCTGCATATGTCGATCAGCGCGCTGTGCTTCTACAACGTCTCGAATCGCTACACGTTTTCACGCATCTTCGAGCGTGACATGAGCTCACGGGAGGCTGTCAAGCGGCGCCGCGAGGTCGTGGTGGACATGATCGTGCGCTGGTGTGCCAACAGCGCGACGCCAAAAGGTCAGCGTTCCGCGTCTTCCCGATAGCGCGACTGTGCCGCCAACCGAATTGCGGCGTTTGCGGCTCCATAGCCCCGATAGTCACGCCGCTCCACGAACTCAAAGAAGAACCGCTTCGCGAACGCGCGCGAATAGAGCTGGAAGTATTCGCCGTCCGTGTCACGGTCGTACAGGATGTTCAGCTTTGCGAGCCGTTCCAAAAGCGTTTGGTCTAAGCCAAAACGCGCCTCGAGATCCTCGTAATAGTTCTGCGGAATTGGGAGAGTCTCGAGCCCCAATTCCGCCAGGCGTTGGGCCGAACTTAGAATGTCGGCGGTTGCCAGCGCAATGTGTTGAACGCCCGCTCCATGGAATCCGTGCAGGAACCGAGATGACAGCGTCTGCATGGCTGGCGAAGAGTTGAGGGTTAAGCGCAGTCCGCCATCGCTGGACTGAAGCGCCTGGCTTTGAACGAGACCCACCGGATCGGCGATTTCGATCAGTGGCATCTTGGCGACGTCGAAGAGTGCATAGTAGTAGAGGAGCCAAGACAGCATCTCCTCGTGCTGCATCGTCTGAGCGATGTGATCTACTCGCAACAGGCCAGCACCGCCATCGGCGGGTGGTCTCTGGCTGGTCTCGAACTCATTGTCCCAAACGTGCGGCTCATCTCCAGCCTCGATGAAGTAGATCAGGCTTCCGCCAACGGCATGGACTGACGGGATCACCAGCTCGCCTGGGCCAAGGGGCTGCGAGAAGCGGTTGACCTGTAGACCCTCTGCACGCCGCATGGCGCTGCCGAGATTCTCTACGCTGAGCCCGAGCGCGCACACGGATGCGCCATGCATCGAGTCGTACGCACGCGCGAAACTATCCGGCTCGGCGTTGAGCACGAAGTTGATCGAGTTCTGCCGCCAACGAGTCACGTCCTTATTGCGGTGGCGCCCAACCGCCGTAAAGCCTAGATGTTTGAACAAGTCGCCGAGGTGCGGCGCCTCTTCCTCATTGGCAGCGAACTCCACGAACTCGATACCGCGCACCCTCGCACGGGGTGGAATCTCCGGCGTCAGCGACGGAGCGAGGCGACGAGCGACTTGATCGTAGAGGAACGTCAGTGAACGGTGTCCGTCGATGGCAACGTTCGTCGACGACGTCGAACGAAACCGATCATTGAAGATCTCGAGAGAGAGGTACCCTTCGTACCCGAGCTCGAACAAGGTCGCGACATAGTCCACGACCGGCAAATCGCCCTGCCCCGGCATGTTGCGCAGGTGCCGGCTCCAAGACAGGTAGTCCATCTCGACCATGGGCGCATCGGCGAGCTGGACGATGAAGACCTTGCGCGGATCGATCTCCCGCAGACTGTCTACTGGGATGCGTCGCGCTAACGAGTGGAAACTATCAAGGATAAGCCCCACCGCCGGGTGATCGACCTCGCGCACTATTGCCCAGGCGTCACGGTGGTCGTTGACGTGTCGTCCCCAAGCTAAGGCCTCGTACCCTACGCGAAGTCCGCGCTTGGCCGCCCGCGCACCGAGCTCGCGAAAGTCATCGACGATTCGACTACGCTCGCCGAGAGCGGCCGGCGAGACGTTCGAGCAAACAAGCAGCATCTTTGCGCCGAGCTCCTCCATGACGTCGAACTTTCGCTCGAGTCTGTCGAACGTGCGCGCGCGTAGCTGAGTCGGCATTCCCTCGAAATCGCGGAACGGCTGAAACAACGTGCATTCGAGGCCGAGGTCCCGAAGCAGCGCGGCGATCTGCCGCGACGACGCAGTCGATGTCAGTAAATCGTTCTCGAATATTTCAACCCCGTTGAATCGCGCGTTGGCGATGGCCCGGAGCTTCGACTCAAGGTTGCCGCTAATCGAGACCGTCGCAATTGAGGTAAGCATCGGTGCGTGCGAGGCGGTATTCGTCCTGGCAGGCGACTTAGGATAGAGTGTAACTAACTAGTTCGCTAACACAAGACAGGAACCTCGGGCGACGGAGCGCCCGTGCGCTTGTAATCCAACTGCACCAGCTGCCGCCGGCGTTGGTGAACATTGCGAGCACGTCATCGCGGATCTCGCCAAGCTCAAGGCCAACGCCGCGGCTCTTTTCAATTGAAAAATAGAAGAACCAGTAGTCGCCTCCGTCTGGAACGCCGCCCAAACGAGGCCGCTCGATGAAGACCGGATGGATGAGTTACCCCCAAGGCGTCGGTTACCCCGAAGTTACCCCCAAAGAAACCTGGCTGCTAAGAGACGTCTTGGGACGCTTTGACTCGAGAACTCATTCGTTTGCCGGGGCGGGTCGGCGGCACTCGGGGACGTTCTAGGACGTCCTGCGCTGTCACTGGATGGAGGCTAGGAGCGACTCCAAATTGCCGGGTCCGGGCTGCGCCAGCACTAACGCCAAGTCAAATCGTCGGCGCAGTTACCCCCGCGGTTACCCCTCCTTCGGTAGGTTCGAATCGTGGGGACGCTTCGAGCCGTTGCAAATAGTGGTAAACCTTGCGGGGCTGAGCGCAGACACGGGCAAGGTGCGGCTCGGCCGTACAGTCGCAAAAGTTTTTGGAACCTAGTTATTCGGCCGGTCGCCGCAAAGTCGCGCCTGGGCGACGATGAGCTGCGCCCTAGCTCGTTCTTCGGCCAAGAACTCGCTGGATGTGGGCGGCGTATTCATCCCCAGATGAGCATGAAGAACGTCTGACGCCGCATCGAAGGACTCCTGGGCGGCGTTGTAATCGCTCAGGAGCTGGGTCCAGATCTTATCGACGGTGATGGCTGAGGACACCGAAAGACTGGTCCGAGCGGTTCGGCCGGGTTTCTTGCGGGCTCGGCGCGACCAACCGACGCTTTGTTCGGCGCGAGCGACGGCGTATTCGAGCATGGCCCGCCACTGCGATCGTGCTAAACGGCTGCTCACGCTCCCAAGCCTAGCTCGCCGAATGCAGCGCGGTATGTTCGATACCGCACGGAGATTGCTCTCCCAGAAAGCCACACGAGAAGGTTTTTCAAGTTCAACCCGGTTCGCCTGCACCCTACTTCACCCGCACAAAGAACGGCCCGTAGGGAGCCGGAGTAGTGAGGGCTCGCCAATCGCCGCCCCAACGGCGCAGGTATCGACTCATTATGAGCGTACTAGCTGGTCGACAACTTTCGAAGTACTAAGGGCGAGGGACGGCAGCTTCCTCGCGCTTCACGGCTATGCGCTCGCTGACACGCGCGTTCTAACAGGACCACCTGATGAATGAGCCATCCCAACGGGCTCGTTGCAACCTTCGATCCGACGGACTTGTCATCGACGAGCAGCACGACTGCGTCGGCGACTAGCGCCGTCACGACGCCGGATTCGGCCGCGTTGCTGATCACGTATATGTCTTCATTGAGCTTGATGAGCGACAGTTCCGCCGGTGCGGTCCCGAACTGCCCATGGGCACTAAGGGCCGGCAGCGCGGCGCATACACGCGAACGCGAGAGCAAAAAACATTCATCACCACCGCGGTTCGTGCGCGAGCACCGGCCTCATTTCTCTACGCCAAGCACTGCCACCTCGACACGGCGGTTCTTCGCGCGACCCTCTTCTGTGCCGTTATTGGCGATCGGGTTGGTCTCGCCCGCACCGTTGACCTGAAACTTCGCTGAATCGGCGCCAAGACTTACCAGATGATCGCGAACCGCTTCCGCGCGCTTCAGGGAAAGCGCCGAATTGTTGGCTGCGTCACCCACGTTGTCGGTGTACCCCGTGATACTCACGTGGTCGGCGTGGCCCAACTCCTCTTTCGCCTGTTCGCGGTACGCTGTAATTTTCTCCATCCCCTCTGGCTTCAACTCTGACTTCCCGAAGTCAAACAGCGCTGCTTCCGGAAAGATCATGACCTTCGCGGCCGGCGCGGTCACACTGACCATCGTGGCTGCTGTCCCTGACGCTCCGTTACGAGCTGCGGTGATCGTATATTGCGTAGAACTCCCCGGGCAGACCTGCTTGGATCCGCTGGGGTCGACCTTCCCGATCGCCGGGCTTATCGATAACGTGGAAGCATTCGTAGACGACCAGGTCAACGTCGCGCACTGACCCTGCGTGACAGAGGCGGGCTTCGCCGATAGAGACGCCGTAGGCGGCGGCGTCGGGGTACAGCCAAGCAGCACAAAAAAGACAACGACGACAACGTATTTCATAACGTTCTCCCCTGGGCACGTACTGTGATACCGGATTCTCCGCCATCAAATGAAAACCACCATGTCGGTATTTACGTACGCTGGGCGCCAGCAAGCGCTAGCCGCCCCCGGGAGGCCGGGAGGCCGGCCGTCGGGCTCGCTAAGCTCCCTATCGCTCCTTCTGTTTCTGCGTCGGTCGCGTTGTTTTGGAATCGATCGGAGTGAATCAAGAGACGGGATACGCGTCGCATCCCAAAAACGGCCGGCCGCGTCTCTAATCGCGCGGACTGACCTATCACCCACGTCCCAAGGGAGGAACGCAAATGACGACCGCTTCTACCAATGCTGACGTCGCTGTCTTAGGTGTCACGCTGCCTCCGTTCGTCCCCCTAAAAAGTTCGTGCGTACAGAAAAAGGCCGGACTTGCTGAAACTCGCCGTCGTTCGATCACGCTACTGGCAGTTACTGTCGTTTTGGGCGACGTGTCAGCGTGCGTTTTGCACGGTCCGGCGCTCACACCTGTCTCGCACGTCGCATACAACGAGGCGGTGCAGCAGAGCGAGCAACGAGAGCTGCTGCTCAACCTGGTGCGGTTGCGCTATCTCGACCGACCCGAGTTCCTCTCGATCAGCAGCATCTCGAGTCAGATGCAATTTGAGGCACAAGCCTCTCTCTCCGGGAGCTTCGGCACTGACCAAGCCGCCCGTACCGGCCTTTACGTTCCGGGTGCCGTGGTCGGCTATACCGAGTCGCCGACTGTGATATTCACTCCGCAGGGAGGGCAAGAGTTTATGCGCGCGATGGTATCGCCAATCGATATCAACAGCCTCTATCTGTTGATTCACTACGGCTGGAGCCTCGATCGCTTGTTGCGCATCATCGTGGAAGAGGTAAACGGTATACGCAATGTCGCTACACGCGAGTCCATGACTCCGGAGGACTCAGAATCCGCGGAGGATTTCGCGAATGTCGTCGAAGCGATGCAGTCCCTCTATACGCATCGAATGATCGAGGTCGACGTTGTGGAACGTTGGGCTGCCGTTTCAGATCGGATTCCATCGAGTCGGGTGTCGGCGCAAGATCTGTTGAACGCCGCGAGCGGGGGGTATCGCTTCGATTACGACGCCGCGTCGCAAACGTACGCACTCGAGCAGCGAGCGAAACGCTACGTACTTCGCGTTGCCCCTGAGACAGCCGCATCGCCCGAGTTCCAGTTTCTACGCACGAAGCTTGGCCTACGCGAGGGCCAATCCGAGTACGAACTCGTTTCCGCCAACTCCTTGCAGGCGTCACCAGGATCTACTCTCGTAGTTCGGACACGCTCAGTGCTCGGCGCAATGGCCTATTTGTCTCGAGGCGTTACCGTGCCCGATGGAGACCCCCTTTCACCCATCCTAGGCTCGACCGATTTGGGCCATCTGTTCAACGTGGTGAGCTCGAAGGAGGAACCGGCCGATGCGCTAGCGGCCGTGCCGTACCGGGGCCGTTGGTTCCTGATCGAGGCAAGCGACTTGGAGTCGAGGCGCACACTTGGCGCGCTCTTGTCTCTCCTCAGGTTGGAGATTGGTGCAGGGGGCTCGCAAAACGTGCCCATTCTCACGCTGCCGGTGACGAGGTGAGCAAACAGGCTCCACAATGTATAGAACCGCCTCGGGATAGGCGGGCCGAGTCCTGGGTAACGATGGTGCGCTTCAGTCCGTGACTTGGGGATTGCCGGTGCGAAAGATAGCCTTCTTGAGCCGCGCGCTCGAGCTCACATCCATTCTGGCTTTATCTATTTGTTCCCTTCCCCACGTAGCGGCGCAAGCGCGCTACGACGACCACGAAATGCGCGATCGGATCTTCGTCTCATTCGGCGGCTTGAGCACACAGGATATGCAAAGCCAGTTGCGGATCGACCCCAAGGGCGTAGGCATTGGCACGATCGTCGACCTGGAAGACGATTTCGATCTACCCAAGTCCGTCAGCGTTTTGCGCTTGGATGGTTATTTTCGTCT
>Ga0207711_10001186_pt1 | contig 24752 bp, 25 predicted proteins | sample KBSS34metaG_FD_184401 | JGI IMG/M metagenome (GOLD analysis project Ga0207711, IMG submission 184401) | Switchgrass rhizosphere microbial communities from Kellogg Biological Station, Michigan, USA - KBS S3-4 metaG (SPAdes) (version 2) | ecosystem: Host-associated > Plants > Roots > Rhizosphere...
CACCGTGGAGGACGGCGCCCAGGCCGTGGAAGCCTGGCGCGCGGGGGCCTTCGACGCGATCCTCATGGACCTGCGTATGCCGGTGATGGACGGGCTGGAAGCGATCCGCGCGATCCGCGCCGAGGAGGCGAGAGGCCGCCGCGCGCGGACGCCGGTGATCGTGCTCTCAGCCAACACCGGGCCGCAGGACCTGCGCGCCAGCGCCGCCGCCGGCGCCGACGGCCACATCGGCAAGCCGATCGACGCCGAGCTCTTGATGGCCGCCCTGATCGAGGCCGTCGTCGGACAGTCGCAGGAAGCCTAGGCGGCCTTGCAGGCCTCGTGGGCCTTCGTCACGCGCTCGGTGGAGGCCGGATGCTTGGCCAGCATGTTGGCCGGGCGGATCGGGCGGGGGGCGAAATTGCCGCCGCAGTTGGGACAGGCGCCGCCCAGCCGGGTCTCCGCGCACTCGGCGCAGAAGGTGCATTCATAGGTGCAGATGCGCGCCTCCGGGCTCTCCGGCGGCAGGTCACGGTCGCAGCACTCGCAGTTCGGTCTCAGGGCCAGCATGACGCTCTCCAATGTCCAGCCAGGATGCCGTAAGCGGGCCTCCCCCGAAATGACGTCTTTCCCTCGATTTCCGCCGCCTGTACGCCATCCCTCCGCAGGCGGTCGATTGACCCGCCTCACGCGACTCACTACCTACGCGACCGTTTGCCCAGAAGGAGCCTCTCGCCATGACCCGTGATCTGCTGCCCGGGGTCACCGGCGTGCTGGCGCTGGCCGACGGAACGGTGCTGCAGGGCTTCGGCGTCGGCGCCATCGGCGAGGCGGTGGGCGAGGTCTGCTTCAACACCGCCATGACCGGCTACCAGGAGATACTCACGGACCCCTCCTACATGGCCCAGATCGTGGCCTTCACCTTCCCGCACGTGGGCAACACCGGGACCAACATCGAGGATCTGGAACAGATCTCCGGCTCGGCCGAGACCGCCGCGCGCGGCGCGATCTTCCGCGACCTGCCGACCCCGCCCGCCAACTGGCGCGCCGACGCGGACCTCGGCGCCTGGATGGCACGCCGCGGCGTGGTCGGGCTGGCCGGCGTCGACACCCGCGCGCTCACCCGGTCGATCCGCGAGCACGGCATGCCGCACGCGGTCATCGCCCACAGCCCCGAAGGCAAGTTCGACCTCGACGCCCTGGTCGCCCGCGCCAAGGCCTGGAGCGGCCTGGAGGGCCTGGACCTGGCCAAGGACGCCTCGTGCCTGCAGCCGTTCGTCTGGGACGAAGGCCTCTGGGACTGGGACGGCGGCTACGCCAAGCCGGCCGCGCCCAAGTACGAAGTGGTGGTCGTCGACTACGGCGTGAAGCGGAACATCCTGCGCGCGCTCACCAGCGTCGGCGCCCGCGCCACCGTCGTGCCGGCCTCCACCTCCGCCGAGGACATTCTGGCCCGCAAGCCTGACGGGGTTCTGCTCTCCAACGGCCCGGGCGACCCGGCGGCGACCGGTGAATACGCCGTGCCGGAGATCCGCAAGCTGATCGACTCAGGCACGCCGGTGTTCGGCATCTGCCTGGGCCACCAGATGCTGTCGCTCGCGGTCGGCGCGAAGACCGTGAAAATGGAACAGGGTCACCACGGAGCGAACCACCCGGTGAAGGACCTGACCACCGGCAAGGTGGAGATCGTCTCCATGAACCACGGGTTCACCGTCGACCGCGACAGCCTGCCCGAGCCGGTGGTCGAGACCCACGTCTCGCTGTTCGACGGCACCAACGCCGGCCTCGCCCTCAAGGGCCGCCCGGTGTTCAGCGTCCAGCATCACCCGGAAGCCTCGCCCGGCCCGACGGACAGCCTCTACCTCTTCCAAAGGTTCGCCGACCTGATGGACGCCAGCAAATAGTCATCCCTCCTCTTTAGGGGAGGGTGGCGAGCGTTAGCGAGACGGGTGGGGAAGTGTGGGTCGGAGTGGAGAGTCAGCGCATGAGCGCGACTTCCCCACCCTGGCCGCTTCGCGGCCTGTCCCTCCCCTGAAGAGGAGGGATGATCCTAGATCTTCGCCAGCTTGCCGACGGCCGTGATCGGGCCGGTCGGCGTGTCGATCTTCGGCGAGCCGCCCGGCGGTTCGAGCGAGACCGCCAGCGCCGAGCCCGCCGCCAGGGACGGCAGGTACTTCTCAGGCATCGGCATGGCGACCGTCTTGCCGGGCTGCAGAATGCCCAGCGGCCGGGGCTTGCCGTCACCCGGGATCACCCACAGTTCGTGCACGTGGCTCGGGTCGTTGTTCGCCGTCACCAGCGAGGTGACGATCAGCGCCTTGCGGGTCGGGTCGTAGGCGGCGACGAACAGCGGCACCGGCGCGCCGGACTGGCTGACCAGGCTCGCGTCGAGCAGCTGGCCCGGCGCCGGCGGCTGGAGCTGCACCGGTGGGCGCATTCCGAGGCTTACGGCGACGGCGATGCTGGCGGCGGCCAGGGTCATGGCGCCGGCGGTCGCTCCGCGCCAGAAGCGCAGACCGCGGACCGCGGCGGCGTTGTCGTTGGCGGGCAGCGCGCGCAGAACCCGCTGCCACATGTCCACCGGCGGCGACACCTCGGCCAGACGCTGACCCATGGGCGCCAGGCGCTCGCGCCAGGCTTCCACCAGGGCGGCGAAGGCGGGATCGCTGGCCATGCGCTGCTCGGCCTGACGCCGCTCGGCGGAATTCAGGACGCCCAGCGCGTGTTCGGCCGCGAAGGCTTCGGCTTCGGAGAGTTCGGGGGCTTCGCTCATTGCTCGAGACACCCCTTCAGCTTGGCCAGGCCTCTACGGACCCAGCTCTTCACCGTACCCAGCGGCGTATCCATCCGCCGGGCCAGCGCTTCGTATGTCACGCCCTCGAAGAAGGCGGTTCGGATCACGCGTTCGGTGCGGTCATCCAGCTCGGCCAGGCAATTCTGCAGCCGGCCTTGCTCGCCGGCGGTCACCAGCAGGGATTCCGCGCTGTCCGCGCCGTCCGGAATATCCAGGTCCTCGACCTGATCGGCGTAGGCCATGGGCCCACGGGCGCGCAGTCGGTCGATCGCCCGGTTACGCGCAATTGTGGACACCCAAGTCATTACGCTTGCCCGGGCCGCGTCGAAGCGGTCGGCTCTACGCCAGATGGTTACATACACTTCTTGCAATACGTCCTCGGACTCTTCGCGGTCGGAGAGGATACGCAGACAAACTGCAAAAAGCTTCGATGAGGTGCTGTCGTACAATTGTCGCAGGGCGGCGCGCTCACCCGCGGCGACGCGCGTCATGAGGCCGGCAAGGACGTCAGGGGAGGTTGCAACGGCCAAGGTGTCGGAGCCCGGTTCTCGCCAGAATTGTGCGGGAAAGCTGCCCGCTCAATCGATCCGGGGCAAGCCTTTACGGTCAAGGCAGGGTAAACGGCCCCAGAATTCGTGGCTCAGGCGGCGACCTTCTTAGGTTTGCGGGCCGCCGCACGCTTGGCCTGGGCCGACGCCAGCCGATCGGCCTTGCGGGCTTCGGCGGCGGTTTCCAGCGCCGGCAGCAGCTCGGCCGCGGCCGCCTGCTGTCGCTCGTCGCCCACCTCGGCCAGGCGGCGCGCGTTGGTCAGGAGGTTGATCACTTCCGCATCGCTCAGCGTGGGGATCTTTTCGACGAGGGACATGGTTCGGCCTCCCAGCACGGGGCAGGCCCGCAGCAATCGCCGACCCACCCCACCTATATGGCTAGGCCGGCGTTTGGTTTCGAGGTTTCGTGCGTTTTTTCCGAGCTTCTTGCCTCGGTTTTGAAAATCCGACAGGTTATCGCCCATCGAATTCGTCTCGGTTCGGCCGACTTTCCCCGCTCGATCACTTGGGCGCCGGACCTGCCTCCCGACCCATCTCGAAGTTTGATCACCGGCTCAAATGCTTGGGTTGGCGGCAATAACCTATCGAAGGACTTGAACTTACATGGCTACCGGCACCGTCAAATGGTTCAATGGCGCCAAGGGCTTCGGTTTCATCCAGCCGGATGAAGGCGGCCCTGACGTGTTCGTGCACATCTCCGCGGTCGAGCGTGCTGGCCTGCGGGGCCTGAACGAAGGCCAGAAGGTCACCTACGAGCTCGAGAAGGATGCGCGCAGCGGCAAGTTCGCCGCGGGCCAACTCCAGGCCTAGCGACCAGAATTGCGGGCGTGAAACCCCGCCAGACCTAGACAGATGGGCCGGTGGAAACGCCGGCCCATTTTGTTTGGAAAATTGGAGAAGGAACCACGGAAAACACGGAAAGAGCACGGAAAGGGGTCAGAGCACGAAGCGCTCGATCTCAATGCGTGGCGAGGAACCGAAGTTGATCAACAGCCCCAGCTTCATGTCCGTGGCTCGCAGATAGTTGACGGTTTGCGCCCGATGCTCGGGCGCGATGGCGCGGGTCGACTTCAGTTCGACGATGATGCGCTCGTAGCAGACGAAGTCGGCAACGTAGGTCTGCCGAAGCGGCTGTCCTTGATAGGCCAAACAAAGCGGCCGGCGCGCCTGGAACGGCACCTGACGCCGAGCGAACTCGATCTCCAGGCACTCTTGGTAGACGCCCTCCAAGAACCCCGCGCCCATGGCGCGATAAACCTCAAACGCGGCGCCGCGTATCTGAAAGGCCTCGTTCTCATAGAGAAGGCCGCTGCCCTGCCCATCATCCATGAGTGGAAGTTTAGCCTCGTCGCGACCCTGGAACAATACCAGAACATTGCACCTTTCTTTCCGTGCTCTTTCCGTGTTTTCCGTGGTTCCCTTTCTTAAGCCTCGCCGCAGCATTGCGCCTGGGGTTGCGCGGCTCCGACTCCGTCTCTAAACGGACCCCTTAACCTGCAGATTTGGCCGGGCGGCGCGTGTGAGCACGCGAGCGCCCTTGCGCGCGAGACGAGATTGCCCAAGCGGACCGACATTTCCTCGATCCTGATCATCGGCGCGGGGCCGATCGTCATCGGGCAGGCCTGTGAGTTCGACTATTCCGGCGTCCAGGCCTGCAAGGCGCTCCGCGCCGAGGGCTACCGGATCATCCTGGTGAACTCGAACCCCGCCACGATTATGACCGATCCGGACGTGGCCGACGCGACCTACATCGAGCCGATCACGCCGGAGATGGTCGAGAAGATCATCGCCAAGGAGCGGCCCGACGCCCTGCTGCCGACCATGGGCGGCCAGACGGCGCTCAACACCGCGCTGGCCCTCGACGCCTCGGGCGTCCTTGCCAAGTACGGCGTCGAGATGATCGGCGCGAAGGCCGAGGTGATCGACAAGGCCGAGGACCGCCAGAAATTCCGCGACGCCATGGACCACCTGGGCCTGGAAAGCCCCAAGTCCAAGGCCGCGCACAATATGGACGAGGCGCTGGAGGGCGTGGAGTTCGTGGGCCTGCCGGCGATCGTTAGGCCCAGCTTCACCCTGGCCGGCACCGGCGGCGGCATCGCCTACAACATGGAAGAGTTCCGCGAGATCGTGGAACGCGGCCTGGACCTGTCGCCCACCACCGAGGTGCTCATCGAGGAGAGCGTGCTCGGCTGGAAGGAGTACGAAATGGAGGTCGTCCGCGACAAGGCGGACAACTGCATCATCGTCTGCTCCATCGAGAACATCGACCCGATGGGCGTCCACACCGGCGACTCCATCACCGTCGCCCCGGCGCTGACGCTCACCGACAAGGAATACCAGCGCATGCGCGCGGCCTCGATCGCCGTGCTGCGCGAGATCGGCGTGGAGACCGGCGGCTCCAACGTGCAGTTCGCGCTCAACCCGGTCGACGGCCGCATGGTGGTCATCGAGATGAACCCGCGGGTGTCGCGCTCCTCGGCGCTGGCCTCCAAGGCCACCGGCTTCCCGATCGCCAAGGTCGCCGCACGCCTGGCCGTGGGCTACACGCTCGACGAGCTGATGAACGACATCACCGGCGCGACCCCGGCCTCGTTCGAGCCCTCCATCGACTACGTGGTCACCAAGATCCCGCGCTTCGCCTTCGAGAAGTACCCGGGCTCCGAGCCGCACCTCACCACCTCCATGAAGTCGGTGGGCGAGGTCATGGCCATCGGGCGCACCTTCGCCGAGAGCCTGCAGAAGGCGCTGCGGGGCCTGGAAACCGGCCTCTGCGGCCTCGACGAGATCGAGATCGAGAACGCCGCCGATCCGGAGATGGGCCACGCCGCCGTCCTGCGCGCGCTCGGCCAGCCGACGCCCGATCGCCTGCGCGTCATCGCCCAGGCCTTCCGCCACGGCCTAAGCGTCGAGGACGTCCACGCCGCCTGTTCCTATGAGCCCTGGTTCCTGCGCCAGATCGAGACCCTGGTGGCCGAGGAGGCCCGCGTGCGCGCCGCCGGCCTGCCGGACACCGCTCACGGCATGCGCGCGCTGAAGGCCCAGGGGTTCTCCGACGCGCGCCTCGCCGCGCTCACCGACACCACCGAGGCCCTGGTCCGCGCTGAGCGCCGCGCGCTCGGCGTCCGCCCGGTGTTCAAGCGCATCGACACCTGCGCCGGCGAGTTCCGCGCCGAGACGCCCTACATGTATTCCACCTACGAGACCGGCGCGCTGGGCCAGGCCCCCGACTGCGAGAGCGACCCGACCGACAAGCTCAAGGCGATCATCCTGGGGGGCGGGCCCAACCGGATCGGCCAGGGCATCGAGTTCGACTACTGCTGCTGCCACGCGGCCTTCGCGCTCGACGAGATCGGCGTGGAGTCGATCATGGTCAACTGCAACCCGGAGACCGTGTCGACCGACTACGACACCTCCGACCGCCTCTACTTCGAACCGCTGACCGCCGAGGATGTGCTCGAGCTGATCCACGTGGAGCAGTCCAAGGGCACGCTGCTGGGCGTCATCGTCCAGTTCGGCGGCCAGACGCCGCTGAAGCTCGCCCAGCCGCTGGAAGACGCCGGCATCCCGATCCTGGGTACTAGCCCCGACGCCATCGACCTGGCCGAGGACCGCGAGCGCTTCCAGCAGCTGCTGCACCGCCTGAAGATCGCCCAGCCGGTCAACGCCATCGCCCGCAGCCGCGACGAGGCCTTCGCCGGCGCCCATCAGGTCGGCTACCCGGTGGTGATCCGGCCCTCCTATGTGCTGGGCGGCCGGGCCATGGAAATCGTCCGCGATGACGAGCAGCTCGAGCGCTACATCACCAATGCGGTGAAGGTCTCGGGCGACAGCCCGGTGCTCATCGACCAGTACCTCTCCCGCGCCACCGAGGTGGACGTGGACGCGCTCTGTGACGCCGACGGCGCCGTGTTCGTGGCCGGCGTCATGGAGCACATCGAGGAAGCCGGCGTGCACTCGGGTGACAGCGCCTGTTCCCTGCCCCCGTTTTCGCTCAAGCCCGAGACCATCGAGGAGCTCAAGCGCCAGACCGAGGCCATGGCCCGCGCGCTCGAAGTCCGCGGCCTGATGAACGTGCAGTTCGCCATCGAGGAGCCGCACTCCGAAAACCCGCGGATCTTCGTGCTCGAGGTCAATCCCCGCGCCAGCCGCACCGTGCCCTTCGTCGCCAAGACCATCGGCCGCCCGCTGGCCGCCATCGCCGCCAAGATCATGGCCGGCAAGAAGCTGTCCGACTTCGACCTCGTCGAGCGGCCCTACGACCACGTGGCGGTCAAGGAAGCGGTCTTCCCCTTCGCCCGGTTCGCTGGCGTCGACACCGTGCTGGGCCCGGAGATGCGCTCCACGGGCGAGGTCATGGGCCTCGACTGGGTGCGCCCCGGCGAAACCCTGGCGCCCGCCTTCGCCCGCGCCTTCGCCAAGAGCCAGCTCGGCGGCGGCACCGTGTTGCCGAAGAAGGGCTGCGTCTTCGTGTCGGTGAAGGACGCCGACAAGCCCTGGGTTCTGGAGCCGGTGAAGCTGCTGCTGGGCCTGGGATTCCGGGTGCTGGCCACCGGCGGCACGGCGACCTACCTCAAGGACCAGGGCCTGCAGATCGAGCACGTGAAGAAGGTGCTGGAGGGCCGCCCGCACATCGTCGACGCCATGAAGAACGGCGAGGTGCAGCTGGTCTTCAACACCACCGAGGGCCGCCAGTCCCTGGCCGACTCGTTCGAACTGCGCCGCACCGCCCTGATGATGAAGACTCCCTACTACACCACCGCCGCCGGGGCGCTGGCCGCCGCCCAGGCGATCGTGGCGACGGTGGAGGACACCCTCGAGGTCCGGCCGCTGCAGAGTTACGCCTAGGTCCGCACCGCAATCGGCCCTAGCCTGCGGCGACGGACGTCGCGGGGGCAGGGCATGAGCATCGTCATCAATCTCCTCATGTGGCTGCATTTCATCGGCGTCGGCCTGGCCGTCGGCGGCGGCATCGCGCTCTCGCAGATCGGACCCCGGCTCATCGCCGCGCCGGCCGATCAGCGCGGGACCTGGTGGCCGTTGGAGACCTTCTTCAGCCGGCTCGGCGCCGGCGGTCTCCTCGTCCTGCTGGCGACCGGGCCCCTGATGGCGTGGCTCAAGTTCGGCGGCTTCAGCGGCTTCTCCCACTGGTTCTGGGCCAAGATGGCCCTGGTTCTGGTGGCGATCTGCGCCATCGGTCTACACGAGTGGGCCGGCGCCCGGTTCAAGCGGGGCGATGAGGCCGCCTCGTCGCTGATGGTCATCGCCGGTCGGGTCGCGGGCGGGGCCATCATGCTGGTGATCCTCTGCGCGGTCTTCACCTTCAACTAGCCTGCCGGCGTTCCGCTGCGCGGCACGCCAAGGCTCCGCGCTGGCGGCCCCGCCGGTGCGTGCTAGCCTTCGGAAAACGGGACGAGGCGAATGGATCCCACAAGGCGGATGGTGGCCGCGTCCCTGCCGGCCGTGGCTCTCGCCGGGCGCGCCCTTGCGGCCAGCCCCCGCGAGCTGCTGGTGAAGGGCCTGACCACCTACTCGGAATCCGCGATGGTCATGTCGGTCAGCGCCGATGGGCGCAGCGCGATCACCCTGCGCTTCTGCCGCTTCCCGGACGTCGACATCACCTGGCTGTGGTGCCACGTGGTCCGCGACGGGGTGATGTACGCCTTCACCCAGCATGACCTGCCGTCCTCCAAGACGCGGCTGGCCGATGGGCCCGACGCCGACTACCGCGTCCCGCCGCTGGACGCGGCCCTGACCCGCGACGGCAAGGGCGCCGCGCTCAAGCGGGTGCGGATCGCCGCCCCCCTGCGCCTGCACAAGAGCCGCGCCGCCCCGCACGGGCCCGGCGACATCAAGAGCCGGTTCGAGGGCGTCTTCACGCCCGGCCACGTGCTCGCCTCGGTGGTCAACAAGGACCGCGACGAGGTCTACGGGACCTTCGCCGGCGACATCGAGGTGGGCGGCCAGCGCTGGCGCCACGAGGGCGTCGCCAAGTTCCACGAACAGCGCCAGACCGGCCCCCGGTTCGAGGCGCCCTTCTGCTACAGCTGGCTGGGCGGCCCGGACATGTCGGCCACCACCCTGCTGATTCCGCAAGGCGCCACGGGCGGCTGGATTTTCGGTGACCGGGAGGACGGTCTGGCCGACATGGCCGTGGACCCGCCCGGCGACGTCCGAAGCGTCCGCTACAGGTTCAAGTCCGGTCGCCTCATGCCTGGCAAGCTGACCGCCATCGTGCGCTATCAGGTGCCGGTCTACGACGCCCACTGGCAGGGCTGTTTCATGCGGGGCGAGGTCGATGGAAAGCCCGTCGTGGGGGTGATGAACGACTGGCCGGCCAGTCCGGACATCTACGCCGCGGCCCGCATACGGATGGCTTGAAATTCGCCCCTCAGGCGAACCTCGAAGCCAGGCTTTTGATTGACCTATGATATTTGCGGGCGCAGATTCCGCCCAAGCCTGATTGAGACAGGCTCCAAGGGCGTGCTCCGGCGGCCCGAGTACATAGACCGGCCGGAACGACGCCGCCTGGCGTCTGCCGCAGTCTGGCGGGGGGCAAAAACCCCCAGCAGATTGGGAGGACGCTATGCACTCTGATCACCAGAATGTTCAGCACCATAAGAACAAGCATCTCGCCGAACGCTTCGAGGGCCTTTTGGGCACACTCATGGTCGTCGCCATCGTCTTGCTGGCGGTCGGCATGATCTACGGGATCATGCACACGGACTCGACGCCGAGCTGGATGCACTGACCGCGACCTAGCCGGCCGGCCGCGCGCGGCCACGACCCCATATTCCACGCCCCGCACGGGACCGCCGCGCCGGGACTAGGGTGACGTTGCGTCCCCTCTGCGAAGCTCTGGCGGGCCGGCCCCGGCTGGGCTAGGCCTCGTTTCCAAGAGCAAAACAGACGGGAGGCTTCGCCATGGCGGGACGCGTAGACGGCAGGGTGGCGCTGATCACCGGCGGGGCGAGCGGCATCGGGCGCGGCTGCGCCGAGAAGCTGGCCGCGGAGGGCGCGGTGGTGGTGATCACCGACCTGCAGGACGCCAAGGGCGCCGAGGTCGTGGCCGCCATTCAGAAAGCCGGCGGAAAGGCCTCCTACCTGCACCAGGACACCACCGACGAGACCGCCTGGGAAACCGTCGTCGGCGAGATCAAGAAGGCCCACGGCCGGCTGGACATCCTGGTCAACAACGCCGGCATCGCCATTCCGGGCTCGGTGATAGAGATGTCGCTGGACGACTGGCGCAAGCAGACCGCGGTCAACCTCGACGGCGTGTTCCTCGGCTGCAAGCATTCGATCCCGCTGATGCGCGCCTCGGGCGCCGGCGGATCGATCATCAACATGTCCTCGGTGGCGGGCCTGAAGGGCTCGGCGATCCTCGGCGGCTATTGCGCCACCAAGGGCGGCGTTCGCCTGTTCACCAAGTCGGTGGCCATGGAATGCGCCAACGCCAAGGACGGCATCCGCTGCAATTCGGTCCACCCGGGGATCATCGAGACGCCGATCTGGATCTCGATCATCAACCCCGGCGATCCGGGGACCAATGCGCCGCCGGACCTCGACGCCATGTCGACCATGGCCGTGCCGCTGGGCGTGAAGGGGATTCCGGAGGACATCGCCAACGGCGTGCTGTGGCTGGCCTCCGACGAGAGCCGCTACGTGACCGGCGCCGAACTGGTGATCGACGGCGGCCTCACCGTCAGGTAGCAGGCCCCATGGCGGCCACGCTCAACGTCATCTTCGGACCCTGCGGCGCGGGCAAGACCACCTACGCCAACGCGTTTGCGCGCCGCGAGAAGGCCGTGGCCTTCATCCTCGACGACTGGATGGCCCGGCTGTTCGGCGCCGACATGCCCCAGCCCCTCCAATACGACTGGATGATCGAGCGGGTCGGTCGCTGCGAGGCCCAGATCTGGGCGACTGCGGCCGGGGTGCTGGCCGCCGGCACGCCGGTGATCCTGGACATCGGCCTGATGCGCAAGGCTGACCGCGCCCGGGTGCGCGACATCGCCGAGGCCACGGGCCTCCCCCTGCAGTTCCACTTCGTCGACGCACCAAAGGAGGTGCGTCGCGCCCGGGTGGCCAACCGCAACGAGGTGCGCGGCGACAGCTTCGCCATCGTGGTGACGCCCGACCTCTTCGATTTCATCGAAGGCGTCTATGAGCCGCCGGAGCCCGTAGAATTGGAAGGCGCGGTGATAAGCGTCAGCGACTAAGGGGAGAAGCGGATGGGCAAGACGCCTAGGACCGCCGTCGCAGGCATGGCGATTGGGCTGGGGCTCGCCGCGGTTTCGGCCGGCGCCGCCGAACGCTTTCCGACTCTCAAACCCGAAGACATGACCCCGGCCCAACGCCGCGTGGCGGACGCCATCATGGCCGGTCCCCGCAAGTCCATGGGCGGCCCGTTCAACGCCTGGCTGCGCAGCCCCGCCCTGGCCGACAAGCTGCAGCAGGTGGGCGAGCAGGTCCGCTTCCACTCCAGCCTGCCGCCGCGCCTGAGCGAATTCGCCATCCTGATCACCGCGCGGGCCTGGGACGCCGACTACGAGTGGTACGCCCACTATCCGTTGGCCATGAAGGCCGGCCTGGCCCCGAAGGTCGCCGCCGACCTCGCCAGGAACCGCCGGCCGCGCGCCATGGCGGCCGACGAGGCGGCGGTCTACGACCTGCTGAGCGAGCTTCGCCGCACCCACCACGTCAGCGATCCCACCTACGCCAGAGCCCAGAAGAGTCTCGGCGACCAGGGCGTCGTCGACCTTGTGGCGCTGGCCGGCTACTACGATCTGGTCTCCATGACCCTCAATACCGCCCAGGTCCGGCCGCCGGAGCCGGGTCCCCTGCCCTTGCCGCCCGCAAAGCCCCCAAGGCCATGAGGGCCTACATCCTCACCGAGCAGGGGCCCTCGATCCGCGACACGCCCAAGGTGGCGCCGCGGCAGGGTCAGGTGTCGGTGAGGGTCGAAGCCAACGCGCTCAATCGCGTCGACCTGGTCATGGCCTCCGGCGAGATGCATGGCGCGCGGGGCGGCGCCGGGACGGTGCTGGGCTCGGAGTGGTCGGGCGTGGTCGATGCGGTCGGGCCCGAAGTCGCGGACTTCGCCGTCGGCGACCGGGTGATGGGCGCCAGCGCCAGCTCCTTCGCGGAGTACGTCTGCGTCCACGCCGCCCACGTCCTGAAGATCCCCGACGCCAACATGAGCTTCGAGCAGGCCGCCTGCTTCCCCGTGGCGATGCGCACCATGCACAACGCCGTCGTCACCGAGGGTGGCTTGCAGCCCGGCGAGACGGTTCTGATCCAGGGCGCCTCCAGCGGCGTCGGGCTCTTAGGCATGCAGATCGCCAAGGTGATGGGCGCCAAGGCGGTGATCGGCTCATCCACCGACCCCGAGCGGCGCGCGAAGCTTGGCGACTACGGCGCGGACCTGGCCATCGACACCACCGACCCCACCTGGGTGGACCAGGTCGTGGATCACACCATGGGCCAGGGCGTCGAACTGATCGTCGACCAGGTCTCCGGCGGGCTGGTGAACGGCAACATGCGCGCCGCCAAGATCAAGGGCCGCATCGTCAACGTCGGCCGCCTGGGCGGGACGCGCAGCGAGTTCAACGCCGACCTCCACGCGCTTCGCCGTCTCAGCTACATCGGCGTGACCTTCCGCACGCGGACCCTGGACGAGGTGGCCGAGATCAACCGCCTGGCCGCGGCCGACCTCTGGGCGCCGCTCAGCGCCGGCCAGCTGAAACTGCCGGTGGACAGCGTCTTCGCCTTCGCCGACGTCGACCAGGCGCTGGGCCGGATGGCCCGCAACCAGCACTTCGGCAAGATCGTCCTCAAGCATTAGCCGTTGCCGCCTCGCGTGGCTTGCCGACGCGCGCGTAAGCCGCGCTAGGGTCGCCGCCAGCCAAGTCCGGAGTGAGTCCCCATGCCCAGTCGCGACCGTGTCGCCGCCTTCGTCGCCACCGTGGAGGCCGCCCGCTACGTCGAGGCGCTGGAGGAATTCTATCACCCGGACGCCTCGATGCAGGACAATCAGCGCCCGCCGCGCGAGGGGCTCGCCGCGCTGGTCGCCGACGAACGGGCGACCATGGCCTCGTTTGCGCAGATGCGGACCGACCCGGTCGAGGACCTGTTGATCGACGGGGATAAGGTGATGATCCGCTGGAAGTTCACCTTCACCCCGGCCGAGGGGCCGCCGATGGTGCTGGAAGAGATCGCCCTGCAGCAGTGGGCCGGCGACCGGATCGCCCGCGAACGGTTCTTCTTCGACCCCCGCCAGACCCGGCCTGCGCCCCCTGCCCCGGCGGCCGCCGCCTGAGGCCTCAGGCGGCCTTTTTGCCTATCTCTTGGTCGAACCTTGCTTTTTGCAGCGCACAATCCTATCCTTTTCGCCCCCGGACGTGTGCGCCCGCGGCCCGGATTTACGGAACTTCCAACTAGGGCGAACCCGAGTCACCATCCTGCCATGGAAAAAGTCCCGATGACCGCCGAGGGCTATCACGCCCTCGACGAAGAGCTGAAGCGTTTGAAGACCGTGGAGCGGCCCGCCGTTATTTCCGCGATCGGCGAAGCGCGCCTTCACGGCGACCTGTCCGAGAACGCCGAATACCACGCCGCCAAGGACCGTCAGGGCTGGATCGAAGGCCAGATCGCCGAGATCGAGGACAAGATGGCCCGCGCCCAGGTCATCGATGTCTCCAAGCTTTCCGGCAAGCAGGTGAAGTTCGGCGCCACCGTCTCGGTGATCGACGAGGACACCGAGGAGAAGGCCCGCTACCAGATCGTCGGCGAGCACGAGGCCAACGTGAAGGACGGCAAGGTGTCGATCACCTCGCCCATCGCGCGCGCCATGATCGGCAAGGAAAGCGGCGAGACCGTCGAGGTGAACACCCCCGGCGGCGTCAAGGCCTACGAGATCACCAAGGTGGAATGGGTCTGACCCACTCCGCATGAGCCAGGCGGGCACGCCTCCTCTGAGCATCTGGGCCGTCTCCGACGGCCGCGTCGGCATCGAGGCCCAGGTCCTGGGCCTGGCGGAAGCCGTGGCGCGCCAGCGGCCCGCCGAGATCGTCGTCAAGCGCATCGCCTGGCCGTTCGGCCTGGGCCGGCTGCCCAACGCCCTGATCCCGGCGCCGCGGCTGACCGTGCGCGCCTCCAGCCCGATCGCCGCGCCCTGGCCCGACATCTGGATCGCCGCGGGCCGGGCCAGCCTGCCGCTCTCCACCCGCGTCCGCCGCTGGTCGGGCGGGCGCACCTTCGTGGCCCAGACCCAGGATCCGCGCGGCGCGACCGCCGCCTTCGATCTGGTGGTGCCGCCGACCCACGACGGCCTGACCGGCGACAACGTCTTTCCGATCATCGGCTCGCCCACCCGGATGAACGCCGAGGGCTTCGCCCGCGACCTGGCCCGGTTCAGCGACCGCATCGAGCCCCTGCCGCATCCGCGGGTGGCGATGATCGTCGGCGGCAAATCCAAATCCCACGACCTGCCGCCCGAGCGGGCGCGCGCCATGGCCGCCGAGGTCGCCCAGGCGGTCCGCGCCGCGGGCGGCTCCCTGCTGGTCAGCTTCACGCGCCGCACGCCGGAGCCGGCGCAGGCCATCCTCACGGAGGGCCTGGCCGGCGTTCCGGGCTGGATCTGGGACGGTCAGGGCGACAACCCCTACTTCGCCTTCCTCGCCGCGGCCGATGTCATCCTGGTCACCGAGGACTCCACCAACCTGGCGGCCGATGCGGCCACCACCGGCAAGCCGATTCACCTGCTGGCCATGGCCGGGGGCGGGGCGAAGTTCGAGCGATTCCACGAAGATTTGCGCCGCCGAGGCATCGCGCGGCGATTCGCCGGCGAGCTGTCCGTCTGGACCTATCCACCTCTTAACGAGACAAATCGCGCCGCCACCGAGCTCCTGCGCCGGTTTGACGCGAGAAAACAGGCGCCTGTGGCGGGAAGGCGACTTGTCCTATGGTAAACAAGGCCGCAGTTTAGAAAGACTTTCGCAACACCCTGCGGGCAAGGTTGCGCTAACTTTTTTCCATTGAGGGCCCTCACGTGGCGAACTATTTCTGGGAACAGATGACCGCGGCCCAAGCGGCCAGCTACCACGGCGCGGGCTTGGGCGCCGGCTCCGACGTGATCGTGTTCTCCACGGGCACGGCCTCTCAGGCGACGGTGATCTTCAATCCGCTGACGCTCAATAGCGCGCCCTCGATCACCCTGACCTACGGCGGCTTCAGCCAGACCTTCGCCGACGACGCGACGACGATCCGCGACCAGCACCTGACCCTCTTCCCCGACAGCTCGCTGCTGTACATCGGCACCACCGGATCCGACAACATCGTCGGCACCAAGGGCGCCGACGCGCTGTTCGGCGGCGACGGCAACGACACCCTCGACGGCGCCTCGGGCAACGACGTGCTGCAAGGCAACCAGGGCGACGACACCCTGATCGGCGGCGCCGGCCTCAACACCATCTTCGGCGGCCGGGACAACGACTCCATCGACCTCTCCGCCAGCGGCGCCAGCTCCACCCAGACCAACTTCGGCCAGGGCAACCTGGGCAACGACACCATCACCGGCTCGACCGCGTCCGACACCCTGCTGGGCGGCAAGGGCGATGACCAGATTGCGGGCGGTGGCGGCGACGACTTCCTGAACGGCAACCTGGGTGACGACACCGTCACGGCCGGCGCCGGCAATGTCTCCCTGCTGGGCGAAGACGGCGACGACAAGCTGATCGGCGCCGCGGGCAACGACAGCCTGGACGGCGGCGCCGGAACCGACACCATCACCGGCAGCACCGGGGACGACACGATCAGCGCCGGAGCCGGCGCGGATCAGGTGACCGACACCGGCGGCATCAATTCCATCGACTTGGGCGCGGGCAACGACGTCCTGCACCTGACCGTGAGCGGCAACAACACCATCTCCGGCGGCGCCGGCGACAACAGCATCGTGCTCACCGGCGGCGGCAACCTCAACAAGGTCATCATCACCACCGACGCCGGCGTCGGCAACGATACGGTGACCTCGCAGGGCAGCAGCGACAACATCAACGTCGGCGACGGGGTCAACACCGTCAGCAGCGGCAACGGCAACGACACCATCGTCGCCGGCGCAGCCATCGACTCGATCGTCGCCGGCAACGGCAACGACAGCGTCTCCGCCGGCGGCGGCGACGACCAGATCACCATCGGCTCGGGAATCAGCACGGTCGACGCCGGCGCCGGCAACGACAGCATCACATCGAGCGGCAGCGGCGTCTTCACCCTGAGCGACGGCAATGACTCCGTCACCGGCATCAATGGCGACGCCACCGTCGATGGCGGAAACGGCGACGACAGCATCAGCGCGACGGCGGGGACTAGCGGCTCGACCTTCACCCTGGGCGCGGGCAACAACACCCTGACCGAAGCGGGCGGGGACAACGTGATCTCCGGCGGCTCCGGCAACGACACTATCTCCATCACCGCGTCGCACACCAACGTGATCGACGCCGGCGACGGCAACAACAACGTCTCGGCCCTGGTCACCCAGGCCGGCGGCGGCGACACCATCACCACCACCAACGGCACCGACACGATCACCACCACCGGCGCCTTCAACGACAAGATCGACGCGGGTAACGGCGCTGACCAGATCTCCACCGGCGGCGGGACCGACCTGATCAGCGCCGGCGCCGGCAATGACACGATCAACTGGACCGGTCAGGGCGCCATCCAGGCCGGCGATGGCGACGACAGCATCGTTGGCGGGTCCGCGACGACCGGCTCGATCATCGACGGCGGCAGCGGCAACGACACGATTACGACCGGCGCCGCCGCCGACACCATCACTGGCGGCTCGGGCAACGACACCATCACCAGCGGCGGCGGACACGATCTGCTGACCGGCGGCGGCGGGGCAGACAAGTTCGTCTTCGCCGCTGGAGACTCGCCGGTTGCCGGAGGGGTCAACAACCTTGCTGTCATCACCGACTGGAACTCGACGGACCATCTGCACATGGGCACCGCCGCGACGGCGTTCCATACGGATGCGACAGGCGCCAGCTTCGCGGATGCGTTGACCAAGGCCAACGCGCTCTTCGTTGCGAACGCCGGTGAGAATTTCGCAGTCGTCCAAGTCGGTTCTGACGTCTTCGTGTTCACCGATACGACGAACGACAATGTCGCCGACGATGCGGTGATGCTTACGGGTCGCGCGCTGGCGGACATTGTCTCCGGGACCTCGATCATCTGACGGCGACACTCATTCAATCTTGCGGGGGCCGCTCTTCGGAGCGGCCCTTTGCGTTTGGGCCTAGGGTGTGAGGGCTGATTCCGGCCACACCTTCAGGCGACATCCGAATTCATGAGCGGTCCAAGCATCCTGTTCGTCGCCAACGCGGGTCCCGAGGTGGGCGGCGGGCACGTGATGCGGTCGCTGACCCTGGCGTCGGCCCTCGCCACCGAGGGCGCGACCTGCCGCTTCGCCGCCGCGCCGGCCGTCGCGGCCCTGCTCCACGCGTTTGCGCCGGACATGCCTCAGGTCGCCGCGCCTTCGACCGCGCCGGGGGATCTCGCCGATGCGCTCCGCGCCGAGCGCTTCGACGCCATTGTGTTCGATCACTACGGCCTGGCCGAGCCCGACCATCGGGCCATGGCCCAGGGCAAGGCCGTGCTGGTCATCGACGACCTTGCCGACCGACCGCTGGGCGGCGACCTGATCCTGGATTCCGGCCCGTCGCGCGGCGCGGCCGACTATGACGGCCTGATCCCCGACGGCGCGCGGCTGATGCTGGGGCCGCAGTACGCGCCCGTGCGCCCGCAGTTCGCGGCGCTCCGCGACACCGCGCTCAGCTGGCGGGGCGAGCCCGTAGGCCGGGTGCTGATCTCGCTGGGCCTCACCGACCTCGAAGGGATCACCGGCCGCGTGGTCGAGCGCATCCGCCCGAAGGTCGCCGACGTCGGCCTCGACATCGTGCTCGGCCCCGAAGCCCAGAGCCTGGCCAGCCTGGAGAAGATCGCCCGGCGCGACACCAGGATCGCGCTCCACGTCGACAGCGCGAACATGGCCCAGCTCACCGCGGAGGCCGATGTCGCCGTGGGCGCGGCCGGCTCGTCGACCTGGGAGCGCTGCACGCTCGGCCTGCCCTCCCTGATGGTCGTCCTGGCCGACAACCAGCGCCAGGCCGCCCAGGCGCTGGCCGAGCGCGACGCGGCCCTGGTGGTCGACGCCCGCGCCACCGACTTCGAGGGGGTCTTCGACCGCGCCCTGATGCGGCTGCTGACGGATGCGGAGCTGCGGCGGCGCCTGGCGGCGGCGAGCGCCGAGATCTGCGATGGCCTGGGCGCCCCGCGCGTCGCCGAGGCGTTTCTCAAGCTCATCGCCGCGCGAACCGGGTGAACCTGCCCGCGTCCTAATCCGACATTAACCGTGACCGTGCCTCCCTGCCGGCTGGAGTTTTCCGTCGGAGGATCGGGTTTTGGCCGTGAGTCGCGCGCTGCCGCATGAAGCGCAGCCGGCCGCCCCCGCCGCCGCGCCCTCCGCCACCGTGCCCGTGGCCCGGCCGCGCCTGCCGCCCGCCGAGGCGGTGCTCCCCTATCTCCAGCGCATCGACGAGGCGCGCTGGTATTCCAACTTCGGCCCGCTGCTCACGGAGTTCGAGGCGCGACTGGCCGGACGCTATCGCCCGGGAACCGAGGTCGTCACCGCCGCCAACGCCACCCAGGCGCTCGCGATCACGCTTCAAGCCATGGACCTGCCGGCCGGCGGCTACGTCGCCATGCCGTCCTGGACCTTCGTGGCCACCGCGCACGCGGTGATCCAGGCCGGGATGAAACCCTGGTTCATCGACGTCGATCCGCAGACCTGGATGCTCGACCCCGCCAGCGTCATGAAGATTCCGGCGCAGACGCGGCCCCAGATCGCCGCCGTGATCCCGGTCTGCGCCTTCGGCGCCACCGCCGGCCTCAGCCGCTGGCGCGCCTTCCACGAAGCCACCGGCACGCCGGTGCTGATCGACGCCGCCGCCGCCTTCGACGCCCTCGACGACGCCCGCCTGCCGTCCGTAGTCAGCCTGCACGCGACCAAGGTCGCCGGCCTCGGCGAAGGCGGCTACCTGGCGACCGAGGACGCCGCGCTGGCCGCCCGCGTGCGCCAGCTCACCACCTTCGGTTTCGATGGCACCCGCGACAGCGCGATGCCGGCCACCAACGCCAAGCTTTCCGAATACGCCGCCGCCGTCGGCCTCGCCGCGCAGGACGCCTGGCCGGGCGATCGCCTGCGCTGGCTGCGCACGGCCCAGATGCTGCGCATCGCGCTGATCGGTCTGCCGCAGGTCGAGTTCCAGCCGGGCTGGGGCAGCGAATGGGCGACCAGCGTCTGCGTCGTCCGCCTGCCGGAGGGTTCGGCCGAGACGGTCGAGGCCTCGCTCAAGGCCGACGGCGTCGACACCCGCCGCTGGTGGGGCGGCGGCTGCCACACCAGCACCGCGTTCGTGGACTGCCGCCGCGAGGCCCTGCCGGTCACCGACTCCCTGGCCCGCTCGACCATCGGCCTGCCCTTCGCCATCGACATGGACGCCCACGACATCGCCCGCATCGCAGCCGCCCTGGACCGGGCCCTGAGCTGCGGCTGATGGCGCCGGCCCATCCCTTCGCCACCGCCCGCTACGCCGAAGGCCTGGCCGGCCGCGAGGCGGCGATCGCGGTCCCGGAATGGGGCTCGCACCTGATCCGCCGGCCGGTCGACGGCGGCCTCAGCGACGCCATGGGCATCTATCCGCTGCAGGTCTTCGGCCGCGGCGCCCAGGTGGCCGCCGGCCTCGAACGCCTCGCCGACAAGGGCCTGGTCAGCGCCACGCTGGTCCCCGATCCCCTGCTCTGCCCGGCCGCGACCCTGGCGCGCGACTTCGCGGTCTGCCGGCCGTTCAAGACCCACTATCTGATCGATCCGGCGCGCGGACCGTTCGCTCCGAGCCGCCACCACGCCCAGGAGATCCGCCGCGCGGCGCGCCGGTGCCGCGTCGATGCGGTGACGCTCGCCGATCACCTGATGACATGGAAGGCGCTCTACGCCGAACTGGTGGCGCGCCGGATGGTTGGCGGCGCGGCCGACTTCAGCCCCGGCTACTTCGACATGCTGGCCGCCGAGCCCGCGATGCAGGCCTTCGCGGCCTGCGTCGACGACGAGATCGTCGGCATGGCGATCTGGTTCGCGGCCGAGGGCGTCGTCTACTACCACCTCTCCGCGGTCAGCGCCGTGGGCTATCTCAACGGCGCGGCCTACGGGCTGGTGTCCGCCGCGGTGGAGCATTTCGCCGGCCAGGGCGTCGTCCACCTGGGCGGCGGCGCGGGCGCGGGCGACGGCGCCGACGGCCTGTCGGCCTTCAAGCGCGGCTTCGCCAACGGCGAGGTGATGGCGCACATCTGCGGCGCGGTGCTGGACGCGGACGCCTACGCGCGCCTGAGCGCCGGCCACGCCGAGGGCGCCTTCTTCCCGGCCTATCGCGCGCCGCTTGCGCAGGTGTCGGCCGTCGGCTGAGGCCTGCTTCTAGGTCTTGTTCTCGTGAGGCATCGGCACTTCGCGGAACACGTCGGGTAGCCCCAGAAACGCGGCGACCTTGTCGATCTTGGTTTCGGTCGTCAGGTCGACTTCGAGAAGCTGCTCCGGGCGATGCTTGAAGTAGTCGCGGATCGCGGCGTTCCGGCGCTCGTAGCAGGCGACGTAGTGGTCGCGATCGAACAGCTTGTCCCACTCGACCACGAGGGCGGCGGGGCCCTGCCCGGTATAGTCCGGCGGCGTGCTCAGATAGGACGAGCTGTCCAGTTCCAGGACGTAGCCCGGAAACAGGTAGTCGTCGGCTTCGACGTGGGCGCGCGTGACCGCCTGCCCCGCCGCAACGCCATATCGCTTCGCGGTGAACTGCGAGAACGAGCGGAACCAGTCGTCGGCCGGCCGCACGGTCAGGATGAACTTCGACTCCGGAAAGATGGCGTCGAGGTTGGCGTAGATGGCGCTGTCCGCGAAGGGGCTGTCCTGGAAGGCGTCGGCTGTCTGCACATATTCGATCAGCTTCTGGAACTTGCCACGGCGCGCGCTGTAGCCGGTCAGCTCGCCCACCGCCTGGTCCCCGACGCTCAGCCCGCAGAGCCGGAAGATGGCGGCCAGGCTGGTGGTCCCGGTCTTGTGCGCGCCGATGCCGAACACCTTGTTGTAGTCACGGCGCGACGCCAGCGCGCGACGGGCGGTCTGTTCATAGGGGCTCAAGGTCGTCCTCCGTCGTCGCGCGGCGCCACGGGCTAGGCCGTGGCCGCTGCATCAGCCGCCACCCACCGGGCGAACATCTCGCGGTAGGCGCTCTCCAGCTTCAGGATGAAGCCCGCCTCGTCGCGATAAGGCGAGGCGTCGTAGCCGGCGCGCGTCTTGGCCCGCAGGGCGTTCAACGCGTACAGATCGGCGGTCAGCGCGTGGGCGCGCACGATGTAGTCGTCCCAGTCATCGGCGACCAGTTCCGGCAAACCGCACGGCAGGGCGATGAGCGGACCGATCCGCGCATAGAAGTCGTCCCCCATCTGGGTCAGCACCGGCACGCCGTTGGCCAGCGCGTCGAACGACCCGGTGCCGCCGGGACAGGGCGACGGATCGAGGGCCAGATCGATGTCCTGGAATTCGCGCAGGTAGTCCACGCCGTCGGACCGCCCGCGGAACTCCAGCTGTTCCGGCCTGGCGCCATAGGCGGCGAACCGCGCGCGCGTGACCCGTTGCAGCACCGGGTCGACGAAGTAGCCGTACTTGAGGACCAGCCGGTCATCAGGGCGATCGCGCAGGATCAGCGCCCACGCCGCGATGGTCATTTCGTTGAGCTTCGCCGGATTGATGAAGGCGCCGAAGGTTACATAGCCGTTCTTCAGCGCTGGCGTCGGCGTGGGCTCCGGTCGGTCGGCCGCGGGCCGCGACGGCGTCATGACGTCGCCGAGATACCAGATCTCCTCGGTGAAATAGGGCGCGGTCCCCTCGACCTTCATGCAGTCGCCGTGCAGGACATAGTCCATGCAGGCCAGACCCGTGGTCTGGATGAAGTTCATCCACGAGATCTGGATCGGCGCCGGGCGGCGCGCGAACACGGTCATCCGGCTGCCGGCCGTGTGGCCCCAGAGGTCGACCAGGATGTCGATCCGGTCGAGGCGGATCTGCGCCACCACATCGGTGTCCGACACGCCGCCGGTCGACCGGATCTTGCAGCTGGCCGGCAACGTGGTCTCGGCGGCGGGATCGGCGCAGTAGACGAACACCTCCACGGCCTCGGGATTATGCGCCTCGAGAACCGGGACGATGAACTGCGCCAGCTGGCCGCGCGTGAAATTGGGGGCGACGTAGCCGACGCGCAGGCGACGGCCCGGCGTGCGATCGTTGGCGAAGGCCGGCTTGGCCGGGGTCAGCGGCGCGGCGTAGAGGTCCGCCCACTTGCGGGCTTCCTCCGAGACCCGCCTCACCCGGTCCTGGGCGTGGAACAGCGGGTAGAGCAGGAACTGGTGGATCTGCGGGTTCTTGAAGATCTCGGCCAGGGCGGTGAAGACGTCGATCGCCTCGTCCATCCGCCCCTGGTGCTGCAGCGAGAGCGCGTAGCTCAGCATGGTCTGGGATTGGAGGGCCTCGAAGTCCAGCGCCCGGCCCAGGCAGAAACTGGCCGGGCCCATCATGTTGGCGGCGTAGAGCTGCATGCCGATCTGGGCGCAGTAGGCCTTGTCGTCGCGGATGCGCTCCATGTCGACGCCGGCGCCGCGCAGGGCGGCGATGGCGTGCAGGTCACGGGCTTCCTGCAGCGCCTGGTGGGCGGCCTCGGCGCCACCGGTCGTGACCAGGGCGCTGTACAGCCAGTAGCGGCTCTCGAAGTCTCCCGGATCGGCCTGCGCGACCTCGTTGAACAGGGTCGCGGCGAGCGCGGGATTGCCGGCGAATAGCGCCGAACGGCCCTCGGCCATCAGATCAGGCGACGCCGGGCTCGCGAGGGCGACGGTCATGCGGCGGGCTCCAGAATAGCTGTCGAATGTCCGCGATCGTGGTTAACGCCCATTGAAGACCGCACTCAGGCCGACGGCTCGCGGTAGACGTAGACGGTGTATTCATAGAGCCCGTAGTCGGCGCGGATCGTCAGGTGACGCGACAGGCGCGCGCCCACCGCCGTGGCCATCTCGTCGAAGCCCCAGTGGAACAGGTCCTCGCGCTCCCAGTCCACGTGCTTGCTCATCACGTTGAAGGCGATGCCCACCCGCGCCGCCTCGTAGGCGGCCGCCAGCAGGCCAAGCGCGTAGTCGACCATCTCGTCGCGCGGCACTGAGGGCCGCCAGGTCAGGACGCCGTTCAGGATCACATAGTCGACGGAGCGCGCCGCCAGCGGCTCCTGCACGATATCCCTGCGGCGGAAATCGTAGTCGGGCCACTGCTTTCGTGCGGCCTCCAGCATCAGTTCCGACAGCTCGATGCCGCTGTAGTCGATGTCGCCTCGCCGCCCGATCGCTTCGAGGTGGTCGAGCAGCAGGCCGGGCCCGCAGCCGAGGTCCAGCACAGACGGACGGCGCGGCTCTGGGCGCAAGAGCCCCAGCATCACGTCGAAGCGCCGGTCCAGGTCCGCGGCGTTGGGCCAGTTCACGCCCAGGTGGCTGCGGCCATGCTCGCGGAAACAGGCCTCGTATTGCGCCAGCAGGACGTCGGCGGGAGACCCATCGGCCGGCGCCGCCTGTCGGCTCATGCCTTGAGGACCGTGTTGCTCTTGATCGCGGCCGAACCGTCGGCGGCGAGGTCGGCGCGGGTGGCGGTCATGCTGAGCGGGCCCTTCAGCCGGGCATTGACCACGTCCATGCCGGTCGGCCCGACGTGGCGCTTGGCCAGCAGGTAGCGCAGCGAGATCCGCTCGTGGTCGGCGGCGTCGGGCTGGGTGCCGTGCAGGGTGCAGGCGTGCCACATGGCCGCTGAGCCGGTGTCGCCGGTGAGGATCCGCTGGCGCGCGACCGTCTCGCCGTGCTCGCCATTGCAGTAGAGCCAGTCCTTGTCGCCGATCCGCGTCAGGTTGTGCGGGAAGACCGAGCCGCCCAGCACATGGCTGCCCTCCAGCAGATAGAGCGGCGCGTCGGCGCGGGTGACCGGGTGCAGGTAGATGTAGAGCGTCAGGAAGTCGGCTTCGCGGGCCTTGTAGTCGATCAGGTCCTGGTGGAAATCGATGCCGTAGAAATAGGTCACGTCCCGGTACTGCGGCCGCACATAGGCGCCCAGGTTGTTCACCGGATTGCCGAGGATGCGCTGGCGAAGCCAGTCCGGGACCGAGGCCTGCGGCACGCCGCAGACCACCTTCTTGTTGAGGATCTCGTAGTCGGGCCCGAGCAGGGCGGTCACCGCGTCGACGATATGCGGCGCGCGCTCCACGAAGCCGAGCTGGTCCTCGAACCGCTCCAGC
>Ga0207711_10001193_pt1 | contig 24619 bp, 21 predicted proteins | sample KBSS34metaG_FD_184401 | JGI IMG/M metagenome (GOLD analysis project Ga0207711, IMG submission 184401) | Switchgrass rhizosphere microbial communities from Kellogg Biological Station, Michigan, USA - KBS S3-4 metaG (SPAdes) (version 2) | ecosystem: Host-associated > Plants > Roots > Rhizosphere...
TTGCGGGCACCATGCTGCAAACCGGCTATGCGATCGGCCGCCGGCACGCCGAAGCCGAGGTTCTTGAAGGCTGGATGCGGTTATAGCGGTTATAGATGATGAGATCGTGCGTGAAACGGCCGCGAACCTTCATTCGCGGCCGCTCACGCTCACCAGGTTCCGACGGGAACTTGGCCATGCTGAAACGGCGTGCTGCTGGGCGCGAATCCCGCGGGCTGACCAAACTGCCCGAACTCCGGATACCGGCCATACAGGGCAGCCAGATTCGTACCGAAAGGCAAGCCCTCAAACATAGCCCGATTGCTGAAGATACCAGGCGCGAGACCAAGCGCCACCAGCACATCCGGCACCCCAAACCCGGTGCGCCGCGGATCGCCCAGATTCAAAGGTTGCGCGCAGGCTCGCAGGATCTGAAAGAGCCGATCCACACGAGCGGCGTTGCGCGCCTTGAACGGACCCTGGAAATCAGGGTGATGCGCGAGCACCAGCGCGGCCAGACCGGTTACGTGCGCCGCCGCCATCGACGTCCCATCCCAGACCGCGTAATTCTTGGGCGGTACCGACGAGAGAATCGCTACGCCCGGCGCGCATACTGTAATTTCTGGACCGTAGCAGGTAAACTTCGGCGAGAAGAAGCCGGCTCCATCCACCATGCTGATGGTCTGCGCGTGGTAGCTGTCGAGTGGGAACTCGCCCACTTTTCCGATGGCAGCTACAGCCAAAACATTTGGCGAGGATGCCGGATACTGTACCGGACCTCGCGAATTGCCGGCGGCAGCGATGCAAGCCACACCCAATCGCCTGGCGCGCAAGATCTGCTGCTCCAGCGCTTCGGACGGCTCGGCAGTGCTAAGGCCAAGGTTGACCAGATCGATCTGCTTGTCAATGCAATACTCCAGCGCTTCGATCAACTGGCTGATCTGACCGCCCGGGAACTGTTTGCAAACATGGACCTCGGCATCGGGTGCGAAGCCGCGTATTCCCGTGCCGTTATCGGCGCCGGCAATTACTCCCGCGCAGTGTGAGCCGTGCGAAATCGCATCGTGGTTCCAGGCGCCTGGATCTGACTTCCTGTTGGTGATGTCGAAGCCGATCTTGATTCCCTGGAGATCGGGGTGCATGGTGGCGGCGCCGGAATCTACGATCGCGATGCGGACGCCGTGCCCGCGATAACTGCTGGGAAGCTGGTCCAGGCGCATCGCCTTCTGACCCCAGCCAAGCGCCTGTTGTCGGGGGAAACCCAGGAACGAATCCGAAAGTGGCCGCAAATACACCAAGTTCGTCTGTCCAGTATCGAGCGCAGGCTGAGCCAGATAGAAGGTCCAGTAGTCGGATTTGGGCTTCGCGTACAGGCCCGTCACGGATTGCACTGCATCGGCAGGCAGAGACAGCGCCGCCAAACCGCGCTCGTCCGTGATGCCGCTCGCCGGCATAAGACCACCGAAGAGATGGACCTCGGCATCTCTAACTGGAGTGTTGTCCTTGCCCAACACCATGACGGTAACGGACACCATGGGACCGTCCGTGGCGGTAGCCGCCGCCACCAAGCCTGGCTCCTGAGTTTCAGACAAGTCTAGATACAGAGCTTGGTCCGGCTCGATGATCAGCTGTCCCCCGCTCTGCTGTTTCAGAATCTCCGCTTTATCCTCGGCCATCTTGGCGACCAGGACGTAAGGCACTCCCCGCAGGCCGTCGGATAGGGTGCTGACCAATCCTTTGGGCCCAATGCGGTCCGTAATTTCCACATCCGGACTGGCGCGCAAGGCCTGCTCGACATAATCAAGCGCCATGGGCTGCATCATCCCGCCCATCCGGCGCGGAGCGATCATGAACTGCTTCTGCTTGGCGGCAAGGACCTTGCCTGGTGGAGTTGAGATTGCGCTCGAGGCCGTCCGCGTGGCGGCGCCGGTCGAGGCCGAGGATCCGGACCGCCCGGATCCGGATTGCGTGGTAGTCGTTGGTTCGTTTTTGTCTGCCATGTCGTCTTGATCCTCTCTTGTGTAGGGCATGAATTCCTCGTTTCAGACAACACACTCAGAGCGCGCGGGCCTCCAACGTGTCGCGCTTGCTGGAGGCTCGCTCGCTGTGTTTGCGCGTCCGGCGCTTTAGTAAGTCGGAAGTTGACTCCCGTATCCCCCGCCAGCTCCGTACTGCAAAGGCACGCCCTGGAAAGGCCCGCTCTGGAAAGGAACGTTACGTCCAAACGTCGAGCCAAGCTGCGGATTCGCCCACGGGGTCTGTCCGCCACCGGGCCAACCTTGTCCCGGTTGACCTTGGCCTAATTGCCCTTGTCCGAACGGGCTTTGGCCAAACTGGCCTTGACCGAACTGACCATGTCCCAGCTGCTGCCCGATCTGACCCTGCAGTAGGAGCTGCTGGCACAACTGAGCGATCTGCTGCTGCACATAAGCGACCGTGATCGGGTCGATCCGGTTCAACGGATTCATGCCGAGCCACGGAGCCTGATGCGCCTGCTGGCCAAATAGTCCGCGCTGCTGCGCCAGCTGAGCCAGTTGCGTCTGCTGGATGTGAGCCGCGGTCATTGGATCGATGTTTCCGTAGGGGTTACCGTACGACTGAAACATCCCACCGAAGCTGTCTACGCCTTGGCCGGGCTGCCGCCCAATATTCTGGGGGCTGAGCAGGCCTGGAATACCGCTTCCGAGCAAGCCGCTCAGGGGATTTCCAGGGTTGAATCCCTGTCCAAACTGCGAACCGTACGGCTGAGTTGCGTACGCCGCGGTGGTCATCGGATTGTATCCTTGCTGAATTCCGTATTGAATGCCTTCCATCTGAATTACTCCTTACTCTTTCTGGTTGCGGACACACTCATAGTCACAAGAGCTTTTGGCTACCGTGTGACAAAAACAAACCGATCGCATTTTTCAAGCGCAATCTTCGGGTGTTCCTCCTTTCTTCGTTGAACGTCACTGGCCGTTCAGCACACACCTCGCACATTGATTGTTAGAAACGGTTACGCGCGCTATTGCATCCGGACTGCCATCGGGATCGCTACGCCGGTGGCGCCGCGCATCCTTATGTGGAGCGGCATACTTCATAACGAAAGTAATCGCGCGCATTGCGAGGTCGCAAAAATCACGGGCATTATTTGCCCTGCGAGTACTATCTACGCGGTGAAGCGATTGTTCGTGGGTGATACTGCTGCTGGACATACCTGGACCGCATACTTGGCCGCGAACTTGGAATCGGCCAACCCTCAAGGGCAGCTACGTTGTCGTGCCCTTATGTTCTTCCCAATCGTCCGTACGGACACACGTCCACCTTAATAGGGTTCGAGTGGGAGGGGCCTTCGAGACTGCTGGACGAACAACACGCTAGGACGCCGTACTACCTTTGCATGGATGCTTCCGCAGCCGCTTACCACCGCAGGAAACCATCCAACTTCACGACGAGTATACACCCGTCAATCAGAATTGAACCAGTTTTTTTCGGCAAGCAATGATCGTGCCGAACGATGGCATCTCAGCTGCAGGACGGGCGGTCTAACTCACTCGCCGTCGAGGCTTCTCCTGCCCGCGATCCTGCGTCGCTTCGCCCAACTGAGGCGTCCAGCCTTTTTTCGTTGAGCCTTGTGAGCGCTGCGTATATGGCCAGTGCGCCCGCCATGCTATACCTGTCGTGTGCGGCTTCCCTTGATTCTTGCCTCGCAATCCCCTCGCCGGCGCGAGCTTCTCGCAACTGCGGGGATTCCCTTCACCGTCCGGATCCGCGAAGTCGAGGAAATCCGCGCTCCCGACGAGCTCCCGGATGCCTATGTCCGCCGTCTCGCGCGCGCTAAAGCCGAGGCTGCCTGGGAAGATCGCGATGAAATTGTACTGGGCGCCGACACCATCGTCGTACTAGGCCAGAAGGTACTCGAAAAACCCCGTGACGCGGCCGATGCGCGGGGGATGCTCCGGCTCTTGGCGGGACGCGAGCACACGGTCATCACCGGCATCTGTTTGCGCTATCCCGAAGGCGCGCAAGTCGATAGCACTGCTACGCGAGTGCGTTTTGCGCCGCTCACGGACTTCGAGATCGATGCTTATGTCGCCAGCGGCGAACCCATGGATAAAGCCGGCGCCTACGCTATTCAAGGACTAGCCTCCAAATTCGTGGAATCCGTCGAGGGCTGTTACTTCAACGTCATCGGACTGCCTTTGTCCCAGGTGTACCGGTACTTGAAATCGCTGGAATAAAATGTAGTCTGGTCTGGTGTTTCGGACGGCACTCTCGGCGTTGGTTGTTTCCACCGGGTTGTTGGCGGCGGATCGAAGTCCCGCGCTGTTCACAAATCTGGACCTGCAGGGAAAGATCACCGGCGCCGGCAGCCTGCGTTCACTGCGCGTAAACCTGTTCGCCGTCGAAACCCCCTACGTGGAATCTTCCGAGGTGAATCGCAGTGGCGAATTCCACTTCCGGTCGCTCGCTCCTGGAAACTACACGGTGGCCGTGGTTCGCAAGGGCCTGGGCGAAGTTCGACGCACGGTGGTGGTCAGCGCCGCTGTAGCCGACCCATCCGGAGTGGTGCACGCAACCATTCCATACACCTCATCCGAAGCAGCCTCCAATCCCACCGGCGGCGTAGTATCGGTTCACCAGCTTTCGATCCCGGGGAACGCCGCAGCCAAATATACCGATGCACAGAAGCGGCTGGCCCTCCATGATCCGCAGGGAGCCGTGCGTGCACTGGAGGAGGCCGTCGCCCTGGCACCCGAATTCTCCACGGCCTGGAACGCACTCGGCGTCATCGCGTTTCAGACCGGCGATGGCGACCGCGCCGAAACACTCTTTCGTAAGGCCATTGCAGCCGATCCCGATTCGTTCGAGCCGCTGGTGAACCTGGCCGGCGTGTTGCTGAAAAAGAACGCCCCCGCGGACGCCTTGCCGTTCAACCAGCGAGCCGTGCGTGACCGTCCTGAGGACGCCCTGGCGAATGCCCAGCTCGGGATGAACTATTTCAAGCTGGATCAGTTCGATCAGGCCGAGCAATATCTCCTGGCGGCCAAACGCCTGGATCCCGCGCACTTCACCCAGCCGCAGGTATTTCTGGCGGACATCTATGCGCGCCGCGGGAATCGCCGGGCGGCGATCCAGGAGCTGGAAGATGTCCTGGCGCTGCGTCCCGACGGGCCCTTAGCGGACAGGATCCGGCGCAACCTCGCCCAACTCTCCGGAGCGCGGTAGCGTCTAAGCTGCTCCCGCCTCGTGGCGCAGCTGGCCCTCCTCCGCCCGCACGTAAAAGCCGAACAGAGGAGCGCGTTCATCCTTGATCCAACGGCCCATCTTCCAATGCGCGCGAAGATATCTCACATCCTCATGACGGGTGAGATCCAGATGTATCGAATATGTCCCGCAATAGAATTTTGGCGGGAAGGCTACCAGGGGACGCCAGTGTCCCCCATCTGCGGAACCCCACACGGAAACTTCCAGGCTTTCCTGCGAGATAATTCGCGTGATGCCAAGCGTCAGTCGGACCATCTTGCGTTCGAACGGCATCTCCACGCCCATCCCATCTTGACGGGCTACGGTTTCCGGCAGCAAGAATTGCGACATCAGGCCAACTTCTGTAGACGCGCTTGGGCCTCCTTCAGGGTGTCATACTTTTTCGGAAAGCAAAAGCGTATCCAGCGGGCTCCATCTCGGGGATTAGCGAAAAAGCTCGATCCAGGCACGGCCGCGATCCCTATTGTTTCGATCAGATGTCGCGCGAAGGTCACATCATCGTCTTGGCTGAGTTCCGAAAAATCCGCCATCACGTAATACGCTCCGCGCGGGATGGAGCAGCGAAACCCCGCGCGTTCCAGCATTTGGAGCATCAGGTCGCGACGCTCCGTGTAGTGCTCAGCAAGCTCCTGATAGTAGCTGTCGGGCAAGCCCAAAGCGACCACGCCAGCCTCCTGCAAAGGGGCCGCAGCGCCCACTGTGAGAAAGTCGTGGACCTTGCGAACGGACTCGGTGATGTCCGGATTCGCCAGCACCCAGCCCACGCGCCAGCCTGTCACCGCATAAGTTTTACTCATGCTGTTGATAAGGATGGTGCGATCGCGCATGCCCGGAATCGTCATCATCGGGATGTGCCGAGCGCCATCGTAGATGATGTGTTCGTAGATTTCGTCGGTGATGGCCAGCGCGTCGAACTCCTGGCAAAGATCGGCAATCACTTGAAGCTGCTCGCGATCAAACACTTGCCCCGTCGGGTTGCCGGGCGAGTTAATGATGATGGCTTTCGTTTTCGCGGAGAAAGCCCGGCGAAGCTCGTCCGGATCGAACCCCCAGTCCGGAGGATGCAGCCTCACGAACTTGCGGTGCGCGTCGCACAGCAACGTATCGGGCCCGAAGTTTTCGTAGAACGGCTCAAAAATGACGACTTCGTCGCCGGGGTTCGAGACGGCGAGCAGTGACGCGATCATGCCCTCGGTGGATCCGCAGCAGACGGTGATCTCGCGTTCCGGGTCGATTTCGAGGCCGTAGTTTCGCCGATATTTAGCCGCAATCTGGTCGCGAAAACGCTTCGCGCCCCAGGTGATCGCGTACTGATTGACGTCGTCGCAGATCGCCTGGCAGGCTGCGTCCTTCACCATCTGCGGCGCCGGGAAATCGGGAAATCCTTGTGCCAGGTTCACGGCGTTGTGCCGCAAGGACAGGCGAGTCATCTCGCGGATGACGCTTTCCGTAATGCCTAATGTGCGATTAGCTCGAAAACGGTTCACTATTGTTGAGTGGTCGGGCCGTAGATCCGGCGATAGGCGTCGGCGTTGCGCAGTACAGCCTGGATGTAGCCGCGCGTTTGCGTGAAGGGCACCGTCTCGACGAATTCAGCGGGTTCCTGGAAGTTGCCCCAAGTCAGCCAGGATTTCGCGCGGGTCATGCCTGCATTGTAGGCTGCCAGCGCTGCTTCGGTATGGCCGCCGAGCTGGTCGGTCACCAGCCGCAGATAATAGGTCCCGAACTGCAGATTGAGCGATGGCTGAAACAACTTGGCCGTCGTGTACTGCGGGATCTTCAGTTTGCGGCTCAGCTCACGCCCGGTCGTCGGTTCGATCTGGGTCAGACCGCGCGCGTTGGCGGGCGAAGTGACCTTGGCGTCGAACTCGGATTCCTGCCGGATCAGCGCGGCCATCAAAAACGGATCGAGATTGTTCTGCTTGGAGAAACGCTCCAGGTCCGCGCGATATGGCAGCGGAAACGCGAGCCGCCAGAAATCGAGCGGCGCGGAGCTGATGGGCAGGAACAAATAATTTCCGGCGTAGCTCTTGATGTAGCGGATAGCCTGCGCGGGCTGGCCGTCGCCGATCAGAGCGGCCAGTTCCATGGCGAGCAGATGCGGCTGATCGCCGTTTTGGGCGCCGTAACGCAACTCGGTTTCCGCCCAGTCCTTCAGTCCCGCGGAGACCAGCAACTTGGCGCGCTCGATACGAGCCTTCGAGGCCGCGCTGGCATCGAACACACTCACACGCGCGCGCTGCGGGAAGCCGACCGTGCGCAGGAATTCCGCTGCGGCGGGAGAAGGATCCACACTGGCGACAGGCGCCAGGCGATCGCGCGCCAGCATCGCATAATACTGGTTCGGATATTCCCGCGCGATTTCCTCATAATAAGTTCGGGCAGTGGCGCGGTCGCGCGATTGCTCGGCGAGCCGGCCCAGGAAGTACAACGCCGCCGAAGCGTTATCCGATGCGGGGAACAATCGCAAATGCGCCCGCAGCATCTCCGCGGCGTCCGATTCGCGCCGTAGATAGTGCGCCCACGCGACCTTCCAGTGACATCCGGCGGCTTGCTTATCTTGCGGGAACGATTCGAAGCAAGCCCGATACAGCGGCTCATACTGATCGGTCTTGTTCTCGGTCAGGTAGCGATTCGCCGCGGCGAGAACGGCCTGCAAGCGGAACGGAGAATTGGGATGCAGACGGCCGAGTTTGGCGGCCACGGCATCCATCTCATCAAGATTGTTGAGGCGGCGCGCGCTCTGCATCACGTAATACAAGCGCTCGGCATCCGCGTCCGGGGAAGCGACCTCAAGACCAGTCAAATACTTGTAGGCGACCGCGTTCTCTTCGGCGGTGTAGTAAGCCACGCCGATGCGGACGCGCGCCAGATCGCGCTCCGCCCCACCGAGCTGCGGGACCAGCCCTTCCAATTCTTTGCGAGCTCGCACAGCCTGACCGCCATCGAGAAGCTTGATCGCGCGTCCCAGCATGGCCGTAGGCAGCGCGGGTGGATACTTTTCGCCGAGGTCGGTCTTGAGACGTTCAATTTCTGTTGAAGCAAGCCCCGCTTCGGCCGACACCGGGAATCCGTAGTACACGCGCTGATAGTAGATGGCGGCGCTGACGTTATCGCCGGAGCCAGCGAACGCCGCGGCCATGGCGAGATCGCCCTTGGGCTGCGACAGCACCGAGTAGTATTTGCGCAGGAGTTCGAGCGCGGCGGCCGCATTGTTATTCTGCGTTAGCGCGCCCGCGGCGAGCAGTGCCGAGCGGGGAACCAAAGGCGACGGCGGCGATTGCTTAAAGACCGTATCGAGCGTGGCGGGCACCGCGGCGTAATCTTTGGACGCGGACTGCGCCGAGGCCAGGAACCACGCGGCGTAGTCGGCCAGTTTGGGAAGACGCTGAGGCAGTCCCTTGAGAGCGGCGATGGCTGCGAGATAACGTCCGGCATCCAGAGCTTCGGCGCCAGTCTTGAGATCGATGAGGGGGTCGCTAGCCGCGCGTAGCGCGAACACTGTTCCGCCGAGGGCGATGACAAAAGCAACGCCCGCCACGGCGGACAGAGCCGCGTTACGCCAGCGGGCCGGGATAGGAAGGACCAAGCAGTACCGCATCTTCTTTCGCCAAGGTCTTCACCAGCTCCTGGTGGAGGTAATCGGGAACTCCACTTAAGGGTAGCAGGAAGTTTTCACCGAAAGCTCCCCGAGCCGCATCGATATGGGGGCGGAGTACGCCGTACAAATCGCGCGCGGCGCGCCCGGATTTGACCTGGGAGGCCTGATAAAGCTGGATCTCGGCTACCTTTACGCGGGCGAAACGGAGGGCTCGGGAGTGGGTGAGCGCCCGGGCGAGTCCAGCGGCGTAAATGGAGGAGATGTCCAAACCATATTGTATTACTAATGGTTTGGGTGTAGGGATGGCAGGCGACCCGGTTTGTGGAAGGAAGATCGCCTGCCTACTAAAAGTACGTGGAGGCCTACTGCGCCAACACGATCTTCATGGTCGTACCGCCAATCGCGATGGACTCGAGCTTCGAGGCGTTGGTAGACACTGCCGTGGCGGAATACTTTTTGTCGCCGGTTTCGACCTTCGCGGCAGACTGCGCCACAACATCCTTGCCCGACTTGAATACAGCCTTGTCGCCTTGCACCTCAACTTTGTAAGTTCCAGCTTTCAGCTCCGTGCCACCCACTTGGGTCTTTTGGGTTAGCTCGAGCTTATAATCTGACGCGGCGCTGGCGATACCCATCGCGAGCGCGGCAAACCCGATCAACAGCTTCTTCGACAACATTATAGATACACTCCTCCAGATTGGACTTCGGACAATTGATGATCTCCGCCGGGTATAGTTCTCCAAGATTCTTCGTCTGCAGGGCGAGGGATCAACGGGGAAGAACTGCGGCGGGGATCTTCAAATCAAATTTTATCACGAATGGTTTTACGGTCCAAGAAATATGGCGTTAAATTTTTGCGTATGCCGCCACGACGATGCAACCTAATACAATCTAACCTATGAAGCGACGACTCTACGCATTCATCTTTTTTTCATATTTGAGCTTCTCGCAAGCGCCTGAAACCCGCGCAAATCCGGCGGTGAAACAGATCGTCGACGCGATCTCGGAGCAGAGGATCAAGGCAACGCTCGAGAAACTCGAGAGCTTCGGCACCCGTTACGTCCTTTCGGCACAGGATGATCCCGTGCACGGCATCGGCGCGGCCAAGCGATGGATTCACGACGAAATGCAGAGCTATAGCCCGCGTCTGGAAGTCGCCTATCAGAACTTCACGGTGAAGAAGGGGGCGCGTCAGGGACAGATTATTCGCGACGTCGAATTATCCAACGTAGTCGCCGTGCTTCCCGGCACGATCCACAAAGATCGCTATGTGCTGGTGACCGCGCACTACGACTCCCTCGCCCAAATGCGAAAACCGTTCACCGGCGATGAGCAGCGCATTGCCGAGTCCGTCCGGCAGGGTATGGATGAGAACGAAGCCCGGACGCTGTTGAAGATCAATCCACCGGAGACCGAACTCGGACCGCTCGATTTCGAAGCGACTGCCGCCCAGCCGATTGCCCCGGGAGTCACCGACGATGGGAGCGGCACGGCCGCCGTAATGGAATTAGCGCGCGTCATGAGCCAATATCAGTTCGACAAGACCATCGTGTTCATAACTTTCGCGGCCGAAGAGATTGGACTGAGCGGAAGCCAGACGTATGCCGCCATGGCCAAGCAGACAGGTATGCAGATTGAAGCGGTCCTGAATAACGACATCATCGGCAGCGATGTGTCTGGGAACGGGCAGTCCGCGACTGGGGTTCTGCGTCTTTTCGCAGCCGGGCCCGAAGAATCTCCGACCCGGGAACTGGGGCGCTACATGAAGCAGATCGCTGAGCGCTTCGTGCCGTCGATGCAAGTCCAAATGGTGTTCCGTCAGGATCGTTTTCTTCGCGGCGGCGATCACACGCCATTCCTGAATCAGGGCTTTCCCGCGGTGCGGCTAACCACCGCGAGCGAGAATTACAAGAACCAGCACTCGACCACGGATACCTTCGCCAACACTTCGGTTCCATACACCACGCGCGTCGCTCGAATGAACGCGGCGGTTTTAGCCAGCCTGGCGCTCGCGCCGGCTTCGCCCGTGTTGAACTGGACCTATTCCTCGGGACCTAACAAAGGCGGGCACGTGCCGCTGCTGACCAGAGGCAAGTCGGGTTATGACGCCGTGTTGCACTGGCTTCCGAATACCGAGCCAGACTTGGCCGGCTATGCCATTGTGATTAGGTCCACCACCTCACCGGCCTGGGAACACGAGACGTGGGTCGGCAACGTGACCAGCTTTACGATGCCGGATGTGTCGATCGATGACGTAGCCATCGGTGTGAAAGCGGTGGATAACGACGGCAATCAGAGCGCAGTCTCGCCGTATATGGAACCGGTGCAGCCGGGCATGCTTACTCCCGCAACAGCCAAGTGAGAGCCGGTGTAAGCGTTAAAGCTTAGTTTGAAATACGTCGATAGGAGAGGTGGTAAAGTTCATGCGAACCCGAGCCTCTTCTACGAGCATGTCTTGGCCCGGGATCACCGGTGCGTTCTGTGGCATTCTGACGATCCTGCTGGGAATCGTCGTCCTGACCGCGTGGGCGATCCACGCACCCCTTGTCATTCAAGTGATGCCGGACCTGGCGCCGATGCAGCGCAATACAGCCGTCTGTTTTGCTCTGATCGGACTGGCTCTGCTGGGAATCGTCCGCAGGAAGCCACGATTCACACTGATCGGATCCGCAATCGCGGGAACTGTCGCGGCCGGGAGCCTTTTCGAATATCTCTTCGGCGTCAACTTCGGCATCGACGAACTCTTTGGCGCCGGGTATATAACCACTCAGACTTCCGACCCTGGACGCATGTCGCCGACCACGGCGCTGTGTTTCATCCTGATGGCCACAGGCTTTGCATTAGCTCAAACCAGGCTGCGCAAAAACAGATCCGCCGTGCTGGGTGTCTCAGGCTTACTGGTTGCGGCGGTGGGGGCGACCTGCGGAATCGGAGTTCTCTCGGGAACGAGTGATGCTCTTTCGTGGGGCAACCTAACGCGCGTGGCCGCGCTGACGGCGGTGGGCTTCCTCCTCCTGGGCATCGGCATTACCGCCGTGGCTTGGGGCATGACTCGACTCGGGCGGGGTGAGCCCGCGTGGGTTCCCATCGGCGCCACTTTCCTGGTTGCGATGGTTCGCATCGGATTGTGGCAGGCATTCACGTTCAGGAACCCAACGCGAATGGATGTGTTATCGAACTTGACGCTGTTCGGAGGACTTCTGAGCGCAGTTCTTTTTGGAGTGGTAGTTCACCTTGCCCTGAAGGCGAACCTGCAACGAGAAGCTCTGCGAACCGCGAATCGACGGCTGGAAGAAGAGATGGTGGAACGCAAGCAAGCAGAGGATGCAGCGCAGGCAGCGAATCGGGCCAAAAGCGAGTTCCTGGCGAATATGAGCCATGAGATTCGCACCCCGATGAACGGGATCCTCGGCATGCTGGCGCTGTCTCTGGACACTACCCTTGACACGGAGCAGCGCGATTATCTGGATATCGCGAAAGACTCCGCTGAGACGCTGCTCTCCGTGATCAACGATGTCCTGGATTTCTCGAAGATTGAAGCAGGCAAGCTGGATCTGGAGACTGTGAACTTCAGTCTGCGAGACAGCCTGGCGCACACCCTGAAGGCATTTACGCAGCGCGCGCAGGAGAAGGGGCTGGAACTGAATCTGCACGTGGATCCACAAGTGGTCGATCTAGTGGCGGGCGATCCGGTGCGCTTGCGTCAGATCCTGGTGAACCTGGTAGGGAATGCGATCAAGTTCACCGAGTCGGGCGGAGTGATGCTGTCGGTTCAGAGCGAGTCTCAAGATGCTGACGATATGGTGGTGCGGTTCACCGTCAAGGATAGTGGGATCGGCATTCCGCTGGAGCGGCAAAAGGATATATTTTCCGCCTTTACCCAAGCCGACAGCTCGACCACTCGCAAGTACGGCGGCACCGGCCTGGGGCTGACTATCTCGCGGCGATTAACCGAGTTGCTGGGAGGCAGGATCTGGGTGGAAAGCGAGCCGGGCAAAGGCAGCTCATTCATCTTTACCGCCAGGCTGGGAGTCGTGATGGAGCCCAAGGCCGCAGGCGACATACGGCTGCTACAATCCGCGTGATCGTTTCCAAGCAGCCGTTTTAGTGACTTCAGGCAATCACAACAGGCGGAAGTTTACCTCGATATTGGCCGAAACCGGGACTGCCTTGCCGTCCTTCTGCCCGGGCTTGAAGCGCCATTTCTGCACGGCTTCGATCGCTTTCTGATCCAGACCCAGACCCAGCGAACGAAGGACCTTGATATTTTGCGGGACGCCATTTTCGTCCACCACCAGTTCCAGCACCACCGCGCCTTGCCACTTGGCTTTGCGGGCTTCTTCGGAATATTCGGGCTCGGGCTTGTAAACCGGAACAGGAGCACTGACGCCTCCGCCGATTTTGTACGCCGCACCGCCGAATCCGCCTCCGCTACCCGGACCAACACCCGGGCCTTTCCCAGAGCCGATACCGGTGCCGATTCCGTTACCCGCAGAGGGGATGCCTACCCCAGCCAGAGGATTGCCGTAATTCGACGAGTTGATATTCGGCATGTCAGGAGCCACGATGGTCGGATTCAGCGCAAGCTTAGGATCGTCCTGTGGACGAATCGGAGGAACGAACGACCTGTGCGCAACCTTGGGAAACTCGCCCTTGGTTTCAGCTGTTTTCTGCGGACTCCCGCCACCACCCTTGGACTCTTCCGGTTTAGGTTTAGGCTGAAGCGGCTTCAGATCGGGGGCGAACAGCGGGACGAATTCCTTCATCGCCTGCTGCACGGGTTTCAGCGTGCCGGCAAACAAGAGCAGTGCGACCACCGCCACGTGGACGATCACGGAACCCAGTCCCGCCGTCGTCTCGTGGCCGCCGTATAATCCCTTCAGGCTGGCAAGTTTCACCGGCTTCGACGTGACTTCGAGCGGCGGCAGCTTAGGCGGATGGATCAGCTCTTTGACGCTGATGACGATGCCTTTGTACCAAGGCAGATCGACGGAAGCGGGAATCAACAGACGTTCTAGATGATTCTCATAATTCATGGTAACTACCTCCCTAACCCTACTTAGCTGCTCTTCTTGATCGCTCCAGCGCCGGATGGAGCCGCGAAACTGCGAGAAGGACGATTCCAGGCGCGCTACTTCCGCACGACACACCGCGCAACCCGAGACATGCTGCGATTCTTGCGGCGTGGCGTCGCCAATCAAGCATTTGGAAATCTGTTCTCCAGAAAGGTGCGGATTCATTTGCGTACCTCCAGGCCGAGCCTCACTGCCTGCACCGCCCGAAACAGGTGGGTTTTGACCGTCCCTTCCTTCATGCCGGTTACCACGGCGATTTCCAGGAGGTCCATGTCTTCCACGAACCGAAGCAGAAAGACCGTCCGCTGCCGCTCGGATAAACTCGCCGCAGCCTTCCATATGGCATCCACCTGTTCCTTGGCGAGCGCCAGAGCCTCGGGGGACCTTTGTTGGTCGGGAATCCAATCGCTCAGGTCGTTGGGATCCAGATCAGACCGCAGCTTGCGCCTCCAGAATTTCAGGCGGCTGTTGGCCTCGTGATCGCGAACCAGGTTGGCGGCGATATGCATCAGCCACGTTGCGAGGCTGGAATTGCCTCGAAACTGATCGCGCGCCTTGAAGGCTCGCACGAAACAATCCTGGGCGAGGTTTTCCGCGGCTTCCCGGTCGCGCAGCGAGGCAAGAAGGAACCGGAAGATCCGCGGCCGATGCTGGCGGACGAGCGACTCGAAGTCGTTGAGTCCTCCCGCGAACGGTGGATCGGCGACGGGAGCCGATTTTTGCATGAGACCTCTGTCCATCCGCACGTATAGACCGATTCGGACCCGTACGGGTTTACAAGGAGGTCGAAATAAGGGGAAGAAGAGGGACAGCCAGCTCTGTCCACTCCCAGACTGGCAATCGCGTCAGGAAACTACTGGAGGGGACAGAGTAGGCTGTCCCCCTTTCTAGGCTAATGCCGCCTTATACAGAGCCAGGAGCTTGCCCCAGGCCTTCTCGGCGTCCGCCTGGTTGTAGATCGGCATCCCGTTGGCCTGATTGGGCATATCCTTCATGCACCAGCCGTGCTGGGTTCCCGGATAGACTTCGACGGTCGCGTTCACTTTTGCCGCCGCGAACGCTTCCTTCAGCTTGTCCTTGGCATCGGGCTGAGTCATATCGTCGCTGGTGGCGATACCGATGTACATCCGAGCCTTGATCTTCGGCGCGAGCAGGTGCGGACTGTCAGGATTCGCCGTCACCAGTCCCCCGCCATGGAACGACGCCGCAGCGCCGATGCGATTGGGCACCGTGGCAGCCGTTTTCATGATCAGCGGGCCACCCATGCAGTAGCCCTGCGTGCCGATTTTCTTGGACTTGTTCACTTCCTTTTGCGCATCCAGGAAGCCCACATATGCAATGGCATCCTTCTCCGCCGCGCCGGGCGCGTTCACCGAAGCCATCAGCGGCCGGAGCTTGGCCATATCGGCCTGATTCTGAAAGTTGAACGTAGACGCATCCGTGAAGGGAGCTTTGGACACACGATAAAACGGGTTGGGCACCAGGACCGAATATCCCTCAGCCGCGAGCCGCTTCCCCATTTCACGCGTCCAGGGGCGCAGGCCGAACGCATCCGGCCACAGCAGCACGCCCGCGTGCGACCCGCTTTTCGGATGTATGAACGCGGCGTCGCAGGTTCCGTCAGGGGTCTTGATGTCGACGTTTGTCTCGACGACATCCAGGCCGGCGGCCGCTGCCGAACTCGCGGTAGCGGCGATTCCCGCGGCCACACTGAGAGCTACGAAGTCACGCCTGTTCTTGAGACTGCTCGTATCTTCCGCCATTTGGTATCTCCTTTACTTAACGCTCTTGATCCATTTGAGAATGGGACCGGTCACGCTGGTATCCGCCGTATCGGGCGAAAGAACCTCGGAAATGTGGCTGTGATCCTTATAGACCATGTAAGTAGGACAATCGCCAGCCTTACAAAGTTCACTCTTCAAGGTTTCGGCAAACCCGATGATGTTCGGTGGATCGAGCTCGGCAACCGAGACCATGAATGGCAGCTTGGATTTCACCATCCCCGGCAGGTTCGATCGAGCCAGTTGCGTAGCGGCATCCGGCGGAGCTGCCCTGCCCTTACCGTCGCCTTTGCCACCGCCCCCACGTGCAGGCGCCGCGGCAGCGGGCTGTCCGTCAGGTCGTCCGCAGGGCCCGAATCCTCCCTGAACAGGAGGTGGCGTGGCGGGAAGAATGTTAAAGGCTGGAGGCGACATGAAAATTACACCTTTGACGCCGACTCCCTGAGGGCCATAGTACTCGGGATGACCGATATAGGTGCTCACAGGCACGTTCCCGGCGGACTGCGCCCAGATGAACATGCGATTCGGATTGCCCTTGAATTTAGTGATGTTCTTACTCAACCAGAAAAGGGCTATCGCGATGTCCTTGGCAGGATCGTCCCAAGTCTGCCCGGGACGGCGCTGCAGATTCACGCCAACCATGCCGTTCTTCACCGCCCACAGCATGACGTTGTCGTAGAAGGGTTCGCCGTTGGGTCCGCCTTGCTGCCGGTTGCCGGCGCCGCCCGACACGTAGATCAGCACGGGATGGCCCCCTTTAGCTTTTTTGGGGGCGAAAATGTCGACAACATTCGCGGGATCGGGCCCGAACGAGTTGTCACGGCCGATCAGCACATCCGGGTAAGGCGGTTTCGGATGCAAGGGCTGGTAGATTTGCGCCGTTTCCGCAACGCACACTCCGCGTCCGATATTCACCAGCTGTTTGGCGATTTCGGGGGGAACCTGCGCGCTTGTAACTCCGATTGCGGCACTCAAAATCGCGACAGGCAACCAAGCCGTTCGTAAAGATCTCACGCAAACCTCCAACAGCAATCGAGTATATCGCAGTTGGTACAATCGCCTGCGGCGCTACACTCTCAAAAAGGGGATGCGACTTATGACAAAAATCCGGATTGTCAGCGCGTTTGTGTTATGCCTCTCCGTGAAAGCTCACGCGCAATGGCTGGACTACCCCACGCCTGGAATTCCGCGCACCAAGGACGGCAAAGCGAATCTTTCCGCTCCCGCGCCGAAGACGCCGGACGGCAAACCGGACACCTCAGGCGTCTGGAGAGGGCCGGGTGCCGGAAGCTATGATCGCAACGTCGCGAGAGACCTGAAGCCCAGCGATATTCAGCCGTGGGCCGAGGCGATCTATCAGCAGCGCGTCCGCGACCTGGGGAAAGACGCTCCCCGCGCGAATTGCCTGCCTGATCCGTTTCCTTATTACCATATGGTCGACGTTGCCCGCTTCGTCCAGACTCCTGGATTGATCGTGATTCTGTATCAGGGCACCACCAATAGCGTTCATCGAACAATCTTTACCGACGGCCGTCCGCTTCCCAAGGATCCGAATCCGGCATGGATGGGATACTCGGTCGGCCATTGGGACAAGGACACTCTGGTCGTGGATACGGCCGGGTTCAACGACCGGGGCTGGCTCGACATCGAGGGGCATCCTCACACCGAAGCGCTGCACATTACTGAGCGATTTCGGCGTCGCGACTTCGGGCACATGGACCTGGAAATGACCATCGACGATCCGAAAACGTTCACCAGGCCATTTTCGTTTCGGATGGACAAGACTCTGATGCCCGACACCGATCTTCTGGAAAGCATCTGCGAGAATGACCGCTCCGTTCCCCACATGCTCGGCGGAACGGAAATCACCAAGCTGGCGCCCGAGATTCTCTCGCGGTACGTCGGGACTTACGAATACTCGCCGGGGCGGCAGGCCGTGATCACTTTCGATGGCGATCTGCTGTTCCTGCAGGAAGGCGTGAACCCGCTGAAGCTGCCACTGGTGCCGAAATCGGAAACCATCTTCGTCTCACGTACGGAAGGCAACTGGATAGAATTCAGCCGCGACACGCAAGGCGCCGCCACAGGGTTCGTCTACCATGGCGGAGGCGTGGATCGAAAAGCGGTTCGTACAGCGAAGTGAAATGGAGAAGAACCGGCTGGAAGCGTTCAGCGATGGCGTGCTCGCCATCATCATCACCATCATGGTCTTGGAATTGAAGGTGCCGCACGGCGCGGACTTCGACGCGCTGGAACCGCTGCTTCCCGTCTTCTTGAGCTACGTGCTGAGCTTCCTCTATGTGGGCATCTACTGGAACAATCATCACCACATGTTCCAGACGACGAAACATGTCAGCGGCGGCATCCTATGGGCGAACCTGCACCTGCTGTTCTGGCTATCGCTCTTTCCTTTCTCGACCGCGTGGATCGGAGAGAACCACCTGGCGTCCACACCCACGGCGGTCTATGGTTTTGTTCTGTTGATGGCGGGCGTTGCGTACTACATCCTGCAACGCCTCATCATCCTGGAGCAGGGACAAAATTCGCTACTCGCGTCGGCTATCGGACGCGATTGGAAAGGCAAGCTCTCGCCGGTGGCGTACCTTGCGGCGATCCCGCTTGCGTTCATCAATCCGTGGATCGCCAGCGGCATCTATATGGTCGTGGCGCTAACGTGGCTGATTCCCGACCGCCGCATCGAGCGCGTGTTAGGCAAGTAGCGTCAACCGCTATTCGCGCAGTACCGTGAAACGGCTGATCGAATACCCCAACGCGCCTCCGGCAAATACGTCGGAGACCCAGTGGGACGACAAGCTGACTCTCGACAATCCGACGAGTGCGGCCGTCCCGTAGGCCACATAGGGCACCCAGCGATGCTGAGATCCATAGCGGCGGGAGACGACCGTAGCTACCGAAAACGCCACAATCGTATGGCCGGATGGGAAGCTCCCGTTCGAGCGCAGATATCGTTTATTGTCCTGGAACCAGGAGTCCGAAAAGTCTCCATTCGGCGGTATGTCGGCTGGTCGCAAGCGCCGGTCGATGTCTTTCATCACGGTGGTCAGGATTTCAACGTTGGCGATGGCTTCGCCGGCCAGCAGCGCCGTAGACTGCATTTTCGAATCTTTCCGAATCAATCCCGCGGCGTAGAGCGATAGCGGAGCCACGATGTTTCCGATATCGGTAGCCTTGCCCGAAAACGCGTGGTTGAACCCATCGAACGAAGATGTCTTGCGGAAATAGGGAGCGGTCTTGGGATCCAAGGCTACCAGGCCCGCCGTGACACCCACAATCGCGACCGCGGGAATCCAAACTTTTCGTTGCCGGAGTTTCGTCGGAAACATCCAAATCTGTTTCTGATCGCTGGCCAGGTTCGGCACGAGCTTGGTCCAGGACACGGGGCGATCCGTTTGCGCCTGCGGATCCGCGGGAGGCGGATCGGGGGCTTGGCCCAGCAGGCTTGCAGCGAGGGCAAGCGCCAGCGTCGGTGCAAGCGCCGTCTTTATTGACATCTGGGATTAGCTCTCACCACTCTACCGGTTATCGCTGCCCAGTCGCACTGTCTACGGGAACGATCTTGGCGCCCTCAGCGGTATCCCCTGGGACCATCAGAATTGTTGCGCCTTCCGCGATCCCCTGAACGATCTCCGCGCGATCGCCATAGTCTCGTCCAATCGCCACCTTTTGAAGATGCACGGTCCCGTCCGCCTGCACCACGGCTACTTGCGCACCGTCGGATCGCACGATCAGCGCCAGCGCCGGAATCAGGAGCGGAGGATTGGAACGCGCGCTGCTTAGGTCGACTTCCGCGTACATGCCCGGGAACAGCGCACCGTCGGCGTTAGGCACGGCGACTTCCACCAGCATCGTCCGGCTGGATGGATCGAGCGCGTTCGCCGTTCGGGCGACCGTACCCAGGAATCGCCGGCCGGGAAAATTCGAGAGAGTCAACTGAGCAGCTTGACCGGTATGGATCGAACTCGCGTTAACTTGCGGAACGTTGACGTAAGTGCGAAGCGTCCCGGTTTGCGCAATTCGGTACAGAAGCGTGCTGCCGGTACTCACAAGCGCGCCCAAGTCCACATTACGCACGGTGATCACGCCATCGAACGGCGCCTTAACGATACGGTAGCCCTGAACATCCTGAAGGCGAGCGAGATTCGCTTGGGCAGCGGTAACATTGCTGCGCTGCGCCGCGATCGCTTTTTCAAGCGCCTGAACGTTGGCGTTCTGCGACGTGAGCTGCGCCTGATTCTGATCGTTCTCCTGTTGCGAGACGACGCCCTGCGCGGCCAGAGTCTTCCACCGTTCCGCCGTAACGCGAGCCAGGTCGCGATTCGACTTGCCCTGCTCCAGGCTGGCCTGCGCTTGCTCGAGCGATGCTTGGGCCTGCGCGATTGCCGCCTCAGCCTGCAGGATCTGCTGGTCAAGTTCGGGCGCATCGATCTCCGCCAGCGGCTGCCCGGCCCGTACTTTGTCGCCGAGATCCACGTAGCGGTTCTTAAGATAGCCGTCCGCACGAGCCAATATGGGCGCTTCCGTTACGGCTTGCAGGGTGGCGGGAAGCTTCAACTCACTCTGAATTGACGAGCGGCCCACCTTCATCACTTCCATGTGCGGCAGATCTTTGCCGTGATCTTCGGATTCCGCGCGGACCAACGCTTCGCGTTTCTGAAGTGGAATGTATCCCGCGACAAAAGCTCCAACCAGCAGCACTGCGATCCCCAACACGAGCGCAACAATCGTGATCGCGGAAGGCTTCCAGCGTTTCGCTGGCGGCCCGGAAAGACCTTCCTCTTGCTCCCGAAGCCGGCGTTTTAAATCGTCCACCTGCTGCCGCAATTGCTGCTCGGTTTCGGAGCCCGCCTGATGAGGATCGCTATATTTCATCTTGTGTATACACTAGGCTCTTTCCAACAAATCCCATTCCGATTCCACCGCTTCCGTGCGCTCTTCATCTTCCAAACGCCGCTCCTGATCCACGGGAGGCTTGGTGCGCAGATAGCTGTAGAAGATCGGAACCACGAATAAAGTTGTAATCGTCGCGCCCATCAGCCCGCCGATCACGGCGCGGCCCAGCGGAGAATTCTGTTCCCCTCCCTCACCCATCCCCAGAGCCATCGGAAGCATGCCCAGGATCATCGCGGATGCCGTCATCAGGACCGGGCGCAGACGCGCGTATCCGGCAGAAAGCATCGCATCGCGAGCCCCTGAAATGGTCGCACGCTGGTCATTCGCGAACGTGACCATCAGAATGCTGTTGGCCGTGGCCACCCCGACGCACATGATGGAACCCATCAGCGATGGAACGCTCAGCGTGGTCCCGGTGACGAACAGCATCCACAGGATTCCCGCGATCGCACCCGGCAGCGCGGTCAGGATAATGAACGGATCGAGCCACGACTGGAAGTTTACGGCCATCAGGAGATACACCAGTACCACTGCGAAAATCATCCCGAGTGCGAGCCGCACGAACGATGTCTGCATGGTTTCGTACTCGCCCCGCAGGCTAAACGTTGTCCCACGCGGCAACTGCGTCTGTTCCTCCTTCATGATTTTCTCAACTTCGCTGCCCACACTTCCCAGATCGCGGCGATCGACGTTGGCGTAAACATCGAAGACCGGCGCGACATTGTAGTGGTTGATGATGACGGGGCCGTATCCGCGTTCGACATCCACCAAGTTGGAAAGGAGCTGGGTTCCGTTGGGAATCGCTCCGGGATTTCCGTAGGCTTGCGATGCGCCGCTCGGCGAAGAGCTTACCGAAGCGCTTCCGGTGGCCGCCACCCCAGAAAGCGAGCTGGCCGTCGTCATGTTCACGGCGGTGGTCGCCGCCGTAATCGGTGTGCGCAGCAATTCATCTATCGAATCGATGCGGTATTGCGACGTCTGGACACCAACGTTGTAGCTGACGCCGTTCGCCGGGTTCAGCCAGAAGTTCGGAGCCACCTGATTATTTCCGCTAAGCGAAATCAGCATACTGCTGGTGACGTCGCGCTGTGTCAGTCCCAACTGCCCGGCTTTCACCCGATCCACACTCAAATTCAACTGGGGCTGGCTGAACACCTGGTGAATGTGAACATCCGCCGCGCCGGGAATGCGCGCAATCCGCTCCCGCAGCCGCTGGGCGATCTTGTAGTTATTGGGAGCGTCCCGTCCCACCACCTGCAAGTCGATCGGCGCGGGCAAGCCGAAATTCAGGATCTGATTGGTGATATTGGCTGGTTCGAAGAAGAACGCCATGTCGGGGAAGCGCTGATTGAGTCGCTTGCGAAGCAGAACTTCGTAATCCCGGACAGGTCCATGCTTTTCGCGATTCAGAGAAATCAGGACCTCTCCATCCGTGGCCGCGATGTTCGGCACGTCGCCCTGCGCGATGCTTCCCCAGGCGTTCGGGATTCCGATGTTATCGATGATCGTGTCGATTTCCCCGGCCGGAAGCGCGTTGCGGATTTCATGTTCCACATCGGCGAAACGGAACTCGGTCTGCTCGATGCGCGTCCCGGGTGCACTGCGCACGTGCAGCCGTAGCTGGCCGGCGTCCACGCTGGGAAAAAAGTCGCGGCCCACCAATCGCGCCAGCCAGAAAGAACCGAACGAGATCGCCAGAAACAGGATCAGAACCGGCCCGCGATGCCGCAATGAAAAATCGAGCAAGCCAATGTAGCGGTAGCGCAAGCGTTCGAATATCGAGTTTGCGCCCCGATGGATGCTCCAGAGAATTCCTTTGCCTCCATGCCCGCCGGCCTGATACACGGCGGCTTCCGATCGGAGCAAGTGATGCACCATGGTCGGGACCAGCGTTCGCGATAACAAATAAGACGCGAGCATCGCGAACACTACCGCCATCGCCAGTGGCGTGAACAAGTACCGCGCCGTGCCCGACAGCAGCAGCACCGGGACGAACACGATACAAATGGATAACGTCGAAACCAGCGTGGGAACCGCGATCTGCGATGCTCCATCCAGCACCGCACGGACCAAAGGTTTCCGCATGCCGAGGTTGCGATGTGTGTTTTCGATCTCCACTGTCGCGTCATCCACCAGGATGCCGACCGCCAGCGCCAAGCCTCCCAGGGTCATCACGTTCACGGTTTGCCCCAGCAGGCTCAGGATGCAGAGCGAGGTCAGAATCGACAGCGGAATCGAGATCCACACGATCATGGTGCTGCGCCAACTTCCCAAAAACAGCAAGATGACCGAGCCGGTGAGAAACGCCGCGATCAGTGTCTCACGCAATACGCCCCCGATTGCCGATCGGACGAACAGCGATTGATCTCCGAACACGGATAGTTTCAGCGCCGGTGGAATCGTCGCCAGGATCTTGGGAAGCGCGTTCTTCACGGCGTCGACGATGGCCAGCGTCGAAGCTTTGCCGTTGCGCGTCACAGTCAGCAACACGCCGCGAGATCCGTTCGTGCGAACGATGTTCTGCTGGGGTACAAAGCCATCATGGACGGTGGCCACGTCCTTCATATAGATGGTGGCGCCATTGACGGTCTTGATCGGCAGATTGTTGAACTCCGATACAACCGACGGGCTGCTGTTCAGGCGGATCGGATACTCGGTTTGCGCAAACTTCGCCGTGCCCGCGGGCAGGATCAGGTTTTGGAGATTCAAGGCGTTCGAAACATCGATGGGCGAAAGCTGCTTGGCATACAGCTCTTCGAGGTTCAGGTCCACCATGATCTGGCGGTTCTTGCCGCCGAACGGATAGGAGACGTTGGCTCCCTGGACCGTACCCAGCGGAGTTCGGATGAAGTTATTCCCGAGATCGAAGATTTCCTGCTCGGTCAGCGTCTTGCTGCTCAGCCCGAGCTGCAGGATGGGAACGCTAGCCGCGTCGTATTTCAAAACCTGCGGCGGAAACGTCCCGGGCGGCATATTGCGAACCTGTACCTGGCACTGCGTCACGATCTGGGCGAGCGCCAGATCGACTTGAGCGTTTTGATGAAAGTAGACACGGACGACCGCCACCGTCTGATACGACTGGGACTCGATGTGTTCGATATCGGTGACGTTGGAGGTGAGCGAGCGCTCAAAATTCGTGACGATGCGGCTCTCCATTTCCTCTGGAGAAAGCCCGTTGTATTGCCACACGATGCTGACGATAGGGATGTCGATGTACGGGAAAATATCGACCGGCATGCTCGCAATCGCGACGCCGCCCAGGATGGCGATCAGCACCGCCATCACCACGAATGTGTAGGGACGGCGTAGAGCTAACCTGACGATCCACATGGTCTAAAAGTCCCTATTTTTGGGGCAAACTATCATCCTAGCATCGTATGGCGGATGGTCACTCCGCGGGCGGCGAGCTCGTCCAGCAACGTGCTGACGGCGGGCGATATCTCGGTGTCCGCGCTTACAACCAAGGCCCATTCCAGATTCTCTCGAAACTCGCGAACGACAATCTGCCATTCGGCCAATGCGGGCGGCGTGGCCCCGCCGATCTGAATCACGGACCAATGCCGGACAAGCGCGAGGGCGGTATCCCGGTCGGGCAGCGGTCCGCGCACGATGAAATGATTGTCGCCGTGGACAAGAATCCCGACCATGGCTAGCTCACGCCTGAAGGCGAGGATCGGGAACTGGGTAGCCGATCGCAAAGTGGTAAACCACTTGACCTTGTTCGGGGCTGACATGGAGGTAGCGATGCACCTCCTCATCGTAGAACGCACCGATGCCAGTAGCGCCCAAGCCGAGCGCTTCCGCAGCCAGATACAGACGGTGTCCAACAGCGCCCGCTTCGAAATGCACGTAACGGTAACCGCGGTCGCCATGCGCGCGAGCGGCACGGTCGAGATCGCCGATCATGGAAAATGCCACGCAAGCGTTGCCCGCCAGATCCTGCCCGAGACTCAACCCTGCCGCCGCGACGCGCTGGTCGCCCGTTTTGACTAGCTGTAGCTCAGCGTGCTCAGGCCAGAGTCTGT
>Ga0207711_10001196_pt1 | contig 24599 bp, 23 predicted proteins | sample KBSS34metaG_FD_184401 | JGI IMG/M metagenome (GOLD analysis project Ga0207711, IMG submission 184401) | Switchgrass rhizosphere microbial communities from Kellogg Biological Station, Michigan, USA - KBS S3-4 metaG (SPAdes) (version 2) | ecosystem: Host-associated > Plants > Roots > Rhizosphere...
TTTACCATGGGCGAGTAAAGTAGCCGTGTAAGCAGTGAGTGCCAGGGGCACCAAGACTCCTAAAACCGCCACTTCGATCTTTTTGTATCTCGGCATACTTTCCATAGTGCACCTAAAAATTTAACGCTTACGCCAGCAGACCGAAAACCCGTAGGGTTTTTGGGTCCAGCCAAAATGCGCAGCATTTGGCGTGCTGCGCGTGATTGTTAAATTTTGTACGGTAAAATTGCATGGGATTCAGCCGCACAAAATAAATAATTTGGATTTGAGAACGGTATCCGGGCTGAGACCATTACCCCATCAGTTGTTTTTTCGACCAAAAAATAGACGCTATCAGGTTTTTCTTTTTTAAGGATCACCTCCCCCTTTTCTATTACAACTTTGCTACCTTGCGGATTGTAATATTCTGGTGACAGCTGAACCGCAACAGGTTTCTCTGCACTGGATTCCATAACCTTAACGTTTGCCAAGTAGGCTTTTAGGGCGGAAGAACTTTGCTCTAAAAGAGATTTTGAATTAGTTGCCACGCATGAGCGTCCATCAGACGCAATTTTCGATATTATTTGACTGTAAATTTGATCAAGTTTTTCGGAGTCTACATCCGTTTTTTTTTTCGGTAACGGGGGGGCCGGATTTTTTCGCTTCATTTTGATCCGCGACTAAGCGCCCCGATGTAACTGCCATAAAAAGGCATAGCGCAGCACACAGGCAATAGCTCTTCTTATTCATAGTGACTCCTATTTTTGTAATTTAATGCCTACAACAGGGGTTGGCAAACGCGCAGCGTTTGACAATCCCGTTGCTTGTAATTGTTAAGCGCTGTTCATGGATTGATGTCAAAAGAGCGTCCCTTTTGTAGCTGAGTGTATGCCTCAGGAAAAGCATATGAACCAACTTTGCCCTCACCGTGAATATTTGGCCACGGAATTCCGGTGGAGTTCTTTTTGATAAAACGCTTTAGGCGAGACCACCATTGCTCACATTCTTTTGGGGCGCTCGTTCCGATGACACTAAAATAGTTACCAATCCAGTTAAACCCAGACCGCCCTAATGAGTCGGGGGACTCTCTGCCTGCCTCTGCAAACCTAAAGTGGAAGGTCTCCGGTGCGGCGGCTCCAAACCATGGAGTATTTGCAGCGCCTGATTTTATTTCTTGCTCCCAACCAATAAAAGGATTGAGGACAACGGTATCTTGGATTTTATGACTGCCGGATGGAATGCGAAGATGACCGGCGCCCACACGCCAGAGACAATAGGTTGCCTCTTCAAAAGTTTGAATCGACTGCACCGCTTTCCAGTGAAATTTATTTCCTTGCTGAGAGTCTTTCACTATCCATGCAATATCACTGTCTTGATTTAGCCATTCGACAATCGAAGTGGCATCTTTTTTTGTCAGATACAAAATAATTTCAGGCATGATTTTGCGCTTAACGCCTACAACAGGGGTTGGCGCGCGCGTAGCGTGCGACAATCCCGTTGCTTGTAATTGTTATGCAATTTTTAGCACCGCTCTCGATTTTTTTTGATTCTCTACTTTAGAGTTGCCATTAATTGCAGACTCCAATGCCAGCTTTTCTTCTCTCTGAAGTGGAGATGCACTGGCGAGAAGCGTACTTGGATTATGCCACTGCTTATACCAAGGTTCGGCGTATCTGACCACGAAATCAACCATTTCAGCGGCGCATGAGTCAATGGACTCAATGCTTTCAGTAAACTCAAATTTACAGTTATCTGAGAGCTCTCTGTCAATTGGGCCGGAAAGAGACACAAATTCCCTTGGGTCATTTAATACACGCAGGCAGATATGCAAGCGAAAGCACGGCCCAAAAGTGTATTTATGGGTATGGATAAATTCGATTAAGTGGCCAGATTCTCGAACAAAAAAAGTTGGCTTGGTTCGGATAAAACCTTGCTCCGCGATCCCTTTTGCGAATCGCCGGAGAATTTTATCCGTATATGATTTCTCTAGCTTCCTATCCATTGCTCAGTCTTTTTGCATAACAGTCTGTTAATGAGGCCGTCGGCCTCATAATAATTATTAGAAGGGTTGCCACTTTAATTTTTATGCTGTCTTGCATCGGCTTGTAACTTCCTGTTTTTAAAGACGTTGGTTTTTCGCGAAACTGTATGCAAGATATTATGTGACGAGATTCAACCATAAACGGGTTGAGTTTGCCAAATTAAGTGGCTACTGTACATAAAAACAGCATTTAGGTTTTAGGGATTTCGAGAGAGGGAGCTTATGGCTGCATCGCCGTTTTTAACTGCATTACGCGAATTCATGATGGTGCGACGTTATAGTCGGCGCACCATCGATTCATATCTGCACTGGATCAAATATTTCATTCTCTTTCACGAAAAGAAGCATCCGACTGAGTTGGCGCCGGATCACGTCGCGACGTTTCTTACACATTTAGCGGTTGAGCGCCATGTTGCTGCAGCGACACAGGCGATTGCGTTGAATGCGCTGATTTTTCTGTATGACAAGTTTCTGCAAAAGCCGCTTGGCGATGTCGGAGCGTTTCGTCACGCATCGCGTCAGCGTAAGTTGCCGGTCGTGCTGACGGTCGACGAAATGGGTAGCCTGTTGAGCCGATTACAGGATGAACACTGGTTGATGGTGTCGTTGCTGTACGGTTCTGGTTTGCGCCGTATCGAGTTGTTGCGGCTGAGGGTCAAAGATATCGATTTCGATAATTTGCAAGTGCAAATCTGGAACGGTAAAGGCGGGAAGCATCGTTTGACAACATTGGCGCCGGAATTAATTCCAATGCTGAAGCAGCAGATAAAAAAGATCGAAATATTTTTGGAGAAGGACAAGCGCTTGCCGGAGTACGCAGGCGTATGGATGCCGGATGCATTGGCAAAAAAATACGCAGGTGCCGCCAAAAGTTTGAACTGGCAATACTTATTTCCAGCTTCTCGTGTCAGCTATGAGCCGGGCACACAATCATTGCGGCGTCATCACTTCGACGAAACAAGTTTGAACCGCATCGTGCGCAATGCGGCGCATATGAGTGGTATCCGCAAGGATGTCAGTTGCCACACGCTGCGTCATTCCTTCGCAACGCATCTGCTGCAAGCCGGCGCGGATATTCGCACGGTGCAGCAGCAACTCGGTCATGCCGATGTGAAAACCACCGAAATTTATACGCATGTGTTGAAGCAAAGTGCACACGGGGTGCGCAGTCCACTCAGCTATTTAATGACGAAAAATTAAGATGGCTTATCACCAGTGCAGCGAGCGTTCGCTTTCGAAATGCCTAGTCTCGCCACTGAGTGGATCGATAAACCGCAATTCGCGCGCCAGCAATTGCAATGGGTGTGCGAAATCATCGGACCCTTCACTGCGAAGCACTGGATAAAACGGATCGTTCCTTATCGGCGCGCCGAGTGCCGCCATGTGGACACGCAGTTGATGTTTCTTGCCAGTAATCGGGCGTAATCCGTATCGCCACCATTGATCGCCGCGTTCGATAACATCGATATGCGTTTCACTGTTCGCGGTGCCATCGATTTCTGCCGATAGAAAAAAGGGTTCGCCGCGCACGATGCGGGTTGTTCGTATGTGCGGAAATTGCAGCTGTGGCAACGCAGGGGCAATCGCTTCGTAATATTTGTCGATGGCGCGATTGGGAAAGAGTGCCTGATAAAGCGAGCGTGTTGTTCGTTGCGTGGAAAATAACACGAGCCCGGCGGTGTGGCGGTCGATACGATGCAGTGGCACCAACTCGGAATTTTCGAAACGCTTGATCAATCGCGCCAACAATGTTTGTTCGATATATTCGCCAGCGGGTATTACCGGCAGAAAATGTGGTTTGTCGACAACCAGCAAATGCTCGTCGATGTGCAATACCGTTTCGGTAAATGGTATCGGCTTTTCGTTAGCCACTTCGCGAAAATAATGAATGCGAAAACCTGTGCGATATGGATGGGAAATATCGAGCGGTATTTTATTCTCATCGAGTACTCGGCCGCGTGTAAAGCGATCCTGCCAGCGCTCGCGAGCGATCGTTGGAAAGCTGTCGCACAGACAATCAAAAACAGTGAGCCATGTGCCGGGCGGTAATACGAATGCGCTGGCGGGAGTAGTGGTTGAATGCTGCATGACGTCGCGACAATGTTCAGCGCGCAAAACTGAATTGTGGATTGCCGGGTATGCGCACCGATTTCCAATAGGTGCGCGCCCAATACTCATCGTCGAGGTTGGATAGCATCACGCCCTTTTCGGTGGATGCGTGCAGGAACTTGCCGTCTTCGAGATAGATGCCGACATGGCGAGTTTTTTTGCCGGTACGAAAAAAGACGAGATCGCCGGCGATCAAATCGCGCTGTTGAATTACCGTACCGGCATTCACTTGCTCATCGGTACTGCGCGGTAATTTGATGCCGAGCCGATCTTCATAGGTGAGATAGACGAAGCCAGAGCAATCGACACCGGCTCTCGACATGCCACCCGCTTTATATTTCACACCCTTCCACTGGTTGTATTGCGTATATAAAACCTGCTTGATGTCGCTCAGCGCCGGGGTGTTCTGCGGTTCGTTGCGATCGATACGCTGGCTGCTGCAACCCGCGAGCAACAGCGTGAAATAAATCAGCAACGGCAGAAGTGAGAGTTTGCGCATAATCGGGACGGCAAAAGGGATGTGCCTGCAGTATAGCAATCGAATTACCACGCGCTGCCGATCAGTTCACTTCCATCGTTACCTGTCGCCCCGGCTTGTCGTCGGCGCCGAGATCGACGGGCTTGACGGTAGCGCGATTCGCTTCAAGGCCGAATTGCGTGACCAGCAATTGTTTAACCGCCAGTGCACGGCTGCTTGCGAGTTCCTGCAGTGCACTTGAGTGCAGCTCGACGTTATCGCGCATCCAGTCGTTCATTTGCATTGGCTGCAACGCCCCGGCGTCTTGCTGCGGATAGCGTTTCTTGAATAGCTTGGTGACCGCGCGTTGCCAATTCGACGATTGCGATTGAATGTCCTTGTCGTTAATGCCATCGATAGCGATTAGTTCGCGGCTCAATGTCACATCGCGCAACGCTTCCAAATCCTGATTTGGGCTGACATGGCCGGTAACACCGAGACTCAATGCCGGTTTTTTCTGCAACGCCGCAACGAGCTTGGTCAACTTGTCGTTGTTGTTTTCGGTGATGCGATCGCTGCCCGCTGCGAATTCGACGCGATCGAGCTCATCCTGTTCGCTGCCGCCAACCAAAGATGCAAGCGCGCGAAATGGCGAACTCGCCGTTTTAAAAATCAAATTACGAAATGCTTTCCAGATGATATTTCCAACGCTGAAATCCGGATCGTCGACACTGCCGGTGACGTCGACACCCAAATCCATTACGCCGTTCGCGTCGGTCAGCAAATAAATGGCAAAGCGCAGCGGTAAATCCTTCACTTTGGGGCCGCTGACCTGCTCGCCAAGTTTTAATTCATTGACGACGATGTGATTGGTGCCTTTGATCAGTTTATTTTCCAAGGTGTAAACGAGTTGCACGGAGAGCCGGCCACTGTCGATCAGATAACCGGCGTAAGTGCCGGAGTAGGGCGTCAGCGTGGCGAGATCAAGATTAGTGATATCGAGTGCGACGTTTAATGCAGGCGGAGTCGCAAACGGATTGGCGGTGCCGGTCAATGCCACCGGCGCGTAACCATCGACGCTGCCTTTCATCGCAATTTTTGCCGGTTGCTTCGAGCGATTGCCGAGTTTGTCGATATTGCCAGTCAGTTCGGTAATCGTTGTGTGAAATTGGCGCGAGAGTGAATTGTCGCGAAAATCGATCGCGGCTTTATCGACATGAATCGTATCGATGGCAAATTGCCAGGGTGTGGTTGATTGAGTTGGCGTGCTGACTTTTTCGGTTTTCTTCGTGGTAGCGACCGCTGTGGTTTGTGCGGAGCCGGTGCGCATCAATTGCTGAAAATTAGTGGTACCGCCTTCATTGATACGAAATTGTACCCATGGTTCGGTGATAGCGATTTTTTGTAATTGCATACGTTGTTTGGCGAGATCGAGTGCGAGGCCGCGCCATTGCAATTGTTTCCACACGAGTAGCTTGCGCTGATCGGGTAATTGTTGCAGTTCGAGCTGATTGATTTGTCCATCGCTTTGCAGGGTGGTGGGTTTGCCATCGGCCAACACAATTTGTGTCTGCGTGCTAAAGCGTCCGCCGGCGAGCGTTGCCTGCATTTGCTGTTTGAGCAGCGGATTGCCCCACGTCACCGGTATCCCGCTCAGCGTTGCATTCAGTTTGCCGCTCAATGCGCCCGGCACGATGTCACCATTCACTGCTAATTGTGAATCGTTGTTGATCGACGATTTCAATTCGACGTGAAGGGGCGTTGCATCGGGCCAATGCAAATTTGTCGCGTGTAATTCGAGCGGTGCTATTTGCAACGGCAGATTATCGATTTGGCTCGCGCGCCAGCGAATGTCACCGTTATTCGCGGCAATATCATCGATCTGAATTTGCCACGGCGGCGATGTTGAAGGTTCGTCGTTTTTTGCGAATGCGAACATGTCGAGCAGACTGACTTGCGTGTCGCGATTCCAGCCGCTAATCGCCGGTTTGTCGAGATTGATCGCAGCGATCTGTACGCGCGGCTGCGTGCTATCCACTTGAATGCCGTCGATGCGCAGTGCATCGAAGCGTACATTGGTGTCGGCGTCCGCGCGCGATTGCAATTGCACGTTATTTAAATTAACGCGTCCATCGCTGACGCGATAATGCAGTGGTCCGTTCCAGCCGATCGCGTATTTTAGGTCGGCATCCAGCGCCGCGCTCTGTGCATCGAACGCAAATTTATCGGCGAGATAATGCCATGCCGGTAGCAGATCAAGTTTATGTAGTTGCACATTGCCGCTGCTGGTTTTGTTGGCGATCGACACATCACCATTGATTTTCAGCATACCTTCGCCACCATCGCGCAATACCAATGTAAAACGTTGGCTCCCGGTGGCCGCCGTTGAAAACTCATCGAGCTTGATGTGCAAATCGTGCAATTTTGTTGGAAGGGGTTGTTGCTCGCGTAAAAATTCAATCACCATATTTTTAATATCGGCGTTGAATGCCTCGCTGTGTAAAGTAAACGAGGCATTGGGTGAGTCAGATTTTTGTGGCACGGTGGTGACCGCATTGAGTGTCAGCCGCAGATCGTCGATATTTGCCGCAAGCGGCTCGCTGACATACGGCGCGCGTAGGCCGAGATGCTTCGCGGAAAATTCGAATTTATTGATTGTGATGGCAAAGGGTTTGCTGTTTGTTGCGGCGGGTTGCGCCGGTTTAGGATTTTTTGCGGCCAGCGCGACGCGAAAATCGAGAATGTCGTTAAAGTTGTAGCGATCGGCAGCGGTTTGCTCGACCTGAACATACAGTCCTTGCAATTGCAGCGCATCCAGTACCAAATGCCGTTGCCACAGACTGGCGAGCGAGAGGTTGGCGCACAATCGATCGATCGCCCAGAAGCGGCTGCCATCGGCGTTATCGCTGGTGGCATCGCGCACAGTCACCGCCAGCGTGAAGGGGTTCAGCAAAATAATTTTTTGCAGGTGCAGTTCGCGGCCGGTTTGTTCGCGATAAATCTTCGGCGCCATCACATTCAGTAAAGGCATGGCGATCAGTGTCATCAGCGCCAAATAGCTGAGATATACGATGGCGATAATTTTGAGCGGGCGCGGAATGCGCAGCGAAACCATATTAATAACCTTGTTGTTAGGCGCTGGGTGACAAGTTTCGCGCTGGTGCGGTACTTTCGACAAGCGTAAAGTGTGTCGGACTTACCTAAACCGTTAGGAATAGCAGGTTTCTGAAAAATTCAGGGCACGAACTTGGGTGCCATAGGCGCCGAAAGGGGATACTTTTTTTCGGGGCAGAAGGAGGACTTATCGAAGCTTTCGCGCTGGATTCTTCGCAGAATTTGCCGAGTGCTCCGAGGACGAGCCCGCCATGCCTTCGACGACAACGCTACGTTGCCCCGAAACAAAAGTATCCCCTTTCGGCGCAACACGCTTGGGCAGTGCTCTAACTTCAGAGCTGGTTATTGGAAAAATTATTCGGAGGAAATAAACAATGCGTCGAATCGGATTACTGTTTGCCCTGATGCTGCCGCTGTTGAGCGGTTGTGGTATTAACAACATTCCCACGCTGGATGAGCAAGTGAAGGCGGCGTGGGGTCAAGTCGAAAATCAATATCAGCGTCGCGCCGATCTGGTGCCGAATCTCGTCGAAACGGTAAAAGGCTATGCATCGCAGGAACGTGAAACGCTCACTGCCGTGACCGAAGCGCGCGCGAAAGTCGGCTCGATCCAAGTCGATAGCAAATTGCTCGACGATCCGCAGCGGCTGAAACAGTTCGAAGAAGCGCAGGCGCAGTTGCGTGGCTCGCTGCAACGATTGATGGTGGTGGCTGAGCAATATCCGGATTTGAAATCGAATCAGAATTTCCTCGCGCTGCAATCACAACTCGAAGGCACTGAAAATCGTATCGCTGTCGCACGTCGCGATTATGTGCAGGCGGTGCAGCAATACAACACTGAAATTCGCACGTTCCCCGGCAATATTTGGCATAAGGTCATGTACAGCAGTCTGCCGGTACGCGAAACGTATCAGGCCACGACGGATAATGCTGAAAAAGCGCCGGCGGTGAAATTTAATTGAAATCCCCCGCTCGCGGCGCTCGCCGCCCCCTTTCATTAAAGGGGGCTAACGCGCCATGACTCAGGCTTGTCGCATGTTCGCAAAAATTCGCGCCGATCTTTTCCCCCCTTTAATCAAAGGCAACCTAAAGGGTGTAAAGGGGCGAGGGGGGATTTTTCTCGTTCTATTTTTCCTCAGCACATTTTCTTCAGCACTTTTTGCAGAACCTAAATTCCCACCACTCACCGGTCGCGTCGTCGATCAGGCGAACTTATTGTCCGTCGCCGAGCAGCAACAATTAACTGCACAGCTAGAGGCGTTCGAACGCACCAGCGGTATTCAAATTGTGGTCGCGACGCTGCCGGATTTGCAGGGTTACGAGATCGAGGAATTCGGTTATCAGCTCGGTCGTCAGTGGGGCATCGGCGAGAAAGATAAAAACACAGGTGTGCTGCTGCTCGTCGCACAAACCGAACGCAAGGTGCGCATCGAAGTCGGCTATGGACTCGAAGGTGCGCTCACCGATGCGTTGTCATCGAACATCATCAATGCGGTGATCGTGCCGCCATTCAAGCGCGGCCAATTCGATGTCGGTATTCAGCAGGGCGTTAGCGCCATTATGCAGGCGCTAAAAGGTGAGTATGAACCGCGTGCCACACGCTCGCAGAGTTCGGGCCCGCGTGGCGGTGCAATGTTTTGGTTGCTGCTGATGTTCATCGCAATGATTTTTTTGCGCGGTTTTGGCGGTCCGGGCGGCGGTATCGGCGGTGCTTTCGGTCGACGCGGTGGGATGTTCCTGCCGGGCGGTTTCGGAGGCGGCGGCTTTGGCGGTGGTGGTGGCGGTTTCTCCGGCGGCGGCGGTGGTTTTGGCGGCGGCGGAGCATCGGGGAATTGGTGATGGCATTACTAACCGAACAACAGCAGCAACAAGTTGCGGACGCGATTGCTGTAGTCGAGCGCGAAACCGATGCCGAACTGGTGACGGTGCTTGCCTATCGCTCCGATCACTACGCGCACGTGCCGACATTATGGGCGGCCGCGATCGCGCTGCTGACGCCGGGCGTATTGGCGCTGACACCGTTATGGTTGAATCTGTGGGATTTATTGTTGGCGCAATGGGCCGTGTTTTTACTGCTGGCGTTGCTGCTGCGCTGGCAGCCATTGCATGCGCGTCTGGTGCCGAAGAAATTGAAGGATTGGCGCGCATCCCATCTCGCGCATCGCCAGTTTCTCGCACAAAACCTGCACCACACCAGCGGTGAAACGGGAGTGCTGATTTTTGTCAGCGAGGCCGAACACTACGTGCAAATTCTTGCCGATCGCGGCATCAGTCAGCATGTGGAACAGAGCGAATGGCAGGCGATCGTCGATGCTTTTATCGCGCAGGTGCAACGCGGCGAAACATTGCAGGGATTTCTCGATTGTATTCAGCGCTGCGGCGAATTGCTGAAAACGCATGTGCCCGCGACCGAGAGCAAAAATGAATTGCCCAACCGCATGATTGTGCTGCCTGATCCGGGTTGATTCGCGAGTGCTTGCTAGTGAGTGGTGCTGTGGATTGTCTGCCGCGTTAATTCGCAACACTTGTTGCCACGGCTGCATGCGCAGGGTTCGCCACCAGCGCAAAGTTGACTGCGAGTTTTTTCATATCGACATTGGCGATGGTCACTTCGAGCCGTTGTTCGAGTTGAAACGTTCGAGTCGGCGAACTCGACCGTAAATACACCGTATCGAAACTGAATTTCTCGCCACTATGGCGCAGATCGACAAAACCCTGAATGCCATTGTCGAGCAGCCGCACCACGATGCCGCTACTGGTGACGTGCACAACTTCCGCACTCCAGGTCGGCGTCGGTTGCTGCTGTGCGGCCAATTGACGTTGTAAATAGTCGCAATCGAGCCATTGCTGCGACAGATTGCTCGCGCGGCGCGCACGATCGCTGCCATCCTGCAATTGCGCCATGGCATCGGCACTCAATGTCGGTCGCTCAGTTTGATGTAATTTCGCTTTGATAAAACGGTGCAGCAAAAAATCGTTGTACTTGCGAATCGGCGATGTGATCGTCGTGTATCGGGTAAGACCCATACCAAAATGCGGCTCCGCGCTAGTCACAAACTGCGCGCGTTCCAGCGAGCGAAACAGAATTTCGCGCAATGGCAATTCGTGTCGCAACGGCGCCAGATAATGCATCAGTTCAACGTAACCGGGCAGCGTGGTGGGGTCGCCGAGCTGTGCATCGGACAATTGTTCGCCGAGCAATTTCGTTACGGCTTCGCGGCGTTCACCGCGAAAACCGCGATGGCCAATAAAGATCGCCGGCTCGTCCTGCAAATAATCCGCCGCGCAACGATTGGTCGCGATCATGCATTCTTCGACGACTTGATGCGCAAAAGTTTTTTCCTGACGCACGTAGCGCTCGATGACGCGATTGGTATCGAGCACCGCACGATATTCGCCGCGATCGGGTAATACGATGTGATCGCGTTGCCGACGGCGCTGCAATTGCAGCGATAGCTCGCGCAATGCAGTGACCGATTGCGCCCACGGAGTCGCCGCCGCAGCAACATCACCGAGAAAGCGATTCACTTGTTCATAGCTCAGCTTGGCGCAGGAGCGAACACGCGCTTCGCTGAACGCATAGTCGGTGATGCCGCCGTCGTTATCGATGCTCATCTCGCAAATCAGCGCGAGGCGTTCGGTGTCGGGTTGCAGCGAGCAGCGTTCGTTCGCCAATTGCTCCGGCAACATCGGCACGGTCATGCCCGGTAGATAAACGCTGGTGGCGCGCGCGGCAATCGCACGTTCCAACGCTGAATTGGGTGTTATCCACGCGCTTGGATCGGCGATCGCGACGGTTAACTTCCAGCCACTCGCATCGCGCTGGCGCTCGGCAAATAACGCATCATCCATATCGCGCGTTTCGACGCCGTCGATCGTCACCAGTGGCAGGGCGGTCAAATCGCGGCGCGCGCTGAAATCCGGCGTTTGTAAATCGGCCTCGACCAGCGTCAGTGCTTCATTCGGCAATTGGAAACGCGCGAGCGCGTACAGCGCGTGAATCCCCGGTTGTTGCGCGCTGCCGATAATTTTTTCGATTTTTGCCTGCGCCTTGCCATCGCTAAACGGATGGCGACAGATCTGTGCGCAGACATAATCGCCATGCTGCGCGTTCATACGCATTTTGGGCGGTACAAATATCCAGCGACTTAAACGGGGCAGATCGGGCTCGACGAAATGTGCGTTATCGCGGACGACATACTGGCCGGTGAAACGCGACAGTTCGCTGCTAACCAATTTCTCAAGGAGCGCGGTCGCCTTGCCGTCATCACCGGTGATGATCTCGATATCGACGTGATCATCTGGAAACAAGCGCTGCATTTGCTCGGCCGACAAATACACTTCGCGACCATCGTCGAGCACGACAAAGCCGTAGCGCCCCTGTGTGCCGCGCACGACGCCGCGGGCGCGCACTTTTTGATCGTGAATTTGTTGCTTGAGTTGACGCAGTTGCGTCAGGGCATCTGAATTGAGCATGAGTAAGGGCGTGGCCGACGGAACTTTGCGAGGCGCCTAGCCTAACGGAATCGACGCAGAAAGTCAGACAGCACTGCGCTTTTTTGCGTGACGGCAGCAATCGATTCGCATTTTTGAAATAAATTCGACGCGCGGTTGACAAAGCAGCGGCCGGCTAAAATAATCCAGTCATACCAACCATCCGAGACAGCATCGTTGCCAGCATGTACTTCGCAACGTAATTCGTGGTCTGTCTGGAGTGGCTGCGCTTGACGTTATCGAGCGCACATTCAGCCTCCACGCTTCGGCTTGCCGCATCCATGCAGCGGTGTCAGTGCGCAGCGTACCGTTTCGAATCCTCCTTTTTAACATTGTCCTTTTTGGCAGCACCTTCGGTGTACGCTGCTGAATATCTTTCTTTGCTGTTCGTTGCGCTTTTTTCGTGTCGTCGGTCGTATTTTAATTTCGCATTTTTTAAAAATATACACAGCATTTTTCGTCGTTGCGCGGGGATAAAACGTCATGGGAAAACATGTAGAAATGGAAAAAATTTATGTGCTCGATACCAATGTGTTGTTGCATGACCCGCTGGCGCTGAGCGCCTTTAATGAGCATCGCGTGGTGGTGCCGATGACGGTGCTGGAGGAGCTGGATGCGATCAAGGATCGGCGCGATAAGGATGTGAGTCGCGAAGCGCGCATTGCGATTAATGCGATTGACAGCATTCTTGCTAACGCATCGCCGAAGGCAATTCAGGAGGGCGTCGATATTCCCGGGAGCAGTATCGGTAATCGTCACAATGGCAAGCTATCGGTGTATCCCGATCAATTGCTGCATCTCGATAACAAAGCGCCGTATCTCGACAGTTCATCGCCGCAGGCTAACGACAATCGCATCATCAATGTCGCGCTGCATCTGCAGGCGACCAACCTTGGCGCGTATGTCTGTCTCGTCACCAAAGACATCAATATGCGCCTGAAAGCCAAAGGCTCCGGGCTGCAACATGTTGAGGACTATCGCAAGGATCGTGTGCTCGACGACATCGATTTGATGGCGAAAGGTTATGAAAAAGTCGACGGTGATTTTTGGTCGCGCGTCGATAAAGTAAAAACATTTCGACGCGGTACCGACACGATTCATTTGATCGCACGCAGTGTACTGCCGGAAGCATATCCAAATATGTTCATCGTCGACGAAGCGGATTTCGTTGGCTATATCGAGCGGCTCGACGATGAATTTGTTGAAATGGTCGATCTGCATGTTGACCGCTTGATGTCGCAGCGGATGTGGGGACTGACGCCGCGCAATCTGGAACAGGCGATGGCATTTTTTCTGATTCAACGGCCCGAGGTCGACATGACTGTGCTCACGGGGCCAGCCGGCTCGGGTAAAACGTTGATCGCACTCGCCTACGGTCTGCATGCAATCATCGAGGAAAAGCGTTACGACAAACTAATCGTTGCGCGTTCGACGCCGCCGATCGCCGAGGACATCGGTTTCTTGCCTGGTACTGAAGAAGAAAAAATGGCGCCGTGGCTGGCGGCCTTCGATGACAACCTCGAAGTGCTGCACGGCGGCGACGATTCGCCGATGAGTAGCATCGAATATGTGAAGCAGCGCGCGAACATTCAATTCAAATCGCTGAACTTCATGCGCGGCCGTTCGTTCAATAACGCTTACATTGTGATAGACGAATCGCAGGGACTCACTCAATTTCAATTAAAATCGATCATAACCCGCGTTGGTTCCAATTCAAAAATTGTCGTGCTCGGTAATTTGGCGCAGATTGATAATAAATATATTTCGCCGCTCACCTCGGGGCTGACGTATCTGGTTGAGAAGTGCAAATTGTTCGAACACGCCGGCGTAATGCATGTAAATGGTATCGAACGCAGTCGCTTAGCGGCGTTTGCTGAAGAGAATCTTTAATTTCGGACCCGTGGCTTATAACCTGATAAGCTGACCCCGCGCGCAGAATTGATTATGTTCTGCGCGCGCTTATGATATTTCTTCGCCTCCCTCAAATGGACGACGGCAACTGCGCTTAGTCGTAAGATTATTGACAGACAGTGAGAGCAGAATCTCACCGCGCGCGAAAAGCAGCGTGTAAATAATTCGTGAAACAGCTGAGGCAGCGTGTTAAATAATTATATGGGGCATTGATTAGTAGCCCTGAAACAATTTTCTTTTTTGGGTGCAGTGCAATGACCACAAATTCATTAGCGGTTCGATGGGGCGACGGTCGCCGCGCGGACACTGATTTTGCGCGCGAACAAATCCTCGATGCGGCCTGGCGCTGTTACGAAGCAAACACAGTTTACAAGACGAGCATGGAGCACATTGCGCGCGAGGCAAAAGTTTCGCGCACAACGGTATATCGCTATTTCGAAAATCGCGATGAAGTGCTGACCGGTGTCGTGATGCGCGCGCTGCATCAGCTCATCGACCAGATCCGCAATGATGTTGTCGAAACTGACAACTTTGGTGAGTTTGTTGTCGAGGCGCTGGTACGTGGTGTTAAGGCGGTACCGAAATCGGCTGTGTTTTCGCTGATGTTGCAGGAACAGAGTACTGTCATCAGTCGGGTTTATATTGCCTCCCCGAAAACTCTGAGCATTCTGATCGATTTCTTTAGCGATCGTTTTGAGCTGGCTAAACGCGCTGGTGAATTACGTGATGGCGTTGAACTATTACCGATGATTGATTGGCTGATTCATGCGGTGAGTGCCTACATGCTGGCGCCGACATCGATGCAGAGTGCAGATGACTGGCGCAAAATGCTGCGAATGTTTTTAGTGCCGGCTTTAGTTCGGGATTAAAAGAGCGCGACTGATAGTCGCGCTCACGCTCGCTTCAGAAAAACGTGCGCGCTGTTTGCAGCAGTGCGAGTGCGAACGCTCCCGCCAGTACATCGTCGAGCATGATGCCAAGGCCACCGTGAATATTGCGGTCGCACCAGCGAATGGGCCATGGCTTCCAGATATCGAATAAGCGAAACAACACAAAGCCGGCGACAATCCACACACCGTTCGTCGGCAGCCACGCCAGCGCGATCCACACCCCGATAAACTCATCCCAGACAATGGCGCCGTGATCGTGCGTGCGCAAATCGCGCGCGGTTTTGCCGCAAATATAAATGCCGACGACAAAGCCGAGCGCAATGACAATCCAGTAATGCCATGGCGACAGAAAATGCAGTGGCCACCACGGAATCAGCGCGGCCAGTGTGCCGAACGTACCCGGCGCGCGCGGCGCCAAACCGCTGCCAAAACCAGCAGCGATTAAATGGATAGGATTGCGAATATCGGGTTTTGCCATCGTCCTCTCCCCCAACCCCTCTTTCCAAATGGGAGAGGGGAGGGATATTAAAAGTGGGTGTAACCGCTTCGTACCAGCGTCCGTACGTTGCCTTGCGCATCGACCGCGAGCAGTTCGCTGCCTTCACTAATCTCGCCGATTTTGGTGACACGAACGCCGCTTTGCTGCGCGAGCGCATGCAGTTGCGGCAAGCGCTCGTGCGGCACGGTGAAACACAATTCGTAATCGTCGCCGCCATGCAACGCAAATTCGTGCGCATCCGGATGCGTGCGCAAAGCGTCGGACAGCGGCAAGCGCGCGGGTTCGATACGCGCGCCAACGTGGCTGCATTCGAGAATATGGCCGAGGTCGGCGGCTAAACCATCGGAAATATCGATAGCGGCGTGTGCAATGCCGCGCAACTGCTGTGCGAATTGCACGCGCGGCACTGGCGTGAAATAACGCTGCAAAAAATACTGTTGTATTGCGGTGAGTTGATTGTGCGGCAGCGTTAAATAATCGAGCGCTGCGCGTGCATCGCCCAGCGTGCCGGTGACGAAAATACTGTCACCGACTTTTGCGCCACTGCGCACTAACGCTTGCCCTTGCGGTAGTGTGCCGATGATTTGAATCGTCATTACCAGCACTGGCCCGCGTGTGGTATCGCCGCCAATCAAGGTGATATCGAATTCGCCGGCGCAGGCGCGCAACCCTTGCGCAAATTGCGCAAGCAAATCGGGATCCGCGTGCGGCAGTGTCAATGCGAGGGTGAACGCGAGTGGCGTTGCCCCCATCGCGGCGAGATCGGAGAGATTGGATCGCAGTGCTTTTTGCGCGATCAGTGCGGCATTGCCGTGCGCTGGAAAATGCACATCGGCAACCAGTGTGTCGACTGAGATCGCGAGTTGTTGTCCAGTGGGCGGATTTAGCAGCGCACAATCGTCGCCGATGCCGAGCGCAATGTCCGCGCGCGCGCGGCCGATGTCGGTAAAGAACTTGGCAATCAGTTCGAATTCACCGAGTGCCATGTTGGGTTACCGCTTTGCCGCTGCGATTTCCACGCTACGCAATTGCTTAGCGAGTTGATCGAGCACGCCATTGATATATTTGTGGCTTTCCGCCGCGCCGAATTTTTTCGCGAGCGATACCGCTTCGTTAATCGCGACCTTGAACGGCACATCGATGCGATGCGCGAGTTCATACGTGCCGATACGCAGCAGCGCGAGTTCTATCGGGGTGACATCTTTCAGGGGGCGATCGATATGCGGCTCGATCAAGGTATCGAGTTCACCTAATTTTGCGGGGACTTCGTGCAGCAATTCCTGAAAAAATTCGAGATCGACCTGACTGAAATCATATTCGTCGCGAAATTGCAGTTCGATTTGCTGTAGCGCGTTGTGGCTGATCTGCCATTGATACAGCGCTTGCATCGCATAATGGCGCGCCTTATGGCGCAGCGCGGAATTGAATCCGGAAGGTTTGGCCACAGCATTTACTCACTCTTGAATTAAAGAACACGGTCATCGTGGGGATGGCCGTTGCTATTTCTTCCCTCTCCACTTGGGGAGAGGGAACTCGCGCTACAAATTCCCCAGCAAGCTCACCATTTCCAGTGCCGACAATGCAGCCTCGGCGCCTTTGTTGCCGGCTTTAGTACCGGCGCGCTCAATCGCCTGTTCGATGGTGTCGACGGTCAATACACCGAACGCGACCGGCACGCCGTATTGCATCATCACCTGCGCTAATCCTTTGGTGCATTCGCCGGCGACATATTCGAAATGTGGGGTGCCGCCGCGAATGACCGCGCCGAGCGCAATGATCGCATCGACCTGTTTTTTCTCGGCGATTTTTTGGCAAACGAGCGGGATTTCAAAAGCGCCGGGTGCACGCACGATGGTGATCTGATCATCTTTGACGCCATGACGACGCAGCGTATCGATCACAGCGCTGAGCAGGCTTTCGACGACGAAGCTATTCCAGCGTCCGACCACGATCGCAAATTTACCCTTGTTCGCAACGAAGGTGCCTTCGATGGTTTTTATCGTGCTCATAAACTTTCCTTCAACGATTTATTTAAATTTCAGCGGCGAAAATTATTACGGCTCAATGTAATCGATCACTTCGAGATCGAAACCCGAAATTGCGTTGTATTTTACCGGCGTACCCAGGACGCGGAATTTGCGAATACCGAGATCGCGCAGAATTTGCGAGCCGAGGCCAATCGTCAGCTGCGTGCTGCGTCCACCGATGGCGGCGGGCGCTGGCGTATCGCGCCGGCCGAGCGCGATGTCGACGCTGGCGAGCAAATCATTCGGCGCTTCATTGCCGGCGAGCAGCAATAACACGCCGCCTTCTTGTGCGATGCGTTCGAGGCAGCGTTGCGTATTCCAGCCGATCTGTCCGCGCGGGCGCGTGCCAATCAGATCGCGTAGCGCGCTGGTGAACTGCACGCGCACCATCGGCGCCGGATTTTTTGCGACGTCGCCTTTCACCACCGCGAGATGTACATCGCCGTGATATTGATCGCGATAGGCGTGCAGCACAAAGTCGCCGTGATCGGTTTGAATCGGGCCTTCGCTGACTTTTTCGATACTGCTTTCATTGACCACGCGGTAATGAATCAAATCGGCGATGGTGCCGATTTTCAAACCGTGTTCCTGCGCGAATTTTTCCAGATCGGGGCGGCGCGCCATGCTGCCGTCCGGATTCATTACTTCGCAGATCACGCCGGACGGCTCGAAGCCAGCCAATCGCGCCAGATCGCAAGCTGCTTCGGTGTGACCGGCGCGCACCAGGACGCCGCCGGCCTCGGCCATCAGCGGAAAAATATGACCGGGTTGCACGATGTCTTCGGCTTTGGCATTGCGCGCGGCGGCTGCTCGCACCGTCAGCGCGCGATCGGCTGCGGAAATACCGGTGCTGACACCGTGCGCGGCTTCGATCGACACGGTGAATTTGGTGCCGAAGCCCGACGCATTGCGTTGCACCATCAATGGCAGATTGAGTTTTTCGCAGCGCTCGCGCGTCATCGGCATGCAGATCAGGCCGCACGCGTAGCGCGCCATGAAATTGATGTGCTCGGCGGTGACGCACTCGGCGGCCATGACGATATCGCCTTCGTTCTCGCGATCCTCGTCGTCCATCAGAATCACCATCTTGCCGAGGCGAATGTCCTGAATGATTTCTCCAATCGTATTAAGTGCCATTTCAGTACCTGATGCAGGTTGCGATCAAAGCGGCGTGGCCGCGTAATCGAAATCTATTGGATGATGGATTTCGACGATTGGTTAAGCGTTGTTGCCGAACCCATGTTCGGCCAGAAATGCCGCGGTGATGCCGCCGGATTTCGCCGCCGCGGTGTCGCCCATTAGCAATCTTTCGAGGTAACGCGCGATCACGTCGACTTCGAGATTGATGCGCGTGCCGACGCGGTAGCCGCCGATCACGGTTACCTGTGCCGTGTGCGGCACTATATTCAATTCGAAGTCGGTTCCGCTTACCGCATTTACAGTAAGCGAGATGCCGTCGACGCAGATCGAGCCCTTGTGCGCGATGTATTTGGCGAGCTCTTTCGGCGCGCGCGCGGTGAGGCGGATCGAGCGCGCATCGTCGCTGCGGGCGATCACTTCGCCGACGCCATCGACGTGGCCGCTGACAATATGGCCGCCGAGTCGCGATGCCGCCATCAGCGCTTTTTCCAGATTAACCGCGGCGCCAACCCGCCATTCACCGATCGTGGTGAACGCGAGCGTTTCGCGCGATACATCGGCCCAGTAACCATCGCCGGGTAATTCGACGACAGTCAGGCACACGCCATTGGTGGCGATGCTGTCGCCGATGCGGACATCGGCCAACGGCAGTGTGGTGGTGGCGATGCGCACGCGCAGATCACCGTTGCGCGGCTGCAGCGCGGCGACGGTGCCCATCGTTTCGATGATGCCGGTAAACATGCTCAGTCCTCCGCCGCGTATAACGGCGTCGCGTCGATGCGCCAGTCGTTGCCGACCGCGCGGATAGCGTTGATGTGCAGGCGTTGTTGTTCGCGCATTTTCTCGAACGGCAATTCGAGCAGCGCGCGCGCACCGCTGCCGAGTAAAGTCGGCGCCATATAAATCGTCAATTGATCGATCAGGCGCGCGCGCCATAGCGCACCCGTTAGCGTGGCGCCGGCCTCGACCAGTACTTCATTCGCCTGCTGTTCGGTCAGCCATTTCATCAAGGCATGCAAATCGACGCGATTGTCCTGCGCCGGCAGCCGCACGATTTGCACATTCGCTTCGACTAATGGCTCCCAGCGTTTTTGCTCGTCGTTGATCGTGGCGATCGCGAGTTGCCCCGGCTGCGCAAAAATGCGTGCCGGCGGTTGCAGCCGCAGTTGTGAATCGACGATGACGCGCAGCGGCTGCCGACGTGCAATCACGTCGGCATTGTCGAGCTGTAATTCTTCCGCGCGCACGCTGAGCGCGGCATTGTCGTGCAATACGGTATCGACGCCGCTCAGGATTACGCAGCTGCGCGCGCGCAACCGTTGCACGTCGGAACGCGCTGCGGTGCCGGTGAGCCATTGGCTTTCGCCCGACGCCATCGCGGTGCGGCCATCGACACTCATCGCGAGCTTCGCATGCAGCCACGGCCGACCGCGTTCCATGCGGCTGATAAAACCGATATTGAGTTGGCGCGCTTCGGCCTCGAGCAAACCTGCTTCGACCGCAATACCGGCATGCCGCAAATGCTCAAGGCCGCCACCGGCGACCAGCGGATTTGGATCGCGCATCGCTGCAACGACCCGCACGATGCCGGCGGCGACTAACGCCTCGCAGCAGGGCGGTGTTTTGCCGTGATGGCTGCATGGTTCGAGCGTTACGTAAGCAGTTGCACCACGCGCATTGCCGTACCACTTTTCGGCATCGCGCAGCGCGTTGATTTCCGCATGCGGTTGCCCCGCCCATTCATGCCAGCCGCGGCCGACGACCTTGCCGTCGCGCACCAGCACGCAACCGACGCGGGGGTTCGGCGACGTCGTATACAGACCGCGCTGCGCAAGTTGCAACGCTTCGGCCATGTATTGTCGATCAAGAGTGCGATCGATTTCAGTGGTCATGACTCGCGCTAATGTCCTCGGTGGCACTACCTCTTCCCCTTCGATGAAAGGAGAAGAGGGGAATTTACGTCTCGCTGGGGGTGGGTTCTTGTGCGAGTTTGTCGATCTCGGCGCGAAATTCGTTGAGATCCTGAAAGCTTCTATATACCGAGGCGAAACGCACGTAGGCGACATGATCGAGCTGCTTCAATGCTTCCATCACTTTCTCGCCGATCACGCGCGAATCGAGTTCGCGCTCGCCGGTGGCTTGGAGTTGATGCTTAATCTGCGTGATCACCGCCTCGACCTGCTCGATACTCACCGGCCGTTTTTGCACCGCGCGCAAAATGCCATTGCGCAATTTGTCTTCGTCGAACGGTTCGCGTGAACCATTGGTCTTGATCACGCGCGGCATCAACAATTCGGCACTTTCGAACGTGGTGAAACGCTCCGCACACGACAGGCATTCGCGCCGTCGCCGCACCTGGCCGCCTTCGGCGACCAAGCGCGAGTCGATCACTTTGGTGTCATCGAAATTGCAGAACGGGCAGCGCATGCGCGGGGGCTATTTCGCGTAAACGGGGAATTTGTCGCAGATATCCAGCACCTTGGCCTTAACCTGCGGAATCACCTCGGCGCTGTTGCCTTTTTCGAGGCTATCGAGCACATCGCACAGCCAGCCGGCGAGCTGTTTACACTCGGCTTCCTTGAAGCCGCGTGTGGTGACCGCCGGGGTGCCGATACGCAAACCTGAGGTCACGAACGGTGAGCGCGGATCGTTCGGCACCGAGTTCTTGTTGACGGTGATGTAAGCCTGGCCGAGCGCCGCATCGGCGTCTTTGCCGGTGTATTCCTTGCCGATCAGGTCGATCAACATCAGGTGGTTGTCGGTGCCGCCGGACACGATCTTGTAGCCGCGCTCCATCAGCACGCCCGCCATCGCACGCGCATTGATCACGACCTGCTTCTGATAGGTTTTGAAGGCGGGCTCCAATGCCTCTTTGAACGCTACGGCTTTTGCAGCGATCACATGCATCAGCGGGCCGCCCTGGATGCCGGGGAATACCGCCGAGTTGAGCTTCTTGTGGAAATCTTCCGATTGGCCTTTCGACAGGATGATGCCGCCGCGCGGGCCGCGCAGTGTTTTGTGCGTGGTGCTGGTGACGACGTGTGCATGCGGCAGCGGGCTCGGGTATTCGCCGGCGGCGACGAGGCCGGCGACATGCGCCATGTCGACCCACAGATACGCGCCGACTTTATCGGCGATCGCGCGCATGCGTGCCCAATCTTTGTAGCGCGAATACGCAGAGAAACCGCCGATGATCATTTTTGGTTGGGTTTCGAGCGCGATGCGCTCCATTTCGTCGTAATTAATCACGCCAGTCACCGGGTCGAGACCGTACGGCACGATTTTGTAGTGGCGGCCGGAGAAGTTGATCGGGTTGCCGTGCGTCAGGTGGCCGCCTTGCGCCAGATTCATGCCCATCACGGTGTCGCCCGGATTCACCAGCGCGAGGAAAATTGCGGCATTTGCCTGCGCGCCCGAATGCGGCTGCACGTTGGCGTAGTCGCAGTCGAATACCTGCTTGATGCGATCGATAGCGAGCTGCTCGACCACGTCGACATGTTCGCAGCCGCCGTAATAGCGCTTGCCCGGATAGCCTTCGGCGTATTTGTTGGTGAGCACGGTGCCTTGCGCCTGCAGTACGCGCGGGCTGGCGTAGTTCTCGGATGCAATCAGCTCGATGTGCTCTTCCTGGCGCTGTACTTCGCCGCCAATCGCGTTCCACAACGCGTCGTCAAAGCCGGCGATGGTCATGTCTTTGCTAAACATCGGATAAATCTCCCAGGAAAAGCGCACTGCAGTGCTCGAAAGGGGCGCAATTGTAGCCTAATCAAGCTATCCGGGCGACAACAAGCGATTGCGCCAGAGCAGGGGATTCGGTACCTTCCCGCACTCGCAATTCGAGGTACCTGCCGGCATGGCCCAATACGTTTATACGATGAACCGCGTGAGCAAAATCGTGCCGCCCAAGCGCGAAATTCTCACCGATATCTCCCTCTCTTTTTTCCCCGGCGCCAAGATCGGCGTGCTCGGCCTGAACGGCTCGGGTAAATCGACGCTGCTGCGCATCATGGCCGGCGTCGACCAGGAATTTAACGGCGAGGCGCGCCCGCAGCCCGGCATCAAGATCGGCTATCTGTCGCAGGAGCCGCCGCTCGATCCGAACAAGGATGTGCGCGGCAATGTCGAGGAGGGTGTCGCCGAAGCGATCAACGCGCTGGCCGATTTAGAAAAGGTATATGCCGCTTACGCCGAGCCCGACGCCGATTTCGATGCGCTGGCGAAAAAGCAGGAGCAGCTCGAAAACATTATTCAGGCCTCGGATGCGCACAACCTCGAACACAAGCTCGAAGTCGCTGCCGATGCATTGCGGTTGCCGCCGTGGGACGCCGATGTCACCAAAATTTCCGGCGGTGAGCGGCGTCGCGTCGCGCTGTGCCGGCTGCTGTTATCGAATCCCGATATGCTGCTGCTCGACGAGCCTACCAACCACCTGGATGCGGAATCAGTTGCGTGGCTCGAACACTTCCTGTGCGAATTCCCTGGCACCGTGGTGGCGATCACCCACGATCGCTACTTCCTCGATAACGCCGCCGGCTGGATTCTCGAACTCGACCGCGGCCGCGGTATTCCGTTCGAAGGTAACTATTCCGGCTGGCTTGAAGCGCGCGAGCAGCGTCTGGAGCAGGAGCAGAAGCAGGAAGCCGCGCATCTGAAGACGATGAAATCCGAACTCGAATGGGTGCGGCAGAACGCGAAAGGCCGTCAGGCTAAAAGCAAGGCGCGTCTGCAGCGCTTCGAGGAGATGCAGTCGCAGGAATTCCAGACCCGTAACGAAACCAATGAGATATACATTCCGCCGGGACCGCGCCTCGGCGATCTGGTGGTCGAGGTTAATAACATTTCGAAGGCGTATGGCGATCATGTGCTGTTCGAAAACCTCAGCTTTACGGTGCCCGCCGGCGCGATCGTCGGCATCGTCGGCGGCAACGGCGCGGGTAAATCGACGCTGTTCCGGATGATTGCCGGCCGCGAGCAGCCGGACAGCGGTTCGATCCGCGTCGGCGAAACGGTCCAGCTCGCGTACGTCGAGCAAACCCGCGAAAAACTCGACGACAACAAGACGGTGTGGGAAGCGGTGTCGGATGGTCACGACATCATCCGCATCGGCAACTATGAAGTGCCGTCGCGCTCGTATATCGGCCGCTTCAACTTCAAAGGTGGCGATCAGCAGAAGCGGGTCGGCGATCTATCCGGCGGTGAGCGCGGTCGCCTGCAGCTCGCGTGCACGCTGAAAGAGGGCGGCAATCTGCTGCTGCTCGATGAGCCGTCGAACGATCTCGATGTCGAAACCTTGCGTGCGCTCGAAGAGGCTTTGCTCGCGTTCCCCGGCTGCGCGATGGTGATCTCGCACGATCGCTGGTTCCTCGATCGGATTGCGACGCATATCCTCGCGTACGAAGGCGATTCGCAAGTGGTGTTCTTCGAAGGTAACTTTAGCGAGTACCACGCCGATTTCATCAAGCGCAAAGGCGAAAATGCGACGCCGCAACGGATGAAATACAAGCGCTTGAAATAATCGACAGAAACGGCAGCGTTGGTTGAGTACACTGGCGCTATCGAAACATTCAATGGGATGGCGTGATGAGCGAGCAGCAACAGGACCGTCGTCAGTTCAGCCGCGTGTTATTTGATGCGTGGGTCGAGTTGCGGCAGGGCGACAAGCAGTGGAATGCGGCTATCGTCGATTTATCGCTGAAAGGTTTGCTAGTTGAAGAGCCGGCCGACTGGATTATCGACGACAAGCAGCCGTTACATGCGGCTATTCAGCTCGATGCGAGCGCAAGCATTCAGATGAAGGTGCGCTGCCGTCACGCCGAGCGCGGCCAGATCGGTTTCGAGTGCGAGCATATCGATATCGACAGCATCAGCAATTTGCGACGCTTGGTGGAATTGAATCTCGGTGATCCAGAATTGCTCGAGCGTCAGCTCGGTGCGCTGG